>Ga0222633_1001349_pt1 | contig 13461 bp, 10 predicted proteins | sample AntAcemetageno48_FD_179816 | JGI IMG/M metagenome (GOLD analysis project Ga0222633, IMG submission 179816) | Saline water microbial communities from Ace Lake, Antarctica - #48 | ecosystem: Environmental > Aquatic > Non-marine Saline and Alkaline > Saline | place: Antarctica: Ace Lake | collected...
TCCCGGCAACCTGTTCCCCGTGGACGAGAAGAAGATAACGACCCGGCAGTCGCAGCATGATCTGCGCCGTCATCGTGAGGTCGATTTATTGACGCTTACGATGACTGAATCCTCCAAGGCGATTCGCCGACAGTCATGGGAATCGATCGGAAAAGACGACACCGCAATCGGATCCTCTTTTTCCGCCGTTTCCATAACATCTCCCTGAGTCAAAACGTGTCGCCCAATCATTCTTCTCCCTTCCCGCACATAGAGCTGCGGTGACCAGTGATCCGTGCTTTCGAACTCATCGCGACAGAGCCCATACGCTTTTAGTTCCTCCCGTAAGTGCACGGGAACCGACGGGTCGGTAGTGAGAAAATGATACATCTCAAGTGTATACTGCCGATGCTCCTCCCAGATCATCTTACGTTCGGCGGCACCCGCCTCACTCCAGCCGTTGCAGGCGCCAACCAACCCCATCGAAAACTGCTTTCCAATTCCATTGTTGGCATCGAACTTTCCGTTCGGAAGCGGGTAAATATCCCACAAAAGGATTGGTCTTTTTTCCTCCGTAAAATAGCGGCGCACGATTTCGAATCGCGTTGGGTCGTAGTTATCGGGGTCCGGAAATTCTACCAGATTATGCGGATCACGAGTCAGGCAAAGGCGAAAACTGTAGACCATGACTTTGCCGTCACCTGCCCTGTCATCCCCTTTGTCTGCAGTCGTTACGAGAGGGAGCAATTCCCCTTCCGAATTGAAACCTGAAATGGGAATCTTCGCTTTGGGATATTGCCTCCCGGCCAGGGATTCTCCGTAAGCGTCACGCGACTCGCGACCAATCGTCCAGTCTACTCCAGCGGCCGCGAGGAGATCTCCTTCGTAGGTGGCATCGACATAGACATCGGCGGCGAACTCGCGATCGCCGCAGCGAAGGAATGTGATCCGTTTCCCCTCGCGAACAACCTCCGTGAGCCACTGCCCAACTTCGACACGAACGCCCGCCTCTTCGAGCATCTCCTCAGTGACCCTCGCCGCCACATTCGGCTCGTAAGTCCACGTGCTGTTATCTTTCACTTTCGGATCGTAGGGTAGCTCGATGCCCCAGCTGCGGTATACCTCCGCAATTCGATTGTGCCATTCGTCAAAGAGTCCCATCACCGTAGATCGAACCGTCTGGTTCGAATCACTGAAGCTGAGTCCACCGGTATTAACCCCGCCAACATGATCCGTGGGTTCGAGGAGAATCACGGAAGCTCCCTCGCGGGCGGCTCCGATCGCAGCGCAGAAACCGGCGGGGGTTGAACCGTAGACGATGACGTCGGCTCGATCTTCCGCAAAAATCGACGAGGTAAGAAGAAGGATGAGTCCGGTAAACTGGTAGAAAAATTTCATTGCCAGCACTTGAACAAGGCCGGTAATGAGAATCGTGGACATCCCGCAATCGCGTTCAACCGACTCGATGGATCCTGATAAAGCGACCTTATCTCCGCGGAACTTGAGGGTAAGACATCGTTCCCGTCGCTCAGCTTGACCTTCACTCCCCACCCGTCATCGGCACAAACCGGACGTCCATGACCGCTTTCCTCTCGATCTCGCCGCCCGTTTTTTCGAGAAGGTAGAGCTTCTGCACCTTGCCTTCCGGACCGACCGGGATCATCATTCGTCCACCCTCTTTCAATTGCTCAATGAGCGCGGGCGGAATGTCCTCTGGAGCGCAGGTGACGATGATGGCGTCGAAAGGTGCATGCCCGGGCCACCCCTTGTAGCCATCACCAACACGGGTGCGAATATTGTCATAGCCGAGACGTTTCAGCGCCGCTTTCGCCCGTTTCGCCAGTGGCTTGACGATCTCGATTGAATAGACTTCTTTCACCAATCTGGAAAGAATGGCAGCTTGGTACCCCGAGCCGGTTCCGATTTCGAGCACCTTCTCATCAGCTTTCGGTTTAAGCTGCTCGGTCATATAGGCAACGATAAAAGGCTGAGAAATCGTCTGGTCGTATCCAATGGGGAGCGGCCCGTCGTCGTAGGCGTATTCCTTCTGGTCGTCCGGAACAAACTCATGGCGCGGCACTTCTGCCATTGCTTCGATTACACGAGAGTCCCGGATGTCTCGCCCCGGTGCCTTGAGTTGTTTTTCGATCATGTCGATTCGCTTCTCAGAAAAAACTTCGCTCTGTGCCAGTCCGATTGAAATTACACTTCCTACGCAGAGCGAGCAGATGAATACTCTCATAGAAATGGGTTACGTTTCCGATCAAAATGTCAGACAACAGCAATCGGGAGCACCGAAGCTGAATCTCTCCACACTCGAAAACAGGTGATGAAGCCTGTCGCAAAATCCTCGGGTCGCGTCGCGATCCAATTCTCGATCTGCTCGAGGGAAAAGTAGCGACCGCTGTCGACTTCTTTTCCGTGAACTCGAATCTTCCCTTTGGGTTCGGCCAGGAAAACTTCGATAAACTCCTGATCGGTAGCATCCGAGGCGTCAATTCTTGCAACCCGGGTGAGTTCCCCTTTTGGATGAACCCATACCTCTTCCCAGAGTTCGCGCTCAGCACACTCAAGATAGCTTTCCCCCGGATCAACGTGACCGGAAGCGCTGCTATCCCATTTCCCGGAATGCGTATCTTTCAAGTGCGAGCGGAGTTGCAGGTATATCTCCCCCGCTTTGTTCTGTAGAAATACGTGCACCGCACGATGCAACAGTTTCTCGGCGTGAATCTCGCTCCGCGGTCTTTGCTCGATGACCACGTCGTTCTCATCTACCACATCAAGTAACTCCGCCGCCGGGGGTGGCAACGCGCTACACGGATGTGGATCAAGGAAGTTCGACAGTGTTACCCATTGCTCCAGCGTGAGCTCTTCGGCACGGACGCTTTCTTTAAGCCCCATTTCGGAAAACACAGCGATCGCGTCTTCTTTCGCCATTTGAATGTTATTGTGGAGTTGCTTTCTGCGTTGAGAAAACCCCTGCTTTACAGTCCGCTCGAAAACTTCCGGGGAATGCAGAGGCAGTTCCTCGACCGGGCGACGATCAAACCGGACGATCGTCGAATCGACTGCCGGCACGGGGTGAAACGGCTCCGGCCCAATTGTCCGCAGAATAGTCGGGCACCATCGCTCCTGCAGCATCAGAGTGAGAACACTGTAGGCCTTTGTCCTGGGCTCCCCGACGAAGCGATCAGCGACTTCTTTCTGCACCATGATAATGGCGCTGCTCACTGGACTCGGAGCGTCAAGAAACCGGCTTAGAATCGCATTCCCCGCCGAGTAGGGCAGATTCCCGATGAGTTTCACCCTTCCTTCCAGGAAAAGCGGGCGGGTATCATATTCGGTCGCATCCGCATGCACAACTTCGACGCCCAGATGTCCATATTTTCCCTCAAGATACTGCGCTAGACGACCGTCGGTTTCGATCAGAATCAAACGGCGACACTTCCCTGCGATGTGCTCGGTGAGCGCGCCAAAACCGGGGCCGATTTCGACGACGCAGTCATCCGTCTGAATTTGCAACTGGCTCGCGATCCACCTGGAAATGTCTGCATCGACCAGAAAACTCTGGCCAAGCTTGCGACTCGGGGTCAGATCGAAGCGCCGGAGCAGGGACTGAAGTTCGCTGAGATTCACGACCGGAACATGCGCCTTTGCTCAAGAAAATCCAGCCAGGTCTCAGTCTTCGCACTCCACGAGATCCGCCAGCTTCATCCCGTGCGGTGCGGGAAGTCCTGATGAATCAAGATTTACAAAGACGATCTTCTCGATTTTGAGAATGGTGTGGTGCGTCATGATGTTCCGCACATCGGCTTTCAATGTGATCGAGGTCCTACCCGCTTTTACCACGGCCATACCCATTTCGAGGATATCGCCGGATCGGGCGGAGCTGATGAAATTGATCTCAGACATCATTTTCGTGACCACGTAAGGGCTCTTCAGCATCGTGATCGAATAGATCGCCGCTTCTTCGTCGATCCATTTTAGAAGGCTGCCCCCGAAAAGGCTCCCGTTCGGGTTCAGATCCTCGGGCTTGACCCACTTGCGCGTGAGATATTTCATCGCCCCAACCCTACGGCTAGTATTCAATCCGTCAGAAAATAGAGTCAAATCACCGCAGTCAGATACGAAAAATGCCCAAACTGAAACGCGGAGCCAGAGCAGATATCACCACCCAAGCGAGCGAAAAAATTCGGCCATCTCACTGACAAACAGTGAACGGAAAGGTTCTTTGCCCCACTCCCCGTGTCGCGCATCGGGAACGATAGCGAATTCGTTTTTCACACCCGACTGATCGAGCTTCTTGCGATAGTCGGTGTATCGCTCCCCCGGCCGATCCTTCCCGCCATCCAACATGAGCACCGGAACAGTCTCGATCGTTATATGCGTGATGGGGGAACCAAGCGCATAGATTTCAGGAACCTCCGAGTACTCGCCGCCGAAAAACACAACGCAGTTTTCAATCCGCTTGCCGGGTGCCGCCTCAACACGGGCAACCTGATCGACCCCCGCCCCCATGATGACGACAGCATTCAAGGTATCGGAGACGCCACCACTCCCGCCTTCACCAATGAATCGCTCATCATCTCCTGTCGACGCCATCATCGCCGCGAGATGCCCGCCGGCAGAACCTCCGACAGCGCCAATCTTTTCTGGATTGACTCCGAGAATTTTCGCATTCACCCGCATCCAGCGAACTGCAGCTTTGCAATCGAGAACGGCCGCCGGAAATTTTGCCTCGCCCGCAAGGCGATAGCTGATGTTTGCGACGACATATCCCTTCGCAGCCAATTGCTTCGCGATTGGCGTAAAGCCCTTCGGAGTTCCGTTCATCCAGCCACCACCATGAATCGTGAGGATGCCGGGGTACACTTGGTCATCATCCGGACGATACCAATCCAAGGTCAGCTCTCTGCCGCCCGGTGAAGCGAACACCACTCCGCCTTTCGCCCGCAACGGAGCATCCTCTGCCATCGCGATCGACAGAAAAACTGTAAGAAAAACGCAAAGCACCCTAATCATAATTCACTCGCACACATTTTGCAGAATAGAGCCTTTGGATCGTGTCCGAGGTGACCACACTCCTTGCATTTCCGGCGGTCCAGGCGGACCTCGGCAAGACTCGAATGGAGCTCAGCGGTTACAATCCCCGTCGGCACTGCGATGGTTCCATATCCGATCAGAATAATGACAGTCGAGATCAACTTTCCGACCACCGTTACTGGAATCACATCTCCATACCCTACTGTCGAGATGGTGACGATCGCCCAGTAGATCGATTGCGGCACACTATTGAACCCCTCATTCCCTGCGAACAGGCCTTCCACAACGTACATCATCGATCCGAGAATCATCGTCACAGCCACGACAACAAAAAGGAACACCGAAATTTTCGTCCAGCTGGATCGCATTGCATTGAGCAAGAGATTCGCCTCGCCAATGTGCCTCGCCATTTTCAAAACACGAAAAACCCGCAGCAATCGAAGAACGCGAATCACCAACAAAGCCTGCGTACCCGCACCCGGCAGGAACAGCGTCAGATAGGTGGGAATAATGGAGATCAAATCCACAACTCCGAAAAAACTGAAAATATAATCCTTCTTCCGACGGACAACCCAAATCCGCGTGACATACTCAATCGTGAAGGCAATCGTGAAAAACCACTCAAGAACCAGAAAAGTCGTCTTATGCTTCGCTTGATACGAAGGCACGCTGTCAAGCATCACGACGAGAACGCTCAAACCAATAAACCACATCAAAACAACATCAAAAGCCTTGGCTGAGCGGGTGCTAGAGAGAAATATCGTCCTCCAAATGCGATCACGAAGCGAATCGCTCTGGTGCTCTCCGAGGTTGTTGCTGTGATCGTTGAACATGTGCAGTTCAAAAGCATCCAGACCCGTCAAAATGTCAAGCCATGCTTCGAGTGTTGCGCCTGAACTATCGGCAGAATTTTACCTTTCCCCAGCTAATCCCCGCCCCTATCGTTTCACTTTTCAGAAGCTTATCCAGACATGTCCGACTCCTCTAGCCCACCCGAAGAAATCGCCACTGACGACGTCGCGGCCATCGACGAACTACGCACGGTCTTTGAGCAACTGCGCCAGGAGTTGGGGAAAATCATTGTCGGTCAGGATGCTGTGATTGAACAACTCGCGATCTGCCTTTTTGCCCGTGGTCATGCGTTGCTGATGGGAGTGCCAGGGTTAGCGAAGACCCTCCTCGTTTCCCGCCTCGCCGAGACGATGAATCTTAGTTTCAACCGTATCCAGTTCACACCGGATCTGATGCCAATGGACATTACGGGGACAGAGATTCTCCAGGACGATGGATCGGGTCGGCGCGAGTTCGAGTTCTCCAAGGGGCCAGTTTTCGCGAACATCGTCCTCGCCGACGAAATCAATCGGGCTCCGTCCAAAACTCAGGCAGCGATGCTTGAGGCAATGCAGGAACACCGAGTCACGGTCGCAGGTAACAGCCTCGAATTACCGCAGCCGTTTTTCGTCCTCGCCACCCAGAACCCGATCGAACAGGAAGGCACCTACCCGCTTCCTGAAGCCCAGCTTGACCGTTTCATGTTCATGATTGGCGTCGACTACCCGTCACGTGGCGAGGAGATCATGATCGCAAAAACGACCACGGGCGCCAAGCTTCCAACGCTCGAGCACATTCTCGACGGAGAAAAGGTCATCCGTTTTCAGGACCTCGTTCGCCGCGTCCCCGTCTCGGAGCACATCTATCAGTTTGCAGTCGATCTCGTCCGGCGCACGCGACCGGAGTCTGATGAGTCACCCGAGTGGGTCAAGCCCCTTGTCGGTTGGGGTGCCGGTCCGCGCGCCGTGCAGTATCTCATCCTCGGTGCCCGCGCCCGTGCCGCCCTGCAGGGAAGCTACATGGTGCGCCAGGAGGACATCGTCGCAGTGGCGGAGCCAGTATTACGCCATCGCGTCATCAAGACATTCACCGCTGAATCTGAGGGCGTTACCTGTCGCGGCATCATTGCCCGCCTCGTAGAAGAACTGAGCAGCGAAGCTTAAAACCAAAACCGACCCGCACCCGGAGTGGCTGAAAACGTCCAGCGAGATTTTCTCGATTCCGCCGTCCTCGGCAGGCTCATGGGGCTGCCGCTAAGCTCGCGGTCTCCCATGCTCGGCAGCGTCTCGGGACGCCATCGCAGCCCTATTAAAGGCTCGGCGATCGAGTTCGCCCAGTATCGAAAATACGTTCCCGGTGATGATACCCGCCGTCTTGATTGGCGGACATGGGGAAGGACGGACCGCTACTATATCAAAGAATTTGAAGCCGACACGAACCTCCGACTTTGCTTCATCGTCGACACCAGCGGGTCTATGGGATATGGCGAGCCCGGCGCGACTCGTCTCGATTACGCCCGGCGCCTTGTCGGCACACTTTCCTACATCGCTGCACAGCAGGGCGACGCGGTCGGCCTTTACAGTGGCTCCGAAGGTACAGAGCAGGAAGTTCCGTCGAAAAGAGGACCGCTCCATCTTGGTCTCGTTCTGGACAAGATCGCAGCACTCGAGGCGAAGGGCCAGACCGGACTCGTCTCTGCGATCCATGCGGCGGCGGAGAAGATCCCGCAACGAGCGCTCATTGTGATTGTCTCTGATCTACTCTTCCCGCCCGAACCTCTGCGGGAGGCATTCCAGCATCTGCGATTCAGAAAGCACGACGTCGCTGTCTTTCATTTGCTCGACCGCCAGGAGATCGACTTCACCTTCGACCGGCCGACTCGTTTCATCGATCTGGAAGGCGGCCCCTCCCTTCTTGCCGACCCGGCACTGATCCAACGGCGCTATCGCGAAGCCGTTTCAAACTACCTAGCTACCATCGACAGTATCGCCAATCAATCCGTCATCGACTACCACCGGGTCGGACTCGACGAGCCGTATGATCAGGTGTTGGCCCGATTTCTGACGGGCCGGAATCCGAAAACCGCCCGCAGCGTGAGATGAGTTTTCTCCAGCCCATCCTCCTGATCGGTCTGCCGCTGGCGTTGCTTCCGATCATCATTCATCTGATCAACCAGCATCGTCACAGAACCGTGGAATGGGCCGCGATGATGTTCCTGCTCGACGCGAAAAAGATGACCAAAGGGATCGCCCGCCTGCGGCAAATCCTCATTTTGGCCATGCGGGTTCTTGCCGTCGCTGCCATCGTCTTTGCTGCGAGCCGTCCCCTCGCCTCCGGATGGCTCGCCGTGACTGGAGGAAAAGCCGATACCATTATCATTTTGTTAGACCGCTCTGCCAGCATGGAGCAGCGCAATTTGGAGACGGGAGAATCTAAACGCTCCGCCGCAGTCGCGAAAATCGGGGACCTGCTCGCCAAGACCGGCCGCAACAGTGAGATCGTCCTGATTGACAGTGCCACGCTCGCTCCGTCACCTGTTCTGGAAATCGACAAACTCACCGAGCTACCACAGACTTTTGCTACCGATACGGCAGCCGACATTCCCGCCCTGCTTCGGGCTGGAGTCGATTACCTCGCCACAAACGAGAGCGGCCGTACCGACATCTGGCTCGCCTCTGATCTCCGGCAAAGCGATTGGGATGCCGCCTCCGGCCAATGGCAAACGATCCGCAGCGAATTGGCAGCGAGTGACACTGCCCGGCTCTTTCTGCTAGCGTATCCCGACAGCGAGAGCACAAATTTTTCTGTTTCGGTTAGTAATGCAAAACGCAGGCGTGGTCCGGAAGGACTGCAGTTGATCATGGACCTCGTCATCCGACGGCAGGGTCCACCCGATGCCGCAGAAGAGACCATCCCGGTCGAATTTACTGTCAACGGAACCCGCACCGTCCGGGAAATGACGATCACGAGCTCCGAACTCGAAGTGCTCGGTCATACCCTCCCACTCGGTTCAGGCGACGCGCGGGGCTGGGCGCGGGTCGATCTTCCTGCCGATGATAATCCCGCCGACAACACGGCCTTTCTCGTCTTCGACGAAGCGCCGGCGCGAAAGACCGTCATCGTCAGCGATGACGTGGTCGTTTCAGAGGCTCTGGCGGCGGCAGCTTCCGCCCCGGTCGAACCTCAAACCGAATACGAAGCTATCCAACTCGATCAAGGCGAGACGACTCAGATTCCCTGGGACGAGGCGGCCCAACTTTTCTGGCATGCTCCCCTGCCCGCTGCGGACTCGACCGACGCCGCGCTCCTGCGGCAGCATGTTGAGCACGGGCGCACGCTCGTCCTCTTGCCACCCGGGGATACCGAAGAAGGTTCACTTTTTGGCGTCGAATGGAATGACTGGATCGGCGATCAATCGGCTCCAATTGAGATCGGATGGTGGCGCACAGAATCCGGTCTGCTCGCAAACACACGCAATGGTTCCCCACTACCAATCGGCGACCTTCGCATCTTTCGATCCCGAGATTTCTCAGGAGAAAACCAACCGCTTCTCAAACTCGTGTCAGGAGAGTCTGTCATCGCAAAAGTCCTGACCGAAACACGTGGCCTCGTCTACGTCTGGGGAACACTACCACGAACCGACTACTCCACTCTCGCAGCTGACGGCGTGGCCTTTTTCGTGATGATTCACCGAGGACTCGATGCCGGAGCTAATTCCGTTGCCCGGGCCCGGTTTGGCGAAACGGGTGTAGGCAGTTTCCCTGAAGATACTTCCGTAGAGGTCCTCTCATCACTCGATGCAGGAGCCGACTACAGCTCTCCCGGACTTCAAGCCGCAGCGCTCGAATACCAGGATGAAGCCGATGCTCCGCGACTGCTCGCGTTGAACCGGCCAGTGACAGAGGACGATACCAGAACGCTGGCACCCGAAGCTCTCGACTCGCTTCTCGAAGGGGTCGAATACCGCCGCATCGACGATGAGGTCGGTAGCGGTTCCTCGCTTGCATCCGAAGTCTGGAGGGCCTTTCTCGTTGCCATGGCTCTCGCTCTTCTCATCGAGGCAGTTCTCTGCATCCCGCCCAAAGACGAAGAGGACACCGGACTCAACAGGTTTGAGTCACCGACCTAACACTGTTTAGCAGTAAATAGTTTCCCTACTACCCGCCTGGACCACTTCCGACTTCCGACTTCCGACTTCCAACTTCCAACTTCCAACTTCCAACTTCCAACTGACTACTGACTACTGACTACTGACTACTGACTACTGACTACTGACTACTGACTACTGATTACTGATTGTGACCGCCACCACCACAGAACTAACCTTCGTTTCCACACCCACCACGGTCGTCTTCGGCGTTGTGGTCGTGCTGGCGACGATCGCGGTAAGTTTCCTCATTTGGAAACGTAGCCGATTTTCCGCCGCGACAGGATGGCTGGAGGCGCTGCGGATTCTCATTGTGGTGCTGGTGGCGCTAACATTAAACCAGCCCGAGTGGAGAGAAACGTTTGCTCCGGAGGAGAAACCCGTCATCGCTATTCTGCGCGACGCGTCAGGCAGCATGACCACCGAGGATGTGATTGCGGAAGATGAACCCGCGACTAGTGCACGCTCTCGCAACGCCGCAGCCACCGAACTGACTGTTCCGGAGGCGTGGGTCGAATTGGAAGAAGACTACGACGTGGTGATTGAAACGTTTTCTGAAAAACCCGGGGACGGCGAGTCCGGCACCGACATCGCTTCCGCTCTTTCCGCAACTCTGGAACAACATCCTACTCTGCGCGGAGTCGTTCTTGTTTCGGATGGCGATTGGAACACAGGAGATGCTCCGTCTTTACCCGCCACTCGCCTGCGAATGCGCGGAGCTCCCGTTTTTGCCGTGCCCGTCGGAAGTGAGACGCGGCTACCCGATCTCGCAGCGGTTTCGTTCGACGTTCCCACTTTTGGCATCGTCGGCAAGCCAGTCCGCCTGCCTTTCACCCTGACAAGCGCACTACCACGCCCCCATTCCACGACCATCGAGATCAGGACCAGCGAGGGCGAGACACTGACCAGCGATGTTACTATTCCGGCGATGGGAAGATTGCAGGAGACCGTTCTCTGGACGCCACAGACAATGGGCGATTTCAAACTGACGCTGGTCTTGCCTCCGGACGATGAGGAGCGGGATTTGACTAACAATGCCCTCACTGCCCCGATCACGATCCGGCGTGAGGAACTGAAAATCCTGCTGATCGATACCTTTCCCCGTTGGGAGTATCGCTACATCCGCAACGCTCTCGAGCGCGATCCGGGAGTCGAAGTTAGCTGTCTCCTTTTTCATCCTGACGTCGAGGCTCTCGGCGGCGGCCCCGGCTATCTCGATGCGTTTCCGAAGCCGGAGGAACTGAGCGACTATGACGTCATCATTCTCGGAGATGTTGGTGTCGCTCCGGATCAGCTAACCAGTCAGGATGCTGATGCGATCAAACTGCAGGTTGCCAATCAGGCAGCCGGTTTGGTTCTGATCCCCGGCTTCCGCGGATATCAACAAACGTTGCTCGCTACGGATTTGGCAGACCTTTTCCCCGTCGTCGTGGACGAAGCCCAGCCGCGCGGCTGGGGATCAGCGACTCCCGGTCAGTTCGAGCTGACTGAACTCGGAGCCCGCAGTCTGCTGACCCGGCTCGAAGACACGGATAATGCCAACGCGAATATCTGGTCATCTCTTCCCGGCTTCCAATGGTACGCCGGAGTCATCCGTGCCAAGGCCGGATCAGAAGTTCTCGCGACGCACAGTTCGGAAACCAATCGCTACGGACGCATCCCGCTCATCGTCACGAAGACCTATGGAACGGGCAAAATTCTCTTCATGGGAACGGATGGCGCCTGGCGTTGGCGCAAAGGAGTGGAAGACAAATACCACTATCGCTTCTGGGGACAGGTCGCACGGTGGATGGCCTACCAGCGGAACATGGCCAGTGGTGAACTGATGCGTCTTTTCTACTCCCCCGACCGTCCGCGCACTGGCGACACCCTGACGCTGAACGCCAACGTCATGAGCATTGGCGGTGAACCACTTCAATCCGCGAATGTAATTGTGCAGATCACGGCTCCGTCAGGGAAAGTTGATTCAGTGCGCCTCCAACCGGGCGGAGAGGAGCAATGGGGGTTATTCACCGGCTCTTTTGAACCGACGGAACCGGGAGAGCACGCCATCACCATGACGTGTGCGGAAAACGGCGGTACTCTCGAAGCCAACATCGCGGTTCAAGGCACCGAGTTGGAGAAAACCGGACAACCAGCCCGGTTCGACGTTCTCGACGAGATTGCCCGAATCAGTCGTGGTGAACTGTTTGCTACTCCCGACCTCGCCACGATCCGCGAACGGATCACCGCGCTGCCTGATCCTGAGCCTATTGAGCGCCGATTCCGCATCTGGGCGAGCTCGTGGTGGATCGGAGCCATCGTCCTGCTGATGACCATCTTCTGGATCGGTCGAAAAGCGGTCGGCGCGGTGTGAGTTCCTACTCGCCTTTCAAGCGGCGATCATCCGCTTCCCTGACCGTCACTCCATCGGCATCGAGCTTTTCAAGAAGCGGCATTAGAATACGGCGGACCGTTCCCGTGTGCTGACGCAGAACACTCGCCGTAGCCGTTCCATTCTCGCGAAGATAGTCGGCAATCTGATCACGAATCCTTTCGAATCCTGCGCCGGAGATGACGGTCTTGGGATCGAGTTCTATCACTTCTCCAGTATGAACCAAAAACCGCAGGGCCTTCTCTTCGAATGAATTGGTGGCGGTCTCGCCCTTATTCGGCGGATTGATCGGATCGGCGGCAAGACGCGAACGAACGCGTTTGCCGGCATCGACAAGTTCGGCGGGCAGATTCGGACTGAAATCACGCCGGCGGATGTTTGGTCCCGCTTTCACAAACTCGCCCGCAATGAGACCTTCGATCACCATGTCGAAAAATTTCTCTCCCGGAAGCTGTGGTTCCAGGATGCTGCGGAGATCGCGCAATGGCATCCCCAACTGCTCCGGGTTATCGCGATGGACCGCGTCGATCTGCTCGGCAGCAAGATCAAAGATACGACGCCACCAGTCCGCTTCGAAGACCCAGTCCCCACTTCGCTCCACGGTCTTGGCATCGACGAGGTTTCCCACTGCAGCACCGATCTCCGTTTTTGAGAAAGGTGATTTTGCGAGTAGCTTGGGAACGAACACGACTCGGTCGCGAACAATCTGGGTGCGAACAAGGGTATCCAAATCGTCAAGAGACCCGGCACGAGCATTGAGGAAATCGGCCTGAAAAGGTTTACGGAAAACACGCCTGTTCGCGTCTTCATCGAGAACAATTCCTCCCGCGAGAGTCAATCCGAGTGAGGCGTCACGAAGCACGAAACGGTCGCCCACGAACACATAGACCGGCTCGCTGAATCGCAGTTCAGCGATGGTGGACTCGCCCGGTGCCAACGATCGCTGTCCGAGAAAATGAATCCTCGCCCGAACCCCTGCGCTTCCGTGGTGAAACATCACTTCGCGTCCTGTTCTGATTGCTTTTGTCGAACGACGCATCCCTCGGATGGCGCGGTCGGATTTTGAGATCAACACATCGATCGCTTC
>Ga0222633_1001350_pt1 | contig 13437 bp, 7 predicted proteins | sample AntAcemetageno48_FD_179816 | JGI IMG/M metagenome (GOLD analysis project Ga0222633, IMG submission 179816) | Saline water microbial communities from Ace Lake, Antarctica - #48 | ecosystem: Environmental > Aquatic > Non-marine Saline and Alkaline > Saline | place: Antarctica: Ace Lake | collected...
GTTCCCTCAATTACACACGAATCCCGTCGACGTGATTGTTGCAGGCAAACCAATTCGAGCGAACCGCGATAGCGCCCGCTGGTGCATCGAGATGATCGAGAAGCTGTGGGAAACCCGACACCAGAAAATACGGGCCGAAGAGCGCGACGATGCTGCAGCGAGCTACGAGAGGGCGAAAGCGTATTATCGAAGTATCGTCGGACCTTGAAATCAGACTACTGAAGCGCCAAAGATTTATCAGCCCCCAACTCAGGCAGCGGCCCAAATTCGTAATCCCCGGGTAGCCGCTCCATGATTTTATTCCACACGGGAAACGCGAGATTTCCACCGGTGCCTCCATCAAGAATGGTTCGCGAACCATCGGGAAAGCCGATCCAAACCGCCACGGTCACATCGCTGTTGTATCCAACAAACCACGCGTCCCCGCTCCCGTCAGAAGTGCCTGTTTTTCCGGCGACAGGAAATTTTTGAGCGAACTCTTTCCCTCCGTAGGTAGACGTGGTGCCGACCCGCAACACCTCTCGCAACGACTTGGTGATCTCATTGCAAGTCCCGGTCGAAAGAACACTTTGCGACTCGGGCCTGGCTCGATAAATCGTAGAGCCGTCCAACTCGACTCGCCGCACAAAGTAAGGCGAGGTGTAGTGCCCACTCCTTGGGAAAACGGCATAGGCTGCGGCAAGATCGACAGGCTTCACCTCGAATGAACCCAACCATGATCCGGTGTATCTCGCGGGTGCCTGTTCGACGAGTCCAGTTCTCGCAAGCAACCTTGTCCACGCGGAAAAGTTGCCCAAGACACCGACACGTAGCGTCATTCGATTGCTACTGAATGCGAGTCCCTTCCATAGCGGATGCCGCCTCTCCGAAAGCGCTTTTGTCTCTCTCGGAAAACGCGGCCCTGCAAATCCGGCAGCTTCGACTTCCGTAAGTCCAGCATTTGAAATCGCGTCTTCAGTAGAAATGCCGGTGGTTTCCATCAGCGACGCGTAGACAAATGGCTTAACTGCACTGGCCACCGTTCGTCTCGCCTGCTGTGCACAATCGTAGGAAAGTCGATCGAAATCACGACCACCTACCGAAGCGAGAATTGCCCCGGTCTTGTTGTCGATCGCCACGACTGCACCTTGCAGATTTCCACGTTCGCCACGAAATCCAGGCTGCGACTCAATGAAGTGCAACTGTTTGAAAAGCGTCTTTTCAGCGAGATCCTGAATCGCCGGATCAACGGCAAGATGCACCAGCAATCGCCCTGAGCCTAGATAGTCAGTTGGAATCTCTCCTGCAGCGGCCAAGTGGTCGAGTTCACGTCGCACCGCTGCCGAGGTGAAGCCATCCCCGTGCCGGGATTTCCGGCCCGGCTCTGAGTTCACATAAAAGGAAACTTGATCTGCCCGCGCCGAGCTGACGAAATCAAGCTTCTCCATGTTTGCGATGACAGCGTCGCGGGCGAGCCGCGCATTCTCCGGACTGCGGTAGGCGTTGTTTACCGACGGCCCGCGAATCAATCCGGCCAAATAAGCGCACTCACCAAGCGTCAACTGCGCTGGCTTTTTCTTGAAATATAAATGGGCCGCCTCGCGCAAACCGACAGTGCGATGTCCGAACTCGACCCGACTGAGATAGGCGGCGAGGACGGCGTTTTTCGCATCCTTAAAATCACCATGCTTTCGCAACGAGTAGAACTCGATTCTAGGTGCCATCAGCATCTCAAAAACCTTCGCGCGAATTCTCTGCAGATCCGAATTCTGCGGATAATGATAGACGCGCTCGACTAACTGCATCGTGATGGTAGAGCCACCCTGGACAATTCTCCGTTCCTTCAGATCGATTGACGCGGCCCGTCCGAGACCGATAGGATCAAGTCCGGGGTGTTTAAAAAAACGTTTATCTTCCCTCGCGAGAGCAGCGTGAACCATATCTCGCGGCAACCCCGCCGGATCGACAGGACGACGGTCGCCATACTCCGGCCATGTCACCAGTAACTCGTCGTGCCTCCCTAACAAAACTGCCTGAGCGTCCGGCTCGAATGCCCAGGCTGGATCAGAGTTCACGAATTTCCAGAGCGGGTCGCCCGCCAAAAAAAGGAACGCGACGAGAAACAGCAACCGAACTGACTTCCGCGCAAGACTCGCAGGTTGGCGGCGATGAACTCGACGAAAGCTGCGACCACTCTTTTTGCCAACTTTGCGGACCGGGGGCGGTCTGCGCTCTCGTATTTCTCCGCCCGATACATCCTCGAGAGCAGGGAAATTTTCGGGCCGATGCTCCATCGGCGTGTCCCAGAACTGGCTCATCCGCTCAAAACCCGCCGTCCCACCTCACTCGGCGGGAGCCGGGGCCAACTTCCAGACTTTCAAATCATCCACGGTCGCCTTTAGGGGAACAGCGAAAACGAAGTCGCGCTTTGTCTCGTGGCCGATTCCGGGAGAGGTGAAAGACGAAATCTTGTAGCCGTTCAGATAAACCGTCAGCTTGTCACCCTCGTGCACCGTGACGACATCTATCCACTTGCCCGCCTTCAGACTGATCCGCTTCTCACCTTTCGCTTTTGCGATCGCTTCCTCCATCGCCGTTTTTCCCTCCGGCGTTTCCTGTTTGTCGCGCAGCTCAAGCTTGAATCGACCTTCCCGCTCATCTTCGATCGTGACCTTGTCCAGGGCGAGGGTAACTCCATTGACATGACCCGCCCATACTGAAGGCTCTTCGCGGTCGTTGTAGGCGAGCTTGATTGACTCCCCTTCCTCCAGCATAACCTTTACGGAAACGACGCCGTCTTTGAACGGCTCTGCCAGTGTGTGACGAGTCGAAATAGCGTGATCAGCCTTGTCCGATAGCGTCATCACGAGAGTGCCTTGGTCCAGATCATTCTGTTTCTCTCCCTGTGCCCGGCTCTCGCTGTTGGTCACCCAATTTTCTCCGAGATCCTCTCGGCCAACCGTGTCGGATCGCTCGAAATCATCTTCGAACAGCAAACTGCCTCGAGTGGAAATCATCGCACCAACCTCGTCAGGAAGCCCTTCCGGCAACTCAATCGGCTCCGATCCAAGAGGACGTTGCACTGGCTTGGGCGTAGCAGGTGGTGCTGCCTTCATGTTCGCTTTGATCCATGCTTGGTCCCCACCCGAGAGTTTGGAAAGTTCAAATGTGAACGTGCGATTGTCCGCCGCTCGGTTGATCGTCACATGGGTCGCTGTAGCTGACACAAACTCGGCCTCCAGCTTGACGCCTGAGGTCGAGGTCCAAGTGCGGGCGTGGGAAGTGCTCACAAGAAAGGCGAGCCCGAGAATAAGAAAGGGAGTCTTCATAATACCTCCATGCTACCAATCACGGGCGATGGGAAAAGAAAAAAACTCTTCATCCTACTCCTATTCTTAGTCCTACTCTTCCAGCGCGAGCGGCGGTTACAGGAAAGGAGTAGGACTAAGAATAGAAGTAGGAGCCTTACGAAAACAGCTTCGCAATCGGCACTCCGCCGTCCGTGATCGGAACAGGCCGGGCACCATCAGTCAATTCATGCCCCGGATCGATCCCGAGACTCGAATGAATCGTGGCGTGAAAATCGGCAAGAGGCACAGGGTCTTCGAGGATTTTCTTACTGAGATCATCCGTCACTCCGTAGGAACCTTGATGCGACAGTCCCCCACCCGCGAGGACAAGACTGAAGCAACTTCCCTGGTGCCCCCGCCCGCCACGGCCATCGTAGGTAGCAGGACGCCCGAATTCTGTCCCTGTCGCGATGAGCGTCTTATCGAGCAGCCCCTTCGTCTCCAAATCACGAATCAACGCGGACAGCGCCACATCGAGGTCCTGAATGAGGAGGTGCTGATTCTGCTGCCCTTCATTGTGAGTGTCCCAACCCGTGCCGTTCATGAAATTGAGATTGTGCGACACCTCGATGAACCGCACGCCCGATTGCACCAGCCGACGGGCTAGAAGACAACGTTGACCGAACTCACTGCCGTATTCGTTGCGCAAAGAGTCCGACTCGTCCTTCAGATCGAAATGCCGCATGAAGTCAGGGCCGGCGAGCCGCAACGCCTCCGTCTGGGCGGCACGGTAGGAATCGACTACGCCATCCGCCGGCACCCGGTCGAGCAGCGGTTCCAGCAAAGACTGCCGTCTAGCCGCTCGTGCCGAATCAACATCGCCTGGACGGGTAAAACCAGCGGGACCACTATCCGTGTCGGTGAGATAGACAAAGTTCCCCTTTGCCCCGAGAAATCCCGGACCACGACTGACGTTCGGATAGCCTATCAGCATATAGGCGGGAACGTCGGGATTCACCGCACCTTTCTGATGGGCGATGACGGAACCGATGGAAGGGTAAGTGATGCTGCCGGTCGTTTTGCGTCCGGTGTGCACGAGATTCGTGGCAAAAGCGTGTTCGTCGATCGCATCGTGATTGACTGTCCGAACCACGGTGAGTCGGTCAGACAGCTTAGCCAAACTGGGTAGGTGTTCGCAGAACTGCACACCCTCGACAGCCGTATCGATGCGATCGTATTCCGAGCCGGCCTTCTTCGGATTTGCCTTCGAGTCGCCGTTTTCTTTCGGATCAAACGTGTCGATCTGCGCCATTCCACCGCCGAACCAGATGAAGATGACGTGTTCGGCTTTGCCTTTAGGAATAGAGAGAATTTCGGATTTCGCGAGCGCGGAGGAGAGGCCCGAACCGGCGGCGAGAGCGGCGGAAGATGTTAGGAAATTTCGACGGGTTTTCATGGGAGTTGGGAGATCAAAAGTTATTCTTTCGGCAGCCGGGGCGGCCGCCCTACAGGGGCGTGATCGAGAGTGATTTCGTAGGGCTGGCGCTCCGCCTGCCGTCGGAGTGAGACTGGTTTGCTCTTCCCGTAAACGGCCGAATCATCGGAGAGCGATGAAACCGATTCTTCAACGGATCGGGGAACATGGATTGGCCACATCTCTCTGAGTTGAACCATCGCATCGAGAAGTTTAACTAAATCCTCTCCGGAAGCACCGATGACAGATTCGACCAAAACGTTTGGTCTAGAGTGAGTCATCCTAACCGATTTATCATAAGCTTTTAACTGCTCAACTAGTTCCGGAAGTTCCACCCTCTCTCCACCACTGACATAACCTCCCACAGAGACCTTCAATGCCCACGGGGCGAGGCCAATGGCGCACGCTCTAGAATCCTCTGCGCTCCAAACAAAAACGGATCGGACATCTCCGTCTTCACAGACAAACTTAAGTTCGCACGCTGTCCTCTCGGTCAAAGCCGCTGCCGATTCGAGCGCCTTTTTAGCGAACACTCCGGAACCATCGCCAATGAAAACTGATGGAAGCTTTTTCCCATCCTCTGCAAGCACCGTCATCACACTACCAAGTAGCAGAACTACCAACAGTGTGTGCGCCACTTTCATATTCCCACAATACCACATCACTTCACGGCGAGTAAATCCATTCCGGAGCGTTGAGCATCGCCCAAAGCACATCTTCCAGACGCTCGCGCCAGTTGCCTACCAGCATGTTCGTCGGCGGATCGCCGCGTCGGGCTTCGACTTCTTTTTTCTGTGCCAGAGTTGTCGCGGGTCCGTCGAGATGGTTCGACCAACTGACGTAGCGGTCAGGTACACGCTTGGCCTGAGTCGGACTGGTCCGCTCAGACTTCGGTATAACACGCTGGTCATACCCTTCACTCAGGATCGCAGTGAAGCGCTGCATTTCCGACTCCGATGGGTGACGGGTCAGCAGCCGCAGGTAGAGCCTGTCGACGAGTTCCTCTACAGTCTGATCTTCCATCGCAAGCGCAGTCGCTTCATGCCGGTCGCTCAGGCGGGTCAGCCATACGCCCATGGTACCGTTGGCAAGAATGGCGGGCTGAAGAATGTTGGCATCGGTGTCCCGTTGGCTCACAGGGTCCTGGCGGGCGCCGCGCCATCCGAAAGTTTCCATAATGCTGGAAACGGCCTGGATGCGCGGCAGGGAGAGACTGGGGCGATCACGCTCATTGGAAGTGGAGGCGAGCATCCAGGCCCGACGGGGTTTCCCAAGTGTGATGGAGCTGCTCATCACGCGAACGCTGTCGATGTCCAGACTGACCTCTTCCAGATCGAACGGCGCCCCGGTCGCACTGAAGAGCGAGTCGACAATCTGCTCAGCTTCAAGCCGGCGTGGAGCCGGAGCGATGTAAAGTGGCCCCGGTTTTTCCAGTCCCGAATCGACGGCTCGCTGGTAAGCATGCGAACTGAGTATAAGTCGCGCAACAGCCTTCATGTCGTAACCGGAGCGGACAAGCTCGCGCCCCAGCCAGACCAGTAATTCGGGATGAGTCGGCTCGCTTTTCTCCCAGTCCGAAACATTCGCAACGAGTCCACGCCCCATGAGCCTCTCCCAGACCCGGTTGGCCATGACTTGCGGGAAACGCTCATTCCGCGGAGCTGTAAGCAGGGCAGCGATCCTGTCACGTGAGTCGTCAGGATCCCCTGCGAGCGAGGCGGCTTCTTCGTCACAGAACTCGTCAAAAGGCCATGCTGGTTCGACTGTCGATCCGGGTTGCAAGGTGACCTGGATGAGTGGCTTGCGTCCACCTTCGTTGAGCTTGTCCATCGACACACTGCTTGTCGTGGGAACCTTGATAGAGCCCTCCTTCAGCAGAGCGGCGAGTTGGAAAAGGTCCTCCTGCTTGGAAGAATGCGCTGGCGCGTCATGACAACGAGCGCACTTCATTTCGACCCCTAGAAAAGCGCTCCCGACGATGATTCCCTTCGCCGCCATGGGAACGTCGTTCTGCGAAGCCGTGCCAAAACCGGCGGGTCCGCCAAAGCGCTCACTTCCTTCCATCCGGACGAGTTCGGTCACAAAAAGATCAGCAGGCTTGTTGTCGAGTAGCGACTCATGAATCCACCAGCGAAAAGGGCCGGTGTTGTTGAGAGTCGGATTGATGATGTTCGGATTCTCCGCGAGAACGTCCTGCCAGTAACCCGTCCAGTGATCCGCCCAGCGGTCGTCGTCAAGGTAGCGGTCGATGGCGTTGGCGCGACGCTCAGATTCTGCATCTGTCAGGAAAACGTCGATCTCCTCTTCGGTCGGTGGCACACCCACGGTATCGAGCGCGAGACGACGCAGAAAAACGAGATCTTCACTGAGTGGAGTCAGCTCGTAGCTGTCGACATCGAACTCGGGCCAAGCGGCTCCCTCCGCGATCCACTTCGTGAGCAGAGCGATTTCGTCAGCAGAAAGAGGGTCACCCTTGGGAGGCATGATATCGTCCTCCGCTTCGTCGCCGATACGCCAGACGAGCGAGCTTTTCTCCACATCACCGGGAACCACGGATGGGCCATCGTTCTCGCCGCCTCGCACCGCGTGCACGCGATGATCCAGGCGCAGTTCGCCTTTCACTTTCCCACCGGCGTGGCAGTCGTAGCATCGGGACTCCAGGAGAGGCTGAACGTCGGAAAAGTAGTCGACCGAACCAGACGCTGCCGCTTTTGATTCGCTGGCGGCCCTGGCGATCCTGACATTGATAAAATGATCAATCTCATTGCTGGCCGGATAACCGTCAGGCGAACCGGGAACGGACACCCCCTTCGACTCGGCAAGCCACTTCTTCGCTGCTTCGCGCCGCATCGCCCAATATTCGGAGTGCTCCTGTCGCTGCGCTTCGCGCCGGTCAGTATTCACTTCGGCAAGCCAATCCCGCCTTTCGGACTCGTATTCCGCCCAACCGCTATCCGTATAGGCAATCTCGCGATCACCGGGAGCCAGAAGTCTCCATGATTCGCTGCCCTCGGGTGAAATCGCGAGAACAGTTTCGCCGAATTCAGGGCGGCGCTTGTTTTTCCCCGTAACCCCACCGATCAACGTCTCGAGAATCACGAAATGCTCTCCGCCGTCGGACTTGAACTCGGCCCAGCTTTCCCGATTTCCGGGAGGGGAAAACCGGAAATCCGGTCCGAGATCAAGATAGTCATCCTGCTCCGAAAGCTTTCCATGCCCACCAGTGTCCCCTTTCGGAAACGGAGTCTCCAGAATTTTCTCTCCATCGACAAATACCCGCGACGCGCCACGACCCCGCAAAAGGATGCGGTGAGTGCCGGGTGGCAAATCAACCAAGGCGGAAGCCCGGAAATGCGAAGGATTAGCCCGGTCACCGCGAACGCCTGTGGAAATGTACTTTTGCGGCCACTCGAAAAAGCCGAACGCCTCTTCCTCATATATCTCAGTGACGATTGGTTCGCCGGGCCATTCGTTCGCTGCAGGCACGCCTTCCTCGCTGATCTGCACGAGGATTTTGCCATCAGGAACCATCGCCCGGGTTACTGCCGGCGGTGGTGCAACGTAGCGATAGATACCTTTGAAGGTCTCAGCGGGAAGTGCTGCCCGATGGATTCGAAGCTCGTCCATCGCACCGATAAAGGCCTGCCCCGCTTTTCGCTGATAGCCGGTCCCGATCACGAGATCGTCCACATCGGTCACGGGAGGCAGATCAGTTTCTCCACCCATATCCCAAATGCCCTTGGTCGGTTCACCGTCGATGTAGGCGCGCAAACTATCGCCCTTTCCAAATTCGTAGACGACCGCTACGTGGTGCCAGCCTGAGGCCGGGACAACCTGGTCGCTCCACCAACGGTGCCACTCACGCTCCTTCGACTTCGGGTCCTCACTGGTAAAAAGAAAACCAAGTTTCCCGCCACCCCCAACACCTTCGAGGCGAATCGCGTAGTTCTGATTGTTATCACCGAGCTTTTCTCCCAGCTTACCGTGCCGTCCCTTTCCTGCGATCACCAGGAACTGCCCCGCAGAAATTTGGTCGATTCGAATCCAAGCCTCAAAGGTGAAGGCGTCTCCTTTCCGAAACCGAATATCTGCGTTGCCGCCCTTTTCGTGATCCTTCACCACGATACCCGCGTCGCCACCGGGGAAAAAGGCTCCACCATTCTTGTCAGGAAACTTGGGATAGCGTGGCGCCTCCGGTCCAGCTACTTCCTTCTGCTTGCCAATCGCATCCCCAAAGAACACACCCGGTCCGGCAACCGAATCAAATCCCCATTCCAGGATCGGTTCGACCGGAATCGGCTCTGCAGCACGCGCTGAAAAACAGGCCGCGAGCACCAAAGTAGAGAGGATTCCGAGAATGGGGCGAATCATTCATCAAATAGACCAGATCACCGGCTCGATTGCACGCCCACCCACCTACCACTTTCAGGGGGCCCGAATCGCGTATCCGGATTCGCCGGGAACTAAATCGGCAGCGTCAGATCGAGATAGCTCAACTTCACGCGAATGCCTCCCTTGAGAAGAAACTCGATCTCGTTCGCTCCCGTTTCCACCAATTCCCGGGGAACTATAAAACTCACGAACTCCTCCGGCTCGCCCAGCCAGACATCGTACGGGTGATCGATCGGCTTTGCTTCAAACGGGGCAGGCTCCAGCTTCGTGCCGTTAAGTTTCACTTCGATCTCGCGATCAGAGATATCCTCGCTCGAGCGAAATCGAAGCAGCCCATCTTTGGTGTGTAGCCCGGTCGGGGCCATCTGCATCGTGAACGTCATCGGTGGGTTGCGCTGAATCAACGCGGGCAGCAACTTCTCACCCAGCACAGGATCATTGCGCCCCGCCGAGAGAAAATACCACTGTGGCTGACGAGCGACAAAATCGCGGTCATCGATCTTTTCCAGGACCTCAAAAGGTGGCTCATGAAATGGCCCCAACTCCGGAAGACTATGATCGCGGTAGTAGGCGAAATTGAAAAAACTTACTCCCGTCGCGCCTTGCTCATAAGCAAGGTGCGCCGTGGTGTAGAACTGTTCCGGCGTCGTCCGCAGATACGGCTGCGTCCCACTCCCGGAAATTGCCCGACCTGTCAGAGTGGTGTGCGTCATCTCCAGATAGATCGCCGTTTCGGGCAAAATCTCGCGAACTCTGGCAACCGCATCATCCTGCATCGTGAAATAGGTGTAGGACAAATTCACGAAGTCGATCCCTCCCTCATCGACCAGCCTTTTCAGATCGATCCCCTGCTCATCGTGTATCTCGAGACAAGCCGGCACACGCACTCCCAACCATCGGCGCTTCCCTTGATACGTCTTCCGATCCAATGCCTCCCGTATGCGCCGCACGAAGTTCGTCGTAATCTCCCGACGCTGTTCCACCGTCGTATTCTCAGGTGAAAACCGGACCCAGTGGCGAAGCATGTCCAGTTCCAGACCGGCGAACTCATGCGTGTCGCAAAGCTCTTCGATCAACTCTGCCTTGTGATCGACCACCTCCGGGATCGCCCAGTCGAACACCGCGTCGTCCCACTCATTCGCATCCGTTCCGATCCGGAACTCGTCGATGTTCTCCCAATAGTGCCGCGACATTGTTTGGTCAGGACGACCTTTCTCTATGGACTCCGACAATTTCCGCGTGTGATGTCCGTCGTTCAGGCGAAAAGACACGAAGGGCAGGACATTCAAAGTTTGGCACTCGTCCGTCAGGGTGCGCACGAGATCTCCACCCGCGAGCAAATAGCGTCCATACGCGTGCTGCTTTTCGATACCGTATTCCGCGAGAAATTCGGTATGGGCATTTGCAGAATACACCGTCGACTCCCACCACGGAATCCAACCCAATCCGGGCTGAAGCATGTGGACATCCGCGCCGGCTGCTTCGCGAATCGTTTCCCGCAAGTGCTGGTCGAGAAATCCATCTTTCGGACCCCGCCAGGGAGACTCGCACGAAGTGATATTCGTCGTGTCGTTGGAGTAAAGAACCGCAGGTGGATTGATTTCTCCCACTTCCGCAGCAACCACCGGAAATATGGCCAGACCCGCGGCGGCGCCGGAGACTCGACCGAGAAATCGACGACGCGATCTGGATAAACAATAATTCGCCATGAAAAAGCGATACGCTGCCACGACTAGCGGGAAAGGACCACATCCCCTAACGAAGAAATGCGCCATTCCGGAAAGTCCTTCAGCGCGGGGTTTCCAAATGCTGCAGCCCGTTTACTTTCTCTTCACTACTCATGCTGGAAACCGAAGGAGAACTACCATTACTGCGCCAACTGCGCCGCGAAATCCTGTTCGCACGCGAACGTGTCTATCAGGTTGCACGCCCGACGCCACTCGAGCGAGTCGATGACTTTGGAGATGCCGAAGTTTTCATCAAACGCGAAGACCTTTCCCCCATCAAAGCCTACAAATGGCGCGGCGCCTACAACCGCATGGCCATTCTCACCGACGAGGAAAAAGCGCGCGGAGTGGTTACCGCGTCGGCTGGAAACCACGCCCAGGGCGTCGCTCTCGCCGCGGCAAAACTCGGTATCAGTGCCCTCGTCTACATGCCGCTCACCACGCCGCTGGTGAAACAGCGAGCTGTCGCCAAACACGGAGGCGACAACGTCGACGTCATTCTCTCCGGCGACTCCTACGACGAAGCTTGCAACGCCGCCCTCGAACGCGCCCAGACCGACGATCTTGTCTACATTCACGCCTACGACGATCTTCACGTGATGGCCGGTCAAGGCACTCTGGCCGACGAAGTGGTCATGTCAGGCGAGGGCCCGTTCGATGTCGCCTACCTGCAAATCGGAGGCGGCGGGATGGCCGGAGGCGTGTCGGCCTGGCTGAAAACCTATTATCCCGACATTCATATTGTCGGTGTCGAAGGCGTCGGGCAGGCATCCATGAAAGCCGCCTTCGAAAACGGCGCGCCGACTCGACTCCCCGAGCTTGATATTTTTTGCGATGGCACCGCCGTGCGGCAAGCAGGAGAAATTCCTTTCACTGTCTGCCGGGAATTGATCGACGAATTCGTAACCGTGACCAACACCGAAGTGTCCGAAGCCATCGGCCTCTGCTGGGATCGGCTACGCTGTCTCGCCGAGCCCTCCGGAGCTATGGGCCTCGCCGGTGCCTGGAAGCAACGGCACCTCCTCGATGGGAAAAGGGTTCTCATCGTCCTCTGTGGCGCGAACATCGATTTTAACCGCCTTGCCGCCATCGCCACCGACGTGGGAGAGGGCGACAGCATCCGGCATTACTTTCGTATCCGTATCCCCGAAAAAGGCGGCACCATGTTGCAACTGCTCGACGACGCCTTCGACGGGGTTGCCATCCGCGCATTCCAATATGGGATGAACAACCCGGACACTGCCTGGCCACTTTTCGGGCTGACTCTTTCCGAAGCCGATTTGGATACTCTGCGTAATTCTCTGCGGAAAAGCGGCTACACCTTCGAAGAACTAGAGGACCCGGACGAGATCAGTTACCGGCTCATCCCCCTGCGCTCCGACCTGCTCATGGCACCGCTGTTTCTCGATCTCGAATTTTACGAACGTCCCGGCGCGTTGCATTCCTACCTGACCAAAACCATCCGGGGCCGCGGAAGCTTTTGCTACTTCAATTACCTTTACTCCGGCGAACGCGTCGGACGGGCACTGATTGGAATCGATTTTAGCTCGGAAAGAGAACGCGATGATTTCGCTCAAGATCTGGCCGCCAGCGGCGACGGATTTCGATCGTGCAAACCGCTCGGTGAAGCGGCGACGGCGCATCTGTTAGGATCGTCGAGTGAACCCTGTTGAGTCACTGTCCCAACCCTGCCGGGTCCCGCCAACCGTTCGTTTCTAGCCACTCCAGTATTTTGTCTGGAGAGGCAGTGTGGAACATCCGGACGCCGGCTTCGGCTAGATCCGACCACTGAACTTCGTCGCCGTAGGCGTGAGTTTCGACGATCATTCCGAGCTCGCGTGCGAGCCTGATCGCTTTGCGCTTTTCCTCAGACAGAGTTTCATTCTTCTCAAAATTGATTTGGATAGCCGCCGGAGAAAAACGCTCGGCGACAACCTTCACTTGGTCAGGGCGATCTACTTTGAACATCACCTCGACCTTTGGAGTCCCCTCCGCGAAGGCCTGCGCAATGGCATCGGTGTCTTTCCAGCTAGTGCGGATAAACACCTCATTCTCCATTCCCAATCCCGCGATCACTTTTGCCAGCTCGTCGAAATGAGCGAGCACGCCGGGTTTGAGATCAGGCTTGAAATGGATGCGACCTTTGCCCGCTATTAGAAGCTCTTCCAGAGTGGCGACTGGTTCATCCGAGAGCGAACCATCCCGATAGCGTTTCCGCAATTTCTTCACCTCGGGTAAAGTGAGATTCTCGACCGGCCCGTTCCCGTTTGTTTCACGGTCGAGAGTGGCATCGTGAACGATCACGAAGTGGCCGTCACTTGTGCGGCGGATATCGGTTTCGTAGACGTCGAAGCCTTTTCGAATCGCTACCTCCACGTTCGCTACGGAATTTTCTGGCGCGCGATCCTTGCGATCACTCGCGTATCCGCCCCGGTGAGCGGCGATCTGAATAACACCTGTCTCTAAAACTGGTTCCGGTGAAGGATTAGGCCCGTCATCCGGCAGACGAGGTAAACGCGCCGGCGGGAGGCCCTCTCGATGAGCGGGCCGATACGTTGCCGCAATCTCAATCTCT
>Ga0222633_1001353_pt1 | contig 13426 bp, 11 predicted proteins | sample AntAcemetageno48_FD_179816 | JGI IMG/M metagenome (GOLD analysis project Ga0222633, IMG submission 179816) | Saline water microbial communities from Ace Lake, Antarctica - #48 | ecosystem: Environmental > Aquatic > Non-marine Saline and Alkaline > Saline | place: Antarctica: Ace Lake | collected...
CTCAGCTACAGTATCCCGTTGAACCAGGACATCGAGATCTGATGCCCCGGCGTTTGCGGGGGGTTGATTGTAGGCTATACCGATACGCACCTAGGCGACCTTTTCGACGGCAACAGGCACCCCTGCCGCCACGCGCGCCGAAGCAGAATCGACAATACGACCAATCAGTTCCACATATGACAACCCAATTGCTGTAGCACAGATGGGCAGGTCAGAGTGGAACGGGTTAAGGCCAGCGAGCGGATTGACTTCAATAAAATGAGGTTCGCCGCTGACGGCACAGCGCATGTCGATACGGCCGGCGTCGCGGCACTCGAGCAGTTGCCAGGCTTTCAGTGCGTGGGCTTCTGCCCGGCGGACAACAGGATCAGACTCGCCGGACACCAGCCGGCATTCAACGCGTTGCTCACATTCTTCCTTGTTGACGTAGCTATAGACTTCTGGTTCAGCAGTGTCGAGCAGCACGATCTCTAATGTCCCAAGCACCCGGGCATGTTCCCCAGTACCCAGGAAGCTAACGGTGAATTCTCTGCCGGGCAGGAAAGTTTCAACAAGAACCGGCTGCTGAAAAGTCTCCAGCACGTAACGGCACTGTTCCATCAGTCCCGCAACATCCCGAATGATCGAACCCGGGCCAATCCCCTTGCCGGTTCCCTCGGAAAGAGGTTTGGCAAAGAGCGGTAGAGCCAGCGTTACTTCTGCCAGGTCCTGTAGATCGTTGATCACGACGTAATCCGGAGTCGGGACAGCGCGGCCGATCACAGCCTTGGTCCAGGCCTTATTAATGGTCAGAGCCAGCTGCCCCGCATCACTGAAGGTGTAAGGTATTCCATAAACGTCCAGGATAGCTGGCACCTGGCTTTCGCGGGCAGTGCCGTGAAGTCCCTCACAGATATTGAAGACGAGATCCCAACGTTCCCCGGCCGTCAGCCGGGCCATGAGATCCCGCGCATGTCCGATTCGGACCGTGCTGTGCCCAAGTGCCTTAAGCGCCGAGTCGATGGATTCGATGGTGTGGTCCGAGTCGAGTTCTGCGGTTTCTTCCTCTCCGTAGCCTTCAGCCAGGTACACAGACCGCTGGTCGTAGGTAAAACCGATCAGCATGGCTGCTCTCCGACGGCAGTTGTTTCCGGTGCCTTATCGGGATACCGGAATATCTTGCCTTCAAAGTTACGCAGCAACAGATCGTCGCCGTCATAGCCCAGGTTATAGTCTGGCTGCAGGGGAATTTTTCCACCACCGCCCGGTGCATCTATGACATAGGTGGGAACTGCATATCCGGTTGTGTGGCCACGAAGGCCTTCAATAATTTCAAGGCCCTTGCGCACTGTCGTACGGAAATGTGCTGAACCACTGATTGGATCACACTGGTACAGGTAGTAGGGTCGTACGCGCATAGTGAGCAGTTTGTGCATCAGGCTTTTCATGGTTTCCACATCATCATTCACGCCCTTGAGCAGTACGGTTTGAGAGCCTAGGGGAATGCCGGCATCAGCTAGCCGTTCTGTGGCAAGCCTGGACTCAGGCGTACATTCATCCGGATGCAAATAGTGCAGACTCATCCAGATCGGATGGTGGCGACGCAGCACCTTGATCAGCGACGGGGTGATTCGTTGCGGCAGCACGGCTGTCATTTTGGTGCCGATACGAATGAACTCAATATGCGGAATGGCTCGCAGCCTGCCCAGGATATAGTCAAGTTTGTCTTCAGACAGAGCGAGCGGGTCACCACCGGATATCAACACGTCCCGGACCTCTGTCGCCTTTGACAGGTACTCGAAGATTTTTTCCAGGCGTGAATTGTTAGGTGCAATCTCACCGTGGCCGACCACCCGAGAGCGCGTACAATAGCGGCAGTAGGTCGAGCAAAAGTCGAGTGCCAGCAGCAGTACCCGGTCAGGGTACCGATGCACCAGGCCGGGAACAGGACTGTCTACATCCTCGTGCAATGGGTCATCGGCTTCACCAGGGAATCGCAGAAATTCGTTGGTGGAAGGAATAACTGTTCTTCGCAATGGCTGGTTCGGATCTGTCGGATCCAGCAGGCTCATGTAATAAGGTGTTATGCCGGTAGGGAGTAACATGCCGCCCTGCGTCATAGCGTTTCTTTCGTCGTCCGACAGCTGCAGGACCTGTTCAAATTTCTCCAAGGTCTTGAACCTGTTTCGCGTTTGCCAGCGCCAGTCAGTCCATTCTTTTTCGGTAACGTGCGGGAAAAATCGACGTCTGAATTCAATTGTTCGCTGGCTGGTTCTGGAAGTGGTTCTGAGTTTGAGGGCGGAGTGTTTGGGGGCGCGCTCTATGAGCCTGATGGTCTGCGTGCCCGACGGGGAGCAAGTTGCTTCAACAACACCGATAATAGTGGTCGGGTTTGGCTTCGTGGCGCTGGTGCGCCGAGTTGAATTTCGGGCCGAAGTCTCGGTGTACTTACGACCCCTATATGAAGGAGGCTCCTCAATTGAGCTTGAATCTATTCTGTCCATGTAGGTGATCCTGTATTAAAAATCCGGCAACCCGAAATTGGGATCCCGCTGTGTTGCGCATTAAAGAACATTTGAATTTTTCGTCAATAGATTTCGGAGAAAAACGAAAAATATTTCAAAGGGCGCCATGGCTTGGATCGTATGACCCGGATGTTGTCGGCACCCCAGGTACCCAAGGGTGATGGAAAAGTGCAAGGTCGAGACACCGCTGCATCCAGGTATGAAAACCATCTCTCTTATGAGCCTGAGCATTTCAGCGACGGCGACACCTCCCAGACTCACGTTGACCTGGCACAGGAAATCACGCCTCTGGCCGGACATATCAATGCAATCAACTACCGGTTTATCAAACTGTTGGCCGATTTTGACCGCCAGGATGGTAGGCAGGCGAGCAAGTATCGCCGCCGTAAAAAGCTGGAAAACCCCGCGGCCGACCAGACTTGGGGATTGCAGAGCTACGTTGATGATGACGGCATGGTATCCATCAATGTCAAATTACCTGCGTCCGAAGCAGAACGCGTGCTAAACGCCGCTGAGAAAAAGAGAAAATCGATTCGCCGTGATTGATCACAGGAACGACCAGAAGATGATTCCGATTCTGTGGCAAGAGTTTCCGCAAACGTGTTTGCGCAAATGAATGTTTCGGCGGTGACATCTGATGAAACACCTGAAGACGCTCTTGATGATCCGCAGCCTTCTTTTTCTGAAGATCACGCAGCGGCTATTGTAAATATCGCCGAACATTACCTCGCCACCGCGCCACCGCGCAAGATGGCGAAAAAACACTCAATGGCGCAGCGCGATATGAAGTCATCCTTCACATTAACGCTGACGAACGGTAATCCCCCCCTTATTGACCGAAGTTAAAAGTAGAGGTTAGTCCTGAACATGATGCATTAGCCCCCAGAAAGTTAAGGTTTGGCACTAAGATGGGGGAAAGGTCAGAGAGAATGAAGACCTAGGAGGGATAATAGCCTTCGTTCAATTGGCGCTGTTAATCACAACGACCTTTGAATATAATCTGCGCGCTTCGAAACATCGGGTTCCCGGCGTTTTTTGGTATGGTGGGCGTAGCTCAGTTGGTAGAGCTCCGGATTGTGATTCCGGTGGTCGCGGGTTCAAGCCCCGTCGTTCACCCCAAATTCTTACAGAAGCCCAAGAAAGCGCTATGGTCGCGGCACTGGGCGTGGCCGTAAGCCCCGTCGTTCACCCCAAATTCTTACAGAAGCCCAAGAAAGCGCTATGGTCGCGGCACTGGGCGTGGCCGTAAGCCCCGTCGTTCACCCCAAATTCTTACAGAAGCTCAAGAAAGCGCTATGGTCGCGGCACTGGGCGTGGCCAGTTAGGCGGCGCCGACAACTTTGTCGCTCAAGTCGAAAGTCAAAACTACATTAGTCGCTAAGATAAGGTGCAATCCGCTTGGGGTGCGCGCCTTCGTTATTTAATGGGTATCAACAGGGCGCTGCGATTCTTTTGAAGCTACTATGAAGCTACTATGAAGCTGCTATGAAGCTGCTAAGCGTTTGCGCAGACTATGCATGAACCGGCGGTACGCGAATGATGTACTGAATAAAGTTGTCGGGATTACCGAAGTGATCTTCAAGCTGCTCAGGGGTATAACCGGGAACAGTCGCGGCCTGCTCACTGGCAGTAGCGGCAAGGTCAAATGGGTCCGAAGATTGCTCAGACGGCGCGAATTGAACAAACATGAGAGCAATGAGCAGTGTTGATTTCAATTGCGAATCCGACCATTTATAAAGACGGACGCATTGTAAGGGTCAGGTTTTGAGTTAAGTAGAGAAGGGCAGTCGAATTAATCGACAATTTATAATTCTTTAAATTGTCTTCACAGAAGAGTCATAAGTGCGCGGGTGCAGGCCAGTAATAGCCCGTCTGGGTGTCACTGGAAGCCTACTGGACGGTTGCGATGGTGCTTTCGTCGGTGATTCGATAGTTATTAGCGAACTGATCGACGGACATTTCGTTACAAATCAAGCGGTTCCGTTCATTTTTGGTAACGCCCAATTTACGAGCTGTTTGGACAAGCGCTTTTTCGGACTTAAGAACCTCGAGACACAGCTGTGAGTAACGATCTATTCTCTGGTCAGCGGCGATTTGAGGTTCAGCGTAGGCTAGGCTCGTCATGCAAGACAAAAGCGCGCTGATCATTATATTCTTCATATTGCGGTCCTCAGTAACTTGCTGTAAGTCATTATTTCTACAGAATAAATCTGATGCAATTAAGTTAAGTTAAGCTCATCTTTACGTCAAATTAATATTTCTTAACAAAATATGACGATTGCTACATTGAATGTCCCGCAAACGCGATAATGGGTTGCCGTTGGCTTTGGCCCTGTCTATAATCGCGGCCCTTCAAAATCAGTTAATTAGCTGTTTTTGGTTGAATATATCCCGTCTCGTCGAGTGCCACCTCTGAGACAGCGGAAATCAGGTTTAAATGTGCGAGAGTGGCGGAATTGGTAGACGCGCTGGTTTTAGGTACCAGTATCGTAAGATGTGAGAGTTCGAGTCTCTCCTTTCGCACCATATCTCTTCCCGGCTGCAATGCCGGTATTGTTAAAGGTAAATATTACTATGCAAGTTACCCTTGAAACGACTTCGGGACTCGAACGGCGCATGCGCATTTCTATTCCGGGCGAGGAAGTAGAGACCAAAGTCGAAGCAAAGCTGAAGCAAACTGCGCAGCAGGTAAAGATCAAGGGATTTCGCCCCGGCAAGGTGCCGCTTCGGGAGGTGAAACGCAGGTTTGGAGATGGTATTCGACAAGAAGTTGGCTCTGAGATCATGCAGAGTTCTTTTGCCGAAGCGGTTCAGCAAGAATCAGTTTCTCCAGCAGGTATGCCCCAGATCGAAGACGTTAAGATCGAAGCAGGCCAAGATCTGGAGTTTACGGCAGTGTTCGAGGTTTTTCCTGAAATTACACTTTCAGGTTTTGATGCTATCGAAATTGAACGTCCAACCTCGAAAGTAACCCCCGCTGACGTCGACAAAATGATTGAGACGCTGCAAACCCAGCGAGCCGAGTTCGTCGAAGTAGATCGAGCCTGCGACACCGATGATCGGGTCAACATTGACTTCGAAGGTAAGGTAGACGGCGAACTGTTCGACGGCGGCAAAGCTGAAGGTAGTGATGTTGTTATTGGGTCCGGGAGCATGATTCCTGGGTTTGAAGATGGCATCAAAGGGATGAAAGCTGGCGAGAGCAAAGATGTCTCTGTGACATTTCCGAAGGATTATCAGGCAAAAGATCTGGCTAGTAAGGAAGCCGTTTTCGCTATCACAGTGAACAAAGTAAGCGAGTCCAGCAAACCAGAATTGAATGACGAGTTTTTCAAGCAGTTTGGCGTTCAAGAAGGCGGTATGGAAGCCTTTCGGAACGAAGTTTCCGCCAATATGGAGAAGGAGCTCGGTGCTGCAATTAAGTCCAAGGTTAAAAATCAGGCGCTAGATGGGCTTCAGAAAGTTAACGAAATTTCGCTTCCTAAGGCATTAATTACTCAAGAAATTGAGCGATTAAAGCAAGAGGCCATCCAACAATTTGGTGGTCAAATGAATATCGATACCAGCATGCTGCCTTCTGAGATGTTCCTAAGCCAAGCAGAAAAGCGCGTTGCCCTTGGACTTTTGGTTAACTCTATCGTGGAGCAGCACAAGGTTAAGGTTGATGATGATCGCGTCAAGATGATGATCAACGATATGGCTAGCTCCTATGAAGACCCTGAGCAAGTGATTAACTTCTACTACAATAACGAACAACAGCTGGGTCAGATCCAGAATTTGGTCTTAGAAGACCAGGTTATTGACCTGATTGTAGCTACCGCCACGGTAACAGATGTTGAGCTGCCCTATGAGGAAGCCATCAAACCAGCTGCGCCAGCGACAGTAGACGACGCGAGCAAAGAGCCTGCTGCTGATTGAGCGTAAATTTCTGCGCACCCATTGAAGTTTTGCCTCATAGACGCAATATTAGAGACATAAGCGGCTAGTGCCGTCCTACCCAAATTTCGAGAGGTTAGTATGAGTTACAACATCGAAGATGGTGATCGTCCAGTTACCCAAGGTCTGGGTATGGTTCCTATGGTTCTTGAGCAAACAGCGCGGGGCGAGCGCTCCTACGATATCTACTCGCGTCTATTAAAAGAACGTATTATTTTTATCGTCGGCCCGATTGATGATTATGTGGCCAATCTGGTTGTGGCCCAGCTGCTCTTCGCTGAGTCCGAAAATGCAGACAAAGATATCTCGCTTTACATCAACTCGCCAGGTGGTTCAGTCACGGCAGGTCTCGCTATTTATGACACGATGCAAATTATTAACTGTGATGTGTCCACTACATGTATAGGGCAGGCTGCTAGTATGGGAGCATTCTTGCTCGCTGGCGGCACAAAGGGAAAGCGGTTTTGTCTACCTAATAGCCGGGTTATGATTCATCAGCCTAGCGGTGGTTCTCAGGGGCAGGCTTCTGATATTGAGATTCAAGCAAGAGAAATTCTTTATCTACGTACCCGTTTAAATGAGATCCTTTCCCATCATACTGGCAAGTCGGTTGAGCAAATTGCACTTGACACTGAGCGTGACCGGTTTATGACAGCTCAGGAAGCCGCGGACTATGGGATTGTAGATAAGGTTCAAGAAGCTCGCGCACCACTGGCCTTGGTCTAGTAGCCGGCGCAAAGCTTGCTATAAGCTCGTAACACTTTGCGAGTTCTCATTTGGCAGGTTTTTAGATAGTATTCATTAAGCTGCAGTGGCTTTCTCGTAAATTATTGAGGAGGCTGGCGGCGGTTAGACGTTGGGTTACAGCCCGACCGGTTTGAAAAATGTGAGGTAAAAGATGTCCGATGATCACGACAGTGACGGCAAGTTACTGCATTGTAATTTTTGCGGTAAGAGCCAACATGAAGTTCGCAAGTTAATTGCGGGCCCTTCTGTCTATGTTTGTGATGAATGTGTAGAACTTTGTAATGACATCATTCGTGAAGAACTTCAGGAAAGTACAGATGAGGGGGAGAAAAAGAAGCTTCCCACTCCACAGGAAATCAAAGAAATTCTTGATGAATATGTAATTGGTCAGGACTGGGCTAAGAAGGTCCTGGCTGTTGCCGTTTACAATCATTACAAGCGGTTGAACTACTCCGGTAAGAAAGACGATGTCGAACTTCAGAAGAGCAATATTCTTCTGGTAGGTCCAACCGGGGTCGGCAAAACGCTACTCGCAGAAACCTTAGCCAGACTGCTAGATGTTCCGTTCACCATTGCAGATGCCACTACCTTAACAGAAGCTGGTTATGTCGGTGAAGACGTCGAGAACATCATTCAAAAGTTGCTGCAAAAGTGTGATTACGATGTTGATAAAGCACAGATCGGCATCGTTTACATTGATGAAATTGACAAGATTTCGCGAAAGTCTGACAACCCCTCTATTACTCGAGATGTATCGGGTGAAGGCGTTCAACAGGCATTGCTGAAACTGATCGAGGGCACGGTCGCATCTGTTCCCCCACAAGGCGGCAGAAAGCACCCACAACAGGAATTTTTGCAGGTCGACACCTCCAATATCCTGTTTATTTGTGGCGGCGCATTCTCTGGGCTAGATAAGGTCATCCAAGATCGTTCCTCCAAGAGCAGTATTGGCTTTGGCGCTGCTGTCGAAACTGAAGCGAATAAGAAGACCCTCGGCGATACTCTGCGTGAAGTCGAACCCGAAGATCTGGTTCGGTACGGCCTGATCCCTGAATTTGTTGGCCGATTACCAGTTATTGCCACTCTAGACGAGCTTGATACTGAGGCGTTGGTGAGGATTCTGAAAGAACCTAAGAATGCTTATACTAAGCAGTATACTAAGTTGTTTGAGATGGAAGATGTTGAGATCGACTTTCGTGAAGATGCGCTGCAAGCCATCGCAGCAAAAGCGATGGAGCGCAAGACCGGCGCCCGTGGTCTACGATCTATTCTAGAAAACGTTTTGCTCGAAATTATGTATGAAATTCCTTCTGACGACAGCGTATCAAAGGTCGTGATTGACGAGAATGTGATCAACGGCACTTCTGAGCCGCTTTTGATCTATGAGAATACCAATCAGCCAAAAGCACTGCCTGAATAACTGACTTTCAGATGAATAGTAATAAAAGGGGGCCTCATGGCCCTCTTTTATTTGTAAGATGACTACTCTTAAACGCGTGATGCCGAGTTATCTGCGCTTAGTGTCGTCACGCCTCAATAGCCTAGAGTCACTGTAGGAGAACTTATGACCACCTTGCTCAACGTACCGATTGTCACCCTCCGCGATATGGTGGTGTATCCCCATGGAGTTCAGCCGTTATTCATAGGTACTGAGAAGTCTATCCGTGCGCTCGATTTTGCCCAGAAAAATGATAAGGACAAGAAGGTCCTTCTACTTGCAAAAAAAGATCCCGAAAATGAGATTCCCGGGACAGAAGATCTTTACCAATTCGGTACTCTAGCCACTATTCTGCAGCTGATTCGTTTGCCAGATAAAACTGTCAAGATATTGGTAGAAGGCGGTAGCAGGGCGAAATTGATTCGTCTTGAAGATAACAATGACTTCTTCATCGGTGATGTTGAGGTTGTCGAGGAAGAACAGGTGAGCGCGAGCGAATCCGAGGCCCTCGTTAGGTCGTTGATGTCCGCATTCGATCAGTACGTTCAACTCAGCAAGAAAGTCCCTCCAGAGGTCATGACATCTCTTGCAAGTGTCGATGAGCCCAGCAGGCTAGTTGATACCATTGCCGCCCAAATGAATCTCAAACTGGACGAGAAGCAGCAAATTCTTGAAATGACGAGTTTAGATGATCGTATCGAGCATATGATGAAGCTGCTTGAGTCTGAAATTGATCTGTTCAATGTTGAAAAACGCATTCGTGGTCGCGTTAAAAAGCAAATGGAGAAAAGTCAACGCGAGTACTACTTAAATGAGCAAATGAAGGCTATCCAGAAAGAATTAGGTGATCTCGATGATGTCCCGAACGAAATCGAAGATGTCCAGAAGCGGCTGGAAGAAGCTGGAATGCCCAAAGAGGCTAAGGAAAAGACTTTATCTGAAATAAACAAACTCAAAATGATGTCTCCGATGTCTGCTGAGGCCACGGTGGTTCGAAGCTACGTTGACTGGATGCTTGGAGTGCCCTGGAAGAAACGCTCTAAAGTTCGGACCGATATTGTTGCAGCTAAAGAAGTACTTGAGTCAGATCACTACGGACTGGACGAGGTTAAAGAGAGGATCCTAGAATACCTCGCGGTACAAAAGCGAGTGAAAAAGATTAAGGGTCCTGTGCTTTGTTTAGTTGGACCCCCCGGTGTGGGTAAGACGTCTTTAGGTGAGTCCATTGCGCGGGCGACCAACCGAAAGTTCATTAGAATGGCAGTAGGTGGTGTTCGTGACGAAGCAGAAATTCGCGGTCACCGTCGAACCTACATAGGCTCTATGCCCGGTAAGATTATCCAAAAGCTTTCGAAGTCTGGGGTTAAGAACCCCCTGTTTTTATTGGATGAAATTGACAAGATGGGTCAAGACCATCGCGGTGATCCTGCATCTGCGTTACTCGAAGTACTCGACCCAGAACAAAACAATTCCTTCAACGACCATTACATGGAAGTCGACTACGATCTGTCTGAGGTGATGTTTATTTGCACTTCTAACTCAATGAATATCCCAGCTCCGCTGCTAGACAGGATGGAAATCATTCGAATTCCTGGATACACCGAGGAAGAAAAACTCAATATTGCAACGCGCTATTTGTTGCCCAAGCAAATTAAAAATAACGGCGTGAAAAAGTCTGAAATTTCCGTTGGAGAACCAGTAATTCGAGATTTGATTCGGTATTACACTCGCGAAGCTGGTGTTCGAGGTCTTGAGCGAGAACTCGCTAAACTTTGCCGAAAAGTAGTCAAAGAGAGCGCACTTCTCAAGAAAGAAGACAGAGATGAAACTAAAACCCTTGAGATTACGCAAGAGCTTCTCGAAGACTACTCAGGCGTTCGTAAATATTCCTATGGTCGCGCCGAAGAGAACGATCAGATTGGCCAAGTAACAGGTCTCGCCGTTACTAGCGTTGGGGGTGAACTGCTGACCATTGAGGCGGTGGCGGTCCGAGGTAAGGGTAATATCATTAAGACCGGCTCCCTTGGCGATGTCATGCAAGAGTCAATTCAGGCTGCCATGACTGTTGTGCGAAGCCGGGCTAAAGTCCTAGGTATTCGAGAAGACTTCCATGAAAACTACGACTTGCACATCCACATGCCCGAGGGTGCGACGCCTAAAGATGGGCCGAGCGCTGGTATTGGTATGTGTACTGCCTTCGTATCTGTTCTAACAGGCATTCCCGCCAGGTCGGACGTTGCTATGACAGGGGAGATCACTCTTCGGGGTCAGGTGTTGCCTATTGGCGGATTAAAAGAGAAACTGTTGGCTGCTCATCGAGGTGGTATCAAGGTTGTGTTGATTCCCGATGAGAACCAGAGAGATTTGAAGGAGATACCTGACAATATCAAGGGCGAGCTTATTATCCATCCTGTCAAATGGATAGATGAAGTGTTGGAATATGCACTGCAAAGAATGCCAGAGCCATTGCCAGATGATCCTGAGACAGGAGCAGCAAACGAGACAGAATCATCTGCTGAAACTGATGGAGACCGCAGAATATCTGCACATTAGGGCCTAATAGCTTGACAGTCATTTTGCTCAGTTGGTATAAGTTGGTATGCTCGTCGGCGACTGCTAGCTGTCTTTGTCGATTATTCTAGTAGGCGGGCATGTGTATTATCGATATTTACCAAGAGTCTGAATAATCAGGCCTAAATTACAATGACTAGAAGGGGTTTAGAGTGAACAAACAAGAATTGATTGAAAATATTGCGGGATCAGCGGATATCACGAAAGCAGCTGCAGGACGAGCGCTTGACTCGATGATTGAGTCTGTCACTAATGCCTTAAAAAATGGTGATTCGGTCGTACTCGTTGGGTTTGGTACGTTTAACGTCCGCGATCGAGCGGCGCGAACCGGGCGTAACCCACAAACGGGCGCTGAGATTCAGATTTCTGCTGCTAAAGTACCTGCATTCAAAGCTGGTAAAGCTCTGAAAGACGCGGTGAACCAATAATCTACGTTTGCTAAATTTATAACAAACGGTAGAATTTGTTACCTCAAATGGTGCATTTCGATGCGCCATTTTTCGTTCAACTCTAAGTCGCTTTTATTTAGTCAATTTTCGGTATTACCCGGTAGGTGAATTTAACTAGCGGGATGTCAGTCGAGGTTAAAAATGTCAATCCAAACAATGCGTGACAACTCCGATGGTGTGGTCGCCAAAGTCATTGTGGGTCTCATCGTGGTCGTTTTTGCACTCTTTGGGATGGGGTCTATTACAACTTTTCTGGCGCCGACGCCAAAAGTGGCGACGGTAAATGGTGAAGATATTACCCAACAAGAGATGGAGATCCAGGTTGAACGAAGTCGCCGAACACTTCTTTCCAGAAACCCCGATCCCGCTGCCATCAATGAAGATGAGTTGCGAAAAAATGTTCTAGAAAACCTAATCAATCGCAAACTATTGACCGTTGCGGCTGATGATCTTGGTTTAGCCTATGGGAACGAACGACTCGATGCTGAGATCATATCGACACCTGTGTTTCAGGTGGATGGGGTGTATAACCCAGACCAGTTCCAGTTGGTGATCAATTCTGCGGGATTTACCCCCACAGGCTATCGAGACGAAATGCGTAAAGATAAGATGTTAGGGCAGGTCGGGACCGCTGTTCAAGGGACTGCCTTTATGACTGAGCGAGAGGCCAAACGGGCGACCAGCCTGTCTCAGCAAACCCGTGATGTCGCCTACCTTCGTGTCTTGGTAGATGAACTGCTCGATGACGTGCAGGTCGATGATTCCGAGGTAGAGGTTTATTACCAAAGCAACCCTGGTTTATTCATGACCGATGACCTGGTAGATATAGGTTATATAGAGATTAGAAGAGCAGATCTTCTGGCAGGAGTAGAGGTTTCAGAGCAGGCGCTGCTGGAGTTTTTTGCGGACACGAGTGCAATTTATACCGAGCCTGAGCGAAGACGGTTAGGTCACATCCTGATCGAAATCAACGACGAAGTATCAGAGCAAGCCGCAAAAGAAAAAGTTGACGGCATTCACCAACAAATTACTGATGGCGCTGATTTCGGTGAGCTAGCCAAGGTTTACTCAAGCGATCCAGGTTCTGCGGAGATCGGTGGTGACCTGGGTTTTAATGCCCCCGGGACTTTTGTCGAGGAATTCGAAGCGGTTAGTAATAGCCTTGGGTTGAATCAAATGTCACAGCCTGTGCTGACGGAATTTGGCTATCACATTATTAAACTGTTAGAACTAGAAGAAGCAATAGTGCCTAGTTTTCTCGAAGTCAGAGATCGGGTCGAAGCTGAATTTCGCGCCGTAGGTGCTGAGGAGATATTTGTTGATCTGTCTTCTAAATTGAGCGAAATATCCTTCGAAGCAACAGACCTCGTGGAGCCCGCTGAGGAACTAGGGCTAGAACTTAAGTCAACCGGACTGATCAAAAGGAATGCCCAAGATGGCATTGCAGCAAATCCGGCTGTTGTAAATGCCGCTTTTGGATCAGATGTGCTTCAGGACGGAAACAACAGCACTTTAATTGAAATCACGCCCAACCATCACATTGTGGTGCGGGTAGACGAGCACCAACGAAGCGAGTTGAAACCGCTGGACGTTGTTCGAGAAGATATTGCCGCGACATTGCGACGTGAAAAGGCGACGGTCCGAGCGTCAGAGCAAGCTAAGACGATGGTCGCGATGTTGGAGGATGGTTCCATCACACGTTATGTTGCTGATCAGTTTGGTCTTCAGTGGACTGTCCTCGCAAAGGCTAGCCGAAGTGATCGGGACATCGACGGTGAGAT
>Ga0222633_1001356_pt1 | contig 13386 bp, 7 predicted proteins | sample AntAcemetageno48_FD_179816 | JGI IMG/M metagenome (GOLD analysis project Ga0222633, IMG submission 179816) | Saline water microbial communities from Ace Lake, Antarctica - #48 | ecosystem: Environmental > Aquatic > Non-marine Saline and Alkaline > Saline | place: Antarctica: Ace Lake | collected...
ACCTTCGGACTCTGCCAGAGCTTCCCGCATTTCTTCGATCATCGCCTCGATCTGCTCGAGGTGCTTTAAGGGCAATCGTCTTCGCTGATGCTTGTTATACAAAACTTCGCGCAGCGCTTCCATATTCTCGAGAGGAAGAATGTCGTGTTTCGCCCACTCGGGATCAGACTTAAGAGTCGAATAGAACTCCCAGCGCCCGGCATGATGATTCGCCCGGTAGTAGACCTTCTCGCCATCCGCATTGAATTCGCGCCATTCGTGCTTTGTCATAGTTCGGCAAGAACGTCTCCGAGCGTGGCAATGCATCGCTCATTTTGTTCCTTCGTGCCTACAGAGATGCGAACCCAGTCCGGCAACTTGTAGCCGCGCATCGCCCGAATGATGACGCCGCGCTTAAGCATTCCCTGAAAGACGGCGTCCCCGTCCCCCACTTGAACCATGACGAAATTGGCCGAACTCGGAACATAATGCAGTCCCATCTCCTCAAAGGCATCCTCAAGGTAGCCAAGCCCCTCGTCGTTCAAATCACGCGTGCGTTGCTGGTGCTCGTCGTCCTGCAATCCGGCCAAAGCTCCGGCCTGAGCAATGGCATTCGTATTGAAGGGTTGGCGACACTTTTGCAGCACTTCAGCAATCTCCGGCGTCGTCAGTCCGTAGCCGATCCGAAGACCGGCAAGGCCCTGGATCTTCGAAAAAGTCCGCATGATAACCACGTTCCGCCCTTCGCGAACAAACTTGAGCGTATCCGGTGGCTCGTGAAGAAATTCAAAATAAGCCTCGTCGAAAATGACCATGACGTGCTCCGGCACGCGGGCCATGAAGCGGTCGATCTCCTTCTGTCCGACCATGGTTCCCGTCGGGTTGTTAGGATTTGCGATGAAAATTTTCCTCGTCTGCGGAGTGATCGCATCGGCCATGGCATTGAGATCATGCACAAATCCCGGATCTGGCACCTCGATGGTATCCGCCCCGAACAACGTCGCCATCAACTTGTAGACAACGAAGGCATGCTCTGCCGCAATGACGTTGTCACCGGGCTTGAGAAATCCGTGGCCCACGAGCTCGATGATCTCGTTCGAGCCATTGCCGAGAACGACGTGGTCGCGGGTGAGGCCGAACTTTTCCGCGATCGCCGTCCGCAACTTGTAGCCGCCACCATCGGGATAAATGTGGACGTTCTCCGCCGCCGCTTTCATCGCCTCGATCGCTTTTGGAGACGGACCAAGCGGATTCTCATTGGACGCCAATTTGATGATATCACCAGGTTCCAACCCGAGTTCGCGCGCCGTTTCCTCGATCGGTTTTCCCGGATCGTAGGCAACTAAATTCTCGAGCCACGGATGGGCTTGTTCGACGATGGTGGACATGCTCTACGAAAGGGCGGCTGAGGTGCGGATGCAAAGTGAAATTGGGGGGAACTCGACCATCATGCAGCTCCACCTTCCGCAAGCGCCACCGGCGCAAAACTCCTCCGGTGGATCGGACACGGCCCGTGCTTCTGCAGTGCTTCGCAATGCATTTTGGTCCCATACCCCTTGTGCCGCTCAAAGCCATACTCCGGATACTGCAGCGCATAATCGCACATGATGCGATCCCGCTCGACTTTGGCGACGATGCTGGCGGCGGCGATGGAAAGGCTCAGCGAATCGCCTTTCACGACCGCTTTGTGCAAACCGGGAAAATTCTTCACTGGCTTGCCATCGATCAAAGCAATGTCCGGAGTCGGCCGTAGCTTCTCGAAAGCGCGTGCCATCGCGAGGTAGGTAGCCTGCAGAATATTGATTTCATCGATTTTATCCGGCTCGACAGCGGCAGATGCGAACATGACTCGCTCATCGGCAATCAACTCCTCATAAATTTGTTCCCGCACCTTTTCCGACAGCTGCTTGGAGTCATTTAATACCCCATGAGTATAATCGACAGAAACGACCGCCGCCGCCGCCATCACCGGCCCTGCAAGAGGTCCCCTGCCCGCTTCGTCAATTCCGGCGACGATTCGGTAGCCATCCTTGCGCAACTGATTCTCAAAAGACAGATCAGGCATCGGGGAAGTTTTTAGTGTTCAGTTTTCAGTTTCAAGCAACTCCGAGACGCAGGCACTACTGACTACTCACTCTCCCCCGCCTCGTTCATGTAGTCGATCAATTTGCGGAAACGTCCGGCCACGCCGCGCTTTCTCGTGCAAATCAGGCGAGACAGGTCTCTCAAATGAGGCTCGTCTTTTTCTTCGGGCAGCGCCCCGCTAGTGTGGAATTCGCCCTCCTCAATCAAGTCGACAAAATTTTCGTTGAGATGATCGAGCATTTCCTGTGTCACCGGTTTCTGCAGGCGCATGACGAGTCGTTTACCCACCCAACGGTAGCTGTGAAAGTTGCTGTAAAATTTGGTAATCTCCTCAACCGCTTCGTCGAGATCAGTCGTGATTTTGAAAAGGTTAAAGTCGTAATCCGAAACCAGACCGAGTCGAAGGAGGTGGTCATTCACGAATTGAAACCAGGTCTTCCAATAGGTTCCCCCTTCCGCATCCACGAGAACGACCGGAACGATCTGGGCCTTGCCCGTTTGCATCAAAGTCAGGACCTCAAACAATTCGTCCATCGTCCCAAATCCGCCGGGAAACGCAGCGATAGCGTCGCTTTCCTTCACAAAAGCGAGCTTGCGGGTGAAGAAGTAATTAAAATTGATCAGTTTCTCGTCACCATCAATATGTGGATTGGCCCCCTGTTCAAAGGGCAGTCGGATATTCAGCCCGAAGCTCCCGTTCCGTCCCGCGCCCTCCTGAGCGGCTTCCATGATGCCCGGACCCGCCCCGGTGATGGCCATAAATCCCGCTTCGCGCATCCTCTTTGCGAACTCCACTGTCGCCGGGAAAGCAGGCTCGTCCGGCTTTGTTCGGGCGCTGCCGAAGATAGAGATTTTCCGCTCTGTTACATAAGGATCGAAGACTTTACTCGCCGCACCCATTTCCTTCAGCGAGCGATTGTAGAGCTTCATATCGCCGTCGCCAATGCAGTCGCGGCCCATTTTCAACGCGGTAACGATCATCTCCTGCACCAGTTCATTGGAACTTCCACACGACCAATCGTCGACGAGAGCCTTGATTCTCTCGTCGATTGTCGGATCCCCCGTCGTGCCATGACTACCCGAAAGGCCAAAAATGCCTCCTCCAGTGAAATCTCGAGGGTCTTTGCGGAGATGGGAGGGTTTGCTCATAAGTCGGCGAGGCTAAAGGATGATCGGCTTTTCCTCAATACCCGAAAGTCCCGCCGCGCCGGAAAAGCTGAACTTTCTCCTTTCCCGCCCCGCCTTTTCCGTGCTTAATTCCCCGCCCCATGTCTACCCCCCTCGACGACCTACGAATCGCAAGCCTCCAGCAAGTCATCGCTCCTAGCAAGTTGATGGAGGAACTGCCCGTTTCCCCGGAGGCGGCTAAGGTCGTTTCCGACACGCGGGAGGAAGTCGCCGCCATTCTTTCAGGGAAAGACAACCGCGTCCTCGCCATCGTCGGCCCTTGTTCTATTCACGACACCAAAGCCGCACTTGAGTATGGCGACCGGCTCGCAGAACTGCAGAAAGACGTCTCCGACGATCTACTTCTCGTCATGCGGGTCTACTTTGAAAAGCCGCGCACTACGGTTGGCTGGAAGGGGCTCATTAACGACCCGCACCTCGATGAGTCCTACGACATCAACAAAGGCCTCGCCACCGCGCGCAAGCTATTACTCGACCTCGCAGAGAAAGGCGTCGCCTCCGGCACCGAGTTTCTCGATACGATCAGCCCGCAATTCTATGCTGATCTCATCGCCTGGGGAGCCATCGGCGCACGCACGACTGAGTGCCAACTCCACCGCGAGCTAGCATCCGGCCTCTCCATGCCTGTGGGATTCAAAAACGGCACCGGCGGCAATTTTCAGATTGCGATCGATGCGATCCAGGCCGCACATGAGGCGCACCGTTTTCTCTCGGTGACCAAATCCGGCGACAGCGCCATCGTGGCAACCAAGGGCAACGACACCTGCCATATCATTCTCCGTGGAGGCAAAACCGGACCGAACTACGACCGCGAAAGCGTCGCCGCAGTCCGTGCCGCACTTAAGGCGAAGGGCCTCGAGCCGTCCATCATGGTTGACTGCAGCCACGCCAACAGCGGTAAAGACTATCGGAACCAGCCCGGCGTCTGCGCCGAGATCGGCGCCGAAATCGCCGGCGGTGATACCTCCATCCGCGCCGTCATGATCGAGAGTCATCTCAAAGAAGGCGCCCAAAAGCTGAACTCCGATCTCTCGCAACTCGAACACGGGGTCAGCGTGACAGACTCCTGCGTCGGCTGGGACACGACCGTCGAGATGGTGAATCAACTCGCGACTGATGTGCGGAAACGGCGCGCTACGTTTTTGGCATAGTCAGGATGGGGTGACCCAACAGCGTTGGGAGCACGACTTGGCAGGGTTGTATGATGATCCCGCCATCCGGACTCGCAATCCTCGATGGTTTCGCGATAATTCCGGTATGCCTCGCATTCTTCTCCCAGCCATTGCATCGTGCTTCTTCGGCCTTGCCTCCGCTGCCGACAGACCCAACGTCCTGCTGCTTTGCATCGACGATCTGCGCCCGGAACTGAACTGCTACGGGGCCGATTACATCCACTCGCCTAACATCGACCGCCTCGCGGAAACAGGCCGCCTATTCAAACGTCACTATGTTCAGGCTCCCACCTGCGGGGCCTCGCGCTACGCGCTGCTCACTGGGAAATACGGCTCGAGTAGCAACGATGCGTTGTTCCAGCGAGTCGAAGACATCAGCTCCCCAACGATGCCCGAGTGGTTTCGCAATCAAGGCTACATCACCGTTTCGGTCGGGAAAGTATCCCACCACCCCGGCGGTCTCGGCGGTCCGGATTGGAACGATGAGGCGATTCCCGAAATGCCAAAATCGTGGGTTCGCAACGTGATGCCGGTCGGCGAATGGCAGCACCCCCGCGGCGCGATGCACGGGCTGGCCTTCGGCGAGATTCGAAAAGATGCCAAGGACATGGACCTGTTCCAATCGGAAGAAGGCTATGACGACATCTATCCCGACGGACTGATTACTTCAACGGCGCTGCAGGAGCTGAACGAGTTGTCCGCCGCAAGCGAAACCGAGCCCTTTTTTCTCGCCGTTGGTATCATCCGGCCTCACCTCCCGTTCGGTGCACCGGCGAAGTACATGGAGCATTACGTTGATGCGGAGCTGCCGCCTATCCCCCATCCGGAAAAGCCGGAAGGCGACTCGACATGGCACAAGTCAGGCGAGTTCATGAAATACAATCGCTGGGGCCGCGATCCTAACAAAGATGCAGAGTTCGCCACCGAAGTCCGGAAGCACTACGCCGCCTGCGTGACCTATGCCGATAGCATGGCCGGTCAACTATTGAGCCGACTGGAGGAACTCGGAGAAGCTGACAACACGATCGTCGTCCTCTGGGGCGACCACGGCTGGCATCTCGGCGAGCACGCAGTCTGGGGAAAACACACGCTCTTTGAGGAGTCGCTCCACTCGCCGCTCATCATTCGCTACCCGGGTATGGCAGAGGCAGGAGAGAAGACCAATGCCCTCGTCGAATCGACCGATATTTTCCCAACCTTGTGCGATCTGGCCGGACTGGAAGTTCCCGATTTTACCGACGGTAAGTCTATGCGCACCATTCTCGAGAAGCCCAACTCTAAAGGACGACCCGCCATTTCGTATTTCAGAAATGATTCAAGAACGATCCGGACTAATTCCCACCGACTGGTCACCCGGGGAGACGCATCAGAGCTCTACGATTTCTCCAATGGCCAGATCGGCGCGAAAAATGTCGCGACAGAGAATCCGGAACTGGTCGCAGAGCTTCGTGAACAGCTGGATGCGCGTCTGAAGTAGAGTTCGGCTGCTTTCACGTATGGAATTTTACGCAGATATCAGTCGAACGCAAAGAGACTGCTGAAAAAACGTAGAACGGGGAGGTCTCCCCTGTTTTCGAACGTCGTTTGGCCCTCGCAAACCGGGCCGGCGCCCTGCTCTACATCAAGGAACCCGGCTCGTTGCTCAGCAACCACAAGAATGTGGTTGGTCCGTTGGGTTCGTCAGTATTTCTCAATTCCCCCAAGGTCCGTAGCCCATTCCCGACAAAATAGCCAGGCATCCGCCATATACGACGGCACACAGCGTCGCGAGAATTCCGAGAAATGCCAATACCGCAAAGAAACTCTTTTGAACCGCCCCTCCCTTCGACCTTCGGTATACCCAAGTGGCACCGCCAAGAGAAAACCCGAACCCGCAGATCAAAGCTATCGCGACAATGGAGTTCACCCCCTACTACTCCTCGCCTTCCCGCACGCCGTTCTTCACCTCAAATTCGCGGCACCAGCCTTTGATTTCGATATCATTGAAGATCTTGCCCATGACGCGTCGTAGCAACCCTTTCAAGTTGGCATTTTCCAACTCCGCCAGGCTGCGAACCGCTGCTTCCTTATAGGTCTCCAGCAGCAGCATACACTTCTCGTCGGCTTCCACTTCGTGAGCGAGTTTGCGAATCTTGTGGATGTCAATGTCTTCCAAATCTTCATGGCTCCAAAGTGATTCCATGAGCGACTTCTCGTCACCTTTGGCGCGCTCGTGGGCGACGGCGAGTAACACGCTGGGACGCATTTGCTCCAGTTCGTTATCGCCGGCGTCTTCGCCGAGGTCGTCCATGTCATCACGGATCTGATAGGCGATCCCGAGATTTTCGGAATACTGCTCCAACACTTCACCGACTTCGCCGAGCTTTCCTGCATAGCTGGCTCCCAGCTTCAGCGCCACTTCGAACGCCGGCGCAGTTTTTTGACGAAAAATCTCGAGCACTTGCCTCGACTTGAGCGGAACCGGCTTTCTCGCCCAGACGAGTTCAGCTCCCTGACCGCGGCACAATTCGCGCTGCCCACGGGAAGCGATCAACACCATTTCCGCTTTGCGGGCATCGTCGATGTCGCTCTCTGCGATGAGTCGGTAGCCTTCACCAATGAGCAAGTCTCCCGCGTTCAAAGCCACGGCCACACCGTATTCCGCATTGAGCGTCGGCTGGTCGTAGCGACCATGGTCTTCGTCCTCGATGTCGTCGTGAATGAGGGAAGCTTTGTGGAAAAGTTCGGTCGCCAGGGCGATTTTCTTGATGTCGTCCGGAATGGGTTCGCCGCGGTCTTCGCGCAACGCTTCAAAAGCCGCCACCGTCAAAAACGGACGCCAACGCTTGCCGTCGCGAGCCAGCCATTCACGGGCGATTTCCTCCTGCTCGCCTTTTGCAGGTCCCATGACGGATTCGATGGCTTCAGCAGTAAACCATTCCTTCACCTCATCGTGCAGCGCGTTCAGATCGAGACGCCTCGTCTTGTCGTCGCTGGTGAGGTGGATGTATTCCCACACCCAATCGATGTCGACGGTGGTGTTGATGCAATCGTCCTGCAGCAACGGAACGGCCAACGACGGAATCGCCGCAGCCTCGACATAGGGAAAAGTCCGCTCCAGCACTGGGAGGCAGGAAATACCAACGATGGCCTCGATCTGGCCCGTCTGGATGAGTGACATCACGATGGCCGACCCTTCCGCCACGAGCACGGCGTAGCCAAGACGTTCTGCCTCATTCTGAAAATCCTGGATGGAGCAGAGTCCACATTGTTTGCAGAGCAGGCCGAATTCATCGAAAGGTGCCGGACATTTGTCCTCGACCCGAAGACATTTCGGCATCAGCAGTAAACGCCGCTCGAAAGGAATCTCGGCCAGCGTCTCGCGCCACATCTCGTTGTTGAGACAGACGGCGGTGTAGTGGAGATAGGTCTCGTCGCCCTCATAACCAAGCTCGGAGAGCAGTTTCCGCGCATGAACATCAAGCTCGTCCACAGGCATCGGCGGAACCGGATTCTCTTTCTCGACGTAGTTGCGAATCGTCTGGAGAAAATGATCCCTCTCGACCTTGGTCTGCGGGATATTCTTCTTCGGCGGACGGAAGAGGGTTGTCGTCACCGGGACGGGTTTGGGGATCGAGATGGTTTGGATGGCTTCAGACATGTCCGAGTGCTTGGCTTAACCCATCCTTCGCCTAGGCTACGGAGGGTGAACAGGGTTAGATCGTCGACTTAACAGGGTTAGGCCGGAGAAAACCGAGTCGAAACTTAACATGAGACTGAGTCTCGAAAAGCGCAATTTTCGGACGCAAAGGCGGGGAAAATTACCGTCCAACTTCTACAACCAGTTTGTTTTCGGAGGCGTATCGCCCGGCATCTGTCGCCCACATTGGAACAGTCCCGCTAATCCACGAATGGCTCTTCGAATGAAACGACAGATTACTCAGATCAGAAGAGTTGTTTTGGGACTTAAAAAGGCAGCGCAGTTGCCGACTCCTGCAAGCTCAACCTTCCGGCGGGTCCCTTCCTGAGCTCGAGTTTTCGTGTCGATTTGCAGGGAAAAGCTTCATTTTTCCATATCTTATTCATTTCCTACGGTTATCCATAAATATCATATTTTAGAATTTGCGTTTCATGTATGATAATTTTAGTGTGGCTATTAATTATGAAATGCTGGTTCTTTAGCTTGTTAACCGCAACGTCGCTCTGTCCACTTTCTGTCCTGGCCCAGACGGGCGGACTGGATCAAGCCGCCCCCATCGGCCTCTATCTGGATGGCGCCCTACCCTCCGAGACTCCAAAATCGGCGACGGGAAACTGGAAATTGGTCAATGCCTTTCCAAATCTCACCTTCATCGATCCGGTCCAGATGATCCCTGTTCCGGGTACAAACCAGTTGCTCGTCGTCGAGAAAAGCGGACGGCTGAGTGTCTTTGAAAACGCCCCCAACACGCCAGCGAAGTCAGTCCTTTTCGATGTAGCCTCCAACGTCGAGTCCCGACATGACTCGGGTATGATGGGTGCCGCGTTTCATCCTGAGTTCGGCCAGGTCGGCTCGCCGAATCGCGATTACATTTACGTTTACTACCGTTTCACTCCGAATCCGTCAGTGACGAACAAGGCCTACTGCCGACTTTCGAGGTTCAACTGGAGAACGGGAGCGCCTTCGATCGATACGAGTTCTGAATTGGTGATGATCAATCAATACGATCGTCACAACTGGCACAACGGCGGTGGACTGCTCTTCGCGCCGGACGGATTTCTCTATCTCAGCATCGGTGACGAGGGCGGCGCCAACGACCAGTATGGCTCAGGACAGGAAATCGACGGCGGTCTGCTTGCAGGTGTCCTTCGACTTGATGTGGATCAGGATTCCAGCCGTTCTCATCCGATTCGTCGCCAGCCGAAAAATCCAGCGACGCCTCCCTCCGGCTGGCCCGATTCTTTTTCACAGGGCTACTACATTCCGAATGACAATCCCTGGCAGAGTCCCTCGGGAAGCAATTTGGAAGAATTCTGGGCAGTCGGCTTGCGGTCGCCGCACCGAATGACGCAGGACCCAATCACCGGTCGGATCTGGGTCGGCGATGTCGGGCAAGGTAGCCGGGAAGAAGTCAGCCTGATCGTGCGTGGCGCCAATCTCCAGTGGCCCTACCGGGAAGGCGATATTTCCGGCCCGAAATCGAAGCCGTCAAATTTGATCGGGACGGATCAACCTCCAGTCTGGGCTTACGGTCGTGGCAGTGGCGGATGCATCATCGGAGGATACGTGTACCGCGGCACGGAACACCCCGACTTGTACGGGAAATACATTGTGGGGGACCACAACAACAACAAGATTCGCGCTCTCACCTACACACCAGGCCAGGCCGCACAGGTTGAAGATCTCGTTTCTCTGACCCGCCACGGCCCCGGACCGAAGAACGGACTCGGTGCCTTCGGAATCGATGCCAACAACGAGATCTACATTTTATCACTGGCAGGCACCGATCGCGACGGCGGCATCATCTACAAGTTCGGCCGTTCGGGTTCCGGAGTTCCTGAACCACCTGCAACGCTTTCCGCGACAGGAGCATTCAGTAGCTTGTCGACGTTGACTCCGCGCAGTGGGCTCATGCCTTACGATCTGGTCCAGCCCCTCTGGTCCGATGGCGCGGATAAAAAGCGCTGGATCGCAATACCCAACGACGGGAACCCCGATACGGCTGGTGAACAGATTCAATTCTCCGAGAACGAGCCCTGGACATTTCCCATCGGAACAGTGCTCGTAAAGCATTTCGAGTTCGAGGGGAGACGCCTGGAAACCCGCTTCTTCGTGCGCGGGTCTGACGGAAATTTTTTCGGCTTTACCTACAAATGGAGACCTGACAACTCGGACGCCGATCTTCTGCCTGGCCCACCCGTCGACGAATCAATTGCCCTCGACAGCGGACAGTCCATTGAGTGGCATTTCCCGGGAAGAACAGAGTGTTTCATTTGCCACACAGATGCAGCTCAAACGGTCCTGGGACCCAAAACCCGGCACCTCAACCGCGACCTTTTCTATCCGGAAACGGGCCGGACAGCGAATCAGCTTCTCACTTTGAGCGAACTCGGTTTCCTGTCACCTTCCCTGAATCCCGCCGATATCCCGAACTTCCTGACGTCGGCCAATGTGAACGACCCTACCGAGTCTCTGGATCGCCGGGCCCGCGCCTATCTCGATATCAACTGCTCCCAGTGCCACCAACCGAATGGTCCGACGCAAACGACTTTCGACGCCCGGTTCACTGTCCCACCGAATTTTCAGAACATGATCAACGTCGATCCGACTAATCCTCTGACGCTTCCTGATCCGAAGCTGGTCGAGCCTGACAATGTTCTCAATTCTATTCTCCTGACCCGCATGAGTTCGCTGGACGGCTGCTGTGCGATGCCGCCGTTGGCGAAGAATGCCATCGATGCTGATGCTGTCGGGGTTATCGCTGAGTGGATTCGATCACTGGATCCCGCAATCAGCCCAAGCGGTCCAACCAATGCTATTCCACCGGCTGACTACTCTCTGCCGGTGTTGACCATCACTCACGCCACTGGAAACGGAGCGGTAGCGGGAACCTTCGACGTGGCGATAGTGGCCTCCGAGCCGATTCTCGGACTTACGTCATTAGATTTTAATGTGAACAACGGCTCAGTTGATTCTGTTATTGGATCTGGCACCACCTGGACGGCGACCATCACTCCCGCAGCAAGTGGCCCGGGCTTCATCGACATTCTGGCAGATCGAGTGACCGACTCGAACGGCAACGCAAACCTTGCTATCGTCACGCCTCTTCCTTTCGATGCGCAACTCGGTGGAACGCCGATCAATCTCCTGACAAATGGTGGATTCGAGAACGGGCTGCAGTCGTGGGACTCGGGCGGCACCGTATCCACAAGCAATCAGGCGCATGCCGGAAGTGGAGCTGCTTCGGTTGGTTCCAGCTCGTTCATTGTGCAGTCCATCGCAGCAACTTCTTCAGAAAAATTCACGTTCACCGGATGGTACACTGCCAACTCATCGATCGATAAACTGTATGCAGGAACCACATTCTTCGATGCGAGCGGAAACGAAGTCGGAGACACTTTTGTTCTACTGTCACCCTCTGCAAGCTACACGTCGTTCACCCTCGAACTCACCGCTCCCGCGGATGCAACTGTTGCCGCTGTCTACATTCTGACTTCAGGCAGCGGCAGCGTGAAAGTCGACGAGCTGGTGTTCTCAGTAGGGGGTAGTGGCGGAGGCGGCGATCCTGGAGGTGGCGGAGACAACCGCTTCCCGAATGGAGATTTCGAGACTGACTTCTCTTCCTGGCACGCTCCGAACGATACGACGATTACCTCTGACGGAAACACCGGTCAGAATGCGGGGAGAATCGGGGCCGATTCGTTCATCGTGTTCAATAGCCCAACCACTTCCGGTGAGATCCTCGATTTCTCAGGCTTCTACAAGACTCAAGGCAGTTCTACGGTTGCTGAAGCCGGATTTACCTTCCGTGATTCAAACGGAGCCGTGATTTCCGACAACTACAAAACGCTACCCAACTCGACTTCCTACAAATCGTTTCAAATCATCGCCGAAGTCCCTTCGAACGCTGTGGACATGTCCGTCTGGGTGTTCTGTGCTTCGGGAGGGTCGATCACTGTCGATACCCTGACATTGACAGAATCAAACACTTCCCCTCCAACAGAACCGGACAATCTCCTCAGCAATGGAGGTTTCGAGTCGGGCAATTTCTCAGGCTGGGATACAGGAGGATCCAATGTGAGTCTTTCGGGCACAGCCCGGACAGGGACGGGTGCGGCACAGTTTGGTGACGCTTCCTTCCTGGTCCATAATCAGTCGGCCTCTGGAGGAGTCGAATACCGCATGAAAGGTTACTATCAAACCTCGGCTGCCGGTGGTATTCATGAGGCAGGCTTGATCTTCTGGGACAGCAATGGATCCATTTTGCTGGAGAAAGAGATCGCACTCTCACACAGCGGGAGTTTTGCTGAATTCGAAGTTGCTGGAGCAGCTCCAACGGGAACTGCCGCTCTATCTGCGTGGATCTACAACGGTGCCGGTAGAGTGCTCGTCGTCGATGATCTGACCCTCACGGGATCCGCGACCAGCGCGGCGAAAAGCCTAACAACGAAATTCAATTCTTCGATCGATTTCCTGGAACGCATCGCCGAGAGCATCCATTCTATCCTTGGATACCGCGACCCTTACGCTTACTACGATTCAGTGAATAATGTAGTTCAACCGGACCTCGCGATTACTCATCGAAAGAGCGTGTGGGCTGGTGACAACATTTACGGTTCGAACGGCGCCGGGCAGACGATTAAGAGCGCGGCTCGTAGCCTCCGGATCAGAGACAAGTTCGATATCATTTGGCAAAACGACTCCATTGCCCGCTATGACGGCGGTCGCTTTCATGGCACTTCCAGCAATCGCTATTTCAGTTTGAAATACTTTGAGACGGGAGGGATTCGAAGAAACGTGACCGCATTGTTTGCAACGGGGAGCTTCGAATGCGAAAGACTGGCCCCCGGGAGATACTCATCCTATCAGGTGCGAGTCCGTCAAAAAGCAACCTCCAGGAAATCCGCGTTTCGTGGTTGGCTGACCACTCACTCCCTCCTCGACGCCACCCGGGTGGATGCGGTCCAATTCAAGACGCGACGCAAATAGAAGCTTGCGATCACCGCGCAGTTGACTTGAGAAGGAGCGGCCCAAAAAGAATGTTGGCCGCTCCACTCCCGGATAAGTCTACCAAAGTCCTAAAACGGCTGAGGCACGTCACCACCTTGAGTTTCGAGCCGGATTAGGCCCCATACCTTCACACGATCTCGAGCGCGTGGATCAGCAAGGGAATCTACTTTGACCCAGGCGGAGAAAAATCCATTGCGACCTGTGGGAGTGACCTCCATCACAAAATTGGCTTTCTCCCTGTGTTCAAGCGCTTCCGTTTGATACGTCCCGAGT
>Ga0222633_1001358_pt1 | contig 13356 bp, 6 predicted proteins | sample AntAcemetageno48_FD_179816 | JGI IMG/M metagenome (GOLD analysis project Ga0222633, IMG submission 179816) | Saline water microbial communities from Ace Lake, Antarctica - #48 | ecosystem: Environmental > Aquatic > Non-marine Saline and Alkaline > Saline | place: Antarctica: Ace Lake | collected...
GGGGTTCATTCTCGTCCTGGTACCAAGAGAAGAGATGCGCGAGGTCAGACGTGGAAAAAGAATAAGCCCGCGCTGGAAAAGTTCCGGGCGCGTGCCATTTCGCGAAAGGGCGCGCGGTCGCGTCGGGTTCGAGGTCGTCCACTCGTTCTGATGACACACACCTTGACGGAGGACAACAGGTCGTTCATGGTTCACGCGCGGCGGCCGGTGAGTCAACCCGCGAAGCCTCGCGCGCCTGCGCAGGGCCGCTGTGTTGGGGCGAAACTCGCCACGTTGCGTTTGATGATGAAAAAGTCAAACGATCGGAAAACAAGCGCGAGTTTGGCCACACAGTCGGCACCAGCGCCCAATTCGCCAGCGTGTCTCTTTTCGTCCCGCGATTCACACCGAACGCGCACCGCCCCCAGTGCGGGCTCGTCCCTGGTACCCCACGTGCGCCATGAGCGCCGACCGAGACCACGGCGCGTGTCCCTTACCCCCCCAAACCAAGGCTGACTCTGCTGAACAAGACAAGGAGTGGTTCGCGGACGAGGCGAGTAAGCTGAAACTGGAAGCGGAGCGTTTACGCATCCGCGCCGCGGCGTTCGCGGATGACGCGCGGGTCCGAGACGCGAGGGCGTTCGCGGAGAAAAGCGGGACGGATGCGTTGCGAACGGTCCGCGAGGTGAGCACCAACTTGGAGACGGTGTTCCAGGACGTCTCTTCCCTGCACACGTCGTTGAGTTCGCAAATCGACAAAACAAAAAAATCCGCGGAGGCCACGCTCGCGGCGCAGTCCCCCGAAACCCTGGCGCTGCTGGCCAGGGACACCGTGCTCGGCACCGTCAAGGCGAGCACCGGCGATATCCAGAAGTGGCAAGCCGCGGTGACGGTTTCCGTGGAGGACCGGATTTTCGACGAACTGGAGGTTTTCGTGAAGGAGCTGGAGCCGAGTTTGCGCGAAAGCGGGCGACGCGCGACCCTAAGCGCGCTCGGAATCGTGCGAAGAAGATCGTCGCCGTTCGTCCGGTCGAGGGAAGCCACGGAGGCGAGGGAACGAAACGATTTCGAAACCACCAGGCGGTTCGAGCTGTTCGAACAGCGACTGATACAGCCCGTTTTGATTCCCTTTAAAAAAGGGATGTTCGAGCCCGTCATGGAAAAAGCGCATCTCATCGGCCTCGGGTTCGTCGGGTACTCACTCGCGTGCGGCGCCCTGGGAGCCTACTTCGCGCGGAGGGGGAACCGGGGGGGCGGGGGTGCGACGGGGGGGGGGAGGTAGGGGTTGTAGTTTTAGTGTATAAGAAGAAAGACTAAAGGAAAAGCTTCACGTAGTACATGTAGTAGCCGTGCCGTTTCCGGAGTTCCGCCGCGTTTTCTAAATACAGAGATAAGGAGTCGCTTAAATACCCCCCACTCCTACCTAACCGCTCTCCCCAGCAAACACGCCGCCGTTCGCACGGCGACTAAATCCGCAGCCTCATCCAGCAAAACGAACGCGTGTTCCACCTTGACGTCACTGGATGGCTCCACCGACACGGCCAGGTTTTCGTATTTCTGGTCGAACAAACTCGCCTGCCACGTCGGCGCCCAGTGGTCGTCTGAGATAAATAAAAGAAAGTGTCAGTCTTGTATGGGCAATCAGGGAGGCGGGATTTGGGAAATGCAATACGTACCTTCGCAGTACAGAAACGAAACTTTGTCGCCGTGTTGTTTCAAAACCCCGCCGCAATCGTCCCCGTCCCCTCGCGGGTCCGCCAGCTCCACGAACTCGGTTCTGCCCATCAGCGCCATGTTCACCACCGATCCGAACCTGAGCCAGGCGAGGGTGTTTTTCGTAGCGCAAGCGTCCATGCCTTTCGTGAAGACTCTTCTTAAAAAGCCTGGGCGTATTTTTTTCAAAACGTGTACCAAGCCGGCCACGAAAAGAACCAGCGGCCGGACCCGCACTAAGAAACTCAAGAAACTCTGTAACACCGACTTCCGGTTCGTCAACACGAAAGGCATCAAACCGACGACTTGCGTTATCTGCGAAGGGTGCTGTTTCATCGCGCGAAGCGCGATTTCCACCCCGATGCTGTGTCCCACGACGACGGAGTTTTGTCGTGTTTCCCCCCCCCCCGAACCAACGATTTCCGCCGTCACGTGTTCCACCTGTTCCCCGAGCGTAAACCACTTGGTGTGCTTCGTACCCACGTCTTGTTCGGTGTGCCCGACGTACCCGATGACCTCCACCGCGGCGGCGCCGTTCAGCTCGCGCCAAAGCGTCTGCGCGAACCGCTCGTAAAATCCCGGCACGCCGGGATTTCCCGGGACCACAAACACCTCGTCGATGGTGCTGCTGTCCCCTGGTGTACCACCCACGGCGGCTTCGATGCGTATCCTTTCGAAGGAAACCCCAGGCGCGGTCGTGGAGACACGCGTGGAAACCTCAGCCAGAGGTACCGCGATGCCCGAGGATGCCTTGCACAGACTTCGGGACTTCGTTGGGGTCAAGGGATGTCCACTGCCGATATCGACTTTCTTCCTCGCCAGACGCGGCGAGCGACGCGAGACGAAGTCGGGAGAGACGCGCGCGGGGGCGAGGCCGCGTGCTGACATGCGGCGATGGACGCGTGAAGGGCAATACGAGCCTCTTGTGTTGGGGGCGGGTCCGTGCGCACGTTGTGAGACCAACGGGCCGTCGAACCGCACAAATGTTCCGGGTCTTATATTCGTTCGAGTTCCTAGAAAACTTTTTGTTTTGATCGTTTCTTCGATCGCGGGGATTCGGTCATCACACCGCCCCGCGGTTCTCCGCGGTTCCGGGGACGATGCGCCCGCGGGGTTGGAACCTCGCGAGCGTGGCGTTGGGTAAGTAACAACGCCTTACCGCTTTCATGTGTCCCACGGTGTCTGTTTCATGTGGCGTTACCCTCTCTGAATCCTCTCTGCTGAATCCTCTCTGAATCTCAGTTAAATCTTTCCCTTTCTCTTTGTCTGCGCGCAGGAACATGCGTGGGAATATGCGTCGCGTTGGTCGCGCTCACGTCGACACATTTCTCCACACTCCACGCACAGGCGGATACCTCATACCCCGAACTCGGTGGTGTAGGCCGTCGACGACTGCTCGCGTTGTGCGGTACAGACGAGCGCGTGAACAGCAATAATGCTTGTGAGGCTTGCGCACCGGGAACCACGAACGACGCGGGGGACAATGCAAGCTCGGTGGAGACAACCTGTACAGCGACACTGTGCGTTACCGACGAACGCGTGAACATCACGAATGCATGCGTGGAGTGCACCGGGGGCAGCACCAATTTTGCGGGCGACGATGCGAGCCTCACAGAGACCCACTGCGGTTGCGCGCTTGATGAGCGCTTTGTGAGCAACACGTGCAGTGCGTGTCCCGCCGGCACGACCCGCGCCGCGGGAGACGCTCCTTTGGGCACCGACACGGTGTGTACCGGAATCGCGTACGTTGAAGTCCTCGTGGTGAACGACAAAGCGAGATGCGACGCCTTCAATGTGGCGCGCCAAATGGGCGGTGAAGGTGAGTTCGGACCTACTGAACTCGCGGCGATGCATTTGCACACGGCGTCCGTGGTGGCTGGCGTGAACGAGATATTCGCACAGTCTCTGAACTTCCGCACGGCTACTCGGATCGTTTTGGTCGGACAAGTGGACTGGTGCGACGGCGACCAGTTTGACGCTTCCTTTTTCAACGAAGCGACGGACGCGAACATCGTAAGAAGCGGGTATCCGACTGGTGAAACCGACACCTCGAAGTTACTTTCCGCGTTTGGGGCGTGGCGCGAGTATAACTTAGCCTCCATCGTGGGAAACGACGTGGCGCACTTGTTTACTGGGAGAGATTTGGTGGATAGCTTAAAAGGCGACGCGTACCAATACAGCGCTTGTGCGGATGACGCTTCGTGGTGCGGCGAAATGGATCCTTCGGAAGGGGCGTCGCGCGTTTTGAGGGAAGGCGAGTGCGGCGTCGACGCGAACGGCGCGACGGTTTGTTGCTACGCCCGGCGCGGAGGCGCGGTGAGTTCCGTGACTGACCCAAGCAACGCCCACACAGATCAAACGAGGTACGAAGCGTCCGATTTGGTTTTCGAATCCGCGTTGGTCGTGGCGCACCATTTGGGGAAACAGCTTGGAATGGACGTGGACGGCGTGGGAAACTCGTCGAGTTGTGCGAGCGCCGGGTTCGTGATGTCCAGTTCCACGACGGACGATACGAAACGCCCTTTCGCGTACGGTGGGAAGTTTAGTGACTGCAGTGCGAGGTCGCTTTCCACGCAACTTCCCACGTTTTCGTGTTTGTTCCGCGAAACGGCGCGATCGGTGTGCGGCAACGGCGTGGTGGAAACGGAGCGGGGCGAGGAGTGCGATTGCGGGATCGGGGACGCGAACGGCGTTTGCGACGCGAACGCGGCGTCCGGATCCTTCGTCACGGACAAACACTGTAACGCGACGACGTGTCTTTTCATCGAGGCAAGCATCGCGAGCGCGCCGCCTCCGCCGTCGCCGTCTCCGCCGCCGCAGGTGTACCAGGCGCACGAGTGGTGCGACGCGGAGTGCGGGGAGAGTTACGCGAAAGGGAGCTCTCGGTACATCACGGACGTGCCGTGGAACAAGTGCTTGCGATGCGCGACTGCCTTCATTGAGAACGACTGCTCTGACACCATCGCTCCGTTTAAAGGCTGGGTGGACGACACCGGCGGGGTTCAGGACTCGAATTGCGCGTGGAGCGGGTGTTCGGTCTCGAACGCCGGTTGCGGCGCCGGCGAGACCGAAACGGAAACGGTAACGTGCGCTGTGAACGGCGGGTCGACCGGGACAAACGTGAAATGTTGCCAGCAAAAACCGTTGTGGACTTGCTGCGGGGTTTTAGCGTGTTCCGCGTCGCCCCCTTTTCTGTCACCGCCGCCGCCGCCCCCCGCGTCGTCGCCGTCGCCTCCCCCTTACCCCCTCCCTTCTCCTCCTGCGCCGTGGGGCTGGAGTCTGAAAAGCCAAGATTTAGAGGGTGAAGCCGGGTTTGAGGGTGCCGGCGTTAGAGCGGCGATCTCATTGGATGGACAGCGAGTGGCAATCGGCGCTTCGCAGGCGGACGGTGCGGACGGCGTGCCACACGGCGGACGCGTGCGCGTGTTCCAGTACGACAGCGGTCAAAGCTGGAAGCAAGTTGGCGCTGATTTGCTCGGCGCAACCGCGCTTGAGAATTTCGGGAAACGCGTAAGTTTATCCAACGACGGGAAGCTTTTGGTAGTCGCGGCGCCGTTTTCCGGCGTAAACCACGCTGGTTTGGTGCGAGTGTTCGAAGAGACAAACGACGAGTGGACACCGAAGTCGGATGACTTGGTTGGGGATGAGGACTTTGGGTACTACGGCGCGGACGTGATTGTCACGACGAACGGCACCACGCGAGGTACGTGTTGTATTTCCCATATCCCGCCTCCCTGTTTACCAACCCTGCGTGACTCTTGCTGTTTACTACACCCAACACAAGTAGACTGTTTACTCATACAAGTTACGAGCATTACGAATGACTGACTCTTTCTTTGACCTATCGTAAGTTTTCATCGCCGGCGGAAATACGTCCGCCGCCGGCGTTTTCGCCGGCGTCGTCCGCGCCTTCGAGTTCCTACCGTTGGATAATGAATTTGAGCAGGTTGGTCAAGACATCACGGACTTTGCGTTTTTGCCAATCACGCAAGTCGGAGGCACGCACCACGCGTCCCTGGAAATCAACATGGGGGTTTCGAACGACGGACTGACCCTAGCGCTCGGAACGCCGCTCAGCACGAACAGCGACGGAAAACAAAACGCGGGTTCGGTGAGGATATTTGCGTACACGGCGAAGACGTGGAGTCAGATGGGGTCGGTGTTTGAAAGCGACGACGCGAATGACTTGTGCGGCGCCGCAGTCGCCGTGAGCGGCGACGGCGCCTCAGTCGCGATTGGGTTTCCTGGCAACAACTTCGGCGCGGGCCGCGTCGATATTTTTTATTGGAACCAAGGCACCACCACATGGGTCGAAAAGGGTTTACCCATCGCGGGGGAAAGGCGGTACGATGGATTTGGCGGCGCGGTTGATTTATCCACCGATGGCACCCGACTCGCCGTTGGCGCCACCGGCTTTGACGGGGACGTACAAGGCGACGCTTGGCACGAGGACGCGGGGAAAACTCGTCTCTACGAGTGGATAAGTTCCACTTGGATTCCCATGGGTTTCGGTGCTTCAGGGGAAGCCGCTGGGGACAAATCGGGCAGCAGTCTGGGTTTAAGCGGCGACGGTACGCGCGTGGTGATTGCGAGCGCGGGTAACGACGGCGGCGCGCTCGGGGTTAACGTGGACTCCGGCGCGGCGCGGGTGTATGAATGGACGTCGCGCCCGGCGAGTACACCGATGCCACCGTCGCCGCCACCGCCAAGCCCAAAATTTAACCCGCCACAACCGCCGCCCTCTCCGCCGTCCCCGCCGTCCCCTCCGCCTCCTCCGCCACCGTCGCCGCCTCCAATCGAGACGTGGCGAAAGTTCGGCGACGACGTGGACGGCCGACCCGGAGAAAAAGGAGTTGGGGGAACGGCGCTTTCTCTTTCCGGGGACGGATTCAGACTCGCGGTGGGTGGCTCGGGGGTAGCGCGTGTCCTACAATGGACCGTATCCTCCGTGGGATGGCAGCAGCTCGGGAGCAATTTGGAATCAACCGCGGCGGTGGGGGCCGTCGAAAAATTCGGCGCGGCGATTTCGCTATCCCGGGACGGCACGCGCGTCGCGGTTGCGGCCAAATTACCCGCCGGCGCAAGTGACACGTTCGTGGGTCGGATCGTAGCTTTCCAGTGGGACGCTTCCGCGGCTCCACCCGCGTGGAGCCTGCTCGGTGAACCAATAAACGGTGACCCCCAAACCAATAAATTCGGGACCTCGGTGTCACTTTCTTCCACCGGCTCACGACTCGCGATCGGCGCCGAGTTCAACGACGACGGCGGAGAAGACGCGGGACACGTTCGGATGTACGAGCTCACCACAGAGTCGAGTTGGACCGAGATGGGAACCGATTTACGCGGTTCAACTGGTGACAGTTTTGGCAGCGCCGTATCGGTCTCCGGAGACGGATCGCGCGTCTTGATTGGCGCGCCCCGAGCGGACACCGACATGTACGACGACGTAGGCTACGTCGCGGTATATCAGTGGAACGCCACGGCGGTTCCGGAAGGGGCGTGGCGTCAGCTCGGCGATAATATTCTGGGCGCGCCCGCTACGGCGTCGGGCCGGGACTTTTTCGGCGCCACGGTTTCGATATCTCGCGATGGATCTGTCGTCGCCGCTGGATCTGCGCTCAACGACTTCGCCGGTAGCACAAATATTGGGCACGTTCGCGTGTTCAAGTGGAACGACACTGCCACCGCGTGGGGACAACTCGGTTCCGACGTCACAGGCGGCGCGGAGAATGATTATTTCGGAACCTCGGTATCGCTTTCAGGCGACGGACGCCGATTGGCGGTGGGGGCTCCGGGGAACGACGCGGGAGGCGACGCCGCGGGGCGCGCGCGGGTATATGTCTTCAATGCCACTTCGGACGACTGGGTCCCGATCGGTACGACGCACGCTACTATGACGACCTTCTTAAACGGAGAAGCTGCTGGCGACCAATCGGGAGTTACGGTTTCTTTGTCCGACGACGGCGAGAGAATCGCCGTGGGGTCTAAGGACAACGACGACGGAGGCGCTAACGCCGGCCACGCGAGGGTTTTCGGGTTTGTCGCTTCGGAACCACCACCGCCGCCGCCGTCGCCGCCGCCTTCGCCGTCGCCGCCGCCGCCACCGGAGCCAAGCCCGCCGCCTTTGCCTCCGCCTTTGCCTCCGCCTTTGCCTCCGCCTTTGCCGCCGCCTTTGCCTCCGCCTTTGCCTCCGCCGCTGCCTCCGCCGCTGCCGCCGCCAAGCTCACCCCCGAATCCGCCGCCGCCGAGTCCGTCACCGCCGCCTCCTACTCCGTCGCCGCCACCGCCGCCATCGCCATCGCCGCCGCCGCAACCTTTGCTGTCGCCGCCTCCGCCCCTACCATCGCCACCCATGCCGCCGATGGGCTCAGCAGACGCCGTGGCGTACCTCCAGGACGAGCTCGACGCAAAAACGGTAGCGGCGGAGGCGGCGCGCGCCGCCGCGGATGCCGCGCGGGTTGAAGCATCGACTGCGCGCTCGAATGCCGATACCGCGTCCGCGGCTTCCGCGCAGGCGTCCGCGTCTGCTGCGACGGCGAAAACCGAGGCTACTGCGAAACGCGACGATTTGATTGGGGATTTGACTGGGACGGACAAAACCAAAGCCACGCTTCTTGCAGACGCCGCGATTGTCGGCGCCGGCGTCATCGACGTCCGCTCGCGGATCGCTGCGGATACGGATAAAGGGGCGTGCGCCGCGGCGTTTACCGCGATGGACGTCGCTTCAACCGAAGGACACTGCGAGTCGTCTGTTGTTTCTTCGTCGCGACGCAAAGTCTCGCGACGCCGTTTGGCGCAAACCTCCGCCTACGACGTCTCCGTGCTTCTCAGCGCCGCGCGCACCAACCAAACCCTGATTGACGCGGCGGTGCGTAACCTCGCTTCCGCCGTCGGGGTGTCCAACGTGGCGAACGTCACGGTGGACCCGGTGTTGGTGATTCGCGCAATTCCAGGCGTGAAGGCGGATGCCGTGGATACGTTCGCGAGCGCGGCGACCGCGTCTACTGCGGCGGCGACCAACGCGACGGCGCTTCAAAGGGAAGCCGCGGCGTTGGCTGAAACTGCGGCGGCGCGCGAAACGGAAGCGTCGTCGCTCGCGTCTAACGCCGGTACGTTGGAACTTGATTTGGAGACCACGCGGACGCAATTGGATGAAGCGAATGCCGCGGCTTCAGTGCCGGACACGGCGGAAACGAACGTCACGCTCATCGCCGCCGCGGCTGCCGGAGCCGCCGCGTTTCTCGCCATCGCGTTTGTGGCGTATCGCTTCCGCGGTTGTTTGGGGTTGCGAAGAAACTCCCAAGGGGGTTCCCAACCCCCGAGGTTCGACGGATCCGGACGCGGCAGAAACGACGGGTTTGGAGGTTTCGGCGCGTCACGTGCTTCGAGGAACGACATCGCTCCGGCGGGCGCGGAGGTTTCGACGCCGGTGCCTCCGCCGGCGGGCGCGAGGTACGCGGCGCATTTGCAGCCGTCCCAAGGAACGCCGGTGTCACCCACCGAACGCGGCTGGGCGGATTTCCCGCCTGGCTCGCCGCAACCGCCGGCGGCTGCGCTGGCGGCCGCGCAGACGCCGCCGTCGTCGTTTCAGCCGCGATGGATGTCCGCGCCGACGCCGACTCCGATGCAGGGGCATACGCCGGTGCATGGTCAGACGGCGGTGCAGGGACAGGCACCTATTCAGGCTTCGTTCCAGGCACCGGCTTCGCCGTTTCAACAATCGCCGTTTCCGACGCCCAACCAAAACGAAGCCACCCCCGGGTATTCCCCCTCCGCGGCTTTCGCCTCGTTCGGCGCCGGTACGCCGGGGGGTCCCAGCGCACCGCCGACGGAGACACGTCATGCGCCGCATTCAGCGCGTTCCGTGGTATCCAGCCCGTTCAGTCCTGATCCCGATTCAGTCGCTACGCCGGCGTCGCAAACGGCGTCGCCGTCCCTCGCGTTCGCCGGGTTCGCTCACCGAAACCAAGTGACGGCGTTACCCGCGGCGCGTGCTTTGAATCCATTTCTCGCCGCGGGAACCGCGGTGCTGTTGTCGAATTCGTTCAGAACACCCGCACCCGTGTCGCACTCCGGAGGCGCGGTGTTCGCGTCGGGTTCGGACGCGGAGTCGGATGACCCGTTTGGCGACGCGGGCGACGATTCGGACGACGATCCGTTTGGAAACGTGGACGACTCGGACGCGGACGCGTGAAGCGCACGTCACGAACACGCACACCGTATCACTTTATAGCAAGGGTCCCGGAGCAGAGTAGAATGTTACCCTTAGAGAGGTGGTTAGTTTTTATCAAGACAGCTTATTAGACCGTATTACACCGTTTTTGGACCACGCACTCGCGACCTCTCCCAGATTTCTCGCTGTTGGTTCTTTTTTTGAATAATTTCGAACCAGTGCAGTTATTTCCATTTCGTCGAGGCATTTCGTTATCGGAAGGCACAACTACGCGCGTACCGCTCTGTCCCGATGCCCGTCGACGCCGCACGCACCACCGAAACACGCGCGCGCACGAGAAAGCGGAAACTCGATGCTCAAGCGGGTGTCGGCTTCCCTGGTCTTCCCTTCGAAGTCGTTGTCACGCACGTCCTCCGAAAAGAAAATCTTCCCGATCCCGCCGATCTCTGCCGACTGCGCGGCGTGAGCCGCGCGTTGCGCGACGCGGTGCACGCGACGGGACGTCGAATTATGGATCCTGGCGAAGGTGCTGCTTGCATCCTTGGGTATTTAACCACGCTTCGATGCCAGCAACGGCGAGGTCTTCTGTCGAGGAAAGAAATTCCACAAGACCACATTTACCTCATCCGTCTCTGCACACGTCCTCTACACGTTGTCACTGCTCCTTGCGCAACAGCCGCAGCCGCCGCATCACTTCTTTATCCCATGGGCGTTCGTGCCCAAGTCCGTCACAGTGGTGTCCAGATGCGTCATCCTCCCGTTTTCGCTTCCGGCGTCGCCGCGAGACGCCGATCACGTTGAATATCGCTTTCGTGACGAGAGGAGAAAACCCGTTCCCTGCCATCACATGTCCGACACTCAACTTCGCCTCCGGAAGTCTTTCATGCGCGTATCCCATGGCGCAGAGATTCTCCGCCGGCGTGCACACTCGACTTTCCGTTGGATGCATCGCGCACCCTTGCATTCCCTCGGGACTTGATTTTTTCGTCGGCGACCTGGCCGGCCTGTCTAACCGCTGTCGGAGGTACACACGATTTCCAATGGCTGTCAAATTCTCCTCAAAGCGTTCAACGCCGTGCACATTTCGGATGGATTGTGGAATCGTGGCGTAACAGGCATTGATACCTGTCGGCAAACCATCCATGAGCGATTGGACCCGCCTTGTCTCAATCCGGGCGGCGTGCAGGTCACCCACGACGTTTGCTTTCCTGGGTGGCACTTTAGGTGATCCGAGCGTGTTGAACACGTGGGCTAACGTAGGGCAACGAGGAAGCTCCGAGTTCCCGCGGCTGGATTCACCAACCTGCGCACGTCTCGAGGCGAACGCCCATCGCACTCCAGTTTTGTTCTGATCGACGTCCATTTTGGCGTGGAAAGGTTGAAGAGACGGGGGGAGAGGTGTTCCGAGTCGCGTGGCGAGCAAAACGAAGCGTTCTCGATCGCTTGCCGCTCCGAAAGCCCAATTCGAGAGCACGTAACACTGTAACTGATACCCACATCCAGCCAGCTGCAAAAGAAGTGTGGATATGTGCTCCTTGTACTTGGGCGACATAATTTCTGGAACATTCTCCATCACGGCGTACTCGGGCTTGAATTTCATCACAGCCTGTCCCCAGTATTTCATGTGGTTCCGTTTCAACATCGCAGCCTTACTGGTAGAGTGCGCATTTAGGCTGGAAAATCCTTCGCAAAGTGGTGATCCGGCCAACACATCCACCGGTCTCTTCTTCAGCGCGTCAAGTAATCGCTGGGCGTCACCGCCAGGTTCTACGACGTGTCCAGGCAGTCCAAGTATAGATTCAACTTTCGCGACATAAGTGTCTATGTTTCCATTTCCGCGCGAGTAACTCGCAAAGGCTTCCGCCACTTCTGGATTCGATTCAACCCCGGCACCCCAACCGAGGTATCCGCCCCGCACTGCGCCATCGATGAAACATCCGAGTCCACAATACAACTCGACGACGTTGAGGTAGTCAGAACAGACGCTTTCGTCCGCAAAATCGTGTCTCTGATGACAAACGCTACTGAAGTGTCGGGCAAGGTGATCTGGGAGTGAAGAGGTTTCGCACTTGTCGAGGTCGATGGACATCGGCACCAACGCGGAATATCCAGTCGGAACGACCCACCCATCTGTCTGACCGATGTGCGCTGGCAAGGGTTGAATAGTTTTACAGAACGCACTCGCTCGGGGTACATCGAAGCTTTTCCCAGTCAGCAAGTACACATGCCTGGGGGCCAACAATGGCGTGCAAGCATCAAACGGTTCCGTGGCAGATGCCTGGACAACCTCGAACGCCGTGCCTGAAAACTGGAGTGGCACGTATAAAGCATAGCACAGATCGCGTGGCCCGTCTATGCACACGGCAAACACAGATGGTTCGGTGCTGGAAAGAAATCGCGCTGCAGAATCCGATGATAGGTCGCCATTCATTTCGTCTACCGTTTTGACGACGTTCCCATCTATCCCGTCCCAGAGCGTGTTTGAGCGATCAAGCAAACGGGTATCCTCATCGGCAGCGTGTCTACACAGATTGCTGCAAAAGAAAGTATGTGCCGTTGAAGACGATGGCCAATGGTACGCGTGTCCCCCCTCCCCGCAACGACCACACCGAACCTCGTCTGAATCCTCATCCATAATACCACACGCGACGCAAGGTTTGCGAGGTTTACGCTTACCCAGCGGAATCAGACGACACTCTTCGCAGTACCAGTCACCTTCAGGGCAATCCTCTCTGGGACGGTTGGACATGCACTTGAAGTGCTGAACTTTATCGCACGCTTCGCACACCAATCCAGCTTCATCGTCAACTTGTGAACACGAGTAACAAGGCGTTGACGCGTACGTGTTGGTGAAAGGAGGTGTGCGTTCTTGACCATCGTGTTTATCTGTCCCGGAATGGGAGTGGAGTTGTTTTGTTTTTTGGTGAAGGTGCAGTGGTTGAGGGCAGTTGAAAGATAGTATCTTCCCTGGTCTGGGTCTCAAGCAGTTCCACTCCCTACTGAATTCCCGTACAACGCGATTGCTCGCATCGACGTCTTCATGAACCTCGACGAGCGTGATGATGCTGACGAAACACTTATTTATTTTAAGTGACCCGCGATCAGAGCGCAGGTTCAAGCGCTCTCGTCTCCGTCCGTGACTCTCAAAACCCTGGATTCGGGAAGCAGCGCGCGTGAGACTTCAAATCCTAAACCCTAAAGCCCCCCCGGGGGCGGCGGATAGGGTCCGGATCAGCGGGGGCGCAGCCTGATCGTCGAGTGCGCCTGGATCAAGCGTCCGGGTAATGTTGACACCGGCCAAAGGTTGATCCGCGAGACGCGAGTTCGAAACCCGGTCGGTGTACCTGCGGAGTGATCCGTGTCCGTGGTTTAAAAAGGTTCTGCGGTCAAAAATACTCTGTTTTTTTATGGTTTATGGTTTATGGTTTATGGTTTATGGGTTTATGGTTTATGGTTTATGGGTTTATGGTTTATGGTTTATGGGTTTAGGG
>Ga0222633_1001359_pt1 | contig 13351 bp, 12 predicted proteins | sample AntAcemetageno48_FD_179816 | JGI IMG/M metagenome (GOLD analysis project Ga0222633, IMG submission 179816) | Saline water microbial communities from Ace Lake, Antarctica - #48 | ecosystem: Environmental > Aquatic > Non-marine Saline and Alkaline > Saline | place: Antarctica: Ace Lake | collected...
CCCCGGCACCAGGACGCAGCCCGAGCAATCGGTCACTTCAACGCCCTCTCCGGCATCAATCTCCGGGGCGACCCGTTCAATCTTCCCACTGTCACCTACAAACACATCAACGCGTTCGGGGGCCGGAGTGCCAGCCTTGGCGATGGAACCGTTTTTAAAAAGACGCGCCATTCACTTTTTCTCTGTCTGGGGTTTCAGCCAATGCAGCACTGCCATTCTTACAGCAATGCCATTCTCCACTTGTGTGCTGATGAGGCTCTTTTCGTAGCGCATCGCCTCGTCGGTGATCTCGACGCCACGATTAACCGGTCCGGGATGCATCAAGTAGGCGCCGAGCTGCCGCATTTTGTCCAGCCGCTCGGCGTTCATGCCATACATGCGATGATACTCTCCGATACTGGGGAAAAATTGGCCTTCCTGTCGTTCCAGCTGCACTCTCAGCAAATAGACCGCGTCAGGTTTCCAATCGAACACTTCTTCCCAACTGCTGAGACGGGTCATGAAATCATGCCGCCCCGCAGGCACCAGCGATCCTGGACCCATCACCGCGAGTTCGACTCCCTGCTTGTTGAATAATGTGCTCGTCGACCTCGCCACTCGCGAGTGCAGAATATCGCCGACGATCGCCACTCGCTTCCCGGCGTAGTCGGGAAAAACCTCGCGGAACGTCATGGAATCCAGCAACGCCTGAGTCGGGTGCGCATGGTAGCCATCTCCCGCATTAATGACTGAGGCTCGGGTATGCTTTGCCACGATCCCCGGAACACCAGCGGCCTGGTGTCGGATGACAATGTAATCGGAACGCATTGCCTGAAGCGTCTCGATCGTGTCGAGCAGTGATTCGCCCTTCACGACTGACGACGCGGAGATTGTGAAATTCGTCACATCAGCCGACATCCGGTTGGCTGCCACTTCGAACGACGAACTGGTTCGAGTCGACGTCTCGTAAAAAAGGTTCAGCACCGTCTTACCCCGCAAGGTCGGTACTTTCTTCACCGAGCGCTGGAAGAGTTGTTTGAACGGTACCGCGTTCTCCAACACATACTCAATCTCCTCAAGCGTGAGGCTTTCAATATCGAGAAGGTCTTTGCGGGGCTGAAGATCGTTCATTTTTCAGTCACCAAAAAGACTCCTTCCTTGTCGTCGTCCTCACGAAATCGCACCTTCACGTATTGGTTTAGCGTCGTCTCCAACGTCTCCCCGACGTAATCGGGCTGAATCGGGATCTCCCGGTGCCCGCGATCAATCAACACAGCGAGTTCGATCTTCGAAGGGCGACCATAATCCATCAGGCCATCCAATGCAGCGCGAATCGTTCGGCCTGTGAAAATCACTTCATCGAAAAGAATCACCCGCATCCCGTCCAGAGCGAATGGGATGTCAGAACTCTCCAGTCGTGGCAAGTCCGCCCCCCGGTTATCGAAATCGTCGCGGTAGAGCGAGATATCCAGAGTGCCGACAGGGCACTCCATTCCGTCCTGTTGCAGCACCTCGGCAACCCGGCGGGCCAATGTAACGCCGCGCGTGAAAATTCCTACAAAAGCAAATTCCGACCCCGAGCAAACGGCCCCGACTTTCTTCGCCAAATCAATAACCGCTTCCTCAATCCCATCCGGACTGAGAATCTCTTCCGTCGTAATGTCTGGCTGCTCGCTCAAATAGACTTGTTTACTCCTAAAGCTAAATCCGGCGGACGCTATTGAAAATTTCGAATTCCGATATCCGTTCGCCGCTGCAATCCGTCGAATGTGACCTTTTCACTTTCCCGATAGACCTTGGCAACAGCGTCACTGCGCGTGTCGCCAGTGGCTACCACAACCAAAACGCGACCACCCGCCGTCTCGAACTCGCCGGCTGTATTGCGCCGGGTTCCCGCATGAAAAATCCGCGCGCCTTCAACATCTTCGAGTCCGGAAATGACATCGCCGCTCCGTGAACTCGCAGGATAACCCGCCGATGCGGAAACAAGACAAATGCTCCAACCGGAGGCAAAAGTAATCAGATCAGGTCGTAGATTGCCTTTCGCCCCTTCAAAAACATACTCCGCGAAATCTCCGCCAATCATCGGCAGAACAGCCTGCGCCTCCGGATCGCCGAAGCGGCAGTTGTATTCCAGAACTTGCGGCCCGCTTTTCGTCAGCATCAGCCCAAAATACAAAAATCCACGATAGGGCAGACCGTCTGCCTGCAGGCCCTCCACCGTCGGTCGCACAATCGTCTGGTCGACGACCTTGCGGAACTCGTCGTCCATCATTTCCAATGACGACACCGCGCCCATCCCGCCTGTATTCGGTCCCTCATCCGCATCGCCGATCCGCTTGTAATCGCGAGCCGGAGCAAGAATCTGGTACTCATCATCGACGACTGAGACGAAGATCGAAATCTCCGGACCTTTCAAAAATTCCTCCACCAGCATACGTCCATCGCCGAATTTTCGCGCAACCAATACTTCGTCGAGAAACTCTTCCGCCGAAGCCTCGTCCATGCATACCGCGACACCTTTGCCGGCGGCAAGCCCGTCGAACTTCAAAACTGTCGGATATTTTCCGCCGATCGCAGCGCGCGCCTCTTCAATTGTGTTGACCGCATCGTATCCGCCTGTTGGGATGCTGTGTTTCACGAGAAATTCTTTGGCAAATTCCTTACTCGCCTCCAGCTGTGCGGCTTCTTTCGGCGGCCCCCAGCATGGAATCCCAGCCTTGGCACAAGCATTGGCGAGCCCCTCGTCTTTGACCAAATAGCTTTCCTCACCCGCCACGCACAGATCGATCCCAAGCCGATGCATTTCAGCGACCAACGAAGCCACTCCGTCTGCCTTTACCGGAGAAGCGAGTTCGAAAATAGCATCCGATCCTGGAAACGAATAAATCTCTGTTTCTGTGGGAGACTCGTGCAACGCGGTGATGATCGCATGTTCGCGACCGCCCTTTCCGACTACAAGGATTTTCATGGCGCCAGCCTATACAGCAATCCCGGAATTTCCAGCGAGAACGCCGAAAGTTGTTGCTGGGACAAAACTCAACAGGATAGGATCAATGACTCAATCCTGCTAGGTGGGTAGCCCCGCGACGGGGGAATATTTTACTCAGACGAAGCCCCATGAAGTATCTGCTCTTGATCTCGATGCTGGCTTTGCCCTTTTCACCGGCAGTAGCGGAAGATCCCGTGGACGAGCTTGATCGAAAATTCAAACGCCTGGCTTACGAAGGCTTACTGAAACTACACGTGCGGCATTTAGTTGATTTGGAGGAAGTGAAAAGAACCGCCATGTCGAACGCCGACCTCACAGCGGCAACACGTGCGGCCGACGCGATCAAAGCCCTGCAAATTGAAGTGCTCGACCTCGAGAAGAAACGTGATGCGCTCGAGGAAGGCGGCGGTTCATTGCCTGAAAATCAGTTTTACAAAATGACCTATGCCAGCGGTAAAACGGGAACGGAAAAAGGAGCGAAGATATTCTGCAATTTTGCACGACTTCCGTTGACTGATTTCGCAGGAGAAAAGCTCGCGCTGGTGATCTCGGCGGGCGAAGGGAAGGACTCGGAAACAAGTCATGAAATTTTCGTCTTCGACGCTACGTCAGGAAAGGAGATCGGAAAAACGTCCGCTCTCGGGAGAGGAAAAACGAAGAAGATCACGCTCGTCCTGCCACCATCGGAGATTTTGAAACTCGCCATCGCCGTAAAGGGTGGCGACGCGCTCCACCTGAAACAGATCGAAAAAGGTATTCCGGAGTTGTATCTCGAGATCGAGAAGTGATCCCGGGACCGGCAGCAGAAAAGACCGAGAGGCTTTACAACAACACGTCGTAGGGTCGCTCGCCAGTCTTGTCCATGTAGCCGACGAAGGCCTGGTTGACGACCTTGTAGCCGCCTGGCGTCGGATAATCACCCGTGAAGTACCAGTCACCATTGTGGTTTGGTATGGCTTCGTGCAAGGCCTCGACAGTCTGATAGACGACTTCAACTGCCCCCTTCCATGAAATATCCTCTGGAGTTACCAAACGGCTGATCTCTTCCGAAATCTCCTCGGCGGTGAATTGCTCGTAGACAGCTTTCACCGGATTCCTCATTTCTCCGATCGGCTTTTTCAACTCCTCACGACAACGGTAGTAAATATCGGTCAGAAGATTATGTCGACCAGAGCGCTCAATCAGATTCACGGCCGCTTGAAAGGCGATGAAATTCCCCATCTGCGACATATCGATTCCATAACAGTCGGGATATCGAATCTGTGGGGCGGTCGACGCGACGATGATCTTCTTCGGGTTGAGACGCGAAAGAATTTTGATGATTGAATCCTTCAGCGTTGTACCTCTCACGATGGAATCGTCGATCACTACCAGCGTTTCATCGGGATTGATCTGCCCGTAAGTCACGTCATAGACATGCGAGACCATCTGATCGCGGCCTTTCTCCTGTGCGATGAACGTCCGCAGTTTGATGTCTTTGTGAGCGATTTTTTCCCCACGCGGCCAACTCTGCAGAATAAGCTTATCGACGGTCGCTTCGTCGAGTTCGCCTGAACGTGACGCCTCAACGATCTGTTTTTTGACCTGGTCACGGCGTAGCTTACGAAGCCCATCGAGCATGCCGTAGTAAGCTACCTCCGCTGTGTTCGGAACAAAGCTGAAGACAGACTTGTCGAGATCATCGTCGATGCGCTCCATGATCTGCGGCACGAGATTCGAACCGAGACGCATTCGTTCGCGGTAGATGTCGGGATCGTTGCCGCGAGAGAAATAGATGCGTTCGAAGGAACAGGGGGTGTGCTCCCGCTCGTCAGCGAAGCGCTTGATTTCAAGACCACCCGTATTCTTCATCACTCCGACGTGACCGGGTGGAAGCTCGTGGACATCGTTGACGTCCGCATCGAATACGGTCATCAGAGGAACCCGCTCGCTCGCGAAAGCGATCACTTCTTCGTCCTGATAATAAAAGCACGGCCGGATACCGCTGGGGTCCCGAAGGACAAACCCGTCGCCGTTGCCGACAACCCCTGCAATGGCATAACCGCCATCCCAGATCTTGCCGCATTTTTGCAAAATCTGGACGATGTCGAGCTCTTCAGAAATAATTCCGGGAATCTCCTTACCCGGTGTGCCCGCATCACGATGCTTGCGGTAGATCGCGTCGTGAGCTTCGTCGAGGTGGTAGCCGATCTCTTCCAACACGGTCTGGGTGTCAGTATCGAAAACCGGATGCTGTCCGCGGTCGATCAAATGATGATTCAGATCGCGGGCGTTGGTCATGTTGAAATTACCCAACACCATCAGCGTCTTGGTCGGGTAATTCGTGCGCCGCACGTAGGGATGGCAACCACCTGCACCGAAGGTGCCCGAAGTGCCGTAGCGAAGATGGCCGAGAAGGATCTCCCCGCCGAAATCAAAATTGCGCTTGAAGGTCTCGGGGGCATTCTCATCGAGAAGACCTTTGCGCTCCAGCTTCTTATATTTTCTGATACGCCCTTCCATCACTTTGATGAGAGAGTCCCGCTCGGCGTTACGCTCACGAAACAGATAGGGTTGGCCAAGCGGCATATCCAGCTTGCAACAGCCAATCCCGACGCCGTCCTGGCCCCGGTTGTGCTGTTTCTCCATCAGCAGATAGAGCCTCTGGAATCCCCACAGGCAGCTACCGTATTTCTGCTTATACCACCCGATATCTTTTTTCAGGCGGACTAAAGCCAGGCCGCATTCGTGATGGATTGGATCGCTCATCCGGGGGGGATTCTAGTCAGTGATCGTCACCTTCGCTTCGCCAGAGGAATCAACAGTGCCGATGATCCGTGCACCGTCATGAAAGGATGTTGCGCTTTCCGCCTCGGACTCTGAAACCGCGGCTACCCAGCCCCAGCCCATGTTAAAGGTATTCACCGCTTCAGCATCTTCGACAAAAGAGAGAACTTTCCCAACAGCACCGAGATTCCAGCGGGGAATCGAAATGTCTGCGCCATTCTCTCCAAGGAGACGTTCAAGGTTTTCCGGAAGTCCACCACCCGTGATGTGAGCCATCGCCTTCACGTCGATTTTGCGCTCGCGCAGGCCGGCCACCGCGTCGTGATAAAGTCGGGTCGGGGCGAGAAAATCGATCCACTCGTCGTCATCGATCAGATCGGGGTTCGCCTTGAGAATCTTGCGAATCAGGCTCCAACCATTGGCATGGAAACCGTCCGACGGATAACCGATCAACTTGTCGCCCACCGCGATGCGAGAGGGATCAATCAAGTCCGACTTTTCGGCAGCACCAACGCAGAAGCCACTTAGTTCGATGATACCATCCGGAACGATGCCCGGCATTTCAGCCGTTTCACCGCCGGCGAGGATGCAGTCGCAGCTTTCCAAGTGCTCGACCATGCCAGCAATGAGTCGCTTAATTTTCACTTTGTCGATCCGACCAATTCCGACGTAATCGAGAAACATGAGGGGATCGCCGCCAGTCGTCAGAATGTCGTTCACGTTCATCGCGACGAGATCCTTACCGGCAATCTCAAGCTGATCATGCTCGAGCAGGAGCTCCAGCTTCGTTCCGACTCCGTCGCAACCGGTGACGATGACAGGTTCCGAGTAATCGCTGAGATCGTAGCTCGCAGCAAATAGCCCGAACGATTGCATCAGCGATCGTTTCGATTCTGTACGGCGACGAAGTTCGCCAATATCGCCGACTAACTCGGCCGCTTCTTTGATATCGACTCCAGCCGATTTGTAGGTGAACTCGCTGCTCATTCAGTCGGCTGATGTAACGGATTTATGAAGGGATTTGAAAAAATAATAACCACTGCCCCAATCGGACGCATCCTCATCTTTCCAATCAGGATCGTAGTGGTCTTGGCGATAAAGAAAACGTTCGGGATGCGGCATCAGTCCCAGGACACGTCCGCTTTCGTCCTGCAAACCGGCAATGCGTTCGAAGCTTCCGTTTTCGTCCTTGGCATAGATCAGTGCGGCAGCTCCGTTTTCAAGGTATTCCTTCGCCTCTTCCGGTTTCGCCGTCACAAAACGCCCTTCGGCATGAGCGCAGGGAAATTCAAATGTCTCCGGCAACTCTGAAAGAAACGGGCTGTCGGACGCCCGGTTCTCAAGCGTTGTCCATTTGCACTGATAGCGACCACTGGTGTTTTGGACGAGGCTGCCCTCGGGCAGTAATCCAAGTTGCGTGAGAATTTGGAAGCCGTTGCAGATTCCCAAAAGGTACCCGCCGTTGTCGCGGAATTCCTTGAGAGTCTCCCCGACTTTCTGCTCGGTGACCAGTTTGGCGAGCTTGCCCGCCATGACGTAGTCGCCATAGCTGAAACCTCCTGACAAAACAACAAGGCTGACCCCGACCAGGCTCTCAGGCTTGAGCGCGGAAATGGGCAGCACCTCCGTCAGGAAGCCAACCGTTTCCAACGCGCGAGCGGTTTCCTCGTCGCAGTTAGTGCCGGGAAACTTTAGTAATACTGCGCAAGGCCGTTCTTCCATAGCGATTTCAGATCGTTCAGGGGTTCATCGATCAAAATTTCTTTACCCCACTCAATGCGGAGATTGGCATGCTCGTCAGTCGCGCGACCGAGCAGTGCAAATGGCAATCCATCGAAAAGTTCTGCAACTTTCTCCAAATTTCCGGGAGCGATTTCCACAACCAGACGCGACGGGGACTCTCCGAAAAGCAGCGCCGCCTTCGATATCTCGTCGTCCGCAGGCAGAGAACAAAGATCGATCTCGAGACCGGCCTTCCCGGAGAATCCAGCTTCCGCGAGACAAACGGCAAGACCACCTTCACTCACATCGTGGGCAGAGAGAATCAGCCCGGCTTTGACAGCCTCGTAGTATTTGCGATAGCAAGCGAACGCGGTTTCAAAATTTGTCGCAGGCACTTCTGCGTTCCCGAGCTCTTTGCGCCGTGCAAAAACCGATCCACCGAGTTGCGCTCCGGAATGACCGATCATCGCGAACACACTGTCGGCGTGACGCAGGGAACTGCCGGTGACGTGCTCGATGTCGTCGACAATTCCGATTCCACTGATTAAAATCGTGACCGGGATCGAGACGGGACCGTCCTCGGTCTCGAAGTAGTTGTAGAAAGAATCTTTACCCGAAATGAATGGCGCTCCATACGCTTCCGCAGCAGCAGCGATACCTTTCACCGTTTCCACGAGCGCACCGAGTTCGCTTTCGTCCTCGGGATTCCCCACGCAGAAATTGTCGAGAATCGCGATGCGATCCGGGTCGGCCCCGGACGCAACCAGTTGGCGCACGCACTCGTCGACACAGGCGGTGCCCATCGCAAAAGGATCGGTCTTCCCCCACTCGGGAAGAATCGCGAGGCTCATACTCATGAGGCGTTCGCTTCCATTGATTCGCAGCACGGATGCATCTTGCGGAGCATCGCCTGACGCACCGGCGAGCGGCTTGAGAACTGTATTCCCCTGCACTTCGTGATCGAATTCACGAATGATCGGCTCGCGGGAAACGATCGCGAAATCACTGAGCAATCCTCGCAACGTCCGACCCGCATTTTCCAATGCAGGAGCATCAATCGGCTCGGTAAGTTTCTCCCACTTCGCCTTAAGCTGGCGCACCGGCGCATCGTGAAGTTTGCTGCAATCGAGTTTGCAGACTGTCTCACCGTGATGAGTCACTTTGAGAATACCCGAGCCGTCAGCCGAACCAAGATCGGTCAGCTCGGTTTCATAAAGGTCGGCCAGCTTCTGCAAAGCGAGAATGGACTCGTTCTTCACGGCGAGAACCATGCGTTCCTGGCTCTCGCTGATGAACAATTCCCAACTAACGAGCCCCGGCTCCTTTAATTGAATCTTGTCGAGATCGATCGTGCCGCCACACTCCTCAAGCATCTCACCGCAAGCACTGGAAAATCCACCTGCACCGCAGTCGGTAATAAATTCGGTCAACCCCTTATCCCGGGCCGCCAGCACGAAGTCAGCCGCCTTCTTCTCTTCAATCGGGTTCCCGATTTGGACTGCCTGCTGGTCGCCTTCGTGACTCTCCGTATCGAGCGCTGCTGAGGAAAATGTCGCCCCCTTAAGACCATCGCGCCCCGTCCGTCCGCCCACAGCGACGATGCGCATTCCGGGCCCGACCTTTTTCTCGATGTCTTTGATCAGAATCGTCCCGGCCGTGCCGCAATAAACGAGGGGGTTATAAATATAGGAATCGTCGAACTGGATCGCGCCGCTCACCGTGGGAATCCCCATGCGGTTGCCGTAGTCACGCACGCCGCGAACGACGCCACGCATCACACCGAGCGGATGAATCACATCGTCGGCTTTGATGTCGTCCATGTCCGTATCCGGAGCACCGAAGCAAAAAACGTCCAGCGACGCGATTGGTTTAGCACCTTTTCCGGCTCCGAGAATATCGCGAATCACACCGCCCAGGCCCGTATTCGCCCCTGCATAGGGTTCGATCGCGCTGGGGTGATTGTGCGTCTCCGCCTTCAGGCAGACCGCCATCTCGTCATCGAGCTTGATAAAGCCCGCATTGTCATGAAATGCCGAAAGAACAAAGCCCGGCTTGCTGTCAAAAATGCGCTCTGAGACTTCTTTGATGTAGGTCTTGAAAAGCGAATCGACCGTCTCTTTCTCGCCATCGACCTCGTGCTCGATCACAGCGCCGAAAATGCGGTGCTTGCAGTGCTCGCTCCAGGTCTGAGCGATCACTTCCAGCTCCACGTCGGTTGGCTCACGATCCCAGCCTTTGTAAATCCCCTGCACCGCGAGCATGTCCTCACGCGAGAGCGACAGCTTCATCGCCTGACTGATCTCGAACAGCTCATCCTCGCCGAGATCTGAGATCTTCAGAATACGATAGTGGTCCGCCGGTGCCTCCGCGATCCGCTCGAGGATTGGCTTTTCCGCAGCCTCAGCGCCTTCGACTGTGTCCGTATCACCCATTCTTCTTGATCACGTTCCAGTTGTGAACGGCTCCGTTGCAGATATCGCGAACGAAACGGTCCGAGTCCTCGCCCGATCCACCAAAAACATAGAGACGCTGCCGAATTGCAAGATCTTTCAACTCAAAGCCAGGCTCCTCGATACCGCGATAGTATGTCAAAATCGCTTCTTTTTCCAAATCCAACGCCCCGGGTTTCATTCCGTATTCGACGATGAAAGAATAATCGCTCAGAGCCGGATCCTCCCCTTCGTGCAGCTCCTGACTGATCTCGTCGAACAGCGTCTTTTCCACGAAAGCCTCAGCGGCCGCCTTGTCGCCGTTGAACTCAACTTCGTACCTGCGTGTGCGCCGAAACGTCAAGCCGCTGTCCAGCGGCTCGTAAAGAAGTCCGTTAGCGTCTCCGGCTTCAATGAACCGGTCGCTGATCTCGAAAATTTTCCGCATTGATGAAACCAGAGTCGTCCTTCTCCCTATGCCGTATTTTCAACGAGTCAACCACCCATGATTAAGAGACGCCGTTTATTTTCCGGAAACCGTCCAGATGGCCCAGATCCTGGTAAAATCCGATCTCTTCGCGGCCCGATGACTCGAGATCCGACCGCACCACAGCGGCCTCCGCGTCGCCCAACATGTAGTCGCGGATCGCTGCCATCTTCCGCCGCTGAATTTCCAGAAATTCCGGACTCACTGTCGGCGTTCCCGGATAGTCCTCGCGCGTCTGGCCTGCTTTCAGAATTTCAGTAAAAGCGACACCCTCTTCCTGGCCGAGCGACTTGGCTTCTTTGATCGCCGCGATCCAATCACCGTGCATCAGCGTGAAATAGTCACGCATCGCCTGCTTGTTGTAATGAGTCACAAAACGCTCACCATCGACATCGAGAAACATCGTTGCACGGAATGAATCTGTATCGATCGTATCCACGAACACAATATCGTCTCCATCCTTCGCGAACTCCCATTTAATGTCCCACATCAGAAGCCCAATTTCCTCGACCAACTGACGCACCACCCATGCTCCGAGGATCGCCATCTTGCCGCTCGCGGCGAACTGCTCTCCGCTCAGCCCGCACATCGCCAGCGCCTCCTGCTTACTGACCATGCGGTCCTCCGGCTCAAACTTGCTCGTAAAATCGCCCACCGGCTTTTCCAAATACTGCCACGCCTCAAGAGGTTGCGTCACCCCGAGTTCGCGCTCGAAGCTCTTTCGGCCAGCCTCGTCCATCGCCGTATATTTCCGGTAAACCGAACTCGCGCTCGTGATCCCGAACCGGACAATGTATTCCAGCGGCACCACGAAACCGTCCTCGTGTCCGAACTTCGAGTAATCGAAAAGATGCGCCCCTAGAAATTCCGTCCGCTCCGGTTTTAGAATTTGATACTTCCTCACCACATTGCAGGCACTCGGGTTCGTAGGTGCACCATCCTCAGCAACCTTGCCCGTCTCCGCATCCAGCATTCCCTCGTGATGGGTCCGCGCTCCATGCTCGCAGCACGATTCCAACGGCCCACTTAAAAGTTCATTGCGGTAGTCGTCCGGCAACTCGCCATCCGACTCAATCGCCTCGCGGACCCGCTGCCAGGTCTCCGGCTTTCCCATCCGCGTGTAGAGCAAATGCCGGAACAGAGCACGGTTGATGTCCTGACCATCAATCTCGAAAAGCGCCCCCACATCGAAAACCGATCCCCGCGACGAAGTCTGCGTGACCATGACCGAGTCATCGCCCGGCACAGCGAACAGCCGTTGCACCGACCCTTCATAGAATGGCTCGCCAAGATCGGATACAGGAATGATTCTCACCCCTCCGACCAAAGCGTCAGGGACGGATTTGTCACGCAGAAAATTGAGGAAGGACGTCGATTCAACAAGGTTAGGTCAGTGACCAAACCCTGTTGAGCGGCGCCCTCCAAACCAATTTCTAAGTATAATCCTCAATAGCATCCCAAAAGTCGGATTCGTGAATAATGAGAATCGGGTGGCCTTCTCGTCTCATGCTTACCGCCTCTTCGACTTTTCGCCCGTAACAGGAAAACGCCCAACTCGGATTTCCAGAATCCCCGATTACCAGAAAATCGGTCTTCCGGCATAGTCCTTTCTTGGCGCGTCCATTCAGGCGTTCAACTTGTTCCGCTAATTTCTCTTCCTTCCCCTCTCGAGATGCTCCGGTAAAAACGAAGGTTTTCCCTTCAAATGCTATTTGAGGGCACGTAGCGCATATGCCTGTGACTGTCAGATCCTTCGAGAGCTTCGACAGCTTTGAACGAATACGTTGCCTCTCGTCCGAATATTTTCGAACAAACGAAAAATCAACGAACTCGCCTAAGAATGATTGCAGAATCCTCTGCTCATTCTTATCGATCTCTCCATCACGAAGAACCTCGATTAAAATTGATTCAATTTCATCGAAGGGATAACTCCCTTTCAATCCATCGTGTTCGTTCAACCAGTTTTGCAAATTCTTCGCTTCTTCGACAGAAACTTTGCCGTCAGCTAAAACTCCGTGAAGAATTCCCTGGAGGAGTTGCATCTCATTTGTGACGGCATCAAAATACTCGCTGTCAGCGGACAAATTCTTGCAAAGCCATAGCAAATCTTCCTGCTCGTCAGGATCAATGACACCATCAGCCATGATCTCGTCGAGTTTATCACATACTTCGGAGAACGGGGATCTCGTCCGGTACTGACTTCGTTCATCGCACCAATTCTTAAGTTCCGCGATCTCAGCAGCATTGAGCCGTTCATCAATCGTGATACCCTGCAGAATCCCGATAAGGGTTTGACTTGCCTTGTCGAGAATTTGAGGACCGACCAGATGTCGGTATTCATTATGATCAGGATGACTCAATGACATTACTTGAATGAATTGTGTTAACTGGATTGAACGCTGCACGGCATCAGAGTTGATATCTACGTCCTGCTTATCGAAAATGAATTTCTTACAACAGGATAAGTGCGGGCGGGAGAATATTCACGGCATTAGTTCTTGTAGTCGGTTTGGGTGTTGTAGCAGTTCCGACCGGGTTTTTGCATTGACGCTTTCAACAGCCAGCGCAAAAAATGGCAAATCGAGCAGGGGGCCTGAAAACTAGCCGGACGAACTATAGTATCAGAGTTCCTGCAAATCACTGACCTAACAGGGTTCCGTCAGCGCTACCCCCGACTCACAGCCATCACTTTCAGCTGCTCGATCTCGAAATTAACGCGGCCAGGGCGGTAGTCTTTGATGGAGGGGAGCGGCTTTCCATCCTCTTTGATGATGCGATGCCGCAAGCCGCGACTCTCAGCGAGTTCTTCGGCTTTCGACAAGGGCAGTCCGACGTAGTCTTTGTCGGCCGCCTCGGTCGGTGGCTTGGTGCCGGCCAGACCTTCTTTTTCGGGGCCGCAGGATTGAATCATGGGAATGAGGGTGGCGAAGGCGAGAATGAGGGCGAGTCGTTTGATCATGATGCGCGAATTGTTTC
>Ga0222633_1001361_pt1 | contig 13305 bp, 15 predicted proteins | sample AntAcemetageno48_FD_179816 | JGI IMG/M metagenome (GOLD analysis project Ga0222633, IMG submission 179816) | Saline water microbial communities from Ace Lake, Antarctica - #48 | ecosystem: Environmental > Aquatic > Non-marine Saline and Alkaline > Saline | place: Antarctica: Ace Lake | collected...
CCTGCATCCATCAGCGCATGCGTGCTGGTCGGGCTTGTGATGAGAATGAAAACGCTGATACCGATCAATTTGAGGATCACGAGCAGAGTCGGCCAGTCGTGACTGAAGCTGTGAAAGTCGTGCAACTGGTATACCGCAAATCCCAGTATCACCAAAAAACTTGAGAGTGTGTCCCCTTTTCCCGCCGCATGCATCCGCGAATAGAAGTCGGGAAACCTCACCAATCCCACGGCTCCACCGAGGAAAAAAATCAGTCCCGCAAGGATGAGGACGACGCTGATGATGGTGAAGATCATTGCGAGTCGGCCGGGGGATGAATAGGTTCTGCACCGCCGCCGGTGGGTGCCGTCTTATGAAGGTAGCGCGCTGCCGCGAGCGATCCGGTGAAATTCAGCAACGCGTATGCCAGGGCAAAATCGACAAACATTCCCACCTGCCCGAAGACAACACCGATGACGACGAGTAGCACAGCCGTCTTCGTTCCGATCACGTTGACTGCCATAATTCGGTCTAGCGCAGTGGGGCCGACCGCCATCCGCCACATCACGGGTATCATCATGAGCAGCAGCGCGACGCCGACGATGGTTGAGAAAGTTTGGAAATCCATGTCAGCCTGCAAAAATGTGGGCGATGCGTTTTTCCATCTCGCCGTCGAGCCCGCTGGCTGTGACGTCACTGATGGCATGGATATAAAAAGTGCCGCCCATAATCTTCATCGTGACCGTGCCGGGCGTCAGAGTGATGGAGTTGGCGAGCAGGAATTTCTCGAAATCGGTCTGCAGCGTCGATTCGTAACGGACGATTTGCGGCTGAAGTGCCTCGCGAGGTGAGAACGCGAGTTTCAGCAGGTGAATGTTCGACAGAATGATTTGCCACAGCAGCCAGAAAAGATAGCCAAACAGGCGGAACGCCTCACGGATACGGCGACCGAGTGGCTTGCTGCGGTTTTGAAAAAGAAGATCCGACGACAGCCACGCCACGATCCCGCAAGAAATCACGCCGAGCGTCAAGTGGAACGGATCGAGCAGGCCCGAGAACACGACCCAGGTCGCCAGCAATAGTCCGAAGACGATGCCGCGGTATAAAACGGGTCTGGTTTGGCGTGATTCCATGGTCCTTACGGAGTATCCTTTCGGAGTATGCGGGCCGCAATAGGAGCAAGAGACCTGCCGATTGTCAATTTTCCTCCAATAAAAAACCGTGCTTAATTACAATGCTTTGATTCGAATCGGAAAACACGGGAATTTCTGGCATCGCGGGTGGGGGGTTCTGAGTGCCTCTCTCGCGACGGTCGTGGTGTGGTCGCAGGACGACCCCCAATTCGCCACTGACAAGCCGCCCGCACTCCGCGCGGCACCAGTGGCGGAGCCAATCCCGCCCGGGGGCGCCGTCATCCCGCCTCAGATGCCTATCGCCGCGCCAGTCACTCCCGGAGCCCCGCAGATGCCGGGCGGTCTGAATTTCCCACAACCAACCGGCTCCCTGGCAGGATATCAAGGCCAGTCCCGCCTCATCGAAGTCATCATCCCTGAGCGGGTCCCTGTTTATCCTGACGATCCTGATAGCGCTTGGTGGGAAGTGAATCCGCACGCCGCCTTTGATCGCGCTCAGAGAGAGCAGCGACCGCTCCTGCTCGTATTCACCGCTACATGGAACACTCAGGCCATGGCCTTGTCGCAAGAAGTCTTCGCGACCAAGAGTTTCAACGAGTTCGTTAAAGAAAACCTCGTTATCTGCTTTCTCAGTTATCCTAAAAATTTCACGGATGCGCCCGAGACCCTGCGGGTAATCAAAGATAAATACAAAGTGAAGGGCTACCCCAATACTTTGCTGTTCACCCCCAATGGCGAAGTCGAAAAGGGCATCTCCGGATACCGCCCCGGCAAGCCCATCGACTATTTCAACCGGCTCAAAGCCCTTTGTCTGCCTCTGATCGAGTCCATTGAGATTCGAAAATCCGAGCTCGTGAAAATGGGATTTCGCAATTGGTCAAACTACCTTGGAAAAGAGATTTTCGCCCGCTTTATCGAACATGATGAAACCCACGTCGTCATCCAGGACGCTATCGGTCAGAAATGGACGGTGAAGAAAAACGATCTCGCCCCCGAAGACCAAAAGTTGGTGGAGTCTTTCCCGCCGATTGATAAAGTCGACTCCCAACCCGCCAAATAGCTCCACTTTCCCCCACCACCAGAAATGATTCGTTTCCTCACCCAGTCGCTCATTCTCATCGTGATCATCGCCGCTTCAGGTTTCGTTTATTTCGGACTCATCGACCGGGACGCACGCTACGACATTTTCGACCTGCTCCAGCGCCGCCCTCTCACCGCCGTGATCGGTTCTGAAAATGCTATTCTCGGACAAACCGGCAAACCGCTCCTTCGTGCTGTTCCGCTCGATCTCAACGACTCCGGCATTCTCCAGGAAGTGAATATCGCCCTCGCCGACCTTTCCGACGCAGTGGTCCCTTCCGTCGTTAGTATCGACACTACGACCAACGTCAATGTATCCCGCGTGGTTGCCACCGATCCCTGGGGGTTCTTCGGCCAGCGTCAAAACCAGAGCTACCAGGCCCCCGGCCTCGGTTCCGGTGTCATCGTCACCGAAGAGGGACACATCGTCACCAATCACCATGTCGTTGCCGGTGTCGATAAAATCACCATCACCGTCCACAACGGCAGTCAATATGCTGCCGAGTGGGTCGGCAGCGATCCCAATGTTGATGTGGCTATTTTAAAAATGATCCCGCACGAAGGAACGCCACTTCCCGCGTTCAACCCCCTGATGTTCGGCGACTCCGACACCGTTCGAGTCGGAGAAACGGCGCTCGCCATCGGCAATCCCTTCGGTCTCAACGAAACCGTAACCCGCGGCATCATCAGCGCCAAACAGCGCGAGCTCAGTGATGGATCGAACGAGTATTTCCAAGTCGACGCCGTCATCAATCCCGGAAATTCCGGCGGCCCCCTCGTCAACGTCCGCGGAGAAATTATCGGCATCAATGTTGCCATTTTCACCGGCCAGCAGGACGTGCGCGTTTGGCAGGGTATCGGCCTCGCCATTCCATCGAACGAAGTCAGGGAAGTCTTCGAAGCCATCGTTCTAGGTCGCCCCCTCATCCGCGGCTACCTCGGACTCGATCTTGAAAACATCTCGCGGAACTATGCCATCGCTCTCGGACTGAGCAGCACCCAGGGCGCTCTTATTACCAATGTGGTGGACGATTCGCCTGCCCAGGAAGCCGGACTAAAACCGGGTGACGTCATCCTGAAGTTCGATGGCAAAGACCTCAAGACCGCCGAAGAAGCGCTCTCCCGTATCCGAAACAAGAAGTCCGGAGAAGTCGCCGACCTGACCATCGTGAGAAAAGGAAAGGTCATGGAAACAGGCGTCACCGCCATCGCCAAGTCTGACACTAATACCCTCAAGCTACGTTCCGACATCAGCGCCAGCGGCAAGTCCATTGCCGATGCGCTTGGCATTACAGTTGCCAATTTGACACCCCAACAACGCGTCGCTCTCGGCCTCGACGAGTCGGCTGCGGCCATCGTCATCACTGACGTAACACCCGGCTCACAGGCCGAGAAACGATTTCGCGCCGGTGATCTCATTCACCAGATCAATCAGGATCCCATCACTGACACGACCGTTTTTTACGACTCACTCGGGGCGCTGCCGCTAGACAAGGTCACCGTTCTCGTCCTCAGCCGCGGCGGTAAGATGATCCGTGCATTTTTGAATCCCTGAGGCGTTGGTTCAAAGGATTGGGTGGGTTAGTCAACCCTGCTAGGTTTCCGAAAGAGATTCCGACTGCGGTCACCCAAATGTAGAATAAGGCGCCTGCCTTGTTTGCGAGCGTCGTTCCGGTCCACCCAAACAGGCCGGGCTCCCTGTTCTACGTTCAGCGTGGCGTCCGTTGTTTCCTCCGGTGGATCGCTTTCTCCATCGGCTCGTCATTCCTTCCCATTATCTTCAAGCTTGAGATCGTAAGTTCCCGCGGTGGAAGAAAAGGTGCCTTTCTTGAGATTTTGCGCGAAAACAAGCCGGGAATCCTGGCCTCCTTGAACGATGATCTCCCGTTTGTTTTCCACTTCGAACTGATAATCTCTCTCACCGCCCGCCGCAGTCCACTTAACGATATCTTCGTCGAATAGCAGAGTTACTTGCGAGACGCCGCGGAAAGAAAATGATCGCCCGTTCAGCCAGTCGGCGAATTGACGCTGAGTCGGTGCAGGATCGGGTTTCGGCAGCGGGAGACCTTCCCACAGGTGAGCACGTTTCAGTTCCGGATCGATCTGCAACGCCGCCTCGAGGTCACCGTCCCGCGTCCGATCGCGCTTCATGTCTTCGAGCGCCCGGACGTATTTAGCGTGGAGCGGAACGAGAACTCGCTCCAACTCAAGGCCGTAGCTTTCTCTGATCCGCGCGGCGGCACAAGGCAAAGGCGGTTAATGAGAATAGGCAGGCAGAAAAAAGAGCACGAGAACGGTGCCGGTTACCTTCATGCCCTCAATCGTGCATGGAAACACAGGCCATCGCCAAGAATAGCCCTTCCCGCTCAGAAGCCAAACGCCCCACGCGACGAGCGTCGTGCCTCGCCCACCAATCGATCGAGCATGTCCCGATGCTGGTAGAACGATGAACCATCGGGAGTCGGAACCGGCTTCTCTTTTGATCCCGGTCCTTTCGTATGAACGCGGGCGAGTCCATCGCGAACCAGCTTGGTGCCAAGATATTCGCCATCGGGAAGCTCGACGAAACCGTAATAGCGATCACTGTCGTAGACCTGCTCCCAGTAGGAGTAAACGGTGAACAGCTTTCCTTTCAAAAGCGAGTTCGTATAAGCCTTGGCTTGCTGTCCGATCTCGACGGCTTGATCGACGGAAATGCCGCCCATATCTTTCGCCTGATCGGCGACGCGGCGTTGCTGCGACTCCCAGGTGTCGCTCAAATAGGTCTCCGGAGCGTCGACAAAATAGAGACGCAGCACAAAATCGCGACCATCCGCGCGCACCGTAAAACTATCGCCATCGTTGCCCTTATCGCCGACGAGGCGTGCGTCGGTGAACTTGTCGTAGCCCCGAATTTTCTCGCCACTGGCCTGCGGAGCCGATGCGGGCCGATCACCCGACGCAGGTTCATCGACCAGCCGGTCGCGCTGCCAGTAGACAACTCCCGCGACCACCAGAATGAGCGCGAAACGGAGGAGGCGGATTTTTCCGTTCATCACCGGACGCACTTCGAATCAGCTCTTCTTCTCGTCGACCGTCGTCTTCAAATACAACTCGCGGAGCTGCTTGAAATCGACCGATGCCGGACTCGCTGACATGAGGTCGGAACCGCGGTTATTCTTCGGAAAAGCCATCACCTCGCGGATGCTGCTTTCGTTGCAGACGAGCATGACGAGCCGGTCAAGACCGAGCGCAATACCACCGTGCGGCGGAGCGCCGTATTGGAACGCGCCGAGAATGTGTCCGAAGTTTGCGGCCTGCTCCTCGTCGTCGATTCCGAGCACGCGGAACATTCTTGCCTGAAGATCGCTCTCGTGAATCCGGAGACTTCCGCCACCGAGTTCGCTGCCGTTCAGCACCACGTCGTAAGCTGCCCCGCGGATCTCGCCCCACCGGCTCTCGTCGTCGAGCAAGGCCAAGTCATCAGCATGCGGACGTGTGAACGGATGGTGCACCGCGTTCCATTTTCCAGTCTCTTTGTCAAAGTCGAGCAGCGGAAAGTCGAGCACCCAGAGGAAATCGAGTTCGTCGTCCTTGCCCTCGAAGAGTTTGCAAACGTCCGCAACTTCAAGACGAAGCCGGCCGAGCACTTCACAAACCGTGCGCCACTGGTCACAGCCGAAGAGGATCAAGTCGCCCTCCTCGATGGCGAGTTTCTCGGTCAGCGCTGCTTTTTCTGCATCACTGAAAAACTTCACGATAGGCGATTTCCACTCGCCACCTTCAACCTTGATGTAAGCCAAGCCACCCGCACCCGCCTCGCGAGCCAGTTCTTCTAATCGCTTGATCTGGCCAGTCGTGACCGACGCAAATCCCTTGGCGTTGATCGCGCGGACAGTGCCGCCCTTCGCTATCGTACCGGAGAAAACCTTGAACGACGACGCGGCGAAGTCTTTTGAGAAATCGACGATCTCCATCCCGATACGCCGTTCGGGCTTGTCGCTGCCGTATTTGTCCATCGCCTCTTGATGGGTCATACGCGGAAACGGAGTCGGAATATCGACGCCGCGGGATACTTTAAAAACGCGGGCGAGGAGCGACTCGATCATCGCATAGATGTCTTCCTGCGTGATAAAGCTCGCCTCGATGTCCACCTGAGTGAACTCCGGCTGTCGGTCAGCGCGGAGATCTTCGTCACGGAAACAGCGTGCGATCTGGAAGTATTTCTCCACCCCCGCCACCATGAGCAGCTGCTTGTATTGCTGCGGTGCCTGAGGCAGTGCGTAAAATTTACCCGGGTTCAGATACGACGGCACAAGAAAGTCCCGCGCGCCTTCTGGAGTCGATTTCGAAAGGATCGGCGTCTCGACCTCCAAGTAACCCTGCTCGTCGAGTTCGTCGCGCACCGCTTTGGAGATGAGATGGCGCGTCCGCAGGTTCTTTGCCATGCGCGGACGGCGCAGGTCGAGGTAGCGGTGCTTCATCCGAAGGTCCTCGTTGCTCAGCTCCTTGTCGAGTTGAAAAGGCAGCACCTCCGACTTGTTGAGAACCTTCAGATCTGTCGCGACGATCTCGATGCCGCCTGTGTCAATGTTCTCGTTAACCGTGGATTGCCCCTCGATCTCGGGACGCACTTCGACGCGACCGCTTACCTGAACGACGTCCTCGGAGCGCAGGCCATGGCTCAATGCAGAAACCTCCGCATTTTCCTCTGCCCGGAAAACGCACTGGGTCACGCCCTCGCGGTCGCGGATATCCATGAAAATGACGCCGTGATGGTCACGGACCGTATTGACCCAGCCCACGAGAGTAGCCGTCTCGCCGGCGTTGGATTCGCGGAGTTCATTGCAATGATGCGTTCGGTACATGGGGTTACACAGTAGAGTTGAAATTCCCGCCGGATTCCGGAGGGCCGGGAAAATACCGCGACTAGGGCTTGGTGCAAGCGGGGTTTAGGCAAGGAGATGCGGCCGGAAGATTGGATCCGACCGACCGGACAATGCGATCGGCATCATCAGAAGGATGCCCTTCCGCGAAATGAAGCACCTGATCGAAGAGGCGAAAGCTGCAGTTAACTTGGCCCATAATTCCCTTCCCCAAAAAGCGAATATTTGCGAAGGTGGCTTTCTCCCGTCATGAAGTGCCGCGTATTTCTCTTCCTCACAGCCACGCAGTTACTTCTCGCTGTCAGCGTTCACGCAGAGACACGTGCTTTCACTTCCACAGACGGCCGCAAAATCCAGGCGGAGCCGGTGAAGGTTGCCAACGGTAAAGCCGTCCTCAATCGACCGGGTGTGGGGAATGTCACCGTTCCCCTTTCAAAGCTTTCAGCCGCAGATCAGAAATACCTGATGGAATGGGCTGAAAAGGAGAAAGGGAACCGCATTCCGAAAATCGAACTGCGGATTAACACAAACAAGCGCGACCGGCGGGAGGAAAACGCCTACGAAGACCGACGCGGGCAGTTTCAATTTGAAATCGAGATCGAAAACGAGGAGAGAAATTTCGATATTAAGGGCGCTCAAGGAACGCTCATTGCATTCGGAGACTACATGGAATTCAAGGGGGAGGGCATCATCATGGAACGCACCCAATTCAAGGACATCGATGTCGTCGAAGGCGAGACTCACAAAGTCACCGGCAAGTTGGTGAAATTCGAATACGACAAGGACGGCTACAAACACGGGCAGAAATACACCGGCTACCTCTTCGAATTACGGAACGCGCAAGGCAAGGTCATCGAACGCCGAGGCTCCACTCCCAGAGTCGAAAACGACGCCGGGTTGATTCTCAAACTCCGGGTAAACGACCGCTTCGACGAGCGCACCTTCGCCAAGGTCGATGGCTCGAACGTTCGGCGGTAGGAAACGGCGGAGTTTCAGGCTTCCGCCTCAAAATAGTCGTCGTCGGCTATATCCGGGATTCCCACTACGAGGACCCGCATCTTCCCCGTCGCCCCGTGGACAACCCCCGGGGGAATGTGGACGAGGCTCCCCTTTTCCACCCGTTGCTCCACGCCATCAAGCGTCACCGAGCCACTGCCGTCGAGCACGTAGTAGAGTTCCGTCGATCGCTTGTGATAGTGCAGTTTCGCCCCGTCGATATCGACCGCATGTGCCCACGCCGCCGGCGACAGAGAGATATCCTCATGACTGATGAGACGATCCCGCCAACCACACGCGCTGCGCTCCCGTGCCGTGTGACCTTCGTGACGGACCAGGGTTCGTTCCTGAATGGTAGATGGCTCGCTCATTGAAAATACTCTTTGATCCCCTCCAGCACATTGGTCGCTGCGATCGATGCCAGAATGAGTCCCATGACCCGGCTGACGATACTGGCACCGCCTTCGCCGATCACTTTGGAAATCCAGCCCGCCCCGAGCATCAGGCCATAGGCCGCGCCGACCACCGAGAGCATCAACAGCGCACTGACGGCTTGTTCGGCGACAGAATGCTTCGTATTCTCCGTTAGCAGCACCACCGCCATCATCGCACCCGGCGAGGCAATCGACGGCGTCGCCAGAGGGAAGATTGCCGTCTCCTGGACCGAGCGCGCCACCTTGGATTCCCCTTCCGGCTTGCTTTCTCCGAAGATCATCGTCAGCGCGAAGAGGAAAAGAATCAGACCGCCGGAAATTTGAAACGCCGTCAGCGGAACACCCATCGCGTGCAGTAGAATCTCCCCGACCAAGAGGAAGAACAGCAGTATCCCCGCCGCAGAGAGGGCAGCGACGAGCGCGATCTTCCTTCGCTCCGCCGGAGACCTACCCTGCGTAGCAGAAATGAAAACCGGAACCGTCCCGATGGGATCAACCACCGCCCACAGCACCACGAGCGTGGTCAAAATTTCATTAGAGCCATCCATACCGGGAATATCCCGTTGCCACCGGTCGAGTCAATCACCCTTCGATCCGATTCAATCTTCCGCCCTCAGTTACTTTCCTGAGTTTTGGCATCCTCCATATCTCCGGCAGCCAACCAACCCACCGTCAGCGGAATCCATCCCTGCAAGCCCTCCGTCAATTCCGGATGCGGGCTGAAACAAAACACCCTCCCCGCGCCAAACGAGGTGCGAACCGCTGCAGAAGTCCGGGCCATCACACCGCTCGGCGCACCATTCTTCGCGATCTCGGTGGCATAGATTGCCAGGCTCTCGTAATCGGGAACCTCGGGATCATCCCACTCCTGCCTCCCCAGCAGCGGACCCTGCGCATAATAAATCGCCATTTCATCTGACTCGCTGCCAAAAAATTTCACACCGTTCGGCGAGAGACTGAGCTTCACCTCGCCCTTCCCACGAGCCCAATGCTTCCGGTCCACCACCTTGGCGTCGATCAAATTCAACGACCACGAATAGTCATTCGTCGCCAGATACGCCCCGGCACAAACCCCGAGAAAGCCACCACCTTCCTCGACGAAATCCCTGACCGCTTCGCGCCCCTTTTCCCCGAGCGCCCTCCCCTGCTTGCCGCCGCTTCCACCGGGATGCACCAGCACATCGAATTCCGCTAACTTCCCGCTCTGAATCTCCTCCGGCGTGATCCTCGAAACCTGAATTTTTTGAACCTTCTCCGCTTGGAGGGATTCGATTAACTGCTCGGAACTCGCCCCGACGCCCTCTCCCTCGAATACCGCAACGCGAATGGACGGGTCTTCCGCGAGCAGTGACAACGGGCTGACCAGCAGCAGAAAGAGGAGGAGTTTCAGATTCATATTCATGACCGCCGCATCGTAAAGAGAATCAGGAAACCGGAAAAGACATTTCAGCCGTCAGCAGCTCACGGGATGGCGCTTCCCGAACGCCCGGGTTTGCTGCCTTATTGTATCTCGACGAGAGCTTCGCCTTTCGCGATGAAATCAAGAACCTCGTCTAAATGATCCGATAGAAGCTGCTTCAGGGCAGCCTCCAAAGTGTTCCCGCATCGCAGCCAAATCACAGTCGGCGGCGGCCCGAGACGGCCTACAAGATCTACAAAATCCTTATCCTTGGTAAGAATCACTATGCCAGCGGTTCGAGCGCGATCAAAAATCTCCTCATCCTCAGCATCTCGAAGTCCAATCTCCCTGAGTGCTTGGGCGTCGTTCCCCAGCTCTTCCCGTATCCAGCTTGCGACGCGCGGAGAAAGGTGGGCCGTCCAGCCAAATCATGCCGCGATCACCGGATGATCAATGCCCCGCTTTGCGCAGGTAATCGCCGCGCAATATCCTCCCGTTCCAGATCAGGCATCTCATCGAGAATCTGTTCAAAATCCAGACCGACCGCAAGAAGGTCGAGAACATCCGTTACACGAATTTTCATCCCCCGAATACAGGGCCTCCCCCCGCACTGCTTCGGGTTGATCGTAATCCTTTGCTCACCAGCGTCCATACTCAAACTTAGGCTTGGATTTCCGGTGGCCGATCCTTTTTTCAGAACGCAACGGGCCATGTTCCGGCTAGCCGATAGGAGCGGTAGGGGTCAGAAAACCTTGAATAATGGAACTTGTCAAAAGGAACAGACAGTAGGCTAATCAAGAGTTTTTTACTGACGCCGTTTAACGAGCCGCCCCTTCGTCGACGAAATCCCGGACCGCTGTCCGTCCCTTTCCCCAGAGCGCCTTGCCCTGCTTGCTGCCGCTCCCACCCGGATGCACCAGCACATCAACTTCGGCCAACTTCCCACTCTGAATCTCCGCCGGAGTGATCCGCGAAACCTGAATCTTCCGATCCCCCTCCCCCCCCAACGATTCGATCAGCTGCGCAAAACTCTGCCCCATGCCCTCCCCCTCGAATACCGCGACGCGGATGGCTGGGTCATCTGCGAGCAACGACAACGGGCTGATCAATAGTAGGAAGAGGGCGAGTTGAAAATTCATATTTGTGTTAGTCCTGCGTCCGGTCAGCAATGTTTGAGTAACCCACCGCCGTTCAAGCGGTCGAGTCCACTGGCTTCCGCGACTTCTTGGGTTGCGCCTTCGAAAGGCGTTCGCCTATCCAAATTTTTATCAGGGATTGCCGGGGGACGCCCAGTCGGTCCGCCTCACGATCGAGCCGTTCAATCATCCATGAGGGAAAATCAACATTCACCCGTTTCGCTTCGAGGCCGGGCCGAACCGCTTTGCTTAGATCAAGGTAGGGAAGGATGTCCTCTTCGCCCTTGTCAAAAATCTCATCCAGTTTTTCCGCTTTCATAGAGCTTTACTTCATTGGTTCGTGCTCGTCTGACCGAGATGAGCCGAACAACATCTCCCCGATGGGTGAAGAATGCTGCCCAAACTTTCGAGTGAACGCATCCCAAGAGCGCGAAACGCTCCTCAGTCTCACTGATCGCTGGAATCTGGATAGCTTCTTCATCGTCCCAGAGTTCTTGCGCTTCCTCGAAGCTGATCCCGTGCTTCTCCTGATTTTTCAGATTCTTACCGGAATCGAATTCGAACTCCATCGGTATAAAAATTATACCTTATCGGAAACCAAGTCAAGGCGGGTCTTACTACCGCAACTGGGGCACGTGAGTTTCATTTTTCTGAGCCGAACAGTATACTCCTCCAAGAATTTCGCCGGGGCCTGTCCCATGGACCTCTTTTCTCTTCTGCCAACGAATGGATTTCAGGCTTCGAAATTAGCGTCGATTGATCCAGCCTCCACCTCCACGTCGATTGATCCAGCCCCCACGGCCGCTGTTGACCCAACTTCCTCCACGACCGCCTCCGCGACCATTTAGCCAGCCGCCGCCGCGACCGTTGACCCATCCTCCGCCACCACGACGGTTGATCCAGGATGCCGCCTCTGCCGTTCCCGGCATCGAGATCCAGGCAGCTCCGCCGTCTTCGGGGGTCTTCGGGAGTGGTGCGGGAGGCCCGCCCCGCAGGCACCATGACAGCCGAACGAAGTGACAGCAACCGAGCAACGCCGCATTTATGGGAAAGCGCCCGGTTCACATCCAAATCGCGAAGCGCTAAAGCCAGAACCTTCAGGATTTCCATTCGTCCTTTCTGTTTTGCGGAGTGGTATTGGTGCCTTCCACTCGGTCTGGATGCCACCCGAAATCTCTGCAAAACACTTTCCAAGCCTCGGGTTGGCACTTCCCGAAAGTTTTGTGAGATTTTTGAATGTCAAAGAGCAGCCGGATATACTGTCCGATTGCAGTGCCCCCTGAAAAATGTAATCAAGCCAATAGGGCGTTCATCGGGGGCAGATCCAACAGGGTTAGGTCACTTGGCGCAACCCTGCTGAGCACCGCCCTGTTAACTCCCGCCTCCGGCCAACATTCCCTCGGCAATCTCCTTCGCCTGCTGCACGAGCTTGGTATCGCTCAGAAACTCCGGAAAGGCGAGGCTGGGCAGTCCGCTTTGCTGGGTGCCGAGGACTTCGCCGGGGCCGCGGATTTTGAGGTCTTCGTCGGCGATGCGGAAGCCGTCCCGGGTTTCTTCGAGGATTTTCAGCCGCTCTCTCGCCTCCTGCTGCTCGGGGTCGATCATCAGAACGCAGTAGCTCTTGTGCTCGCCCCGCCCGATGCGGCCGCGCAGCTGGTGGAGCTGAGCGAGGCCGTAGCGCTCGGCATTGTAGATGAACATGATGTTGGCGTTGGGGACGTCGACGCCGACTTCGATGACAGTAGTGGAAATGAGCACGTCGGCTTTTCCTGCGCGGAATTTTCCCATGACGGCGTCTTTCTCATCGGCGGAGAGTCGACCATGGATGAGGGCGACTTCGAAGTCCTTGAGCCGGTCGTCCCATCGCTCGAATTCGACGCTGGCGGCTCCGGCGGCGATCCTGTCGGATTCCTCGACGAGGGGGTAAACGACGTAGGCCTGTCGACCGGCGCGGAGCTGATCGACGAGGAAATCGGTGGCCTGTTCGGTCTGGGTGGTGAGCCGGACTCCGGTGATGATTTTCCCCCGACCGGCGGGCAGTTCGTCGAGGATGGAGACGTCGAGATCGCCGTAGAAGGCGAGAGCGAGGGTCCTAGGGATGGGCGTGGCAGTCATGACGAGCACGTCGGGCCGATCGCCGCGGTCGATGAGGGCCTGGCGCTGTGCGACGCCGAACTTGTGCTGTTCGTCGATGACGGCGAGGCCGAGGCCATTCTCGAATTCGCCGCCGCCGTGGACGAGGGCATGGGTACCGATGGTGAGACTGCCGACTTTGTTGCCGCT
>Ga0222633_1001367_pt1 | contig 13281 bp, 10 predicted proteins | sample AntAcemetageno48_FD_179816 | JGI IMG/M metagenome (GOLD analysis project Ga0222633, IMG submission 179816) | Saline water microbial communities from Ace Lake, Antarctica - #48 | ecosystem: Environmental > Aquatic > Non-marine Saline and Alkaline > Saline | place: Antarctica: Ace Lake | collected...
TCTCTTTGTGAACCAGCCGGAACTCAAACGACGTCGTCCGTCCATTCATGAAATCGTACGATCCCAAATCCGTTGTAACTTTATCGAATTCAACGGCCTTTGCAGAGTAGGCAACGTAAAACTGATAGGGCTCCTCCAAATGGCCTGTAAGCGGGTAACGCTCAATCCGAAAAACTCCCGGCTCATGCGCACCATAGGGAGGGGTGTATTTCGGACCGAATATTTCTTCTGGCTCCCACAGTTCCAGATTTGGCCATTTAATCGTTGGAGGCGGAGAGAACTGGGAGAGAAAATTGAGGGCAGCCTCAGTCGTGGGAACCCTGGATGTCGATATATTATTCAAAGCAGCTTTTTCAACCAACTGAACCCCGCTGTAAAAATCGAACCCCGGAACATCCTCGGTTCCATTTATCCACCGTTCGTAGGGTCGCGTCTCAAGATACAGCTGCTCCCCTAGAAAACTCCCGGGATCCGGATCCGGTCCATTTCCAGAAGCGACAGCTGAATCTTCCCCCGCCAGCACTTCTTCTCCATCATCCATTTCGTCACCATCGCTATCACTCTTATTCGGATTCAAACCGAGCGCCTGCTCCTGCCGGTTTGTCAACGAGTCCGCGTCTGCGGAAGAGTCTGGATCGGTAATTTGGTTTTTGATTTCCCAGTCGTCATCCAGTCCATTGGCATTTTTGTCCGTGTTCGGCTGACGCAGAAAATACTGGACCTCGCCCGAGTCGAGTTGACGAGCTCCAGCGCTTCCAGAGGAGGAGCCTCTCCCCGCGAGGATTTGACCACTGTTGTTGATCGCCAGGAATCGACTCCCATCATCCTGATCTGAGACGTGAGTGAACGCGCCTGAATTCCAGTGGAAGGATCGCGGGGTCCCGGCTTCCAGTCCGGTTGCACCTGAATCGAACCAGCCGACAACATCTGCATTCGAACTTGTATCCAGCGCCACAATCGGGTCAGGATCGGCCTGGTCTGCCTTGATCAGCGGATCGGAAATTAATCTTTCCGCCCCATCGTCCGGGTAAAATCGCGCTACATAATCAACCCGGGAATTGTTCGGGAGAGACGCCCTCAATTTGACGCCCTTCTTCTCGAAGAGATACTGGTGATCGTCAGTCGCGATATTGCCAAGCTCGTCGAACCAACTTTCTCCATAGGGGCCAACCGCCAGTACATCTGCTTCCTGAACCTGCCACTCATCGTCGACCAAAACGGAATGGTCCGTGGCGAATTCTCCACGTTCGCTGATAACAGGCCTCAGATTTTCGCCATCGGGGATCCCGAATTGATCTTCTACGCCGTTCCTCCACCGAATCGCTGCAGTCTCCAGTTCTCCTGGCAAAAGGCTACTAATTTGGACGTGCGCTCCGATGTATCCGGAATCAGTCACATCAAGGTAGGAGTTCCCGGTGATCTACTTCAAACCCGCGATCTCGACAACATTGTTGCTCGAATCCACGGCAACAATTTTCGATTCACCATCCTGAGGATTGCGAATGGATGCAGCGATGAGCCCGAAATTGTTCTGGCGAATAATCGTCGGCTCAGAAAAGCCGTTCGATTCCATAAGGCTAACAGGAAGGCCCCACGAACCGAGATCCCATCGGGCGAGCATCAACTCCCCATTTTCCTCATATATTTTAGCAATCTGTCCAAGATCATTCAACGACCCGACGGCCGCAGGAACATTCCCGTATCGTGAATCCACTGATGTGAGAACATCAGGGCCGAGGCCGCCAATCTCAACCTCGATCCAATCAGCCTGGGGATTTGATCGCGCTTCGAACTCCTCAGCATTTGTTAAAGTATCGTAGTCATCATCACGATCAGCGTCAGCGGGATCGCCCGGGTTATATCCATGGCGGTATTCCCAGTAATCTGAGATCCCGTCAGAATCGCTATCATTCGGATCGCTAAATCCATCTGGATCGGATTCAGGAATCCAGTCTCCTTCACGAACATCAGGATCACGACCCAGTAGAACCTCGAGAGAGTTGGGGATTCCGTCACCATCCGTATCTGCATTCTCCGGCAGACCAATCACGAGTCCAGAGACAGTTTCCCTGGTGTGATTCGTCTCGACATCCTTGCTGTTTTCTTCCTCAAGAATAACATCGACTCCAGTCGGGCTAAGAAAACGGGATCTCACCACAACAGGGTCGAGACCATTCGCTGTCTGAATCCCTTCAAAGAGGTAGGGATCATCCAAGTGCCGACCGAACGAAATCGAACTCCATCGCGACTTAACATCATCCCGGCTCCAAGTCTTGAAATCAACCGCGCCTCCCAGGTCACCCTCACCACTTTCAACAGCGAGATAGTGGAGAAGTTCGCTGCCATGCGGAGGGCGCTTCAGTTCTTCTTCATGAAAAAATTTGGCTTCGAAGCCGATGCTCGAAACATTTCGTATGCGTGGAATGATCGCGTCAGACTCAAAATCGCTCGCCTGATTCACAAGCACGATGGGAACGTCCCGGAAGTCGGATGACTGGAAGGGGATGGTAGTCCACGAACGACCATTCACATAAACGCTTCCCGCCTCCCAGGTAGAATCACCGATTTTGAAGACTCCCTCTTTAATGGCCATAAACGAGATTTCCTCCGGCCCTCTCACTCCATCCTGATACTCCCATTCCTTGATCTGAACGCTGAACCCATCAGAATCGACCCGGGCGATGCGGGGAATACCAGGTCCGTTTTCAACAGGCCCACTGATCGGACCGAGAATTACCACAGGGTTCCAGCGAGTTGCGGCGAACGAAATCCGGGTCCATCCCCCGATCTCGGCAGGTGCGATTGTCTCCTTTCCAATTTCAATGGACGCTTGCGAAAGCGACTGAGGACTTTGTTCCGATATCAGCAGGTGCCCGACAGCCTCTTTCGTATGTCTAATTTCTTCGTCCGAAGATTGTTCTTCCCCAAGCCGCAGCTCAACATTTCGACCACTTAGCTTCTGATATCGTAGCGTAAACGGATCGCCACCATTACGAGTTTGCGCGGTGGCGACGAACACCGGAAAAGCTCCCGTCCCTCCCGAAAATTCCAGCTTCCGCCATTTATGATTGAATGCCTCGGCTGAAGATCCGATCCGTAAGTTCACTCCTTCGACGTCGAAACTCCCGGACGGCATTGCAATCCAGTTCAGCCTAGCTTCTATCGAGCCCCCATCAGTCGAAGGCCTTGTTTCCTCCTCACCGATTCGTGCTCGAAAGCCACCTGCAGTAATGTCCTTAACTCCCGCTTCCAAAGCTATGTTGCCTTGGGACTGTAGGAACACAGCAGGAGCCTCAAAGAAGGTGCCGGTAAATTGAAGCGTTCTCCAGCGATTCACAGGAAGCGGTTCACGCCGGGCTTCCCATGTATCCCCGCCTACATGATAGACTCCCGGCTCAAGAGCAAAGTAGGAGAAGGATTCTAAAGGATGACTTCCATCCAAAATATATTCCCACTCGCGGACCTGTACGGTGAAGCTCTCAGATGTCACTTCACCAAGAAGAATGGTCGCAGGGGTATCGTCGTTGTCAGAAAGCGGCCCGAAAACGACAACAGGCGGAATCCTGAAATCCTGTTCAAACTCAATGGTGTGCCACTCGTCTCGATCGGTTTGAGCCACGTCAACGACACCGGCTTCAAACACGGGAGAGAGGGAGGGGGGAAGCGGGGGTGGACCGCCAGGAGGTTCGGAACCAGGACCAAATGGATCTTGGGCTAAACCAACCGGGCCAACCACACATGCGATGAGCGCAACGCACCCAACCCTAAAAGGACGGGATCTCCTCCTCCATTGAATCGAGGAAGACTTAGAGTTTTTCATCGTTACAGTATGGAACGATCAGGATGACAAGCTTCGCTTCATACCAAGCAATGCTCGATAGATAGATGAGTTCGGCGACTGCATCGAAATCCTGCGCCACCATCGTACGAATTGGAAACATACCTATGGTGTATGAAAACTAGCGCCAAAAAGCAATTCAAAATCACGCAACCTGATTACGAAGAGGCTCGCCACGCAGAGCTCGCAGAACCTCGCGCGCGCCTTTCGTGCGGAACTCCGCTTCGCCTTCATTGCAGAAAAACGCCGCATGCGGATTCAGTAATAACCGGTCATGAGCAGGATGGGAGACATCTCGCCACGCCGCAACAACAGGGTCACCTTCTGCAGGAGGCTCGACCTCCAACACATCAATTCCGGCCCCGGACAACTGCCCGTTCGCCAAAGCACCGACGACATCATTTGTCTTCACAACTCCACCACGGGCAGTGTTGACCAGGACACTGCCTCTCGGCATCAGATCAATCTCTTCCCGCCCGATCATCCCCTGCGTCAACTCCGTCAGCGGGCAGTGAAGACTCAAGATGTGGCTCTGTTCCAATAGCTCTTCGAGCGAGTCTACCCGGCGGACTCCAAGCGCCTTATCCATTCCGTCCGGGACAAAAGGATCGTAAAACACCACATCAAATCCGAAAGACTTAGCGCGAACCGCAGCTGCGCTCCCGATTCGCCCGAGACCGACAATCCCGAAAACCTGCCCCCGCAGCCGGGGAATCGAACCGGCCACTCCAACCGCCCATTGAGCGTCAGGATCGCGACGCAATCGACTGTTCAAATAATGCGATCCCCGGGATAGCGACACCGCCATTCCGATCGCTGAATCGGCTACCTCTTCCGTCCCATAATCGGGCACATTACAAACAGGAATACCGCATTTTTCTGCGGCAACAATATCTATATTATCAAAACCAACTCCAGGCCGCACGATCACCTTGCAGCGATTTAATGAATGTATTGTAGCCGCATCAAGCTGCAGAAAATGGTAAATCATCAACGCCTCAGCATCAGTAATCCCGTCACGCAGCTCGTCCTGCGTTCGCGCGCCGAGCGCCACCACCTCTGCATGTCCATTGAGAACCGCCCTCTCGTGGTCCAGAGGCTCCACGATGTAATCGGTTACAACGACGCGAGGTAGCGAGTTCATTCGCCAATGAACCAGAATACCTGGCCAGCCTCAATCGAACTCGCGGGCAGCGCAGGATCGCCGCTAAGAACCCGCTCCGCCATGGGATGCTTTGCAGCGCCATTGACGAGAAACGCGACCTCTTTCGCTGCCGCAATCAGCGGGTAGGTGAAGGTGATTCGGTGCGCATCGAACTTCGGCACAAAATTCTCCACGACCCATCGCTTCGACTCGTTCAGTGCCGCCGTCGCAGGGAATAGCGAGGCGGTGTGCCCGTCGTCGCCCATTCCGAGCAGGACGAGATCATGAACAAAACAGTCTTCGCCTGCCAACTGAGCCAGCTTCCTCAATTGCCCTTCGCACCGCTCCGCTGCCGCCGCTGGATCAAGTTCTCCGCAGATGCGAACCACATTGGACAAGGGAATTCCCGCGGGATCGATCAAGCTCTTCTTCACCATCCGATAGTTACTCTGCTCATCCTCAGGGCCGACCGTTCGCTCATCGCCGAACGTCAAAAGAACTCTGTTCCAATCAATGTCTTCCCGCTCCGCCAGCGCAGAATAGATCGGTGCCGGAGTCGATCCGCCGCAAAGGCTCAAACGAAATATTCCACCATCCGTTTGCGCCTCAACGATCCGCCCCGAAATCCACCCGGTAGCGTCATTGAAAAAATCGAGCGTCCTAAATACTTCAGCGTCCATACTATTCACTATTCACTAAATCACCATCCCGCCATCAACGGTCAACACCTGACCAGTGATATACCTGGCTCCTTCCCCCGCCAGGAACACGACTGCATTCGCTATATCCTGAGTCTCCCCAAAACACCCGAGAGGAATTGTTTTCTTGATCCCTTCCTGCATCTCTTCCGTGAGCCCGTCAGTCATATCAGTGACGATAAAACCCGGAGCGACGGCATTGACGCAAACTTTCCGTCCCGCAAACTCCTTGGCCAGTGCTTTCGTAAAGCCAATCAGCCCGGCCTTGCTTGCCGCGTAGTTCGCCTGGCCCGCATTCCCCGTGAGTCCGATCACAGAACTGATATTGATGATGCGTGCCCCATCCGCCTTCAAGATCGAACGCTGAAACGCCTTCACCGCATTGAAAGCGCCCTTGAGATTGGTATCGATGACGGTATCCCAATCCTCTTCGCTCATTCGCAGAGCCAACCCGTCGCGGGTTACCCCGGCGTTGTTAACCAGAATGCTGACCGGCCCAAGATCCTCGGTCACCTTTTTGCCAAACGCGATCGTTGCCTCGTAGTCGGCGATGTCGAACGCGTAGCCTTTCGCCTCACCCGGCCCCAACGCATTCAGCTCATCGGCAGCCCCTTGTGAGTTTGACTCAGTCCGGCTTGCGACAGCGACCTTTGCCCCCTGCTCGACAAAAGCTTTGGCGATTTCTTTTCCGATTCCCCGCCCCGATCCGGTGACGACGACGACTCGATCCTTGAATTGGCTCATGCCCGCTAGTTCTCACACGCCGCCCCACGCCGCAACGGAAAAACGTCCAATTCAAGAGGGGTTGGTCAGTCACGCAACCCCGATGAGTCCGGGCCCGCACTGCGGGAATTGACCGACCGACGGAAAAACGGCACACTGCCCCGATGCTAGAACGCTGGATTTCCCTTCTCGTCAGGGGGCGATGGATTTTCGCGATTGTTTGGATCGCGATCCTGGCCGGCGCGATCTGGATGCTTCCACAGTTGGAGTTCAGTTTCAATCTGGGCCGGATGCTGCGTGGCGACGACGACCGGATGGCTGACGTGCGCGAGTTTTACTCGCTTTTCCCGCCCTCTGACGGGCACGTGATGCTCAGCGCCTCTGCAGATAGAGTGCTTACGGTCAACGATTTGCGCTCCGCAGAATTGTGGGCGGAGCGACTTCGGGAAATGCCGGAGGTGAAAGATGTGATTTCTCCCAGCCTACTTCTTGATCTGAAACTCGACGGCTTCACGCTCAACGAATGGGCGCGACTCGGCGGGACCGGCAGCGAACCGCTCTCACTGGGAGATGGACCGGGAATGGAAACGTTCAAGGGCAACCTTGTGTCGCGGGACCTTCAGTCGGTGGCGCTCTATGTGATCAAAGCGAAGGGCATCCCCCGGCGCAAACTTCACGACGCTGTGGAGAGATCCCTGACTCCCCCGCCATGGCCGGCCGCGGAAATGCGGGTTGTCGGCACGGACTACCTTTTGCAGCAGATGGGTGATCTGCTGCAGTCGAACTTCCGGTCGCTAATCCTATTCGAGGTATTGGCTCTGGTCCTAATCATCCCATTCTTTATGCGATCGCTACGGAGGGCCTATCTGCCCATTTTGGTATCGTGGTCGGCGCTGACGTTTTATCTTTCGATTTTCATTCTGGCTGGACAGGAATTCGGCGCCTTGCACCTCGCGGGACCGGGCCTGATCCTCATCATCGGGTTGGCGGATGCGATTCATTTGCAGCAAAAATTCGACGATGCCCGCTCGGAGGGACTCGGCGTGCGGGAATCCCTTCGCGAGATGTTTCGAAGTGTGGGAAGGGCCTGCGCACTCACTTCGCTGACGACGGCCTGCGGCTTCCTCAGTCTTCTGGTGGCCCGGCACGAGGAGGTATTTAACTTTGGGATCTGGTGTGCGATCGGGGTGATGACAGCCTACGTCACTGTCATCATATTCCTGCCCGTGGCTTTGGTTTTCTTTCCGGGAAAAGGCGCGCCTGCACCCATGCGATCCTTGCTTAACCCCCGGATCCTCCGCAAGTTTGCCGCGCCGGTGACGGTCCTGCTTGTGATTTTGGCGGCGGGCGTATTCCGCACAAAAATGGATTCTTCGCTGGATCGCGAACTGCCGGAGTCTCTAGAGGTCGTCCGCAACGGCACTTGGTTTGGCGAGAATTTCCGGGGATTGGATCGTATCGAAGTCGACTTACGAGCGAATCTCCGCGATCCAGAAGTGTTCGCACTGGTCGAGCGCATGCAAAACGAACTGCGCCAGTTTCCCGGCATTTCCGGATCGCGTTCTTACGTCGATGCCATTCGAATGACGCTAGCGCCGAATGTGGTGGAAACGGAGGACGGTCCCATGCTGGGCGTCCAGGCCCTCAGCTCCGGCGGTGCTTTTCCCACAACGTTGCTCAATCGAGATCTCGATCGAGCCTGCATCGTTTTTTACCGGACGCGGGATTTCGGAACGGACGCCTACGAAGCTTTCCGGGACCGGGTCCGGGACTTCACCAACGAGCTTCCTGAAGGCGGAACGATGAAGCTTAACGGGTCTTTCCCCATGTTTTACGATAGCACAACGTTGATTTCGAAAACGATGATCACCAGTCTACTTTGCTCGCTGGCAATGATCACTCTGATCCTCGTCTTCGTGCTGCGATCAGCAAAACTGGCTCTGCTCTGCCTCATTCCCAACGCCCTTCCCCTGTTAGTTGTAGCTGGAATCAGTGGCTGGATGGGGGCCTCTCTCCACCTCGGCGTCCTTATCGTTTTCTCCATCGGTCTCGGTTTGGCTGTCGACGACACCATCCATCTCATGGTCCGGTTCAAACAGTTGCAGAAGGAGAAGCCCGGTGGCGATCTCCGCACACTGATGGACGACGCTATCAAATCGACCGGGTTTGCCATCGTGCTGACAACGGTGGTTCTCATGATTTCGGCAGCGTGTTTCCTCGGCTCCAGCTTTACAACGATGCGCTGGACAGGCGTCACGCTCGGTGTTGTTGCAATTTCTGCACTGCTCGCCGACCTGATCGTCCTGCCTTGGCTGATCGAAAAATTCCACCGCCCCACTCCCGCAAAAAACCTTCCCGTTTCAACATGAGAACTCTTCTATTTTTCGCCACAACAGCACTCGTTATTCCCGCTTCCGGCGAAGAGGTCACCTACTCTCGAGACATCGCACCCCTTCTACAAAAGAACTGCATCGTTTGCCACCGCGAAGGAGGAGGCGCACCATTTGAACTGGACGATTTCGATTCGACCCGTCGCAAAGCAAACACCATTCTACGGGTGGTCGAGAGCCGCTACATGCCGCCGTGGCACGCGATCGGAGGAGACATCCCGCTCGTGGGAGACCGGAGACTCGAGGAGAGCGAAGTCGCACTCTTCAGCAAATGGATTGAGGCAGGCAGACCAGAGGGTGATCCTGCAGACATGCCACCGCCGCGAGACTTCCCCAGCGGATGGCAACTTGGCGAACCCGACCTGATCCTGACAATGGACGAGGCTTACGAATTATCCGCCGACGGGCCCGATATCTACCGGAACTTCGTTCTTCCCACAGGCTTACTGACGGAAAAACACATCAAGGCAATCGAGTTCCGCCCCTCCAGCCCGGAAGTCGTTCACCACGCCCTGTTTTACGTCGACACCAAAGGCCGGGCGAGAGAAGTCGATGAGGCCGATCCTGCCCCCGGCTTCGCCGAAATGCCCGTCGGTGAAGGGACTGGCCGCGGCCTCGGCGGCTGGGTTCCCGGAGCGAGCCCGCGACCACTTCCCGAAGGCCTGGCGCATCATCTACCCGCAGAAAGCGACATCATTCTGCAGATCCATTTTCATCCCACCGGAAAACCTGAGAAAGAACAATCGCGCATCGGACTCTATTTTGGAGACAGGAAACCCGAGCGACAGTTCACTTCCATTCAGCTGCCTCCCGTCTTCGGCGCATTTTCCGGCCTCGACCTCGCACCCGGTGCCGCGGAAACCGTCGTGACCGACTCATTTGAACTGCCCGTCGCAGTCCGGGCATTCGGTGCCCATCCTCACTCACACTACCGTGGGAAATCGCTCTCCATGACCGCGCACCTTCCCAATGGTGACTCCATCGTCTTGCTCGACATTCCCGACTGGGACATGGACTGGCAGGAAGAATACCGCTTCGCTCGCGAGATTCCTCTTCCCGCCGGAACGCGGCTGGAGGCAAGAGTGGTTTGGGACAATTCCGCCGAATCGAGCGACAACCCCGTCGTGCCGCCCGTGAGAGTGCGCTGGGGTCTCGAGTCTCTGGATGAAATGGGCAGCATCGATCTCTTCGTCATTCCCGAGGGCGACAAAAAGCAAGCTGCAGCCGCGATGAAAAAGCTAAGTACGGCCAGGAAAGAGCACCTCGTCTGGAAAGCAGGAAGCCATATCATTGAACCAGATAAACTGGCCCTTTTCGGAAAACTCCGGGACAACGCGATCGCTCGCTTCGACGCAAACGGTGACGGAATACTGGGGCGCGAGGAACGCGATCTTGCCCGGAAAAGTTTGCAGGCCGTCCTGCCTTAGCGATCGGCTCTCGATGGAAGATCACCTTTAGCGCTCCACTTGGACTTTGACGGTCTGGCGTCCCCATTCCAACGCTTCTTTGTGGCTTTTGAAGAATAGATCGATACGCCCGCCTTTGATGGCGCCGCCGCGATCTTCGACCGTTCCCCAGCCGTAGCCCGGAATTTTCATGCGCGTTCCAAAGGGGAAGACATTCGTATCCGCAGCGATCGTTCCCGGTTTGGCCTTGGTTCCCGATGCGGTGATGCCAACCTTCTTTTTCTTACCCTTGTTGGAACCGTAGGCATGAACAGGCCGCAGCAAAAGATTCCGTTTCCAACCGCAGCAGTCGCCGCACTTGCAATACCCGGTCGCTTCCAGAGAGATGTATTCGGTGCGAGAACCTTTCCCACCGCGACTCGCACATCCGGCCACGAGGAAACATAAAGAAAGGCTAAAAACCACATTTATTATAATTTTCATAAATAAAGATCGCCGGATCTTCTTAGTTATCAAGCTGGATTTTATTGTCACCCAGGCAGGATTTTTCCGGCCGGCTAGGCCTCTTTCAGATGTTTCTTGATCCATGTCGGAGACCTACGGCAATCGACGACAGCTCGAACACGAACGGCTTCGCTTTCCATCGAGTAGTAAATTGCAAAAGGAAATTTCTTCGACAACAAACGGTGGAAATGCCGGTGCGGCGTTGCATGATTTCCGCCACTGGTCTCAAGGGAGTCTATATCGGAGTACAGACTCGTCAAAAAATACCTACCGAGTCCTAGTTCCCTTTTTTCGTAGAATTCGAACCCGGCGATCAAATCGTCGCGCGCCAGTTCGAGTATCTTCACTGTCATCTACAGACAGCGTCGATTTGTCGTTTTGCCTCGTCCCAATCGATGAACCTCGCCTCGCCCGATTCGATCAACACTTCCCGCCGGTCGAGTTCATCCTTATGCCACAGTGGCATATCTACTTCCGAATCGTCCCGCGAGAGTTCTTCCCAAAGGTTTTCCATCACAGCAAGCTTTTCCCTGTGAGGCATTTTGGAAATTTCCTCGCGCGTAATCAAGTCGCAATTTAGCTCCAAATTTTCAGATCGCAAGAGGTCGAGATGCTCGAATAGAGAGATCGACCGTAGCGATTTTAGCCGTTGCCCTCAATCCCGTCCCTGCCCGTCCCGCAATAACATTTATTCCAGCCGAATGTAGGCTGAGGCGGTTTTGCGGGAGGCGAGTTCGGTGGCTCGAATTTCCCAGACGCCCGTTCGATCATTCGAAGCCAGATTGATCGCGATCTCAAGTTCCCCGCCAACGGCTCCATAGAATCCGGAGTATTCGCCGCGAACACCCTCCGGATCGACGATTTCGACTTCGACGGGAATAACGGCATCAATGGGAGTTTTCCCGTCGGTGACCGCCAGTTCGATCTTTACGTCCAAACCGCGCTGAACTGATTCCGGAACCGTTAGCTGCACCTCGCGGATGGGGCGCTCGGTCACCATGAGTATTCGGCCTTCGCAGGGACCAAGTTTAAGCGGGACGCCATCTTCCGATGTGGCGACCTCGCGGCCGGTCGGCAATTCGTAGACGTAGCCCTTTTTATGAGAAATCGTGGTTTCGCTAGGCAGGCCGTCTTCCATGACCCGGCCGTATTTCCCCACGTAAGCTCCGAAATCGCGGTGATCATTCACCGCAAAAATGTAATCGGTTGTGCCGGCAACACGACGCCTCGTGACAACGTTGGGATTCGATGAATCGACCTGACGCGTGTATTTCGGATCGAGCCAGACCCGGAGGGATTTTGCCACTTGCTGAAGTTTCGCCTTGTCTTCAGCGGCTTTTTTGCTGCGGGAAAATCGTTCAATGACATGATCCGGCTTGATCGCAGGACAGACTTCTGCGTCGCCGATGATCAAACCGCCTGCGGCTTGGAATTCTTGAATTCTCTTCACGACGGACTCAGTCAACACATCGCAGTCGGCTAGCACGAGAACTTTGGCGCCGTCAAGACCACCGGTGAGAAGCCTCTCTTCGTAAAGCACACGGGGCTGAAGCTGGGCATACATCAACACGTGATAGAGGTCGCCTGCCCAGCTGCGATTCCAGCCGTAGGTGCCGCGCCGCGCGAACATTTGCGAAGTAAAACTTTCCAGAAAAACGACATCGGACTCGGCGTCCGGAATTTGCAACAGGGCTGGTCCAAGCGGCTTCACCACGTCATCGACCAGACGCGCCAATTCATAACGAGTGTTGGGGTTCGTATAACGATAAGCGCCAGGCGAATCGGTCTCGACGAGCGATTGCCAACCGTGATACATGATTCCTTGGATGGGCCGGGAAAGTTTCCACCAGAGTGCCTCGCGCAAGTGCATCGGCGCGATCGTGATGTAGGCGGCATCGGGATCCTGATCAACCCACGGTGAGGGATCGGCGGCAGTATCCTGCTCTGGTGCGGTTTGGGAACGGTACCAGATGAGCTGCGTCATCTTCATCACATTCTGATCGCGCCCCGAGGCTCTCGCCATTTCAAAAAGTTCGTCCGTGCAGAGGCCGATGCGAATGGGATCCGGGTAGCTGTAGGTCCAATGCGCGAGAACATCGACATCGCCGCCGCTTCCACCGATGCTGGGCACGCGAACTGCCGGATCGTACAGCGTCCAGAAATCATTGCGCTCGATGTGCTCTTTGAAACCGTCGTCGAGGCGTGAATTGAGATCGTTCCAGTTGTCGCCCTTCTTCCAAAACCAGGTCAGGTATTTCAAAATGGGATCGTCATCGGCAATCACACGATTTTCAGGGAAATCCTTCAGCTTGGCATATTCGACGCCGTTCTTAATGGTGACTGCATCGGGAATTTCCGCTCCCCCGCTCGCTTTTCGATAAGCCTCGATTTCTTCGGGATGAAAGGAAACCTGCGATTCGCCACGTACTTCGGTGTGGAGAAGCGCCGCGTCATAGGCCGGGAGATCGCCGTAAGTTTTTCCGAGGGCAGCACCGGTGTTGTAGCAAAAATCCTGAACCGGCTGAAAAATTCCGCTGATATCCTCGCGTCCATAATGGTCTCCCTTTCGATTGATCCG
>Ga0222633_1001368_pt1 | contig 13268 bp, 12 predicted proteins | sample AntAcemetageno48_FD_179816 | JGI IMG/M metagenome (GOLD analysis project Ga0222633, IMG submission 179816) | Saline water microbial communities from Ace Lake, Antarctica - #48 | ecosystem: Environmental > Aquatic > Non-marine Saline and Alkaline > Saline | place: Antarctica: Ace Lake | collected...
GCAGATTTACCGAGTAATCAGCCCATTGGGGCATGAATTAACCATGAAACCATCACAAAGTGGCTTCATATCAGGCCATAGTCGGTCTAAACTTTGTAGAGAAGGGCATTTTTCGAGGTGCCCTAAAGATGAATTTGTTTAACTCTTGTCATCACCCGTATATTGGTCACACCACAAATTATTCAATCATTTTGTAGTAAATTATCACATGATCGAGAAATCTGTGAGATGAAGTTCAAACGTCTCACCATTGATCACCTCCAACGCAATTGATGGTACTTTGAGACTTTTGTTTCCTCCGATCAGGACGGGGCTTTCGAACGTCACCGAGCTCGCACGGGGTGGATGAGAACGTACCAGCGAGATGCGCGCGTGACTACACTAGTGTCCCGAATCTGAAGTTCGTATCATTTGGGACATCCGCTTTTCGAACGTCAGATTCGATCCGGACACTAGCAACATAGTGATCTCGTGTGGTTTTGGATTCGAAGTTCCCTAAAGTGGTCGCCTCAAAAAATGCGGTGAACTTCGAATCCACCACACTGGGTGCCTTTGTTGCGGTTGGGTGCCCGTATTTGCCGTACAAGCAGTGACGCCTTGAAGACGAATGACGGTGACTCGTTTATAAAGCCACTGCGGATTTGCAAAAATGAGATTTCTTGCATGCCTTTTCAGCATAATATTCATCTAGCTATTAAAGGTATCATCGGTAATCTTTTGACCATCTTCCAATTTGATGGCTGAACCTGACATGACATTCTTAACAGAGTCCCACGATTGGACCTACCCGGTTCCGATTGCCTATGGCCCGGGGCGTCTGGCAGATATGCCGACGTTCTGCCGTGATGCGGGGTGCAAAAACCCGCTGATTGTCACGGATCGTGGCAGTGTTGGATTACCTTTTTTGGATGCTTTGCAACGTCATCTAGTGGGCGCCGGACTTTCATGTGGCGTGTACGCCGGTATATCACCGAACCCCCGCGATAATGAAGTGGCAGAAGGCGTCACGCAGTATCGGCAAGGCGCACACGATGGCATCATCGCGCTGGGTGGTGGCAGTGGCATGGACGGCGCAAAAGCGATTTGTCTGACCGCCACCAATGACATTCCGCTTTGGGATTTTGAGTATTCGAATACGCCACCTGACATGGCAGACTGCGCCACTTTCCCAACTTTGTTCTGCATTCCGACGACGGCGGGAACTGGTGCGGAAACGGAAAGCACCGGCATGGTGACCGACACAGCGCGGTTGATGAAATTTTGCGTGTGGCACCCAAACCTGAAGCCCTCGGTTGTTTTGCTAGACCCTGAAATTACAATCGGCCTGCCAGCAAACCTGACCGCGTGGACGGGGTGCGATGCCCTGGTGCACGCGATCGAAGCCTATTGCGTACCAGCGTTTCACCCCCAGTGCGACGGCAGCGCCCTGGAAGCGTTGCGGCTAATTTCGCAATACCTGCCAACGGCGGTTCGCGATGGATCAAACCTGGAAGCACGCGGCGGCATGCAAGTTGGTGCCTGTCTCGCCGGTATCGCCTTTCTAAAGGGCTTAGGCCTCGTGCATTCAATCAGCCATATGGTCGGGGCAGAATTCAACACCCACCATGGTCTGACCAACGCAGTCGTCCTGCCCGCCGTCTTGCGATTCAACAAAGCCGACATTGCGGGCCACGTGGTCCCAATGGCTCAGGCGATGGGTTTAGCCGATACGTCCTTTGAGGGGTTCTATAATGCTGTGTGCCATCTGCTGGACGACTTAGAGATTCCAAAAACGCTGGCTGACTTAGGCATGCCTGCTGATGCGGTCCATCGCATTGCCAAAAAGGCGATGGTTGATGCAGCAACGGAGACAAACCCAAGAATTCCAACGCTGGATGAAATGACAGAGCTTGTTAAAGATGCCCTGACGCTTGGCCGATAATAGTCTCCAAACCGATGTTTTGATAGTGGGCGCCGGGTTGGCGGGCCTGCGGCTTGCTGATTTGTTATTCGCCAACGGGCAAGACTTTCTAACGCTTGAAGGCCGAGACCGTCCTGGCGGGCGGGTACTTTCTCAGTCCATCGCAGACACGCCCTATGATCTGGGACCGGCGTGGTTCTGGCGAGAACAGCCGCTTATCAACGATTTAATTGCTGACCTTGGATTAAAGCCATTTGATCAGTACGCGACTGGGAACTTGATCTTTGAAGATGCCCAAGGGGCTGTGCGCCGTGATCTCGCGTTTTCGACCATGGCGGGGTCGCAGCGGCTGGTCGGTGGCTTGGGAACGCTGACATCTGCGTTGCAAGCCCGCCTTCCCAAAGACCGTTTACTGTTGAAACACGTCGTGACATCGCTGACCCAGGCCGCTGCGGGCATTCAGGCAAGCGTGGAAACACCGACTGGCGTTGTCACGGTCATCGCGCAGCGCGTTGTCTTGGCCGTGCCGCCTCGGGTCATTGCCGAGTGCATCCAAATGACTCCCGCGTTGTCAGACACGGCCCTTCAGACGATGGCGGCGGTGCCAACCTGGATGGCCGGTCATGCCAAAGTGGTTGCGGTCTATGAAACGCCTTTCTGGCGAGAGACCGGCTTTTCAGGTGACGCCATCAGCCACCGAGGACCGTTGGTTGAGATTCATGATGCGTCCGCTGATGGGGAGGTGGCTGGCGCGTTGTTTGGCTTTGTTGGCGTTCTGGCGGATATGCGCCATCAATCTGGCTTTGACCTGAAAGCCCTGGCCGTTGAACACCTCACACGGTTGTTTGGCCCAGCGGCGGCGAATCCAAGCGATGTTCTGATACAAGATTGGGCGACCGAACCCCTAACGGCGACCAAAGCAGACTCTGATAGCCCACCCCAACATCCAGTTTATGGGCTACCCCCCGCGCTGAATGGGTTGTGGGACGGCGCAGTGCTGTTGGGCAGTACAGAAGTGGCGACAATGCATGGCGGTTTCTTAGAGGGTGCGCTGGAATCAGCCGACGCGGTTTTTCAGCGTTTAATTGCTTAACTATTCAGACGGCTTCGTTGTGTTCCAGGCAAATCACACCGGGTTTTGGGGCATCGGGATTGCTGCCAATATAAAGCGCGCGGGCTTTGAAACAATCAAACATGCTGGCGTGTTTGCTGTCTAGAACAGCGTCAGGCTCGCCCGCAGCGGACAATGAAAGAATAATGAGTATCCAGGTCATGGCACTGTCTCCGTCTTTACCAATAAAAACAGTTTGCCAGATTATGAACCCGGGAATCCACTGCGAACGGCGCAAATTGGTTCAACTATTTGTGTGAAGATGGATGGTGCTGTTAGAGGGAGAAAGTTTAAACACCATCTTTCAAGAATTAACAGACTGGGAACATCAACTAAAGGCGCTTGAACAAGATATCCCCATTGATTGGGAAGAGCCATCGCCATGAGTTCTTCCGCCAAGCAATCTTTCGATAAGTCTGCCCGACCCGACAAACGGCCTGCGCCATTCTCGATTCGTCTGAGTGCCGACGAACGCGCCGCTCTGGAGCGCAAGGCCGGTCAGCGGCCACTCGGAAGCTATATCCGTGCAAAATTGTTAGGTGACAGCGAAAAGCCACGTAAGGTATCGCGTGCGCCCACTGTCGACTATGCCCTGCTGGGGCAGGTACTCGGTATGTTGGGCAAGTCCGAGCAGGTGCGTTGTCTTTTCCTGCTATCGGTTGCGGCGGAAGCTGGTCATCTTGAATTAGAGGATGAGGACCGCATTGCACTCAATGAAGCCTGTACCAGCATCCGGGAAGTTCGGAGCTTGCTGGTCAAAGCCCTCGGCCTTACATCTGGGGGTGGGGCATGATCCTCGTCGGCAATCAACGCGGCGGCGCACGCGATCTGGCCCGCCATTTGATGAAAACGGAAAACGAACGCGTCGAGGTGGCGGAGCTTCGCGGCTTCGTCGCCGATGACCTGGATGGCGCTTTTCAGGAAAGCTACGCCGTCAGCCGAGGAACCAAGTGCAAACAGTTCCTTTTTTCGCTCAGCTTCAATCCGCCCAAGGTCGCGGGCGTTTCCGAACAGGATTTCATTGCGGCTATCGATAAGGCGGAAACGAAACTTGGTCTGACTGGTCAGCCCCGCGCGGTGGTCTTCCACGAAAAGCACGGTGATGACGGCGAGTTGCGCCGCCACGCCCATGCGGTGTGGAGCCGGATCGACATTGAGGCGATGAAGGCGATCCCGTTGCCCCATTCCAAGCGCAAGATGCAGGATGTATCGCGCGACCTATATCTCGAACATGGTTGGAAAATGCCAGACGGTTTGGCGGTAAGCGGGCAGCGTGATCCACGCAATTTTACGCTCGCCGAGTGGCAGCAAGCCAAGCGCGTTGGCGAAGACCCGCGCGTGATAAAGGCAGCGTTTCAGGATGCGTGGGCGATTTCGGATTCGAAGGCGGCTTTCACCCATGCTCTGCAAGAACGAGGCTATTGGCTAGCTCGTGGCGATAAGCGCGGGTTTGTCGCGGTCGATCATCATGGTGAAGTTCACAACATCGCCAAACGCGCTGGCGTCAAGACCAAGGCCGTGCGCGAACGCCTTGGCGATATGGAGACTCTGCCATCCGTCGCCGATGCCAAGCGCGATATCGCACAGGCCATGCAGGCCAAAATGGAAGAATTCCAGGGCGAAGTTCGGGAAAAGGAAGACCGGCAACGGCAAGACGCGCAAGCTAAACGAAACGTCCTCAAGGAACGTCAGAAAGGCCAGCGCGACGCCTTTCAGGAAGTCTCGCAGCTTCGCCAGCGGTCCGAAGCGGAGGAAAGGCAATTCTCGCTTGCGCAGCGGTCTTTTAGGCGTATGGGACAGGCTCAGAGGCGAGCGTAAACGCACCTTGGATCGTAACGCACAAGAAACGGAGGTGGCCCGCCAGCGGGAAAAGATGGAACGTGACACGCTAACCGCGTCCCAGCTTGTGCAACGTCATGACCTTGTGAAAGAGCGCACGGAGCAGCGCGCAGAGAATAAGGCCGTAACGCGCGACCTTACCGAAGACGCCAAGGTCTTTCAGACGATGGAAACCGATGCGGACGCGGACCGAGCTGCCCGCCGCGATGCGTTTAAGGAAAAGCGCCGAAGCGAAGAACGCCCCCGCCGCCGTGAACGGCAGCGTGATGGGCCGTCCTTAGAACCGTAAATGTCAGCCGCATCGGTAAACCAGCCCTTCACCGGCGATATAGGTTTCGGAGTAATCCACCGCCAGGTCGCGGGCGATGGCGTCGTAATCGATGTAGAAGCGCAACGGCTCAGGGATTTCCCCGAACAACCCTTCCTCGACAAATTGCTCCGCCAGTTCCTGCAAGCTGCTGACCGGATAAAGATCGATCTCAACGCTTTCGGGGTCGTCCACTACGTCGAAATGACCGTAGCCGCATTCGCCGACGGCGATGATGTAATGGCGCTTGCGCTCATCGTCCCAGTCCGCCGCTGATTCCAGAAACTCCTCGAAATTGACCTGATTTAGCTCCCAAGCTCTGGCCAGCTCGTAATCGATCCGCTCACCGTCGATGAACTGGATTTCAAATTCTTCGACCCTCTGGCCGAAATCGTTCGCGGCCTTGGCCGATAGCTTTTCGTATTCTTCCACCGTCTCGAAATAGTAGCCTGTCGCTGAAATATCGTAAGGCCGTGCATATAGTTTTAGTGTCATTTCCCTCGCCTCCTTTAGGTAGGGGTTTCGCTTCTGAAACCCTGCCCTTTGGCGAAAACGGGGTGTGCAAACGGATGGAAAAATCGACGGCGGGCGCAGGGGAGCGCCAGCGGACTGAGCCTCGGGAGACCGTCTATTTTTTCAGAAGTGCGACAAGGGGCTGGCCCCTAAGTCTTGTGCAAGGGATCGAAGCCAAATGGCGGAAACCGCCAGAGGCGGGTTCGGTTCACGAGAGCCCGGCCCGAAGGGAGCTCAGTTCAATCACCTTGATCGCGACTAGCATGAACAATTATGCTTTTCTCCGCCGCAATAGCCGCAAAACTTTTCGTGGGTGTAATAAGCTACAGCGAGTCTCACATATTTAGCTTGACCAGGATTCAGACGATTACCGCACATTCGACAATAATTGTGCCCAGCTTTTCGGTACTCTTGGCAATCTTCGCAATCATCTCTAGCCATGCCTGAATTCCCCAAGAAAATGGAAAAATAATGGACCGTGTTTCAAAATCGAAGCGCAGCGCAATGATGAGTCGCGTGCGTCAGAAAAATACCGCGCCGGAAGTATTGGTCAGGCAATATCTCCATGCAAGAGGTTATCGATTCCGACTTCATAGAAAAGATTTACCTGGAAATCCTGACATTGTATTGCCGAAGTATCACACGGTAATTTTCGTAAACGGGTGCTTCTGGCACGGGCACTCCTGTCCGCGAGGTAAGCGCCCTTCGACCAATATGGAGTTTTGGAACAAGAAGCTGATTCGAAATGTTGAACGAGACCGCGAGAATTACGGAGTTCTGCAAGAGATGGAATGGCGTGTTGTCGTCGTTTGGGAATGCGAAACGAAAAACCTAGAGAAATTGGCTTCATTGAGAGATTTTACGGCGAATAATTAGTCCTCAATCCAGCCCTCGTCGGTCCATCGTAAAGCTCCTCTATGTACTTGATCGTGATGGACGTTACATAGAGTTGTGAGGTTTCCGAGAGTGTTTTCCCCGCCGGACACATGCTCAGTCAGATGATGTAATTCCAGGAATTTTCGAGGATCGTCTCTGCTTAAGTCGTCACGCTTCCAACCGCAAAATGTACAACTGAATTTATCGCGTACTAAAACTTTAACCCGTACATCGTCCGAAATATTGCGGTCATGGGCTGGTGCCTGGCGGTCTTCTTCCAGCAGGTATTCCCCCACATCTAAATCCGACCGTCCCTGCATACGGGTATAGATCGGCCAGCCGTCTTCGGTTCGTAGCTCCCTCGTGCGCCGCGCCCATTCTTTCCTGTCGCGCGCGAGATACCGAAGTTCTTCACCTGTTACGACACGTCCGACATTGAGACGAAGATATTCCAAGAGTTTAGATTTAACGCCACCGGGTTTCTTGCGAATAGTGTTGAGCTGATTCCAGCGCAAAGCCGCATCCCGATCCTGCGTTTCCTTCATCAGAATGTATTGGCTGGGTTTTAAGTCGGCGGCATCGATTCCTATGGCCGCTTTCAGTTCAACTAGGATTTCCGGATTTTCGTCGATCACATCGACGAGCGTCGCGCCGGTATAAATGCGCCAGCCAAATTCGACACGTAACTCCCGAACTCTTCTCGCCCATTCGCCTATGCCCGAGACAACCAACAATTCGTCGCCGTCGATGACAACGCGCGGGTATTTGCAGAAATAGGCAAGGATTCGATCTCGCGCCGAAGTGACGCCTTCCTCGTTAATGAGCCCGCTTCCCAAGTCCCTAAGGGCATGAAAGGCCGGCACGAGACTGAGAACTTGTTCACGAAGGTCGTCATGCTCAATACGCTCTAAAAACGTATCAAGAAGCTGTTTTATATCACTTGCTTGTTTGGGAAGGTCGATTGCTGCGCGGGATCGTCTGGCCATTAACCCTCATGCCGTTTTTCTTAAAGGGGTTAACATTTCCAAGACAAGGCGTCCCAGATTACCGGCAAGAGGTGGGGGCACTGCGTTTCCTATTTGCCTAGCAATCTCAACTTTCGTCCCCTCGAACTGAAAATCGTCCGGGAAACCCATTAGGCGTGCCGCCTCGCGGTGGGTAATCGGTCTGTTTTGATCCGGGTGCAAGTATCGGCCTTTTTCGGGCTTAAAAAATTCCGTTCGAATTGTAACCGACGGACGATCCCACCAAAGTCGCCCGAAAAGGTCGGTACCACCGCTTTTTTTGTTGATCCAGCATTGCGGCGTAATTTCGGGTGCATTTCGTTGAAGATCAAACCTGTTTCCACCAGGCGGAACAGCCTTATAACGTTTCACGCTCTTGGCGGTGGGGTTGCGCTTAATGTGAATATCTAGCGGGGCTTCGCCTTGTATCTCCGTTTCAGTCGGCGGCGGCAGATCAGCTATAGCATCCTTCACGGTTTTCCATAGCGGCAAGTTGCTCTCTTTTCCCGGAGCGGCATGAGTCGGCAAAGGAGGAAATAAGGGTGCATGCGAGACGCCACGCCAACCAAGCACGATAGTTCTTTTGCGCGTTTGCGGTGCGCCGTAATCAGCGGCATTAACGATACTTGCATCCGTCTCGAAGCCGTATTCTAAGGCCTTAGCTCTGATTTCTTCCAATTCCGGCGAGCGAAACAGCTCGGCCACATTCTCCATCACGAAAATTCGAGCGCCAGACAAATTTGCGATCTCGATAAAAGGTTCCCACAAATCGCGACGTTGATCACCATCGCGCTTCTTGTTGAGCAGGCTAAAGCCCTGACAAGGGGGCCCTCCAATAACGACATCGGCATCAGGTACATCATTTTCGACGAGCCATTGCTCGATATTGGCGCAGACGGTTTCTCCACCGAAATTCGTGCGATGCGTCGCAATCGCGGCTGCATCATTATCAATGGAAAGAATAACGTTGTGACCGCCGCAGAATCGAGGATCCTCGAATCCGAGGGACATTCCTCCTGCACCGCTAAAAAGATCAATCACACGTAAGGGCATGGGTATATTTATACATTGATTCTACGAAATTGCGCTAGCTCTATCCTACGTGAATATAAGAACAATTAAAGAACATAACTATATTGTCATCGAAATTCAGGAGAATCAGGACCTCTTTCTAAACACCATGGAACAAGCCAGTGGGGCCTTGAATGACTTTGTGTGCTTGCCCCGTTCGCAGTCGGCGCAGCAGTTTTGAGGAATCAAGACCCGTAATTTGAAAATTGCAGAAGCGCGTTACGCATCAAAGCCACGCGAATTGAGTTCTTTACCTGTTCGAGCAGATCTGGATTGTCTGCGAGCCAGCGAAAAAACCAACGTCGCCAATCTGGAATTTTGGCGTCCGGTCCTGGTCCGCTATCTTCGAGAGCCGCCGATAGCCGAGAAACCAATTCAAGTGAAAGGCCGAGGCTGGCTGCGACCTGCGTTTCAACCAGCTCACGTTCGGTCTCTGGTGATTGTCCCTTGAAAAAGGCGGTTGCTGTATCAATCCTTTCTTGCAGCCAATCATTGTCCTTCCTCTGTTTTGCCAGATAAGCGCCTAGGGAGGATTTTATTGCGATCGAAAGAGATTCGGACTCGGTATCGCCCTTTGCACCAGCGGCAAGACGCACGATGGCATATCGTTCTATTTCTCCGGTCGTATCCATTCCAGTGTGGACGCGGTCCAAGATTGCAGTAAGAGGATCATCAATGTCGAGACACTGATCTGATTGTCCGAATATCGTACGCAGTTCAGACCAGTGCGCTCCGATGGTTGACGCATCAAGGTCGATACCAACGACATTACCCGGTACCACCAAAACCACGCCGCTGGAATTTTCACCCGCCCGTCCTGCACGACCAGCGGCGTTCAACAATTCTTGCGCCTCAAGGATTTCCCGTTTGTCTTTGGCTTGATCAAAGCGACTGTCTTCACCGATTATCACGAGTTCACTCGGCAGGTTCATACCCTGCGCAAGCGTCGATGTTGCGGTCAGAACTTTTATTCCATTGGGGCGTCTGTAAAGAGATTCGCAGAGAGACCGTTCTTCCGGCATAAGCAAACCATGATGAACAGCCGCTGGTTTAACAACTTTGCCATCTTCAACTTCCAGATATAGATGCGAAACACTGCCCATTTCTAGCGTGGCAACCTCTAACCACCCAGCCTCGTCATCCTTAAGTTTGATCGAGGTCGGTTCTAGTAGGTCTGAGATTTGCCGCGCGGCACTTGCCGCATTTTTAATGGTCTGAAAAAAGATAAGAGTTTTGACACCCGCTTCGGCGGATGCAGCTGAAATGGCAGATGATACGGCGACTGCATTGGGCGTGAGCCCCCAATATTTGTTGGCTGCTAACCGAATAGGCTCGTCCAGCAAACTGAGCAGTGCATAATCTTCTCGTTTATTTGTGGCCCAGGTTTGCTTCATGCTGAACAAGGCTAAAGGCAGTGCATCAAGCGTTCGTTTAAGTGCAGCTCCAGGATTTTTTGTTTCGCTCGTCCTCTTGGCGCGTGTCAGCTTACGTTGCAGGGTTGTGACAGTATTCTGTTGATATACGACACTTCCACGCAATTGCCGTGTTGGCTTCCAGGGTAGCGCCAAAGATAGACAAGGCCGCTCAGTTAATTCTGCGATCCAACCGGCAATATCATCGGTGTTTTTCATCATCGCAGAGAGCAAAAGAAAATCAGCCTCACTCGCAATACTGGCCAAGTTCAGTACGCATAGCATTGCATCAATGGCACGCCTGTCATGAGGATTATTGTCGGGATGGAGCAGGTGGCATTCATCAAATACAAACAGCCCCACCCCCCCGAAGACGCTTGCGTCAATACTCATTTGCGTAAGGCATGCTTCTGGTGTCATCACGAGAATTTCTGGAAGTTCTTCGTCGCCAGTGACGAAGCCGAATTCGTCTTGCCGTTCACGTTGGACCGAAGCTGTCGGAAATGATTTTGCCAATGAACGCGATGTCTGATCGACGAGTGCGTGAGTCGGAGCTAAAAATATAACCGTCTTTTCAGTCAGTAGTGCGGTGTTGATTTTGAGTTCCGCAAGAGTCGATTTTCCAGCGCCGGTGGGGAAACCAACCGCCGCCGACGTGCCCGGCTTCAAATATCCCTGTTCAATGGCATCGCGATGATTGCGCCAGAGAAACGGGCGCGATTTCGCAATGCGCCTTAAGCTCCCGCCCCATTTTATCGGATCGATACCTGGTGGTGCGGGAATTTTTGTAACTGCGCTTTCTGAAAGGTCTTTGGATACCGCGACAAGCAAAGATGCCAGGTGATGAGGGCCGGGATAGGCACTAGCTGGGGAATCGGCCCAGTCGTCAGAAATGTGCTGATCGGGCCCGATGCTGAGTGCACAGATATGCTGAAACATCTCAACCGGATCACGAAGATCTTCAGCCGAATCTCCAAACAGAATCTGCTTTGCAAGGACATGAACGCCTTTGAGAATAGAGAGATAGAGTGCGCGTCCGGCGCTCAACGCCGGTTCATTGGATGCAACCGTTTCACTATCGGGAATATTGCGGTCGGTCAGGGATACAAGGCTTCCACATGCAATATCCCGAAGAGATAAAATTAGCGCGCTTGCTATCGGATCATCGGTTTGCCAAGTCAATGCCTTCGATACTTCGCCTGCGTCGGCCGTCGCCTCCGCAACCATGAACAATAGGACTGCTGCAAGGTCGCTGGAGATCGCTTGGGCGCCCACAAATGTTTGTTCGGGATTGCCATTGAAAAGGCGATCTGCATTAAGGCAAAGTTGATGTGCGGTAGCAGCCACAAATGCAGCGGCACTTCTATCTTCCCGATCAGGAAGAACCGAGACCAAAGCTTCATTTGTATAAGCGAGACGACGTATTTTTTCGACGAGAGCGATCAGTTCTTCCGGTTCTTCATCATCAGATTCTCGCAACCGGATTCTCGCCGCAGCAATTTGGGCAAACGTTTTGGTTAAAAGATCAGGTAGGGCCTCTCGGTCGAGGTCGTCCAGCGGAGGTGTTGAACGAATTAGGGCTGCTGTATCCTGATCATACATTCTTAGCCTCCAATTCTTTTGCAGCAACAATGGCTTTATTTGCCATTCTGTCCATCCAGTCACGCAGTTCACTTTGATGAAATGTCTCTGCCCTTCTTTTGCCTACATTGTTACCCGGCGTTGTTTTTTTATAGCCCTTGAATAAGGCCTTCCGTCCCTCGCTAGAGCAGTCATTATCTCCAATCGTGATCGAAACGCGGTATGCGCGTGCTTGCTTCCACATGATTTCGTGAACTGCTTTGTCCGGGTCCAAATGGCGGTTTGCGGCAAGCAGTGTGGTTGTCTCGGAAACCAACTCATTGTCACGAGATCCGGCTTCAAGCGATTTGAATTCCGGCCAGACCTGACTGGTGATTTTCCCACGCGGGCTTGTAGTCGCTTTTTCTTCACAAACAATGACCGACACGACATTCTCATCAGAATCATCCAAACAAAGGTGAAGCCCGTCGAACCCTTTGTCTGCGTGGATCATGTGAGGCGGTGATTTGAGCGTATCAGGATTTTGAATATTGGCAGCAATCCAAGAAATGACCTGAAATAGCCAACCGTCACGCTGCCACGGCTTGTCAACGTCCTTGGCGGTCAGCGTGCGAATAGCGCCGTCCAAAACTTTGCGCGTCGGCGCGTAGGCAATGCAATCAGTTTCTTTGAGAACCTTCAGGACATAGCGGTATTGCCCGAGCGCCACACGTGCGATCATAACTGCCAGTTCGTCTTCGTCCGAAATCGACCAATCTGCTCCTGTCCAGAACTGCCCGTGGCGGATTGGTGTAAAAGTGATCATGCCGTTGCGGTCTCATTACTTGAATTGCCGGATTACACTCAATGTTCAAATTAACTTCATTGCGATTATTACGGGAGTGTAATCAAATAATTCCGGTATGTGTAGTCGTCATGTTTCAATGATATTGCAGGTGTGGGCCGCCAAAGTCACGTGATCTCAACTTCGCATGAGAACAAAACGAGCGTTTGATCGATGGGGGCCACGGAAGAGCTGTAATCTCCCTTGGTTGAAGCCGGTGGCGAAATTCCGGTCGTGGTCGAGGACGCGAAAGTCATGGCGCAGGTTCAGGCGGCGCACGACCTGACCATGGGGGTGTCGGTGGAGCTTGGTGGTTCCCTTGAATGGTGATGCAATGGCCAAACGGTGCGAGTGATTAAAACGGCGATCCGTTTGGATGGCGCTGATCCGGCTCGAAGCCGGGAAGTGTCAAAGGCAGGGGGGTTGGACAGGGGGCGGCACGCCCCCTTCCCGAAGGTCGCGAAGCGGCCTGAGCCAAGGCGCTGTATTACCGCGCACATCTTGCGCAACGCGCAAAGCGCAACGCGCAAAGCGCGGGCGCGTGCTGTGAACTTTTACGCATCGAGGATAGCTTAGGCTAAATGTGAAAATATACGTAAATTGAAGAAATCGTTACGAACACTGTTGAAACCGTTTGGAGCTTATGTATGATCGTATAACAGTTATAGGTTAATATCGGAGGTGTTAGAGTCCGTCTGAAAAGTTTAAGGGCATCTCTAAAAATACCCACTCCACTCATTGATCTGATAGAATCACGATATCACAACGTTGAGATTATGAGGACAAAATATGAGCCAGCTTGGATTTTTTGATGTTGCTAATCGCTATGCT
>Ga0222633_1001369_pt1 | contig 13262 bp, 9 predicted proteins | sample AntAcemetageno48_FD_179816 | JGI IMG/M metagenome (GOLD analysis project Ga0222633, IMG submission 179816) | Saline water microbial communities from Ace Lake, Antarctica - #48 | ecosystem: Environmental > Aquatic > Non-marine Saline and Alkaline > Saline | place: Antarctica: Ace Lake | collected...
CAATGCCCGTGTCACGATGCAGCAGATGCTTCAGCGGGAGGATTTTAAAAACCGCATTGCCAACGACCAGGAAGTCCGGCTCCACGAGATTCAGTATCCGATCGTGCAGGGCTGGGATTCGGTCGAAGTACGGTCTGATGTCGAGCTCGGTGGAACCGATCAGCTTTTTAACATCCTCGTCGGCCGCGATCTACAAAAGACCGAGGGCATGGAGCCGCAAGTCGTCATGTGCCTGCCCCTTCTCGAAGGCCTCGACGGTGTGCAGAAAATGAGCAAGAGCCTGCATAATTACGTCGGCATCAGTGAGCCACCGTTCGAGATGTTTGGCAAGCTCATGAGTATTTCTGACGAATTGATGGCGCGTTTTTCTATCCTGTTGCTGGGTGAGGAAGTCGACACGGGGGTGCATCCGATGGAGTCAAAAAAGGCTCTCGCTTCCAGCATTGTGACTCGTTATCACTCGGCGGACGATGCCGTGGCAGCGCGGGAGAACTGGGAAACGATTTTCAGCAAAAAGGATCTCGGCTCGGCTGACTTGCCAGAGTTCACTATCGGAGACCGTAAGGATCTTGTCGGTGTGGTGGGGGAGGCTTACGAGAAAGCGTTCGACTCGAAGCGTTCCGGATCCGACGTGCGGCGACTGATCCAGCAGGGCAGCGTCCAGCTCGATGGCGAAAAATTGACGGATCCAAAAGCGGAACCCGCGTGGGCGAGCGGTCAGGTACTGAAACTCGACAAGAAGCGCAGCGTGCGGATCGGGTGAGGCGTGAGGAGCGCGATTTGCATCTTTTTAGCGTTGCTTCCGGAGCGCCTTTTTCGTCCACTTGGGCGATGACCCCCCGCATCGCACTCGTTCTTTTTTGCTGCGTCTCTTTCGTGACCGGTGCCGACAAGCGCCCTAACATCGTCATGATCATGGCCGATGATCTCGGCTACGAATGCATCGGCGCGAATGGGAGCGAGATGTACGATACGCCAAACCTTGATGCGCTCGCTTCGGGCGGGATGCGTTTCCTGCACGCTCACTCGCAACCGATCTGCACTCCGTCGCGCGTGCAGATCATGTCGGGCATCTACAACAATCGCAATTATGTCGAGTTCGGCCTGCTTGATCCTGCCATCACGACGTTTGGCAACGTGTTCCGTGACGCAGGTTACGAAACTTGCCTCGCGGGAAAGTGGCAGCTGCAGGGAGGGTTCAAGGGGCCGGTGAATTTTGGATTCGACAATTATTGTCTCTGGCAGCTGACCCGCCGACCGAGTCGTTATCCCAATCCCGGTCTCGAGATCGACGGGGAAGAAAAGGATTTCAAGAACGGTGAATTCGGTCCTGATCTGGTGAGCGATTACATCGTCGACTTCATCGAGAGCCGCGACAAAGAGAAGCCGTTCTTTGTCTACTATCCGATGATCGCGCCGCATTGGCCTTTCGTCCCGACACCTGACAGCGGAGACTGGGACCCGACCATGTGGCGCGATAAGGTCAACGAACCGGGCGGATACCGGGAACAGACATATTGGGCCGACGATGTGAGCTACACCGACAAGATGGTTGGCAAAGTCGTCGCGCAACTCGATGCGCTCGGTTTGCGGGAAGAGACGCTCGTCATTTTCACCGGAGACAACGGCACCGCGACAGAGATCGTCTCGCAATTCAACGGGGAGTCCTATCCAGGTGGAAAGGGGAGCCCGAAAGACAACGGCACCCACGTTCCTTTTATTGCAAGTTGGCCGGGCACAGTCGAGGCAGGCGCCGTGAGCGAGGAGTTGGTCGATTTTACCGACCTGTTCCCCACTTTCGTCGAAGCTGCTGGAATCGATGGAGCCGAACTCGAACTCGACGGCGTCAGTTTGATTCCGACACTCACCGGAGAAGGCGATCGAAAAAAAGACTACATCTATTGTTGGTATGAGCGCAACGGCGACCGTGAAAAGGCTTCGCAGCATGTGAGAGATCAAAATTTTAAGCTCTACGCGAACGACAAGTTTTACGATTTGAGGAGTGATCCAAGGGAACGTGGTGCTCTCGATTTATCCAGACTAACGGACGAACAAAAATCGGCCCGCGAGCAGATGACGGAAGCTCTGGCAGTGCACGTTGCCGTGACCGAGGCTGCAGATCCTATCCAGGCCGCCAAGCGATCTCAGCCGAAAAAGAAAAAGAACAACAAGAGCAAAAAGGAGAAGAAGGCATGAGGTCAATTCTCCGTGCTTTTCCCCGGGTCATGGGGATCGTCAATATCAATGACGATTCTTTTTCCGGCGATGGCACTCTCGACATCGCGCAAGCGCTCGGCCAGGCCGTTCGCATGGCGGCAGAGGGTGCGGACGTCATCGATGTCGGAGCCGAGAGCGCCCGAACCAACCGCGCTGCGATTCCTGTCGAGGAGGAATTGGCCCGCCTGTTGCCTTTCATCGATTGCTTTCACACCGCCTGTGCCGAAATCGAGCCGCGTGATGATATTCAAATCTGGCCGCCGCTTCTGTCGATCAATACGTGGCGGCCCGAAGTGGTCGAAGCGGTTTTGAAAACGGGAAAGGTCGATATTCTAAACGATATCGGCGGGCTGGACGACGATGTAAACGCCCGGCTCTGCGCAAAAAACGACGCGGCGCTTTTGATCATGCATACCGTCGGATTGCCGAAGCAACCGCATACCGATCAGGAGTACGATGATATTTGGGAATCGCTCGACGCGTTCTTTGCCAACCGCATTGCGAAAGCCCTTGCGGCTGGTTTGACCGACGACCAGATCATCCTTGATCCGGGCATCGATTTCGCGAAGCAACGGGACGACAATCTTCGCATCTACAGCGATCTGGAGTGCTTGCTGAAATACGACCTGCCCATCCTGCTGCCGATTTCCAGAAAGACAGTGATCGGTGAAGTGCTCGAGATTGAAGATCCGGCCGAACGCGATGCTGGGACGATCGCCTGCCTCATTCGTGGCCTTGTGGCTCAGGCCAACGTCTTTCGCGTCCACAATGTGAAGGCGGTTGCTGACAGTGTCCGCGTCATCGCCGCGATTCGAAGCGAGGCGGCTTATTCGTCTTCGTCGAGGGGCGGGTGATATTCCAGCTTCTCGTTTTGGATCAGGGAAAGCGCGACTTCATTCGTTTCAGGGTCACGGTAGAGAAAGGCGAGGTAGTGCGTCGGCTTGGTGATCTCGATTTCACCGACGTCTTTGTTATCGACACGAATCTCGATGGTATCCTCAATCTCCGGCTCGATCCGGTGCGCGTTGCGGTCGGCTAGAATGGTCGTTTTTCCATCGATGCTCACAGGAACAGTCGTTTGTTTCAGAAGCGAAACGATGCTGACGCGCGGCTTGTCGTCGGCGGGAGCCTCGGTCAGGAGCGTAAATTTCAGCTTCGACACAATGGAGCCGTCCTTCCGTTCCACCTGCTCGTCGTAACACATCACGACGACGTTCCGGGCGTTTTCAGTTTCGAAATCGACAGAAGCGGATTTCGGTTTTGCGTCGGCGTTGGTCACGGTGATTGTGTAAGTGTCAGGAATGAGTGCCAGCGTTCCCGAGTCGTCGCCTGCGGCGACAGGTCGTCCATCGTCGAACTCGAATTTCCCTAACCGGATATAGGTCGGCGTCTTGAGCGAGACGAGATTGACCACTTTCAAAAATCCCGCCTCCGGATTCTGCGCGGCTAGCGGTGTGAGGAAATGGACGAATGTCAGGACTGCGATGACGTATTTCATTTTCTCAAAGATCACGGGATGAGAGGATTTGCATCCGGCAGCGTTTGATTTTTCCCGCATCGTCGCGGACGGGCTCGACGAACACCTCATAGACACGGTGCTGCCTGGCAAAGACCTGTTGTGTCTCAGGCTGGACCGTCTCGGCGTACGTGAAAATGCGGAAATGTCGACTTGAGAACGTGGTCGTGTTCAGGATTCGGGCGAAGGTTTCCTCGGCCTCGGCATCATTGTGGTGCTCGGGCAGCGCGTCGTGGCGGTCGAGCAATTCCGATAAAACGCGGGCGAGATGCGAGGGGCTGTAGAAAGGACGCGCTTTGTATAAATCGGCTGCGATGAGCGGGATGGCTTCGGAGTTCAGCGTCTTTACAAGTGAGCCGATCTCGACTTCATCAGTATAGATCGGCGTGATTTCACTGTCCTGTTCCATGAGCAATCCGTTCGAGACGAGCGCGCCGCGCAGCATTGTTTCGATTTCGAAAATCGTCGGAACGGCATTGATGTTGAGATGTCCGAGGATGCGGTCGAACTCGCTCTGCGCGTGAAGTTTTGGATCGTGAACGAGTGAATAGGGTTGAGTCACCGAGTCAACTGGGTCAAGTGCCGTCGGCGGCGGTTGGTGGTCGCGAGGATCGTAGTTGGCGTAGAGTTCAGGGTCGTTTCCATTTTCGGCGAGCAGGTTAGATCCGTTGTAGCCTACATGGAAAAGATCGAGCAACTGACTCGCCCGCATCCCAGGTTGGTCGAACAGTTCGTGCTCCGGTCGGCCGATGCGAAGGGTGTTACCGCCGCCCCAGAGCGGGCTTGGTGTCGCGTCGCGGGGGAGGCTTTTCAGATACGTGTCCCGGTTTTCATTGTAGTGCTGATTTTTGATCGATTTGAGGGCGCCCGGCGGTCCTGCGACCCACATGACCGGATCGTGGAGGTTGCCCAATTCGGTGACTGAGAAAAAGCGGCCCTGGTGGGAAAGCCGCCAGGGGGCGCGGGTCGGATGCGCTCCTATGCCGAAAGCGGTCGGTAGTTCATCGTCGTCGCTCGGCGTAATCCCCAGTTGATCGTCGTAGTCCTCCGGAGCTTTCTCGTTCAAGGCATTTTCGTAACCGCGGTCGGGCCAATCGCGGACGCGGATTTGATCGGCGTAGAGGTCGCCTTCGCCGGGTGGTCTAGAGGCGACAGCGGCGTTGCTCAGATTTCTCAATCCAGGGCTCGCGTGCTTTTTGTATTCGCTTCTCTGATATCCCGCATTGTCCAAAGTCGACTGCGAATAGTAGTCCATCCATGGATCTCCGAGGTGGCTGCCTTTGTCACTGGAGATCGCGCCGTATCCTTTCAATCGGCGATTGCCCGTTGCGACGCGCATGAAGTGATCACCCGGATTCACCAATTTATTGTGAGCTTGGAAAAAGAAACCGTGTTTCGCGGCGGTCGCATTCTCCCCATCTGCGCCAAGAGTTCTTCCTCGCGAGTCGATTTTTGTTCCGGCCAGTAAAAGGTTGTAGTTCGCTCTGGCTGACGAGTTTACTTTCCCTTTGATTCCCGACACAATGGGGAAAGCGCTTGGCGAGCCCTGTTTCGGGACGTCGACTTTCCACTTCATTGATCCCAGAGGGACCACGGAGAGAGCATTGGGATACATGTTTAAATCGAATCCGACATCAAGGGGTTCGTTGAGAACGAGTGAGTCACTATCGATGTCGTGCAGCCGGGTTTCCGCCTTGAACTGGAGACCGTCGAGAATCTCGAAGTCGAGCTTGAGCCCGGTTTGTTGGACTTCCCGAATCGAGGTATTCCAAAACTCTGCGAATAAATCGGCCTTGAATTCAATTTCCCATGCTTCGCCCTTGTCGTGATATCCGGTGTATTCGAATCTGACAAAGAACTCGTTCACTGGACAATAGGCGTCCACTCCTCGAAACTTCACCGTTCCCGCATTGTTCGCGTTGCTCGGCAATGTTGGAAGAAAGTCTTGGTCAGCGTAGTCGATCGCGTTTGCGGCGATAGTAGCGATGTAATTCTCGTCGTCGGGGAAACCTCCCTTCCTGGTGTCGAAAGCGGGCAGATTGCGCGTGATGATCGCGGCCAATTCCATATCACGCTCGGCGACAAGTTTGTTCAGCGGGAAACGACGCTCACCTTCGTCGGCATACCCATGACCAAAGGGGATCTTTGGCACGGTCAAATAAGGGCGCAGTCCGAGAATGAAGCGGTTCTCTTTTCTCTCCGCCGTCGATCGTGTGTAGGAGCCGCCGGGACTGAGCCAATGCCTTGCTGAAATGAGATCGTGCGCACGGGCAAAGGGATGATCGTAGATTCCGATACTGTCGGTCGCCCACGGTTGCAGGATGATCTCGCGCGGGGACAAGCCGGGTGCGACCTGGCCGACGAACGTCTGCCCACGGAACGATTTTGGAAACTGCCACGCAAATTGCGCGGCCTCGGGCAGCGGGATGCGGGCGCCTTGCGGTTCGGCGTCTAGGCTTGTGCGCGGGTCGTAGTAGTCGTATCCCAGCCGGATGAAATCGAGTGCGAGTCGACCTCCCGGATCCTCATGGTGATCTGTCCAGCCTCCGACGACGTCGATGTTGGGGTAGCCTTCGAGGTCCTCGATCCACCAGGTGTAGCGTTGCAGAAACTTGTCTTTCGGCCCGGGTGTGATCTCCTGGAAAACGGTGCGCGGATAACGGTTCTCTGGAATCATTTCTCCATCGGGCGATAGATGAACGAGGCCGTAGGTTTCAATCGCCTCCGTAGGCTCTGCACTCGGAATGTTCACGCTTGGCGCTGCGATGGGGCCGTCAGCGAGGATTGCTGTCTCTGTAGCGTTAAAATCGGGCAGCGAGGTAGCCTCCTCGTCGCCTCCCGCAAAAAGTGGGGTATGTGTCAGGGCGTTCGCCGCCGGTGTCGTGATGAAGGTGTAGCGTGTCCCGGTCGAGTCGGTTGGATCGCCGGGGAATTGATGCATCACGGATGTGACAAGGTAGTCATCGTTCGCCGTTAAAGTGAGGAGCAGGTTTTTGGCATCCTCAAAAGCAGCGCGCTCAGCGAGATGTGAGCGGGTGTCGGCCATCCGTGAACCACTGACTTGCGCTTCGTTTTTGCTGATCGTGTAGAGACTGACAACGATCAGCGCGATCGCCGAGACGAGCACCAGTGTAATTAGCAGGGCTGCACCGCGCTCTTTCAAATGTCGGTTCGCTCTCATCCGGAAAAGCGGGAAACGGGAACGCGGAGGCGAAATGTCTGGAGATTATCCTCGATCAACTTCCGGGTTTTGGACCATTGCTCCACATCGGTCTCGCTCCAATCGACGATCCAGTCCTCCGGGTTTCGCAATCGCCGTGCTGCTGTTTCTTTCACAACGCTCACGGTTACATCGATGAATGTCGGTGTGACAAGAGCGGGCCACTCATCAGCGCCGGGCAGTTCGAGGTATTTGTTGATCGCGGTAGCATCCATCGCCTCGATGCTGCCGTTGTCTGATTCGACCTCGCGGTAGGCCTCTACTTCGAATCGCACCACGTTGTGCGCGATGGGTTCGTCGTGGAAAACGGTTTCATGAACGATGCTGTCCGGGTCGTCCCAATCTTCAGCTGTTCCTCGGTCAGGAAACAGCGTCGGGGGAGGGGATTGAAGAAATTCCGGGACGGGATACTTCGGCCAGGGCTGGGTTGCGACGATCGCATTTCCCGATGCCGGGTTGGCGACGAACCGGGAGAATAGAAACGGCAGCTCGCTGTTGGCGAATTCTCCCTGTCGCACGGCTGCGGGGTTGGGTGCGTCCAGCTTGCGCGCGCCCCCGCTTCCGAGCTCGTCGTAGGCGTCGTTGATCTGCTGTGAGGTGTGGATGGCAAACCCGGTTGCGTATCCCTGCGAGAGCTGGCTGTCGCCCGGCCGGTAGTGCCGATGCAGTCGCATCGCCGCGCGGCGTTCCCCGGCCAGTGGAGAGTCGTAGGTGTAGGCGACGTAATAGCCGACGATACTGGCCCGCGCCATGGCTTCCCACGAGACGGCGGCTTCGATGACGTTTTCCGGTTCGTTGGCCCGGCGTGCTCTGTCGTAGGCAACGCTGAACTGGGCGTCCATCGGCAGGCGCGCCATGAACGCAATGGAGTCGAAATCCGGGTGCGCATTTTGAAAGCTTCGAGGCTCGGGCATTTGAGTGCCGCTATGCCGGTCGATTTCGACAGGATAGAAGAGCCGGTTTTCAAAAAAATCACGCTGCCTGTCAGTCACGCTTTCCGGCAGGCGGGCCAGATTGGCAAAACGTTGCGACACGATTGACTCGAGATCGCGTCTGATCCAATCGAGTGATGCCTGAGTGGAGACGACGTTTTCCGACCTGTCCACGCTGCGGCGAAACTGTCCGAGTGATAACTCCAGGGCACTGCTCAGGACAATGAAAATGAGTGACAGTAAAGCCATCGAGACGAGCAACTCAATCAGAGTCGCTGCTCGGGCTGTACCTTTGTTCGTCGGTTGCTTCATTGCGCCGAGACGAGTGTGGTGAGCGTCGCCACAGTTCGGTTCTTCTGAGCAGTAAATGCCGGTTGCCCGACAGAAATGGTGACGCGATAAAGCGACGGTGCGTCGAGCGAGGTGGAAAAGCCATCGCTGCTGGAGGCAATTTCGATCCCGGCGAGGTAAAAGACCTCCTTCTCCGACGGATCGAGACCGGCTTCGAATTCTTCCTCCTCAATTTCCCGCACGAAACGTGCGGACCGGTCGTATCCCAGGTAGGCATGGGATGAGCCACCGGGTCCGGGTGGATTCAACAGGGTTAGGTGATTGACCATGCCCTGTTGAGTCGAGTCGCCCTCCAACACGAAGGCATCCTTTTTCTGTGAATAGCGGAACTGCCCCTCAATGGATCGCGTAAGATGGGTTGCGGCGAATCGATCTTTTGATTGGACGGCGGTCCCGCTGCTCCCGGCAAGCATAGCGATGAGGGGCAGTACGACCGCAGCGACAATGCCAACTGAGATCGTCACTTCTGTGAGTGAAAACCCTGCGATGCATTGCTTTTCCGTGGTCCTCATCAGTCGGTGATAGCGCGGGATCGACCGGTGTAGTATTCGAGGGCGAGGCACTCGGCCTGTGCGTATTCACCGCTGCTATTGATGCCGGGGCGCTTTGCGGTGAGAACCGGCATGTCTGAAATTTCTCGGTCGAAGTAGCCCTCTGCGATGCCGACATGGAGCGAGTCCGCGTTGAAGTAGGACGGCACCAGGACACGGCCGCTCGGGCTGAAAAGCAAGAATGGCAGTTGTGCGGAGCGGGTTCCGTTTTCTCCCCGCACCAAGAATTCGCGCGTGAAGGTCGAATCGATCACTGTTTGCAGGCGAGCTTCTTCGACCACTTCAAACTCGTCCCCGCCAACAAAGACGGTTCCTTCCGGCAATGTCCGCCATTCGCTGATCTGGGCGATCTCCTGGCTGCGGATGAGGCCCTCGCGCGTTTCTCCGACAGTGGCAAATGCAGCGTAGGTTCGGAAAGGGGCATGGCGACCGGGGAAGTTTCTGTCGGCGAAGGCGATGTAGACCTCGCGGTCGCGGGCCACGGCCTCGGCACGGGCGTATTCGAGGAATCCTTTTACTTCGTAGAGGGCGGATTTTCTGACCGGGGCAATCGAGACCATGCTCGGGACAGAGATGGCGAGTAGCAATGAGATGACACCCATGAGGACGAGCATCTCGACAAGTGAGAATCCGTTGACCTTGAGGGATGTAGGGAGTTTTTTCAGCGATTGGGTTGGCTGGTGGTTACTGATGCCTGAACATCTTGCCGGAAAAAGTTCTGCGCGGCAAGACTTGCACCCGTGGCCATTCCGCCACGCAAATACGGAAAACTTCGATTATTGTAACTGGATCGTAGCCCGCGTGCCGGTAGACTGCCGGTCATGCGAATCCAAGTCGGCAACGAAATCATCGAGCTGAAAACTCCGAATATTAATGGGAAGGCGATCTTCGGGATCGTGTTCGCATTTTTTCTCCTCATTGCGGGGGTCAGCTCAGTTTACACTGTTCAAGTTGAGGAGGCGGGGATCGTGCTGCGCTTTGGCAAATATGTGGAGACCGTCGATCCGGGTCTTCATTTCAAAATACCCTTCGGTATTGACCAAGTGATGACTGTTCCTGTGCGGCGTCAGTTGAAGCAGGAATTTGGATTCGGTACAACGGGAAGTACCAATCAGAGTCAGTGGAGTTCACCGGATGAAATGAATTTCGAAAAGAATATGGTGACCGGGGATCTCAATTCCGCATTGGTCGAATGGGTCATTCAATATCGAGTCAGCGAACCGAAAGACTACCTTTTCAAAGTCCGTAATGCAGACGACACGCTTCGTGATGCAAGTGAGGCGGTCATGCGGGAGGTCGTCGGAGACCGTACGGTCGATGAAGTTATCACCGTCGGTCGACAGGAGATCGAGTCGGAGTGCAACGATAAGCTTAAGACCCTAATCGATCTCTACGAACTCGGCATTTCCATCGATCAGGTCCAGCTTAAAAATGTCGACCCGCCCCAGCCTGTCCAGTCTTCCTTTAACGAAGTCAACCAGGCGCAGCAGGAAAAGGAGAAATCGATTAACGTCGCAAACGGCCAATACAACAAGGAAGTGCCGCAAGCGCGCGGCGAAGCGGAGCGAACAATCAGCGAAGCGGAAGGTTACGCGACTCAGCGGGTCAATGAAGCGGAGGGCGACGCTAACCGTTTCAACGCGCTCTTCACTGAATATCAAAAGGCTTCGGAGGTGACGCGACGGCGGATTTATCTGGAAACAATGGAGGAAGTCATGCCCCGGCTCGGTCGCAAGGTCATCATCGACGAAGACGCCAGTCAGGTGCTGCCGTTTCTGCCGCTCAGCCCTGCCGCAACCGCCATCTCGAACTGATCCCGCACACACTTATTAATATGAAAAAAGGATTAGGTTGTCTCGCCGCTCTTGCGGTCTTCGTTGTTTTTCTGGTCGTTTCCGGTGCTTTCTACACCGTCAACGAAACCGAACAGGTCATTATCACCCGGTTCGGAGAATCGATCAGTGATCCCATCATCACGCCGGGATTGAAATTCAAAGTGCCGTTTCTCGACAAGGTGAACAGTTTCGATAAGCGCATTCTGGAATGGGATGGACGCGCCACCGAGATGCCGACAAAGGATAAGACTTATATCCGGGTCGACTCGTACGGACGCTGGGCGATCCGCGATCCGTTGCAGTATTTCGAGAAGCTTCGCGACGAACGCAGCGCTCAATCGCGGCTCGACGACATCCTCGGATCGGAGACGCGTAACACCATCGCGAAGCATGAGTTGATCGAAGTGATTCGGTCGACGAAAGATCGCACGCCTCAGGTCGCGGAAGACATCGCCGAAGCTGATCCTACAGGGAATCTTGGCAAACTGATCCCCATTCGCCGGGGGCGTTCCGCGTTGGAGAACGACATATTCACGACTGCTAAAGCAAAGCTACAGGAGTTCGGGATCGATTTGCTCGACGTGCGATTCAAGCGCATCAACTACAACGAGAGCGTCCAGGAGCGTATCTACGAGCGGATGATCTCTGAGCGGCAGCAGATTGCTGAGAAGTTCCGTTCGGAAGGTGCCGGCGAGGGGGCGAAGATCCTCGGCGACATGGAGCGCGACCTACGCGAGATCGAGTCTGAAGCCTACAAAATCGTCGAGACGACCAAGGGTGAGGCCGATGCGAAAGCGACCGAGATCTATGCGAAGGCTTTCAATCAATCCGAGGAGGCCGCGGAGTTTTACGAGTTCATGCGGACGCTTGAGCTCTACGCCGACGTGCTCGACGACAGCGTCGTTGTAATGTCGACTGACAGCGATCTTTTCAAGTATCTGAAATCTGTGAATCCGGTCCTGCCGAGCAGCCCGGAGGATGCCGCAACGAAGCCGGCTGCCCCGCGTCCCAAGGCTGCGAGCCCGAAGCCGTGATCAGTCGAACAAACTCATCAGTTCCGACTCGCTCAATCTTGCCTCTCCAGCTTCGGAGAGCAGCGATTCAGTCATCTCGCGTTTGCGGTTCTGAAGTGACAGGATTTTTTCCTCGACCGTCCCGCGTGTGATCAGTTTGTAGCTCGTCACAACGCGGTCCTGCCCGATCCGGTGGGCGCGGTCCGTTGCCTGTGCCTCCACTGCCGGGTTCCACCAGGGATCGACGTGGATGACGGTGTCCGCCGCCGTCAGGTTGAGTCCGACACCACCGGCTTTCAGACTGATGAGAAAGACAGGAAAGTCTCCGGTCTGAAATTTTTTCACTACATCGCCCCGGTTCTTCGTCTGCCCGTCGAGATAGCAGAAATTGACCTGCTTTTCGGCAAGCTGTGGAACTAACAGTTGCAGCATCTCGACGAATTGACTGAAAACGAGAACGCGATGCCCACCGTCGATGGCTTCGTCGAGAAGTTCTGAAAGGACGTCGGCTTTTACCGATGCGTCCTCATCTGCGATGTCCTGTAATCCTAACAAACGCAGATCGCAGCACGTTTGTCGAAGGCGCAGCAACGCGGTAAGGGCGAGCATCCGTTGCTTGCCGCCCTCTGCCTCGACGATGGCCGTTTTGCTCTCGCGCAGCAGCTTTGCGTAGACTTCGCGTTGAGTCGGCTTGAGATCGCAATAGACGACTTGCTCGATCTTGTCGGGAAGGTCTTTCGCTACTTCGCGTTTGAGTCGGCGCAGGATAACCGGCCGCAAACGACGCGAGAGGCGTTCGCGAACGCCGGGAGTCGGCTGAGTGGATGCGAGCGGTTTCTCGAATCGCTCCGCGAAATCCTGTCGCTTCCCGAGATAGCCGGGCAAAGCAAATTGCGAGATGGACCACAAATCGCGGACCGAGTTCTCGATCGGTGTTCCGGTGAGGGCGAAACGATGAGTTCCCGGGAGTCGGTGGGCCGCTTTGGTGATCTTCGCTTCGGGATTCTTGATATGCTGCGCCTCGTCGAGAATCACGACATCGAACTCCCGCTCCCGATACCATTTCTCGTCCCGGCGGAGAAGCGCGTAGCTGGTCACGAGAATGTCCGCGTCGCCGTGCTCGGCCAGCGTCTTTTCCCGGTTGGGGCCTTCGATGGCGACGGTCTTTAAGTCAGGGACAAATTTTTCCGCTTCTGCGACCCAGTTGTGGACCAGCGAAGACGGACAAACTACCAGCGCCGATCCGCCGACGGAGTAGATGAATGACAGAGTCTGAAGGGTTTTTCCCAGCCCCATGTCGTCAGCGAGGATGCCGCCCATTCCCTGCGAGGCGAGCCCCTGCATCCACTCCACGCCGGTCTTCTGATATGGACGGAGAGTCCCGGCGAGTTCATCGGTGAGATCGTAGAACTCGATGCTTTCTTCCGAAGTCTGCCACGGCACCGCACCCTTCGCGGAGAATCCGAGATCGGCGATCGTTTCGCGAAGGTAACCGACCTGCGAATTGTCGACGCGGTAGGTGCCGCCCTGCAGTTGCTCCGGATCGAGGTCGGAGACGATATCGCCCAGGCCCTCCGCGAGCGAGGTGTCGAGCACGGCGATTTTTCCACCGGTCGTCTGCTTGCTC
>Ga0222633_1001371_pt1 | contig 13260 bp, 13 predicted proteins | sample AntAcemetageno48_FD_179816 | JGI IMG/M metagenome (GOLD analysis project Ga0222633, IMG submission 179816) | Saline water microbial communities from Ace Lake, Antarctica - #48 | ecosystem: Environmental > Aquatic > Non-marine Saline and Alkaline > Saline | place: Antarctica: Ace Lake | collected...
ATTCTGGCTGTGCTGCAATGGCTCGAATGAGCAGCATCTTGCGAGTTTCGCCCGTCGATAGATGACGAAAGCTTCGATCTAACTTGTCATTGAGGGAAAAGTCCTGGACCAGTTGCTGAGTGATTTTTGGGTTACCAGCCACAAGGATTTCTCTGACAGTCGTGCCAGAAAACACCTGATCGGTGATATCGCTATCATCGATGTCCCGCTCCGCCTCGATCAGCTGACGCTGAACTTCAAAGGACACCAGTTGCGTGGCAGGCAAAGCTGATTGAATACCAGCGACAAGCTGCCCTTCTCCCGCTAGTGCGGCAGCAAGCGCAGACTTACCGGATCCGTTGGCGCCCAACAGAGCCCAGTGTTCACCCGCCTGGATCTCAAGGCTCAAATCCTCGAGTGCAAAAGATTCTGAAAAGCGAATTTCACATTGCTGAAACTGAAGTATGAGCAATCCGGATTAGACGATTTTCTTCATGGCACCCATGTAGCCACGCAGAACCTTACCGATCTGCTCAACGCTATGACTGCGTAAACTATCGTTCACCTCAATCAAACGCTGGTTGTCGACAGAAAAATCATTCAACCCAAGGCCACGACCAATGACATCAGTGTCAATGGTTTTCATAAAGTCGCTGAGTAATGGCAGGCAAGCATGGTTATAGAGATAACAACCGTACTCCGCAGTATCGGAAATTGTATTATTCATTTCGAAGAGTTTTTTGCGAGCAATGGTATTGGCGATCAAAGGCGTTTCATGCAGTGACTCGTAATAAGCAGACTCTTCCTTGATACCGGCAGACACCATGGTTTCGTATGCGAGCTCAACGCCAGCCTTCACCATGGCCACCATCAGAATACCGTGGTCGAAAAATTCTTGGTCCGTGATTTCCGTTTCGCTCGCAGCCGTTGTTTCAAAGGCGCTCTCACCTGTCTCTTTGCGCCAACCCAAAAGGTTCACGTCATCCTTGGCCCAGTCCGCCATCATGGTCTTGGAGAAGTGGCCCGACATAATGTCGTCCATGTGCTTCTGATAAAGAGGTCGCATAATGTCTTTCAGCTCTTCAGCCAAGTCAAAAGCCTTGATCTTGGCGGGGTTAGACAGACGGTCTAACATATTGGTCACGCCGCCGTGCTTCAGCGCTTCGGTTACAGTTTCCCAACCGTACTGAACCAATCTAGATGCATACCCAGCATCAACACCCTTCTCGACCATCTTGTCGAAGCAAAGCAGTGAACCGGTTTGCAACATGCCGCAGAGGATCGTTTGCTCACCCATCAGGTCGGATTTTACTTCTGCGATAAAGGATGACATCAAGACACCCGCTTTGTGGCCACCGGTGCCTGCTGCATAAGCTTTTGCTAGCGCTAAACCTTCTCCCCGTGGGTCGTTATTTTCATGCACGGCAATCAGCGTCGGTACGCCGAAGCCTCGCTTGTATTCTTCTCTCACTTCAGTACCCGGGCACTTGGGAGCCACCATGATCACGGTGATGTCGTCACGAACCTGCATGCCTTCTTCAACAATGTTGAAGCCGTGGGAGTAAGCCAGACAGCTATCTTTTTTCATCATTGGTACGATCTCACCCACAACAGACGTATGTTGTTTGTCTGGCGTCAAATTCAGTACCAGATCGGCTTCGGGAATCAGTTCATCATAGGTGCCAACGGTAAAACCATTTTCTGTGGCGTTCTTCCAGCTCTGACGCTTCTCTTGGATCGCTGAAGCACGCAGGGTGTAGGACACGTCCAAACCACTATCTCGAAGGTTTAAGCCCTGATTCAGGCCCTGGGCGCCGCAGCCCACGATCACCAACTTTTTGCCCTTTAGATAATTGGCACCATCGGCAAATTCCGATAGAGCCATAAATTCACATTTGCCCAGCTGGGCCAGTTGTTCGCGAAGGGGCAGAGAGTTGAAATAGTTGGCCATGAGGTTTTCCGAGTAGTAGGTGCTAGTGGTGGTCAATCTGAGATCGGATATTTTAAGGGATTTATGTGTTTGCGTAAAATGCAATGTTTGGGATGTACATCCCGCAAGTAATGGGGTCAGAGTAAAGTGCCAGAGTAAGTTACTCTGGCACTTTACTCTGACCCCACAACTCAGGCAGCGAACTGATCCAGGTGATAGTCCGTATTGCCAAACTGAGCTTCGATCACAAGTAGCCGTTTAAAATAGTGGCCAAGTCGCAGCTCTTCAGTCACACCCATACCGCCGTGCGTTTGCACGGCGTTTTCACCGACAAAGGAAGATGCCTTGCCGATGAGGTGTTTCAGAGCATGGACATTGCGCTGTGCATCTTTGCCGCCGGAAGCCACTTCCATCGTTGCTCGAATGAGTAGCGACTTACATTGCTCATATTCCATGAACATCTCCACCATTCGATGCTGGAGCACTTGGAATTCAGCAAGAGGGTGGCCAAACTGCTCTCTATCCTGCGTATAAGCCACCGTATCCTTGTAAAGAATTTCCATTGCTCCGAGAGCTTCGGCAGCGACAGCCAAAATGCCATCATTGATCGTCGCGTTGAGTGTCTCAAAGCCAGCATCGACATCACCCAGCAGGTCATCGGCGCTAACCGCTACCTTGTCAAAGGTGAGTTCTGATGATTGCAGGCCATCGACAGTCGGGAAGCCTTGGACGGACAGCCCGTCTCGATCTGCAGGGATGATTGCGAGAGATATACCGGCTTTATCCACCACGCCGCCACTCGTGCGGAATGAAACAACAAAAGCATCTGCTGTTTTGCCATGCAGAACCATACACTTGGTCCCGGTGAGGGAGTAGCCTGAATCTGTCATGGTGCCCGCCATGGCGACATTCTCAGGTTCATAGCCAGATTCTGGTTCTGCGTATGCTAACGCGAGTTGCTTTGAGCCATCGATAACACCCTCAAGCCACGCTTTACGTTGCGCGTCGGTTGCGCTGCGTTTCACCGCACCGCCACCCAATATGACGCTAGCAAGATAGGGTTCTAAAACTAGTCCCCTGCCAAATTGTTCCATGAGTACCATCGTGTCGAGCTGATTTCCACCAAAGCCGCCTTGATCTTCACTAAACGGCAAACCGAGCCAACCTAGCTCCGACATTGTTTTCCAGTAATCCGGACTAAAGCCCGGCGCCTGCATCGCAATCTTGACGCGGCTTTCGAGGTCGTAGTTTTCTTTAACAAATCGTTCGATCGAATCTGAAACGAGTTGTTGCTCTTCAGTTAATTCAAAATTCATTTCAATTTTTCCTATTTCTTAGACGACTTAATGCCTAGTACTTTCTTGGTGACGATGTCTTTTTGAACTTCACTGGCACCACCGTATATGGTGTAAACACGGCTACTCATGTAGCCGCCCATGCCGGCTCGAGCAAAGTCAGGGCCAGCATTGGTGCCACCCCAGGCAGCAGAGAACTGACCACCAGCTTCCATCGTCAACTTTTGAATTCGCTGTTGGATATCGGTGCCTTTCAACTTTAGAATCGAAGACTCTGGACCAGGTGCTGTGCCTGCACTCGCTGTTGCTAGACTTCGCAGCTCAGTGTATTCAACGGCCATGAGATCGATCTCGAGCGCAGCAACCTTGGCGCGAAAGCTCGGCACGTCCATTAGACTGCCGTTACCACGTTTGACACTGCTTGCCTTCTCTTTCAGTCCTTCTAAGGCAACAATAGAGTTCGAAATACCCGCAATGCCCGTTCGCTCGTGTTCTAGTAGTCCTTTCGCATAGGTCCAACCCTTGCCTTCTACACCGACCCGATTTTCTACCGGCACTTTGACATCAGTGAAGAACACCGTGTTGACCGTATGTGATCCACCCAGAGTAATGATTGGCTTTACTTCTATTCCTTCCTGCTTCATTGGAAATAGTAGGAAAGTAATACCTTCTTGCTTGATCCCATCGCTACTTGTGCGGGTTAGACAGAATATCCAATCGGCAATGTGCGCCATGGTGGTCCAGATCTTAGTGCCGTTAACGATGTAGTGTTTGCCATCTGCAGTCAGCTCAGCCTTAGTCTTCAGGCTGGCGAGATCTGATCCTGCACCTGGCTCTGAGTATCCCTGGCACCAATTAACTTTTCGGGCACGGATGTCGGGCATAAACCGTTCCTGTTGCTCTTTGGATCCGTGGGCCATAAGAACGGGCGCCAACATACTCAGCCCAAAGGGCATATCCCAGGGCGTGCCTGCACGTGCAGTTTCTTTCTGCCATACAAAGTGCTGACTAGGTGTCCAACCAGGACCACCAAATTTTGCCGGCCACTTGGGAACGTCCCAGCCACCTTTTGCCCGTGCCTTTTCAAACCAGTCCATTCGCCATTTGTTTGGGTCCTCGCCATTTTTATAGGCATTCTCGGCAAGAAATTCTCTTACCTCAGCCTCAAATGCCAGGTCCTCTTTACTCAGTTCAATATCCATCCAAGCGATTCCAATAGGTGATCGAGAAATGTAATATAACAAAACTCAAAACAAATACTAGAAAAATGTTCTAATTGCGAAATGTCGAGAAAAAATCAAACAAGTGAACTGAAGACTCGCGTCATGGATGTGGCCTTGACCTGTTTCTCCGAGGTAGGCGTCGAGAAAACCAATGTCGGTACAATCCTAAAGGGTGCTGAATGCTCGGTTGGTAGTCTGTACCACCACTTCGGTAACAAAGAAGGTATCGCAGAGGCGCTTTTCATCGACGGTGTTCATCAGTTCAATACCGCCTTGCTTGAAGCATTACTACCACAGAGAACCGCGAAAGGAGGTATTAAGGCCACCGTTACCTTTTGTTGTGAGTGGGTCACGAACAAGTCGCAACTTGCGGCATTTTTACTTTCGAGAGAAATCAAACTCTCGGAGCGCGCTAAGCAAGAGCTCAGAGAGTTGGATAATGAATTCAGTCTTGCTCTCTACGATTGGTTCGTGCCATATGTGAAATCGGGCACACTCTTAAAGCTCCCAACAGATATGTACATGGTGCTCATATCGGGCCCGACGCTGGAATATTCCCGTCTATGGCTTTCCGGTAGGAGCCAAAACTCACCGAGTGATGTTGCATCGATTCTGTCAGAGGCCGCATGGCAGGCGGTGAGACAAAACTCAGATATTACAGCCCAGAAAACCAGATAGATCGGGAGAGCGTTGCTAGTAGACAATCTTATTGGGGGTCGGGACATTTACTGTATCAGCTTAAAAACATGCAGGCGCAACGCCGTCGTTAATTTCGTTAGCGTGTCGCCAAACCGCCAAAGAGAGAATCAACTGATTTCCCAACTACCACCCAATCGGGCAATATGCCCGCTCCAAAACACAAGCACAGCCCATGAACCACTTACAACAAAACCATCCCCTCGTCGGTACAGTCGTGACACCCTCGATGCTGTCTGGTCCCTTCGATGCCCGACGAAAATTGGTTGACCAGGTCGCTGACAGTGACATCGATCATGTATTTACAGCTGACCACGTGAGCTTTATTAACGGTATGGGTCTGGACGGACTGATGAATGCTGCCACGATTACAGCAATGCATCCCGCCATCAAAGTCTGTATTGGCGTGTACCTATTGGCCCTTCGGCATCCAGTACCCGTGGCCAGACAACTCGCGACACTATCAGAATCAGCACCAGGCCGAATCATTCTTGGCGTCGGAGTTGGCGGAGAAGATCGCCATGAGATGGAAGTCTGCGAGATCGACCCGAAAACTCGGGGCAGGCGGACCAACGAGTGTCTGGAGATTATCCGCAACCTTGCAACAGGCCAACCTTACTCATTTAAAGGCGAGTTCTTTGAGCTAGAAAATGCTCGAATCAAACCGGCGATTACACCCTCTATGCCCATACTCGTGGGTGGCCGCGCTGATGCTGCCATTGTCCGCGCCGGCATCTATGCAGAAGGTTGGCTAGCGGTATGGTGCTCTGCCAATCGATTCGCCAGCGCCACAGCACAGGTCGAGGCGATCGGCGATGAAGCAGGCAGAACCGATATTGCCTGGCAACACGGATTGCAGGTCTGGGTTGGGGTGCATGCTGACAAGAAACGCGCCAGAGAACTAATTGCCAAAGAAATGCAGGCCTTCTACAAAATACCCTTTGAAGCCTTTGAGAAATACTCTCCCTACGGCACTCCAGAGCAGATTGCAGAATTTCTGTTGCCTTACAAGCAGGCCGGTTGCCGACTATTTAATATAAAACCCTGCGCTGAAAACGATGCGGTGGGCATTGATGCCGTCGCTAAAGTTCGTGAACTACTGAGATAAGTGTCAACAATGTTAAGTAACAAAGTTTCTCCGACTTCTAACACCTACTTTTCTCAGCGGTTAAAGCTGCACTATCTCGACTGGGGTAATCATGGCGCGCCACATCTGCTGTTGATTCACGGCTCTCAGGACAACTGCCATAACTGGGATTGGACGGCGGAGCAATTTTGCGATGACTACCACGTCATTGCCCCAGATCTTCGTGGCCACGGCGACAGCGCCTGGGTAAAAGGCAGCCCCTACCAACAACTGGATTATGTTTATGACATTGCCCAATTGGTCGAACAACAAAACCTTGCGCCAGTGAACATTATCGGCCACTCTTTAGGCGGCAGTATTGCTTGCCTGTATTCTGGAATTTTTCCGGAGAAGGTGAACAGCCTGATTTCCATCGAAGGTGTTGGCGCGGCCTGGTACATCCGCGGTGAAGAAGATCCCCAGACTCGACTCCGCAACTGGGTAGACAATACCCGACTGCTCTCAGCTCGATCACCACGCAAATACGAAACTCAAGCAGATGCCTACGAGCGGATGAAGAGGTCCAACCCACACTTGAGTGAAGAGCGAGCCCGACACCTGAGTAATTCTGGTAGCAATCAAAACGAAGATGGCACCTTCAGTTGGAAGTTTGATAACTACACTCACTCGGGGCCCCATCTCGGCATCAACCTGGATGACTTGATCCAGCTATGGGAGAAGATTGATTGCCCAACGTTATTGATGAATGCCCTACAGGGGTTTGGTCATCGAACCGGGCAGAACGATACGCTTCAGCACTTCAGTCAGGGCGAAGTGCTAAATGTGGATAACGCAGGACACTGGTTGCACCACGATCAGTTTGAAACCTATATAGATGCGAGCAGAGAGTTTTTGGCTAAGGCGAACCCCTGACAATTCGCGTCCAGTGGCCTCTCACCGAGCCTGATGAGGAATAAGTATGAAAGCCTATGGTCATTCACTATGTGCACAATATGGATCACGCAAAAGCATTCTATGTTTCCGTTTTCGATGGAAAGCCAACACTTGAGTCCCCTAGATGGACGCTAATAGATTTTGGTGCGATTGAAGTAGCATTAGACATCCTCAATCCCAACTCAGCAGAGTTGCGCAGGCCCGAAGGTGGCGTACCGGTAAGAGAAAGCAGTGGTACCATTTTGGCGCAACACTCGTCATGATTCTTGCTCTGATCCATTCTCTTGAGCCTATTCACCCGGTCCTCTTAACTTGGTAACAACAAAATGAAAATTCATCGCAATAGTGCCTGGTCGCAGCAAGAGATATCCAACTATCTTGATCAAGCCAATACGCCACTAAGAATTTCCTGTAATGACGGTGGTGGATACCCGGTCATCTGCTCTCTTTGGTTTGTCCATCAAAATGGGACCTTGTGGTCTGCGTCACACAAGAACTCTCACATAATAAAAACCCTGCAAAAAAACCCCAAAGTAGGCTTTGAAGTTGCAACCAATGACTACCCATATCACGGCGTTCGCGGCAAGGCGAACGTCGAGTTGTTAGAAAATGACCCTGAGAGCATTCTAGAAAAGGTTATTGAGAAATACTTACAAGACAGTAATCAAAACCTCGCCAGCTGGCTGATGAGCCGAAAGAAAGACGAGTACGCGATAAAAATATCACCTCTTACTCTGAATGCTTGGGATTTTTCTGAAAGGATGGAGCGAAAATAAGGCTGATCTCCAGCATCCCTTCTGGGCAAATTGAATATTCGCTGGTCGGCGATTCAAAAGACCCCGCTCTGCTCTACTTAAATGGATCACCAGGCGGATATGACAGTGCAATTGAGCAACAAGGCTATGTTTATGGAATCGGATTTCTTTTTCTGGCTGGTGATCGGCATCGATGGCTTGGCTCCATTCTCACAGTGTGATTCCATACAGCAACCGACCCAGGTCCTCACTCTCCAGCTTTTGCATACCGCATCTGCGCATAACCATTTCTGAATCGCTGTTCTCAACATCACAGCTCGCGAAAACTTTGTCGGCGCCTAGATCGAACGCGAAGGAGATCATTAGCTTCGCCGCTTCCGTTGCGAAACCCTGGCCCCAGTAGTTGGGTTCCAGAAAGTAGCCAATTTCAGCAGTGCCTTCCCCTTTCCAGGAAAACCCTGCATCGCCAATTGTCACACCCAACTCTCTCGATTCGATCGCCAGGTAGTAGTGCTCTCGTGAATTCTCTTTTTGAGAATCAATGACATCCCGCAGGTGGGCTGCCGATTCTTGGACTGAACTCGTGCCAAAGGACAAGAATTTCCTCACTTGTTGGTTCCCAAGCCAGCGATGCATGCCTTCTACCTCATCAACTCGCCAGTCGCGAACGACGATGCGCTCACCACTTAACGGAACAAAATCGTGCATAGCTGATCGGACCTTCTTATGAATGCTTTGATTCGGTAGACTGATACAGATTTCAGGTGTATTCAACCATGTACCACAACAGGTAATTGACGATGACCCAGACGGACTTCGAGATAAAACCCCTGACCCCTCACATTGGTGCCGAGATCGGCGGTGTCGACCTGGCCGAACCCCTAAGCAACGAGCAGTTCCACAGCCTATTTCAAGCCTGGGTCGATTGGAAAGTTCTGGTGTTTCGCGATCAGCAGTTGACTCGGGATCAGCACAAGAACTTTGCCCGTCGTTTTGGCGCATTACATGTGCACCCAATGCAACACAGCTATGGCGGTGATCCAGAAGTTCTGACGGTCAAGACAACCAAGCAGTCCAGATATACCGCCGGTAATGACTGGCACACCGACGTCACCTGCGAGCCCATTCCGCCTTTAGGCTCGATGCTATATATGAAAGAAACACCTGAAGGTGGCGGCGGCGATACACTATTCGCCGACATGTACCTCGCCTACGAACTACTATCAGATACCATGAAGTCGATGTTAGATGGGTTGGTTGCTGTGCACGACGGCGCGCTACCTTACTCCGGCGGTTACGGAGTCGCGCCACCCAGCGGTGAACAATACCCGCGCAACACACACCCAGTCGTGGCCACGCATCCAGAAACCGGCCGTAAGTTGTTAAACGTGAACTCGGGGTTTACCTCTCACATTAAGGGCATGCGACCCTGGGAAAGCCGCATGCTATTGGATGGCTTGTTTAACCACATCGCCACAGAAGTTCGACTGCCATGCAGAGTACAGTGGCAACCCAACACGCTGACATTCTGGGATAATCGCTGCACGCAGCACCATGCTATCTGGGACTACTACCCCAATACTCGATATGGCGAACGTGTATCTATAGTCGGAGATCTAGCGCCAGCAGCGTAGTCATCGATATTAATTTCCGCCTCAATTTGAAGTTCAAGTTGAAGTTCAAGTTGAAGTTGAAGTTCAAGTTGAGTCAAATACACTTAATGACGTTAACCAAAGAGGACATGGATAATAAGATTATTGGCGTAGTGTTGATAATAAACGGTGTTGCACTCGCGATCAGGGGTTACAACATTTACGACTCAGCTGGATCTCAGATTGGTAGAGCACTAAATGGTGAAACGGCCATTGAAGCATGGGCTGGCAAGGTAGGCGACGCCATTTGTTTAGCGATTAGTATCTACAAAGTAAAGTAGGTGTCTTCTGATACTACCTGAGTCATGTGAATCGATCGACTGGAACGCAGAAGGCATCTGAGACTTGCATCAGGGCCCGCCTGTGAGTGACGTCCCCTCTGATTTTGAGCGATTTCTGACTGAAAGTTCTTTCAATCACTTGGTTGGTCCATACTACTTCGGCAGTAAGGCAGGCAACTGCGCGCGGACCCAAGGGTTGCTGAAAGACCCAGAAGCAGGAATGTGACAAAGACAAATCATTTAGGGCTTGAGCTATGAATATTAAAATACCTGGAAATGTTTCACTTTTTCTTTTCGCGATATGCCTCAGTTTATTCTCGAATGCCGAGAACGTGGAGACTGTTAAGAGCACTCAAAGTGCGGAGCATGTTTGGATTGATGTACGAAGCTTTGTCGAACACACAATTGACAACATCGAAGGAGATATTCGCATCCCACATGACGATATAGTTCAGCAGGTTAATGAAGCGTATCCAAACAAAAACACAGAAATTCACCTGTATTGTGGTAGCGGCGGTCGAGCAGAAATAGCGATGTCAGCGCTAAAAAAATCCGCCTACACAAACGTCTCGAACAGCGGTGGAATAGATGATGCGCGCAAAGAAAGAGGCCTTAGTAAATAATATGCGCAACATTCTACCAACGTTGTTATCCGTACTTCTGCTCGCCTCACCTGCGCTGGCTCATGCAGCAAGTGGCAATACCGCTTTGGCCAGTCACCGCTGGATACATGGAGCCGAGGATTGTTCGACTAATCAAGACCCAGCAATAGAAACATACCAGTTTGACCAGGACACCTACATATTGCGGCAGAACAAGTGCACGGACTATGAAGCACCCTTCATTTACGTTTTGTTTGGTTCGCACACTGTTCTAATTCAAGATACCGGTGCAACCGAAGAGGCGGCGCAGTTTCCCCTTTATGAAACGGTTCTTGGTCTGGTTGAGAAGCGGCGGGCTGATCCGTCTCGGCCACTGAAAATTCTTGTACTTCATTCTCACAGTCATGGAGATCATAAAGCTGCAGATGCTCAATTCAAGGGTATGCCGAATGTGACTCTGGTAGAGCCAAACCAGGCTGGTGTGAATGAATTTCTAGATTCAAATAGATCTGCCACCGGAGAAACGATTGTCGATCTTGGCGAGCGGCAATTAAGCATTTTCCCGATCCCTGGCCACCAGGCTGAAAGTATTGCCCTATATGATTCCCACACGAAATGGTTGCTCACCGGCGATACTATATATCCTGGCATCATTTCAGTTTTGGATTGGGATGAATTTCGGTCCAGTCTGGAAAAACTGCTTCAGTTCACTACAGATCATAAAGTATCTGCGGTATTGGGTTCGCACATTGAGATGTCCAATACTCCGTCGGTGGTTTACGAGCGCGGCACCACCTTTCAGCCAGAGGAAGCCAGTCTCGTTCTCCCGGTTGAAGTATTGGGCGAACTCAGCACGGCGATAACCAAGGCCCGAGGCAAGCAGGACGAGGTGGTGACCGATACCATGATCATCAGGTCAATTCCATTGCCTGCTAAATTGCTGAATCGGTTTCTAAAGATGTTAGATGTAGGGTGATCGGCGCGCCAGTACCTTGATGACTCTTCTTGCATTTCTAACTTTCCTTGCTAAGCCAGAAATTTTGCATCCACCTTAATCGCACAGAAATTCGTCACAATTCCCCACAGCACTCCAGCCAACGGACTGCTAAACTGAGCCGGATCACTTCTGACTCACAGCTATGCTCGAACTGCTTCAATCGAATCGCATGCAACTTCTCATTGAGACGTTATGCGCCCGACTCCAACAGCCAGAGGATCCTTTTGAGGCGACGCTCGTGGTTGTGCAGAGCCAGGGTATTGGTCAGTGGCTAAAAGTTGAGCTGGCTAAGCGCCTGGGAATCGCCGCAAACATCGAATGTATGTTGCCAGCAGAATTGATCTGGCGTTTGTATCAGCGAGTGTTGCCTAGCGGATTGCCGGATGAGTCACCCTTCTCTCGACAATTGATGACCTGGCGGCTGATGCAGCTACTGCCCGGTTCCAGCGAACCCACTATTCAAAGCTATCTGTCCGAGGGAGCCGACTACCAAATCCGCCTCTATCAACTCAGCCATGCCATCGCAGGGCTTTACGATCAGTATCTGATTTATCGTCCCGACTGGATTTATGATTGGGAGAGCAAGAAAGCTGTAGCGGAGCTTGCCTGGCAAAGTGAATTGTGGCGTGAGTTAGTTGCGCAACCGGGTATGGATTCAAACCTGCATCGGGCGAGTTTACATAAGGCATTTATCGACACGCTTGCCGGTGGTCAGGCTAATTTGCCAAAGCAAGTTAATATATTGGGTATTTCATCATTACCCGCGATGCACTTGGAAACTCTTCAGGCTGTTGCAGAACAAGAGCAGGTATCCATCTATTTTTTGAACCCCTCAGAGCATTACTGGGGGGATATCCAGTCCGAAAAAGACGTCGCGAAAAAATCTATCCGACATCTGCTAGGCAAAGAAGGCCCTCTCCTAGATGAAGATTATCTTGAAGTAGGCAACCCCCTGCTCTCTTCCACCGGCAAACAAGGTCGGGAGTTTTTGGAGCTGTTGCTCGAAGCAGAATCTGTTCACGCGGTTGATCTTTTTCAGAAGATCGATAACCACAATATGCTCGGTCAGGTACAAGCGGATCTACTAAATCTCGAGTTCGGCGGCGAAGTTTATTCAGGTGACTCCAGCCCAAGCCAGCGGCCTCGACATTCTGATGATCACAGCATTCAGATTCATTGCACCCACAGCCGTATGCGGGAGGTTGAGGTGCTATTGGATCAGATCCTCGCGATGATCGATCGGGCTGATGGTTTAAAACCCTCGGACATTATCGTCATGGCGCCGGACATTACTCTTTATGCGCCATTTATTCAGGCTGTGTTTCAACGCAAGCTGCCCTTTAGTATCACTGACCGGCCTGCTGTGGATGAATCTGCAGTATTAGTTGCCTTCAGTAAACTGTTGTCACTACCGGACTCACGGCTTACGGCTACCGAGGTAATGGATTTTCTAGAGATACCCGCGGTTGCTGCCAGGTTTGAGCTGGGCGAGGCCGACGTCAGCCGCTTGCAATACTGGGTCAGCGAAGCTGGCATTCGTTTTGAGATGGATGGCAGCAGCAAAGCTTCGAGGTGGCACCTGCCAAACGATGATTACAACACCTGGCGATTCGGTCTTGATCGACTGCTAATGGGCCTCGCGATGGAGCCAGAGTCTGGGCTCTACGCTAACACCGCACCTATGCAGGTTAGTCCGGGAGACGCGACACTCATCGGTGCCCTTTGCCAGATTCTGGATTTATTGGTTCTGCACCGAGAAGCCCTGTCTGAGGATCATGTCGCCGAAAAGTGGCCGAGTGTGATCAACGCCATGCTGAGCGACTTGATGTT
>Ga0222633_1001372_pt1 | contig 13235 bp, 10 predicted proteins | sample AntAcemetageno48_FD_179816 | JGI IMG/M metagenome (GOLD analysis project Ga0222633, IMG submission 179816) | Saline water microbial communities from Ace Lake, Antarctica - #48 | ecosystem: Environmental > Aquatic > Non-marine Saline and Alkaline > Saline | place: Antarctica: Ace Lake | collected...
GATTCCGGCTGTCGATACGGTAGACGATGCGGGCCTTCTCGGTGTCGTAGGGCGACATCTCGATTTTGACTTTGTCGCCCGCGACGAGACGGATAAACCGCTTCCGCATTTTGCCGGAAATGTGGGCCAGAACGAGGTGACCATTTTCCAATTCCACCCGGAACATCGTGCCCGGGAGAACCGTGTGAATGGTTCCTTCAAGTTCTACTGTGTCTTCGTCTGCCATAATCGGGGGGGAAAGCGCGGAATGTCGCTCATTTCTCGGATTTGAGAAGCGATTTTTCCAGCTTTTACGGGGATTGTGACGCTAAAACGCGGATTTGGTTCAATATCCGCTGAAATTAAATAAATTTGCTGCTGCTAAAATCCCATGCCCGGAGGCAGTCCCATACCGGCAGTCAGCTTGGACATTTCTTCCTGGCTTTCGGCTTTGGCCTGCTCGATGGCGAGCTTTACGCCACCGAGGACGAGGTCTTCGAGCATTTCGACATCTTCGGGATCGACTACCGAAGGATCGATCTTGATGGATTTTACATCACCACCACCGTCGGCGATCACGATTACTTTTCCGCCTCCGACACTGGCTTCGAATTCCTTCTCAGCAAGATCGGCCTGCATTTCGCCCATTTTCTTTTGCATCTGCTGGGCCTGCTTCATCATTTTTGCGATGTTCATAATGTCGGTAATAGTAGTTGTTTAGGATTTAATGACCCGGGCGCTGAATTTTTCCAGCGCTTCTTTGATGAAAGGGTCGTCTTTGTAATTTTCTTCAGGCTCTGGCTCGGGAGTGGCGGCTTCCGGCTCAGGGGCGGGAGCTGCTTCGGCTTCGGGCTGCTCTTCGGGCTCGTCGTCTTCGTGCTTGATCTCGATCTTGGAGATGTCGTCACCGACTTCAATGACGAGCTTGATCGAACCGACGGCCATGGCTCGAATCTTTTCCTCGATGTCGGACTCATAGCGGCTGAGCGACTCGCGATAAAAGCGCTGCTCGGTAGGGAATCCGATGGCGAAGTTGTCCCCTTCGTGTCGGAGGAAGCTGGCGGCAGTGAGCCAGGCGGCGAAGAGTGGCTTTTCGTCGATCAGTTCTTCGCGGGCGCCGTTCCAGAGGGCTTCGCCGGAGAGCTTCGGACCCGGTGTTTTTGCAGGAGCAGGAGCAGGGGCGGAAATTTCAGCTGCGGGTTGTGCAGCGGGTTTGGGAGTCGGCTCCGCTGTGGGCAGTGTGACAACGGGGGCGGGTTTCTCCGGTGCCGCCTGCTTCGGGGCAGGGGAGCTTGTCGTCGTTGCTGCAGGTAACGATTCGGCTGCAGCTGCGGCGCTCGCAATCAAACGGATGACGTCGTCGAGGGAGGTTTCGGCCACAGCTTGAATCGCTTTGATGACGCCGATTTCGAGATGAAGGCGCTTGTTGGGAGCCCACTTCATGCGGCCATCCGTTTCGGCGAGCAGGTCGATTAACTTGAGAAGACGGGGTGTGTCGATGTCCGCGGCCTGAGCGACGATGCGTTCACGGATCTCGGCGGGGATCTCGCCGGTGTCAGCTTTTGGATCGACTTTGACAACGAGCACGTTGCGGAAGTAGCCGATCAAGTCGCCGAGTAAGCGCGAGAGGTCTTTTCCTGACTCGTGATGCGCGTGGACGGTCTCCAGCGTAGCGGCGTTGTTCTTGTCGAGAATAGTTCCGGCCAATTCAGAGATGGACTCGGCGGAGTTGAACCCGAAAATCTCGAGCACATTTTCTTCAGCGATCTGCTCACCACAAAAAGCGACAAGCTGATCGAGCATCGATTGGGCGTCGCGCATGCCACCTTCCGCACCTTTCGCGATGGCGAAGGCGGCAGAGTTACTCAGTTTGATCCCTTCTTCTGTGGCGATGAACTTAAGATGATTGGCGATGATGTCCGTCGGGATGCGACGCAGATCGAATCGCTGGCACCGGCTGATGATGGTGGGGAGAATTTTCTGCGGTTCGGTTGTGGCGAAGATGAACTTCACGTGCGGCGGAGGCTCCTCCAATGTCTTGAGCAGAGCATTGAACGCCGCTGTGGTCAGCATATGGACCTCGTCAATGTAGTAGATTTTATACTGACCGGAGCTCGGCGCGAACTTCACCGTATCGCGCAATGCGCGGACCTGCTCGACGCCGTTGTTGGAAGCTCCGTCGATTTCGAGCACGTCGAGGCTGTTGCCTTCTGCAATCTCGACGCAGATCGGATGGTCCGGATCGAACTTGGCATTGGAACCGCCGGGGCTGTTGAGCGCCTTGGCTAAGATTCGAGCGGTAGAAGTTTTCCCGGTTCCCCGTGGGCCAACGAAAAGATAGGCGTGAGCGAGTCGGTTTTTCACGATCGCATTGCGAAGCGTTTGTACAATATGATCTTGCCCTAGGATGTCCTCAAACGTCTTGGGGCGGTACTTTCTGGCAAAAACCTGATAACCGGTGCTCACGACTCCACTCTAGAGAAGAATTGAAGAAGGAAAACGAAGAATACGCAAAGTTTTACGTTTTCACTTCTCCTTGTGCCTTTTGAAACGCTCCAGAGTCTCCAATCGCTCCTCTCCGTGATCAACAATGGGCTCGAAATAGTCGGCGCACAGTTTTTCGCCCTTTTCGGGCGCTTTGGCGAGGCGCTTCGGATCGATTTTCTCAAGTTCCGGTAACCAGCGCTTGATATATTCGCCCTTTTTGTCGTAGCGGTCGGTCTGGGTCCACGGGTTCTGGATCCGAAAATACGGCGCAGCATCGGCTCCGGTTCCGGCAGACCACTGCCAACCGCCGTTGTTGTTGGCGATCTCGCCGTCGAGGAGGTGGCGCATGAAATGAGCCTCGCCGTGCCTCCAGTCAATGTGCAGGTCCTTCGTCAAAAACATCGCGGTGATCATGCGGACGCGGTTGTGCATGTATCCCGTCTCGGCGAGCTGGCGCATCCCGGCGTCGACGATGGGAAAGCCGGTTTGGCCGCGTTGCCAGCGCTCGAACTTATTTTTCCGGGCAGGATCGTCCCACTCCATTCCGCGCCAGTCTGCGTTGAATTCGGTTTCCATCACTTCAGGAAACTCGTGGAGGATGGCCATGAAAAACTCACGCCACCCGAGCTGCTTCTGGAAGGTATGAATCGAGTTGCTTGCGGAGTTCGAACTTGTCGCTTCGCGGGCTTTCTCGGCTTCGAGATAGACTTCACGAACCGAAAGCGTGCCGTAGCGGAGGTCGGGGCCGAGATGGGAAGTGGCATCCGCGAACGGATCGTTTCGCATGTCGGCATACTCCCCGATGGCTTCGCTGATCGCCCGTTGCAGTCGCTTGCGAGCTGCTTTTTCACCTGGCTCGCGGAGCAGGTCGTTGCTGTATTCCAAATCCCAATCCTCCACCTTCGGCAGATCGCCTTTCTCGATCGTGGTCAAGGTGTGGAGCGTGCGGACGGTTTTGACGCTATTGGGTTTGTCGACGTCGAACCACGACCTTGAGTAGGGCGTGTAGACTTTGTAAGGATTGCCGGACTGAGTGCGAACTTCGTCGGCTTCGTGGAGGACGACGTCTTTAAAATCGCGGAACTCGATACCCTTTTCACGGCAAAGCCGCTTCACCCTCTCCTCGATTTTCTTTCCGTAGGGATCGGGATCACGATTCAGGAAAACAGCTTCCGCTTTGCTCTCGTTGATCAGTTTTTCCAATTCCGCGACCGCGTCTCCCCGCCGGGAAATGAGCCGTCCACCGGCAGCCTCTATATTTTTCGAAAGCGATTCGAGACATCCGCAGAGAAACGCCTGACGCCCCGGACCCGTCCAGTGATGATTACCGCCCCAATCGCTCGCGATGTAGACGGGCAGCACCTTCTCTGAACCCGCGGTGGCATGGTAGAGGGCGGTGTTGTCTGACAGGCGCAGGTCGCGCCGAAACCAGTGGATGACGTTTTTGTATTCCGGCATGGGGTTGTTAGAAGACTACGCGTTAACCACCGGGCGAGGGTCAACCTTTTCGCTTCACCGCTTGCTTACGTGTCGCGATTCGTATTTGTTCTCGTTACATGGCGGACATCGATTCACTCAAGCAGGCCTTAGCTGTCTCTCCCGACAATGTGCCGCTGCTCTTGTTGCTCGGAGACGCATACCTCGAGCAGTTCCATCTCGACGATGCGCGCGGGGTCTATGATCAGGTCTTGCAAATTGAGCCGGGAAATCCCGTGGCCCGCACGCACATCGCCCAGTTGCTGGAACTGGAGGGCCGCTCTTCTGAAGCGATTTTGAGGCTGGAGCAACTTTGTGCCGAACACCCCAATTACGCACCGGCATGGATGCTACGGGCGAAATTGGCGCTCTCGGAGAACTCTGCTGGAGAAGCGCGCGAATTCTACGAGCGAGCCGTTTCCCTGCGTCCTGAGGTGCGCGACGATGAATTGCTGAAACGGATCCGTCAGGCTGGAGGAAAGAAATCGGGCAGTCGTAAAAACGCTGATCAGGCTGAGCCACAGCGGTCAGGCGAAAATCAGGCCGGTGCCTTTTTCGATCCTGAGTTCGAAGAGGATGAATTTGAAGAAGACTTCGAAGAGTCGGACCTGGAACTGGAATTCGAGCAGGCGCCCGACACCAATTTCGACAAAGTCGGCGGGATGGAAGAAGTGAAAGAGGATATTCGGATGAAAATTCTCTACCCGATGGAGAACAAGGAACTCTTCGAGGCTTACGGCAAAAAATCAGGTGGCGGTGTCCTGCTCTATGGCCCTCCGGGATGTGGAAAGACGCTCATCAGCCGCGCCACAGCAGGGGAGATTGACGCGAAATTTCTCAACGTAGGCCTGCATCAGATTCTCGACATGTGGATCGGCAAGTCGGAGGAGAAATTGCACGAAATCTTTGAGCTGGCCCGCCGCAACGCACCGTCCGTTCTCTTTTTTGACGAAGTGGATGCTCTTGCCGCTGACCGAAAAGATATGCGCACTTCTGCGGGGCGCACACTCATCAACCAGTTCCTCGCTGAACTCGATCGCGAGTCGGCCAAGAACGACGGCGTCCTCGTGCTTGGTGCGACCAATGCACCCTGGCATCTCGATTCGGCCTTTCTTCGGCCCGGTCGCTTCGATCGTCTCGTTTTCGTCCCGCCACCTGACGAGGTAGCCCGCGCCGAGATCATCCGCATCATGGCCGAGGGGAAACCTGTCTCCGGGCTCGATCCCGTCGCGCTTGCAAAACGCGTCGCTGACTTTTCAGGAGCCGACATCAAAGCCGTGTTTGATCAGGCGACCGAATCAGCGCTGACGGAGGCGATGAAGTCGGGAAAAATTGTTCCCCTCACTCAGAAGCAGTTGGCGAAAGGCGCAAAATCCGTGAAGCCAAGCACTCGCAAGTGGTTCGAAAGCGCTCGCAACTACGCCCTCTATGCGAACCAGAGCGGGTTTTACGACGAGATCCTGGACTACCTGGGAATTAAGAAGTGAGTGAACTCGCACATGGACTCCTGCTGCAAGATCAGGGGCGACTCGAAGAGGCGGAAGCTATTTTCCGTAGCGTTCTGACGCGCGAGCCGGAGAATGATTTCGTCTACTGCCGCCTCGCGCTCTGCCAGCTCAGCCAGCAGGGAAAAAAGCGCATTGCGCTCGATTCGATCGACACCGCGATCCGCCTGCGCGCCGACGATGGCTTTTACCATTCCGTTCGGGCGCTGGTTCTCTCTGAATTGAGGAAGGGGAAAGACGCACTCGCCTCCGCTGATCGGGCCGTCGCGCTGGATCCCGAGAGCAGTTTCGGGCTCGCTGCCAAGGCGACCGCTTACTGTGCCATGGACCGGTGGGCCGAGGCCGAAGAATGGAGCCGGAAAGCGCTCGCAGCTGACAGCGACAATGCCATGGCCGCCAATCTGCTGACTCACTCACTGCGCATGCTGGGAAGGAAAGGGGAGAACGCTATCGCCGTCGAGCAGTTGCTGGCAGCTGATCCCGAAGACAGCTTCGCCCATGTCAACGCCGGCTGGAGCGCTCTCCAGCACGGCGAGCACCAAAAGGCGGAAACCCATTTTCGCGAGGCACTGCGTTTGGATCCCGATTCCGAAATGGCACGTGACGGGCTCATCGAATCCTTCCGCGCCCGTTCGCTCTTTTACCGAGTTTATCTTTCCTACTGCTTCTTCATGCAGCGATTCACCGGCGGAAAGCAGTGGGGGATCGTCATCGGTATTTACATTGGCTATCTGGTGATCCGTCAGGTGCTCGAACAAGTGAATCCGGTCATCGCAGCGGTGTTTGTGTTCCTCTGGCTCGCGCTGGTGATGTGGGTCTGGCTCGCGCCCGGAGTGGGAAATTTTCTCATCCTCCTCGATCGATCGGCCCGGCTCGCGCTAAAGCCCGGCGAACGGTGGCAGGGGGTGGCAGTCGGTCTGGGGTTGCTGCTTGGCGCAATTGGGACCGGTCTTGGCTTCGCGTTGGACTTTCCACCCGCTATGCTTGCTGGATTCGGGCTCGTCGCATCGACCGTTCCGGCATCGATGACTTTCGGCAACAATTCTGCCAAAGGGCGTCTCGTCTTCGGATCGATCACCGGATTCGTCTACCTCGTCACCATCGGCGTGTTTATTTCAGAATCGCTCCGCCATCCGGCGGTGGAACTCCTGGCGACCACTCAGACTTTCGGCGGGATCGCGATTCTCGCCGCGATCCTCTGCACCTGGCTCGGGAACGTCCGGTCTCTAAGGCAGGGGATCGAGACCTGAGACAGGCTCTGACATAACAACCCGCATATGGCTGCACCTGAACTTTTTCCGAATAACGGCGGGCGGGACGAGGACCGTTGGAAATTCGTGGTCTTGCGGGCCGCAGGGCCCTACCCGGCCTTGGACGGGGTAGCTGTGACCGATTCGTCGGCCTGGCGGCCCGGTCGCGATTGTGACCCGTCTCGACCGGCAAGCTTCCGGGAAATCATCCGGAAATTCAAATCTCCGACCAATCAGCCCAGTTCTTGATTTGTGTACGCAAAAACGGCGGGAACCTGCCCCGCCGTTTTCAAAATTTGTATTCTAAGAGGAGGCCGCCTTACTCGGCAGGTTTCGACTCTACTTCAGGCTCAGGAGTTGGCTTGGCGGCTGGCGTCGCTTCGGCCTTCGCGGCTTTTTTGTCTGCCTTGGCTTTCGCTTTGGCCGCTTTAACCTTCGGCTTCTCTTCGCGCTCTTTCACATTCGTTGCCGCTTTGCCGAGGCGGGTGCGGAGATAGCTGAGCTTGGCACGACGCACTTTGCCGCGCTTGACCACTTCGATCTTGGCAACCTTGGGCGAGTGGATCTGGAAAGAACGCTCGACGCCCTCGCCATTGGAAATCTTGCGGACCGTGCAGGCTTCGTTCACAGCAGAACCGCGTCGGCTGATGACGATGCCTTTGAAAATCTGGATACGCTCCTTGCCGCCTTCGACCACGCGGGAATGCACGTTAACGGTGTCGCCGGGACCGAAGTCCGGGATGTCTGCATTCACCTGCTCGAGCTCGATTTTGTCGATGACATTCATGATAGAAAAAGGGATAAAAAATTGCCGCATGGAAGCCTTTTCCGAGCGGGGCGCAACACTTACTCGGAAAGAGCCCGAAAGCAATGGTTTTCCCCAATATTTTTTGTTGCACGCCCAACTTTCCGCACCTAGAATCCCGCCCCTAACCAAGGCGGATATGTCCTGATAATCCGCTATACCGTGGAGCGGTAGCTCAGTTGGTTAGAGCGCCGGCCTGTCACGCCGGAGGTCGCGGGTTCAAGTCCCGTCCGCTCCGCCACTCTTAAAGGCTTCTGGCCATCAAGAGTGCAAATTGTACACAAGGAGGTGTACACAACCGCTGCCGCTGCCTTATGCGGGTCTACAGGGGCTAGGTCTCCGGGTCGGGTCTCCACCAAAGATTGGGGGACTATTCTATTTTCAGCCGCACTGAGCGATGACTCGGAGTCGGTATCAGTACCAGCGGTGATGTCCGGGCGCGGCACGGAGGAGACGGAGCAGATGTTCCTGGGAGGGGCCGAGATGGTGTTCAGGGCGGGCGAAGATCGGAATACGCTGGAGTCGTCGGCTTCGGGGGTGGTCGAGACGTGGAGACGAGTGCAGGTGGTGCCCGGTGTAGAGCTTCTCGTTCGTGGCGATCTGCCGCGGCTCAAGCAGGCTGAGTTGAGACAATTACTGGAGCGGGTGGAAATAGCGCTGAGAGGGCTTCGGTGACGGCAGCAGATGGAAATTGCTTTTTCACGGAGTTCTTATCGGGGCGTCGGTCCTCCTGGGATTGAGGGGGTGCAATCAATTAGTTAGGCTGTTTTTGTGACTCGCTACTCTGATTCGCGAGAATGGGTTGATTGGTTATCGTAACTCTTGGTCAAGATTGACGAGATACCTTCATCCTGAGATAGAATGATGGTTTTTAAAAAAGGGTTCAAGGTTATTCGCTAATAGCTAGCTGGCTTGGTTCATCAGCGTCTTGCCTGGGAGCTTGATTGAAAACTTACTCGACTAGCTCAAACTCGCCGGGCTGCCAAGTCTTGTCGAACCAAGGGTCGAGCGGGCCGTAGAGGCGGAGCAAGACGAACCAACCCTTGCCGGGCACGGTTTCAATCCAGTTGATTTCCTTACCCTTCGGAGCAGTGCCCTTTGGTCCAAAGTAGAGATCCACGGATCCGTCGGAATTCTCCACCAAGTCGATTTTTTCGTTATTCTTACTTGGGAATTCCTGCCCGGTTTGCAGTTGGGAGCGGGTTTGCGGATCGTAGACGACAACCGACCAGAAGTCCTTGGCGGGGGCATTGGCGGGAATATTCAACTTGTAGCTCTTGGCTCCGTCGAGGTAGTTGCTCTCGCTGTCTGTGGCGTTGTAAGCGTACTGAGATCCCTTACCAACCATCTTAATGGCCATGGCTGGCGTGTTGACCGTGGCGGAGTAGAAAAAGAGGGTCCGGGCATCCTGCCAGCGGCCACCGTCTCCGCCGTCTTTGAGCCACTCGTGGCTGCCGCCGACGAAGCCAGTGTACCAGCCGCTGTTCTCATAGAAATAGGCACCTTCGAGACGGGGGCGCAGCCAGATGGCACGGGCCGTGGCATTACCCACCTTTACAGCGTCCTCGAGAATAGTTTTCATCCGCTTGTCAGGCGCGAAAGGCTTCCCTTTCTGCACTCCGATCGACGCGAACAGGCCGCGGAGCTCCGGATCAAGCATGGAAATCGGCTCGCGCTCGATGACGGTGTGCAACTCTTCGAAAAACTCGTAGGTATTGGCGTGGATCGTGTTGAGAGGCTGTTTCGATCCGTTGATGAATTTCATGGCAGGAGGGTTGTTCGCCTCTGAGAGCGGATAGATTTTGAGCCCGCTCTTGAACATCGCGGTTGCGGCGTCTGGCTTGCCGTCTACTAGAAATCCCCGGAGGATGAGCCAGTTCACGTAGCTGGTGGATTTGGAGACGAAGACCTTCTCCGTCTTTCCTCCCACTGAGATCTCGACCTCCATTCCGCCTGCGGGGGGATCGAGAGCACCTTCATGATCGGGAGGAAGAATGAGATATTTTCCTCCAGCTCCCCGGTCTGGTCCGGGAGCCCCCATGTCGGTGACGAAGCGGAAAAAAGCGTCATTGACTGTCCCGGGTCCGCATTTGGGTGGGATCTCCACGATGGTCGGTCCGTCTTCTTTCAGGTCGAAGGAGACCAGAGCGTAAACCGTGTCGGTGTTGCCAGTCAGGAAGAGAGGATTGGAATCCATCAGATCCTCGTAGATGAGGCAATGGTTCGACTTGGTTGCACCGCTTTTCACCATCCCAAGACGGATCCCCTCAATGGAAGTGGCGGGAATGCCGTTGAGAAAGGCCTCGACTCCGCGAGAAAAGTCGAGGTTGTCGTAGAGTTTGCTGACGGTGTCCTTGTCCGGCATTCCGTCGAAGAACTTAAGAGTCCCGAGACGGGTCTGCACCTCGCCTGGGGTCATGATTGTCTCCGGAATCTTGTTGTTGAAGCCGGGAGTCGCCTGGGCGACGGCTTCGGGGGACGCGGCGAGGAAGAGGGCCGCTGACGTGCAAATCAGGGCTGATCTGTAGATATTCATTGTGTAAATCTGTAGATTTTTATTGTTTAAATTTATATCATAGTTTCGCACTCCACCTAAGAAAATTGGCTTGTCATTTCGTGCCACGCCTATGCATAGTGGCCAATTAATGAAAGCAATTCCCCTCACTCGGAGCGCAAGCTTGAGCCCCTTTGTAGAGGTGCTCCGTGGCGGAGGGGCAACCTTTGGTAGGCACTTGGGGGCGGCCGGGATTGATCAGCGGATTTTCGCTGCGCCTGAGAGTCTGCTCTCGCTCCAACAGGCAGGCCGCTTTATTGAGGACGCGGCGCATGCGGAAGGAATCGAGGATTTCGGACTGCGAGCGGGAGCCTTAACACCGATCACGAGTCTTGGTCTTTTCGGGGCAGTAATGTCGCAAGCATTGACCTTGAATGACATGGTGCACCGCCTTATTAGATGGGTTCCAGTTCTCAACTCAGGAGCGAAAGTTAGTCTGAAAACGATTAAAGAGAAGATTGTTGAACTGCGCATTCGGCTAATGACAGAAGAGGGACGCGCCCAGATCGATGCCTATTCATTAGTGCTCCTGATCGATGCGGTAAGGATGGCACTGGGGCAGGAATGGCGGCCGCAGGAAGTGGCCTTGGACCGTGCCGCAGGGCGCCTTGCCAGTCAGCATGAGATGCTCTCTGATGCAAAGGTGGACGGAAATGTCGATTACGCCGCCTTACGGTTTCCGCGGGCTTCGCTGGCGGTGCCGGTAGCCCCTGGTGGACAAACAAAGGGAGCCGGTGCGGAAGAGGCATTGTTGTCGACGGCACCGGCGATGGATTTTGTGGGGTCGATTTCACAAGCCGTTTGTGGAAGCCTTTCGGGGGGGGCTTTCACGATCGATATGATTTCGGATATGGGAGGGACGAGCATACGGACCCTGCAGCGGCGTCTTGGCGAGAGTGGTCTCAGCTACCACGAACTGATCGACCGTGTGCGTTTTGAAGCGGCGCTGCCCATGCTGGAAGATCCCCGGATGAAGCTTTCCGAGATCGCCTCGCGCCTTGGTTATTCCGATGCAGCAAATTTCACACGCGCCTTCCGTCGTTGGACCGCAACCTCACCATCGGAGTTTCGACTGAAATGCCTCAAGGGAGAGATCTCAGTATAGATTACTGACAGGAATTCGCTTTTTCAAGGGTTGCTTATCGGCGCGACTGAAAGGAATTCGCTTTTTCAAGGGTTGCTTATCGGGCGTCGGTCCTCCCGGGATTGAGGGGGTGCAAATCGATATACAGTCTCTAGTTCATTGACTCTGGCGCCAAATTGCACTGAAATATGGCTATGATGAAAAATCTCCTCCCTGTCTTTACTATTCTCCTTTATGCCAGCACGTTCTCCGCTCTTTCGGCTCCCGGTGACCGAGATCCTGGATTCACTCCGCCTGCAGACCTGAACGAGGAAGTCGGCGCCATCGCCTTGCGAGCGGATGGGAAAATCATCATTGGAGGCAACTTCACCAACGTCGACGGCATCTCGACTCTGGATAGCATCATACGCCTCGATCCAGACGGTTCCCGCGACCCGGACTTTGTTCCGATCGAAGGCTTGTCGACTGATCTCGAAACCTTGGCCCTACAGCCAGATGGAAAGATCGTCATCGGAGGTTATTTCGTCGATGTGGATGGAATTTCCACTCTGGATAGTATCGCTCGCCTCGAGGAAGATGGTTCCCGCGATATGGGGTTCACTCCTCCTGCAAACCTCAACGGCGAGGTGTATTCCATTCTTGTCCAACCGGATGGGAAAATCCTCGTCGGAGGGGCATTTGACGAGGTGGATGGCATCACCACTTTGGACCGGATTGTGCGCCTCGACGAAAACGGCTCGCGCGATACCGGCTTCACCCCGCCGGAGGACATCAGTGACTATGTTTTTTCGATTGCGCTTCAACCGGGCGGAAAAATTCTCGTCGGCGGCCAATTCCTCAATGTAGATGGAATCTCAACTCTGGACCGAATCGTGCGTCTCAACACAAATGGCTCGCGCGATACGGGCTTCACCCCTCCTGCAGACCTCAACGGCGCAGTGCTTGCCATTGCCGTGCAAGCGGACGGGAAAATCCTGATTGGCGGGGGTTTTTTTAGTGTCGACGGGATCTCCAATCTGGATCGGATCATCCGTCTCAACGCGAACGGTACCCGCGACACGGGCTTCACCCCGCCTGAAAATCTGAACGGCGGCGTCGAGTGCATCACTCTGCTACCGGGCGGACAGATCCTCGTCGGCGGGGGGTTCTCCGAAGTCGACGGAATTTCCACTCTGGATCGGCTCATACGTCTCAACGCGAACGGTTCACTCGACATGGGCTTCATCCCTCCTGAAGATCTTGGCGGCGGGGTTCGCTCTATAGTGACGCAATCCGACGGGAAGGCATTGATCGGCGGAAACTTCACCGAAGTGGACGGTATCTCCACGCTGGACAGAATCTTTCGTATCGAAGCGTTTACTCCACTTACCCCGAATCCCGCTGTCATCCTCGATGGTGCGCTCAAGAAAAAGATCAAGAAACTGAAGAAAGCCATCAAGAAAGCGAAGAAGAAACGGCAGTTTGCCAAAGCCAAACGCCTCACCAAGAAGCTAAAGAAATTGAAAGGCAAGCTTCTGGATTTGCAAAAATCAAAATTGGATTGAAAGGAATTCGCTTTTTCAAGGTTTGCTTATCGGCGCGTCGGTCCTCCCGGGATTGAGGGGGTGCAGGGGGAGGAAGGGTTAAATCTTGTCTTCAGGGAGAGATTTGCCCATGAAAACAAGCTGGGGTCAAGGCTGTGAGCCATGAATTTACTGGACCGCTCTGAAATGTAGGGGTTTGGGTCGAAAAATCGGGGGTTCCGGACACAGGAGTGCGGCAGCTTTCCCTGGAAGCTGTTTTCGCTGTGCGGAAGTATGCCCTTCAGCCCACGGAGAACGTGGGAAAGTCTGCGAGTTCGTGGGGGGCGTCTCCATCGAGAACGAGGGTATAGCCATCGTCCAGCGGCAGCTCGGGGGCTTCCCATTCGCCCGGTGTGTCCTGCCACCAATCTTCAGGTGGCGGATCTGTCTGATCGCTCCAGCTCCAGTGGATCGGAACATTCAGGGGCTCCAAGGTTTGATTCGCCCGCCCCGCCTGGCGGGCTCTCCCTGCGGGCTCCGGCTTCGCCTACGTCCAAAACGCTTCCGATCCCTCGGCGTTTTTCGATATCAAA
>Ga0222633_1001375_pt1 | contig 13205 bp, 12 predicted proteins | sample AntAcemetageno48_FD_179816 | JGI IMG/M metagenome (GOLD analysis project Ga0222633, IMG submission 179816) | Saline water microbial communities from Ace Lake, Antarctica - #48 | ecosystem: Environmental > Aquatic > Non-marine Saline and Alkaline > Saline | place: Antarctica: Ace Lake | collected...
ACTTGCCAGAAACGTATCAACCTCGTCAATCATGAGGACGGCGTCGTCGTTCTCTGCCTCCGTAAAACTCTCTCTAATGGAGCGTTCCGTCTCTCCAACGTAGGATCCCAGCAGATCCGAAGCTGTCTTCACGATGAGCGGACGCTCCAACTGATCCGCCAACCAGTGACCAAAGGAAGTCTTTCCTGTACCGGGAGGTCCATGGAGACACAGACGGGCGCCCACCTGATCACGAAGCTTGTCCGCTACGCCGGCAAGATTCTGGTTCGCATTGAGGTAATCGAGATTGTATCCAGCAGAACGTCCCGGTGTATTTCTTAGAAGGGTGGGCCGATGCCCTTGGGCCTTCAGCGTGTTCTCCAGGAGACCCGCAGCGACCTCGCCCCGACGGTGCCGCGGAATGGACTGCTCCACACCCCGAATCACCTCGCCGACATTTTTGAGAACCGCTGGAGAGATGTTTCGATCCGAAGCAATCGTCTCGATGAGCGATTCATCAATCGCACCCCCGAGGGCCTTACGGGTCAGTTCTCGCCGCAAGCTTCTCGGTGGAACTGGCACTTCGAGGACCAAGTCGAAACGGCGGGCGAAGGCCGGGTCCAGTCCGCGAATCGCATTAGAGATCCAGATGACGGGCCACTGGTTCCGCTCCAGCATTTGATTGAACCAACCCTTGTGGGTCGAAGCGACGGAACGCCCCAGGAAAGAGGCAGCGAAGATATCCTCCGCCTCATCAAAGACGATCAGAGAAGGTCGACCGCTGGTGTAGGCATCCGCAAACTCAAGGCTTCCCAATCGGTCGATCGGCTCCATCGGCTCCCTTCCCGCCCTCGACGTAGCGACCTCAAAGACTTCCGTCCCAAGCTCCTTCCCTAAGAGCCGTGTGAGCTGGGTCTTCCCGGTACCGGGGACACCATGCAGAAGTATATTAGCTCCCTTTTTCCGGAGCCTGACAGAGCGCTCCAGATGGGCAAGCAGGAGTTCGATGTCGTCGTTCAGGTAAGAGAAGGACGACAAGGCCAGATCCGGTGGCTGCGTGATCCCTATCCCCAGGGATTTCAGGATCGCCGTTTCGGCGTAGCGGTCCTGAAACAGCATCCGCGCGACCCGGGGGGATGAAAACTCGAGTTGATCGGAGCGCCGAAACCCCTGCGACTCCTGCTTGAGAAGTCTGGTCTGACTCAGGAGACCGTCTGACCTCAAAGCTCCCTCCACCTTGTTTCCCGGTAGGCCAAGAGTCCTGGAAAAAAATCGAACGGGATCCCGATGGATTGTAGATCCCAGAACTTCGCGAAGATCCGCGAGCAGAGGTTCCACCCGCAGGCAGATCAGAAATCCGAGGATCCGCTGTTCGGTTCGGGGCAACCGGAGATCCCGGCAAAAGCGACTGATGTTGTGCGTAGCCCGTCGGGGCAGGCCGACCGGGCGGGATGAATTCTCCAGCGCTGCCAGCATCACGTCCATCTGCCGACAAGCCCGCATCTGAGAAAACTCCTCATTCATAGGTAGGTCGAGAAAACCGGCGATATCATCATCTTTGTATCCTGACTTCGTGACAAACTGCTTCCGGCCACTACCGGGAGCCAGCGCTCGAAGTATCCAGAGGGCAACTTGTCGCCTGTAACAGGTGCTGAGGTGAGAGATAGACATGACGTTTGTGTGAATGCATTAAGATACCCATGAGTGCGACAGGATATGTCGCATGCAATTTTTCCCGAAGAAGGCTTGAATCCATGCGTGCACAAAATCAGCCTCTGAAATCACCATCAGGTGAGGGATGGGACAATGACGGGGTGACAACCGGAGAATCCCATCATCCGACGATTGAAACCGTAGGGACGGTTGGAAATACCTGTATTTGCTCTTCAACGCACTTCCGGGCTCGACAAGAAGCGTTGTATTCACGAAAAGACTCCGCCATGTCGCGGAAGATCGATATCATGCGGCATCGGGCAGTGGGGGCAACGATCTCAATGCATCCATGCAGGACCTGGTGGATGCGGAGGAAACGCCACGAGGATAAGGGCTAACTGCGGAACGGCAGAACGCGAAGCGTCACACGATCAAGCCGAGAGCCCCAGTATGAAATGGAAGCTCGCAGCGCCGCCTATTCCATCTCCCGAATGTCGGGCTGCGAGCCTCCGTTACGGGGTCCAAATCCAATAATCAAAAAACAGGGAGAACGCCTCCAAAGAAATACTCATGAGAACGGAACATCCCTCCCACCAGCACGAACCCTCCAAAATCATGAACACGATCTGCAGCAGCCTTCCTTTCAGGATGATGACGTTTACCAAGCGACTCGATACAGTTTTCAACCTGTTGGTTCCCGCCAAGATCGGAGCGCGAATCCCCCAGGCATTCGCCAGCAATCTCACCACGGAAATAATCAGCCAGCAGTTAACTGAAGTGCAGGAAGCAATCACGTTTCTTGCAGAGAAAGACGTTGCCCCCATACAACTTCGCTACTGGCAGGAATGGGAAACGATCATCGATGGATTCTCCTTCACCGATAAAAACGGTCACACATTCACTCTACATGAAGGCCGGAGCCTTTGGGCTTTCGATCAGACCAAGTATTCCGCGCTGACTTTGGACGAGATGGAAAATCTTTGGAACGGATACATTTTTTAACTAAACTCCGCCCTTCACCACCGCCTCACCCCGGCCCGCACAGCCTCACTCAATTCATCGACGAATTGCCACCGCTGCCGAATACCGGGTGTATCTAGCCTCCATGCTTCAACCACAGCATAAACACCTCAGCAAAATCCTCGCTAGGGTGTGTTGCGGCATAGGTGATCACATGTTCCTCCGGGTCTCAGACTAACTGATTGGAATTTGCTTTTCCAAGGGTTGCTTATCGGCACCTCGGTCCTGCTAGGATTGAGGAGGTGCAGATCGGGCTGTTGCATTAGCGGTAGCGGTAGGGTCGGTAGGGACGCGAGTAAATCGGAACCCTCTTCACCGGGGGCGTTGTTTGTGGCTGCACGATGGTGATCTCGATCTTCTGCCTGGGAGCGAAGAGCGGGTTCCACGGGCGGGGCGGTGCATAGACCGGGGCAGCGGTTGCTACCGGTTTGATCGGCACGGGTTTGGTAAAGGTCACGAACACAATCGCGCTGTCCCGGTAGATCACCTTTCTCCCTCTCCAGTCGGATACGATGCCGGTCCACTGAAACGATCTGCCGAACTCATCCCAGAGCGTGACCGGTTCGCAACTCGTCTTGGTTTCGGTGTGTTTGGGGTTCATCTTTAACTCTATCTCGCGAAACGCTTTGTCGTTCTCCGCTTCGGCTTTCTCCGCTTCGGTTTCTTGCGTTTCGACTCTATTCGCTCTGGCTTTATCCCAGTCAGCCGAGAATTGGAGCAGCTTGGCTTTCCGCGCTTCATTACCCTCGCCGATGGCGACTCCGGTCAGAGCGGTAAAAAGAACGACCAGAATAATTTGTGCTTTCATCTCCTGAATTATCGGACCTTTCTCGGACTTTCGCCATTCCAATGACGGACGCCGTTTATATGCCCCCTCAATCCTAGCAGGGCCGACGCGTCGATAAATATTCTTGAAAATGAAAATTCTGTCAGCAAGACAATGTTCATATTCTAATCCTGATGTATATTCTTCAGATAATTCTTGTCTCGCATGTCGCAACGGTGATCGCAGTTGCCCCCGTTGTCGGCTGGATCACTGAATAACCCAAAACCCTATGAACTTTTCCGAAGGCTTTAGCCTATTTTCGGATACCATCAGCATCATTGGAATGACCGTGATGGTCCTCTACATGGTGGGAGTAGTTTACGAAAACCACTTCTCCTGATTCCTCCCGTCAGCTTTCACCCCTTCTACCTTGGGGATCCAGTGGTCCGCAGGGTGCCGGAGTGCCTGACTGGCCCGTGTCGCCTGAGTTGTTCAAAAGCGCAGATCGAGATCAAAAGCGCCTTAAGAGCCGTTAGGTATCCGATCCGAGCACCGATTCAGGTTGGAATGACGGGGCGTCGGCCCGACCGGGATTGAGGGGCAGTTTCCATATCGGGATAATCTCGCCCTGCCGGAGGTGGTCGAACATCATCGCGAATTCAGGCCGATCTGTTCTGGCTCCGCTTGCTTTGTCGATAACCAGTCTATCGCAACCAGCTTGATTTAGAGCATCAAATTACAAATCGGGATTCTGATCAGTCGTGCTGACTCTGGCGTAAGCAAAAATCAAATTCAGTAAATCGCTTCCAGTTACAATAGGTGAAATATTTTGGATGCCGGGTACAGAAAGTTTCTTTAAACCCGTTCCTCAAACTGCCCCAAAAGCACAACATTTTGTGATACAGCACCATTTTTGGCTTTCAGCCCGATGTTCTCGAATTCTGAATCACAAAGCCAACGTTTCTTTTGAAACGCTCTTCGGGTTTCCTCACCGTCATGAAATGAGTGATTCAACCCATCCCCCCCTTTGGATCCCATCCGTTCCCCCATTCCCGCGCGGCTTGACTTTTGGCCTCCAGAAACCAAACTCAAATCGGTCAATTAATCTTTCCTTAGATAGATTTTCGACATTATGCCAGAAATAGAATCAGATGTATTAGTGCTACGTCAAACACAGCCTAGTTTGCAGACTTATGCTATTAGCCGCGCTACACAGCTTGGCAGGGGAATGACTGCTGGAGAATGGGCTGTTCCCGAAAGAGAACAGCCTCCCGAGTTTGATGCCCTTGAAACAATAATAGTATTAAATGACATTTCTATCTCAAGAAATCATTTAGCTATTTTCAGGAGAAATGGCCAGTATGTTGCTCTTGACCTAAACAGCCTATATGGATCCCGAGTTGATGGCAGGAACATCAATCCTGACAGAGAGAATCCTAGACCTGTGCTGCTCGGTGTTGGGAACGAGATTAGAATTGGGCCTTACAGTATGACGGTAGAGAAAGGAAAGGTAGAGCATTTTGCGCTTCTGATCGGTGCAGGAGAAGACAACACAGGCGCCGCTGAAAATGATGTCGATTCACTTGCAAGAGTTCTTTCGGAGAGGGGTTATGGAAACGTCAGAAAAATGGGGCTTGATGTGACCAAAAAAGATGTCTTTGACTATCTTGATGATGCAGCAAGAATAGCAACACCCGAGTCACATTTCTTATTCTTTTTTCATGGCCATGGCCATGCTCATGGTATTGGTGTGGGAGGCGGGATTGTAAACCCAAAAGATCTATACAAAAGACTTAGTAGGATTAGGGGTAAAAAAGCAGTAATGATTGAGGCATGCAATGCAGGAATTTTTGTTAATGAGCGTAATGTCGGGAGGATTCCAAAGCATACTGTGGTAATGACCGCAAGTGATGAGGGCTATGGGGCTGCTGAAAGCCTAACCTCGAGCCTGTCACAAGCGAGATATCATGGAAGGATGGTTAGCGCTTTCCTTAAGTTTTTAAGAGGGAATCCAGAGAGTGTTGATATACTTAATTTCCAAGGGGAGCTTGAGCAGGGAATGGAAGGCCTTACAAGACTTATGGACCAACAGCCTAGGTTCGCGGCTGCTGGAAGCCAGCCTAGCTATACAATCATTGGAGAAACCCCAATGGATGAAATTTGCCTGTAGAGATACACTTCAGCCTTCCCGGATGTAAAATAGAGTAGTTGTGCGATCCATGAAACCTGAGTCTTGCATGGTGAATTCGTCTCACAATACAGTCGTATTGCTGAATGGAATTTGCTTCAAGGAATGTCAATCACGCTTGGGGTGGTTCGGGGGATAGACAGGGCCAGGGCGACTGGGCGGTATTTTGGGCGGTATTGACTTGTTCCTTGCCGGGATTGGAAACAGGTAGCTTCCGAACTTGCCTGCGAATCTCCATTGGAAGGAACAAAAAAACGATTCGGAAGGCATTTGATGTGAGCCCGAAACCACCTCGTATTGGATTGAATTAGTGTAGAATTCCTTCCATGCCGTGTAGATATCTCGGTAGGCCGCGACCCTGTCGTCATCGAGCGCGCGAGCCTTCTGTTCGATCGATTCGTCAAGAAGGAACTTGGAGCGCCGGAAAAGCTGGTTTCCGACCTCGCTCAGGGTAAATTGGTCGTGGAGATGGTTTTCCAAGGAAAGGTTTAGGCAATACAGGTAGTAGTGATGGGCGATGCAGCTTCGCATCATGTCCCACTCCTCCGAGGCATATGGTTTTCTCCGCATGGATTGGAAGTTTGTTGATGCCTTCTGGAATACGTCGGCTGCGTGTCGCAAAAGAGTTAGGTCGCTCATCGGAATAATTGAATGGCTAGTTTCTCCGGTCGGAAGGCGCGATTGTATTCGTGCCTGACGAGCGGACGTTGGATTCTGTCGATCTCGATACTGATAGATGGAATTTTCTTTTTCAAGAAGTTCTTATCGGCGCGTCGGTCCAACAATAGGGATTGAGGGGGTGCAGGATATCAAGTATCAGGGAGTTCGACCCATCGCTCGAAAGCTGGGACTGATTGACTGAAGATCAGATCTCGATCGACCGCCAGTCCAGCCAGACAGGCTTTTCGGTCGAGCGGTAAAAGGCCAGAAACGCATCGATCACTTCCTCAACCGGCAAGAGGTCTCGATATTCCCCCTGATTGACGCAGTCGTGTTTCTTCAACTCGAATCGCTTGCTGGATCCTCCCGGGTAGGCTCCGCGCCAATGCTGGTAGCCCTCGTGCCATTCGAGGTGGTATCCATTGAATCCGTGAAGCGCCTGAACGAAGCCCCGACTCGGGCTTTTGAGGATACAGAAGCTGTTTCCGTGCCCTGGATCAATTTGTAGGATCACAGTCTCGACTGTATCCCACTCGGGATTTTCTATCCGACGGCCTTCCTCATTGGAAAGAATCAGCCGTTTGGGGGCTGGAGCAGGCAAAGGTTTTTTCGAGTCCCCGGTCAGGATCTTCGTGGCTCCGCTGCTTTCGGCTACTCTTACTGGAACTTCGGTCATCTGTAGATTCTGAACGATGGCAGCTGGGAAGGAAATGCCGGTCTCTGTCATACGATGTCATCGATACCCCGGAAGGGTCGCTCACCGTGATCGGCATCTGCATCCCGTGGTTCGCCTCGGGGGTAAAGAGTGGTGATGCGAAGAACTGGGAGGATCATCGCTCCTTCCTGCGGTCACTATTGCCTGTGCTACGCGAAACCGTTCAAGGTCCCTGCCTTGTCGCAGGGGATTTCAATCAGCGGATCCCCCGAAGTCGCCAACCTCGGGAAGTGGCGGAAATGCTCGAAGAAGCATTCAACGGGTATGCGATTGCCACGGCAGGGGAACAACCGGAAACCGGGCGAACGCTGATCGATCACATTGCCATCTCGCCATTGATGCAATGCAGCGAAATTACTTCGTGGCGTGGCGATGAGGATGGAAAGAAAATGTCCGACCACGATGGGGTTTTCGCCGAAGTTTCGTTTCGGAAAGAGTAGGAAAATCAAATCCGTAACTGCAAAATCTCCCCCTACATGAAAGTCATCGCATGGAACCTCGCTCACCAAGTCAAGAAACGTCCGATCCCTGATTACATGGTCGATGTGATTCAGGATCTCGAAGCCGACACGGTTCTCTTCAATGAATATGTCGATGAGGGAATTCGTGAGCCCTTCAAGGAGGCTATGCGCGAAGCCGGATACAAGTGGCAGGCGGTTTCTCCCACCCCGGCCGTGCACAACCAGATCTTCGCCGCCTCTCGATTCGCTTTTAAGGTCGGCGACCTGCAGCCTCCTCAGTTTGACGGCTCAGCAATTTCAAACTTTCTCCACCTGAAGTTCGACGACCTCCCGACCGAAATGGTGGGAATGCGCGCCCGAGCCTACAAGAAGGCAGCCGACAAGCACGCCTATTGGGCCGAACTGGCAGTAATCATGGAGTCAGTGAAAGATCGCAAAATTCTCTTCGCTGGCGACGTGAACTACGATCCATTCAAGAAAGCCAAACAGCCGGAAGCCAGGACGGTTCCCTTTCATCTCTGTGACGGCTACCAAATTCCAAACCCGCAAGGCAACTGGAGCTTTCTCGCCCACAGCGGGAAGGGATTCAAGATCAACCATGTGATGCATACGCCTCATGTCGAAGTCACCGATGTCGAATTTCTCGACCGGATCCGGGGACGATTCCTGGCCGGGGAGAAGATCAAGAAGCCGATCTCCGACCATGCGGTTCTGAGATTTGATGTTGGCTGATTTTTCAGGCCGAGCCAAGGCCCTACTGAATCCTTCAAATAGCTCACAGATGCACTCAACCATCTGTGATTCCATTTTCTCAGACGAAGTTACCTGATCCCTGAGGCGGGACACATTCATCAGTGCCTCGCGGGACCGTGTCTGCTTTCCAGAACGCCCAAGGACACTTCGCCAGGTCTTCAGTGCCTCCCGGCACACCTGCTTCACGGTCTGGCCTCCATCTGCCAGGTACAAAATACGGATGATTTCTTCGGTTTTGTGTCTCTTCCCTTTCATGGTCGATTCTTGGGTTTTGGCCCAGAAGCCTAACATAAAAAGTGGCACAGTTCTCGGCGGTCAGCTCAACTCTCGAACACCTTATCCCATAAAGCCGCCTCACTTGAAATTGAGAGGAGAACAGGAAAGAGAATCCCCAAAAAACGCAAGTAATGCCTCTTATCCATCTTCCCTCGTTTCATCTGTCTTAGACTGACTTTTCTTTTCGCCCTCTTTCTCCTTATTCACAGAATCCAACTTCTCCGATCCCTCTTCATTGCGCTCCTTGAGGGTCTCTTTTTCCGCAGCTTGATCCTCCTTCTTTTTCTCCTTAGAGTCGGTTGAATCCACTCGCTCCGTATCCTGGGAAAGGTTGTCAGGCTTATTTACCAGCTCGCCCCCCGATTTGATGTTACCTGTATTGAGTGGATTCTTCTCGATCTGCATTTCTGCCCCAGCTGCCCCTTCTGTTTCAAGAGCGCGTTCCCTTTGGCTAACTGCATTTCCATTGGGGGCCGACTCTTGCAACCCGCTCACTGTTCCATCGGCCTTGCTCCCCTCTGCCGCTTCACTGGCAGGCAATTGAGGTTTCTGGCGTACAACAGACCAGGCCAATCCAACGAGAACTATACCCAGACCAACGGCTAGTCCCGGAATGACGGCTGATCTGCTCTTCGCAATACTGGATGATCCCTGAACAAGAATGATCGAAAGGTTATCTGCTTTTTTACCAGCCCGCTTGATTGCCAAAGCCGCATGCTTTTCAATCGTCGAGTCAATCGATCCATCCGGTGCCGACACCACTTGTGCCAGTTCTGCTGCGGAAAGGTGCTCCCAGAATCCGTCAGTACAGAGCAAAAACGAATCCCGATCACCGACCACCTCTGAGTTTCCGTATTCAGGTTCCTCAAACTCCTCTCCTCCCAAGGATTGAAGGAGCCGTCCCTGGTCAGGATGCGTCCCCATCTCCTCTTCTGAGATCTTTCCCCTCTCCAGGAGAATTTGAACGACCGAATGATCGAATGTCCGACTCATCCGCTCTCCATCTCGATAGTGATAGAGCCGACTGTCACCGGAATGAATCCAATGCGCCTTTTCTTTTGTCACGATCAATGCCACGAGAGTTGCCCTCGCCCGGGTTCCCGTGTCCGCCGCTACCTGGTTGATACGATCATGAGACGTTCTCGCAAGGATCTTCAGAAATTCCCCGGGGTTCGCAGAGGCTTCCTTGCCCTTCTCTCGCCATAAGCGTTGACTCACTTCCAGAACAGCCTGAGAGGCCAATCGCCCACCACTTTGGCCACCAACTCCGTCCGAGACAAGGTAAAGGCCGCCTCCAAATTCCGGGGATTCCAGGCAAATACATGTATCTTGCTGCTCGTCCCGGGCACCAATGCTTTGATAGGAAAAGGATGTTGGAATAACCCCCATCGAATGACAGGGATTACAGCAAAAGATTCAAGTCAAAGGCAAGCTCCCATTGCCGAACATCTCTCTGATTGCGATGTTCGATCCCGGGAGATTTGGCAAATTCTGAGTGACTAAGTCCAACACGGTGCCCAGCATTCCGCCCGGTGACTTTGCGAAAACGCCCTTTCCTTCCTTTGCGACCTCATCAAAGGACGAGAAGTGTCTCTGTGTTCTCGGATCCTGATTCGAATGATCCCTCCCTATTGATGCTACCTTCGTAGTGGACAATGTCTTGCCCGACAAGCCTGCTTCCCCCTCCCTCGAGACAAACCGCCTAGCGGCATCGGACACGAAATCACCTTCCATCGGGAACGACCTTGACCGCAATAGTCGGTTTGAGATAGCTTCACGTTTCATGGCGACTGATCCCGACAATATTTTTGAAGTGCCCTGCCCAAGCACTGTTCTGTTGGTCCCTATTTCAATCTCGCCACACTGGGAGAGTGAGGGTCGGGGATCACCTGACCTTGCCAAGCACGAAATTCGTAGAGGTCGAGGCATCACGAAGGAATCTTGTTTCAAGTAGGAACTACTATGATTACCGAAAACCGCCTCGCTCTCCCCACCGGATCACAGGTCGGCCCTTATCGGATTCAAGGCATCCTCGGACAGGGCGGCTTCGGCATCACCTATCTCACCGAGCACACAGGACTCCAGCGTCTCATCGCCCTCAAGGAACTTCTCCCCGTCGATTTCGCCACACGTGTCGACAATCAAACCGTCGTTCCCGTCACCGCCGCCAACGAAGCCGATTTCTCCTGGGCTCGAGAGCGCTTCATCGACGAAGCTCGCATTCTCGCCACCTTTCACCATCCCAACATCCTCGCCGTTCACGACATTATTGAGGCTAACAACACCGCTTACATGGCCACAGGCTATGAAGAGGGCGCCGACCTCGAAGTCTGGCTTCGCTCTCGCGAGGACCGCCCCTCGGAAGAAGAACTGCTCACGCTCCTCCACCCCCTTCTCGACGGGTTGGAAACGATTCACGAAAGTGGACTCCTCCACCGCGACATCAAGCCGGGGAACCTCTACATCAGCAATACGGACGGTCGCCCCATCCTACTCGATTTCGGATCGGCCCGCCAGGCCATTAATTCCCGCAGTCGACCAATCACGTCCATCATTACCCCGGGCTACGCCCCGTTTGAGCAGTATCATGACGATGGCAACCAGGGGCCCTGGAGTGACCTCTACGCATTGGGAGCCGTGGTCCATCGCATCCTCGTGGATGAAAAGCCGCCGGACGCAACCAAGCGCATCCGCAGCGATTCCTATCAGCCTCTCCAGAAAAGACTCGGGGGCCACTATTCTCCCGATTTGCTTGCCGCCGTGGACTGGGCACTGGCTCCATTCGAGGAAGATCGCCCTCAATCAGTCTGCCAGTGGAGGAACATGCTTTCACAGTTGACCAAACCCACCACTCAGAAACCACCCCCCGCAGCAGCAACGCCTACTCCTGACGCCCCACAAGTTACAACTCCTTCTGAAGAAACTCCGCCCGAATCCACCCGCACCAAAAGTCCTTTTCTTGGAAGCCCGGCGAAAGCAGGGAAAACGCTGCACGTCACAAACATCAATTGTGAATTCTCCCTAGACGACATCTGGGAACTCTTTTCCGGAGTCGGCAGTCCAGCGGGGGCCTTTCGGCCGGATGACGAAGGCGGTGAATGTTATGTGGAAATGAGGACATTAGGTGAAGCCAAGCGCGCCGCAGAGATCTTTGATGGCGAAAATTTTATGGGTTTTGATCTGGAAGTGGAGGTCCTGCTACCTGAAGGTAAAAACGCGCCCTTCCCCGACAAGGTGAGCTATCTTTTCGGTTATGGATTCGGCACACCTCGGGACTGGCTCATACAAAAAACCAAGGCTCTCTTCAAGACACTAGCAATAGCTATCCTGGTAATAATCGGACTATCTATTTTATTTACTATATTAATTTCCGTATTAGGCTGATTGAGTGCCATTCAAGGCGGATATGTGCACACATTTCAACATGACAGAAGAGCGCATCTCACCGACACGCTCCCCTTTTGAGTATATGATAGTCACAAAATATCATTCGGAAACCAGCACCGGTATAGAATGGGCCACAAGAGCAACGAAATACACAAATGCGAAGCTTTGTCGCACACGGCGCTGTTTCGGATCGTCTCAAAAAAAATACTGACACTAGTTTCGAATCCCAACATCCAAAATGAAACGCATTCCCGTTGCCTTTGTTACTATCGCTACCACATTCGAGCTCACTCCAGAAGCTCTAGATTAGCATTACTGCTTCGCGGAAACGAACGGGGCCACTATCGTTAAGCTCGAAATGGTCAGCTGGGGTTCGGGTGATGTCGTCACCGGGGGGGAAACCTGCCTTTGGAGGAACGACGCCCACCATCACCAGACCTTTAGGAGAACTTCTATTCAGCGAGAAATTCGAAGAAAGTTACTACGACTTTTCTGGCCTTCATGACGGAAAGGCGAAGATCCGTTTCACCGCATCCACCAATAAGGCGAAGGTGCAGCTACCCTTCACCGGAACCGATCAGGAAGCGGATGAGAACGAATCTCTTATTCGGTTTTTGCGGACACCTTCGTGCAACATGGAACCCGACAACTCTCTTAGTATAAAAATTTTGCGGGCACGAAAAACGCACCATTTGGAAGACCTTGTCTGCAATCTGTGTAAAAGACGCGTAGGGATCCATCCATCCTGGACGAGCAAATTCAGAGCAGGTGTTTCTGGGTGAAGACGCTTCCCTTAACCGTTTCATCCTTGATCTTCTGGGAGAATGAAGATTTGGCATCACTTACCTAGTGGTCCTTCAAACATGAATTGAAGGGTAGAGGGACTTGAGTTTGATTCTCGAATCCTCGCAGGTGAATTGCCACGAAGTTTTGCGACACTCCTTGTTTCGAAGTTTCACGCTTGCCTTGCATTGGCGGCGAAGCTGATCGGCGCTTACGACCCTCGGAGAGATCCCGGTTCTCACGACCGCTGAAATTTCGCTCTCTGCGATGTTGAGCCAACTCCCATGCACCGGGGTATGATGACGCTCGAAGCGATTCATTAGACGATAGGCTTCTTCGGGTTCAAATGCGGCGTAGAGCGCCCCGTCCTTGTGGGTATTGAGGTTGTCTTCCACGAGGATGATCTTCTCGGCCTCCGGAAACATCGTGTCACTGATCAACTTGAGTGCCTGCGCGTAATCAAGCTTCGTGCGGGTAGCGGTCTTTGAAATATAGATCTCACGGACACCGAGGAGAGGGGCATAGATCATGAACGCGCTGGCGGAACCTTTGCGCACATACCCC
>Ga0222633_1001376_pt1 | contig 13199 bp, 15 predicted proteins | sample AntAcemetageno48_FD_179816 | JGI IMG/M metagenome (GOLD analysis project Ga0222633, IMG submission 179816) | Saline water microbial communities from Ace Lake, Antarctica - #48 | ecosystem: Environmental > Aquatic > Non-marine Saline and Alkaline > Saline | place: Antarctica: Ace Lake | collected...
GGAAGTCTTTCCTGTACCGGGAGGTCCATGGAGGCACAGACGGGCGCCCACCTGATCGCGAAGCCTGTCCGCGACACCGGCGAGATCCTGGTTCGCATTGAGGTAGTCGAGATTGTATCCCGAGGAACGTCCCGGGACATTTCTGAGAAGCGCGGGTCGATGTCCCTGGGCCTTCAGCGTGTTCTCCAGGAGACCTGCAGCGACCTCGCCCCGGCGATGCATGGGAATAGACTGCTCCACACCCCGGATGACCTCGCCGACGTTTTTGAGAACTGCCGGGGAGATGTTTCGATCCGAGGCAATCGTCTCAATGAGAGCCTCATCGATCGCACTCCCGAGGGCCTTTCGGGTCAGTTCCCGCCGCAAGCCTCTCGGTGGAACCGGCACCTCAAGGATCAGGTCGAAACGGCGGGCGAAGGCGGGATCCAGTCCTCGAATGGTATTGGAGATCCAGATAACGGGCCACTGGTTCCGTTCCAGCATTTGATTGAACCACCCCTTGTGGGTCGAAGCGACGGAACGCCCCAGGAAAGAGGCCGCGAAGATATCCTCTGCCTCATCAAAGACGATCAGAGAAGGTCGACCGCTGGTGTAGGCATCCGCAAACTCAAGGCTTCCCAATCGGTCGATCGGCTCCATCGGCTCCCTTCCCGCCCTCGACGTAGCGACCTCAAAGACTTCCGCCCCAAGCTCCTTTCCTAAGAGCCGTGTGAGCTGGGTCTTCCCGGTACCGGGGACACCATGCAGAAGAATATTAGCTCCCTTTTTCCGGAGCCTGACAGAGCGCTCCAGATGGGCAAGCAGGAGTTCGATATCGTCGTTCAGGTAGGAGAAGGACGACAAGGCGAGATCCGGTGGCTGCGTGATCCCTATCCCCAGGGATTTCAGGATCGCCGTTTCGGCGTAGCGGTCCTGGAACAGCATCCGAGCGACCCGGGGGGATGAAAACTCGAGTTGATCCGAACGTCGGTAACCCTGCGACTCCTGCTTGAGGAGCCTGGTCTGAGTCAGGAGGCCGTCGGACCTCAAAGCTCCCTCCACCTTGTTTCCCGGAAGGGAAAGGGTCCTGGCAAAAAATCGAACGGGATCCCGATGGATTGCAGATCCCAGAACTTCGCGAAGATCCGCGAGCAGAGGCTCCACCCGCAAGCAGATCAGGAATCCAAGAATCTGCTGCTCGGTTCGGGGCAACCGGAGATCCCGGCAAAAGCGACTGATGTTGTGCGCAGCCCGCCGGGGCAAGCCAACCGGGCGGGATGAATCCTCCAGCGCTGCCAGCATCCCGTCCATCTGCCGACAGGCACGCACCTGAGAAAATTCCTCATTCGCAGGCAGTTCGAGAAAACCGGCGATGTCATCATCTTCGTATCCTGACTTCGTGACAAATTGCTTCCGGGCAATACCGGGAGCCAGCGCTCTAAGAATCCAGAGGGCGACTTGTCGCCTGTAACAGGTGTTGAGGTGAGAGATAGACATGATGTTTGTGTGATTGTGTTAAGATACCCATGAGTGCGACAGGATAGGTCGCACTCGATTTTCCCCGAAGAAGGCGTTAATCCATGCGTGCAGAAAATCAGCCTCTGAAGTCACCATCAGGCTAGGGATGGGACAATGGTGGGGTGATAGCTGGAGAATCCCATCATCCGACGATTGAAGCCGTAGGGACGTAAAGAACTGGTTTGAAACTACTCACGGTAGCCCCAATTCACTTCCCAATCAGTCGGCGTATTACCTCCCACGCTCCGGGTCGGATCTGTTCGATCCGATCGTGCCATGCCAGCACGAGTTCGCGGCTGTAGGGACGAAGGAACGGCAGATCGAGGGCCACGAAGCGATTGGCGTCGAGATCCTCCGATGCGGAATCCGGGAGCAACGCTGCCAACGACGGGTCCTTCTTCAGTGCCTCAAGCGCCGTACGGAAACTGGAGCAGGCGTAGCGCACCTCCGGAACAACCCCTTCCTCAGCGGAGAGTTCGTCAAAGCGACGACGGTATTCCCCGCCCATCGAAGTCGCGAGCGGGATTCTCCGGAGCACTTCCAATGGATCGTCTCCGCAACGCCTGGCCATCCCCTTCCGGACGAAGAGAGCGTAGCGCACCGATGCGAGTTTTCGCGTGTTGATGCGCTTCGAGGTGATCGCCGACTTTCGGACAATCCCGATATCGAGGGAAAAGTCGTCGAGACCCTGCATGACTTCCCGGGAACGGAGACTCTTCAGGACAAGCCGTGGAGGTGGATCTCCCCAGTCGATCTCGCGAACGTGGGGCAGAAACACCCACTCCAGCGCCGACTGGCTCGCCCCGATCCTCAGCTCAAGCGGTTCCGCCCTGCACTCGTCGGCGAAGTCATCCAGCGCTTGCAAGTGAGACCGGGCCAGTTCGGCAAGCCGCTTCCCCGCATCCGTCAATTCGATCCCCCTTCCCTTCCGCCTCCTGAGCTCTGCTCCGAAAACCGCCTCCAGCTCCGAGAGATTCCGACTGAGCTGGCTCTGCTGGCTGGGATCGTCCGGAGCAGCCGCCGCAATGCCCCCCGCATCGTCCACCCTGACAAGAGAATGGAGACGCGCCAGAGAAAACCCAGCTTGCAGGAAGGGTGATTCATTCATGATATATCAGTAATGCAGATTGCAATTTACTCCATTTTTAGATCATGGTTTTACCCTACACTGGAGGTGCAATGAAAAACAAGACAATGAACCGCTACGACATCATCGGAGACATCCACGGCGAATGCGCCGCGCTTGAATACCTCCTCGCAAAACTTGGATATCACGAGGGCCCAGAGGGCTACTCCCACCCAGAGGAACGGAAAGCGATCTTCGTGGGGGACCTGATCGACCGCGGACCGAACAGCAGGGGTGCTCTCCACCTCGTGCGTCGCATGAAAGATGCCGGGAACGCCGATGTCATCATGGGTAACCACGAATTCAACTTCGTCTCCTACAAGACTCCGAACAGTGAGGGAGGGTTTCTCCGCCCCCACAACGAGAAGAACGACTCGCAGGTCGCCGCGACCCTCAAATCCTTCTCCGGGCACGAGGATGAGATTCCGGAGTTTCTCGAATGGATGCGCTCGCTGCCCCTCTTCCTCGATTTCGGGGACTTCCGAGTCGTCCACGCCTCCTGGATCTCCGAGGACATCTGCTATCTTAAGGACAAGTCGCTGCTGGACGATCCGTTTCTTCAGGAGGCAAACCGGAAGGGATCGCGTGCCTACGAGGCCATAGAGCATGTGCTCAAAGGGCTGGAGTTGCCTCTGCCCAACGGTAAGCAAATCAACGATTCCAATGGAATTCCACGGAAAGAAATGCGAATCCGCTGGTGGGGCGAGAATTCCGGCCTCACCTGGAAGGAGATCGCTTTTCCCCCACTCCCTGATTTAGAAGACGACAGTCCAGTCAGGCTCGCTGACATGGAAAGACTGGTCGACTATGCCGGGACGGAGCCGCCGGTCTTCTTTGGCCATTACAAGCTGACACATTCCGATCTACGCCTTGAGGCCTTGAACGTGAAATGCCTCGACTACGGTCTCGGTCACGGGGGACCCGCCACCGCCTACCGGTGGGACGGGGATTCCGAACTCGATCTCTCCCGAGTCGTCCAGTGCCATCAAACTGCCCCCTCGAAACTTGCCTCCATAGCCAAGCCATGAACCTCACTGAACGCTACGAAAAGGCTCTCACTTTCGCCGCCCGGACCCACGGCGATCATTGCCGGAAAGGAACGGCAATCCCCTACCTGAGCCACCTGCTCCACGCCTCGGCTATCGTTATGGAGAATGGAGGCGACGAGGACGAATGCATCGCCGCGCTACTCCACGACGTCATCGAGGATCGCCCGGAAGTCCACGGTGGGGAAGAAGCCACAATGCGGGAGATCGAATCCCGCTGGGGTAAACGGGTCTTGAAAATCGTTCGCGAGGTCACCAATACCGATGAGCTCCCCAAGCCGAAGTGGGCCGACACCTCACTTTCCGGGAAACGCGTTTCCCTCGCCGACCGCCTCGCCAACCTGCGATCCATCCTCATGGAACTGCGGACTGCTGGCCCGGTGCTCTGGGAGAAGTTTTCACACGGTCGGGATGAGACGCTGCGAAAATACCGGGGAAACATCGACCAACTCCGTAAGTCGGACCCCGGCCCTCTCGTCGAGGAAATGCACTTCGTTCTGCTGGAAATCGAGCGGTTGAGCAGGTAGACAAGGGACACTGCTCAGTTCTACCGGGTGAGAACCCGGCGATGACCGCGATTCCGGTCACTGTCTTCTTGGAAAAAGAGAACGTGTCCTTCTCACTGACAACGATCCTATCCAAATGAGAAAACTCCACGTATTGCCTCGATCCTTAGCACTGCTGCTACTTTCCCTGGCGCCTCTGCTTCCGCTGGCCGCTCAGGAAGTCCTCCCGCTATGGGAAGGGGAAATTCCCAACAGCATTCCCCATTCAGTCGAAGAAGTCGTGGAGGAGAGAAACGGTCAGTTCTCCGGATACAAAGGCGCGACGAACCCGACCCTCGAAGTCGTTCTTCCGGAAAAGAGTGAAACGCCAACCGCTGCGGTCGTCATCTGCCCGGGTGGTGGGTATGTCAGGCAAGTCTATCGCAGTGAAGGAACAAACATCGCCAAGGTGTTCGCCGAGCAGGGAGTCGCCGCCTTTATCCTGAAATACCGGATCCCCAACGACGAGACGATGGCGGACAAATCGATCGGCGCGCTTCAGGACGCGCAACGGGCCATCCAGATGATCCGGCAGAATGCAGCCAAATGGAATGTCGATCCATCAATGGTCGGCATCATGGGATTCTCCGCAGGCGGACACGTGGCTTCCACGGCGGCAACGCATTTCAAGAAGGCCTACATCCCGAATCCGGAGGGAACTAGCCTGCGCCCGGACTTCGCGATCCTCATCTACCCGGTCATCAGTATGATCGACGGGATCGCCCACGGTGGCAGCAGGGAGAATCTGTTAGGCAAGAATCCCGATGAGGCAGCAGTAAAACTGTTTTCCAACGAGCTGCAGATCGACAAGGACACGCCGCCGACCTGGCTGACACATGCCGGGGACGACGTAGCGGTTCCCGTCGCGAACAGCGTTCGCTTCTACAGTGCCCTCGTCGATAACGGCGTCCCCGCGGAAATGCACCTCTACCCGAAAGGCGGGCACGGTTTCGTACTGAAATATCCTGCCGAACAATGGATGCGCCCGATCTTCGACTGGATGAAGCAGAGCGAGATTCAGTAGATTGCCGCTGAGGGCAGATACCTCCGCCCCCATCAAAATTCGGCCGGGCAACCGCTTCGCGATAACGCCGAGATGAAGCATGGATTCCAAGTTGCCGTTTCGGCTATACTGATCGCATGAAGAAGCGGAACCACTGGATTTCTTTCTGCCTGATCACCTCGGCGATTCCCGCCAGCCTCGCCGCCCGCGAATGGCAGGTACCCGAAAATGTCGCTACCATTCAGAAAGCGATCGATCAGGCCGAACCCGGCGACAGCATTCTCGTCGCCCCGGGAACCTATGCCGAGCGAATTCGGATCAAGCCCCGAATCACCCTCCGAAGCCGGGGCGAAGACATCCCCGGAGAAAAAGGTCTGAAGCGGGCCGAACTCACCATCATCGATGGCGGCGGTGAAGACGGCGGCGATTCTCCCGGCGTGACGATGGCCGAAGGCGCGATCCTCGACGGTTTCACCGTCACCGGAGTCGGGACCTACGACGACGCAAAATGGCAGGAGGCCCGGGACCTGAAAGGCGCCAACCAATCCCACGAGCACATCGGCCATTTCGGCACCCCGGGCATTGCCGTGACAGCCGTGACCTGCTCGATACTCAACAATATCGTTCATCACAACGGCGCCACCGGAATTGCGATTCAGGGCAAGGAAGGCAAACGCTGTGCCCCCTTCATTTCCGGAAACGCCTGCTACCGAAACATGGGCGGCGGCATTGGATCAATGAATGGTTCGACCGCCATCATCGACAGCAACACCTGCTTCGAGAACTTCTACGCCGGCATCGGTCATGACAACGCCAGCCCGCACGTGATCCACAATGAATGCTATGGAAATATCCGCGCCGGGATCGGGGTCAGCGAAGGATCCTGCGCCATCGTTCGCGGCAACCGATGCTACCAGAATCGTCGCGCGGGCATTGGCATTCGCACCGGATCGAGCACCCGGCCTGTGATCGAGGACAATGACTGCTACGAAAACGATATGGCGGGCATCGGCGTGGAGGAAGAAGCCGCGCCCATCATTCGGAACAATCGCTGTCACCACAATCAACTTGCCGGGATCGGCTGCAAGGAACACGCCAATCCCATCATCGACGGCAACTATTGCTACGAAAACAAGGCCGCCGGGATCGGCACCGAATCATCGACTGCGTTGATCCGAGGCAATCACTGCGAAAAAAACGAGTCCACCGGAATCGGGATCAGCGGGACCTCCACTGCTCTCGTCGTCGGAAACACCTGTGAGGAGAACCGCCTAGTCGCGATCGGGATTCCCAACGGTGGCCAGGCCGTGCTTCACGGAAACACCTTCGTCCGCACCGGCGGCATGCCGCCCATCGTCGCCATTCTCAACGGATCGACCGCCACTCTGATCGACAACACGATCCGTGGCGGCGGAGTTGGCGCCATCATGCTCGATGGCGAACTGATCGCGATCGGCAACACCATTGAAGGCCGGAATGGTGGCTCGGGAATCGTGATCCGTGAGAAGGGTCACGCCATGCTTTCCGGAAACTCGATCACCGGATACAGGAAACCCGTAAACGAGCCTGAAAAGGCGACGGTGGTCGATTGATCCAGTCGTTCATATCAACCGGGCCAGGAGCCTCGACTCACTCGCCGTGATCCTTGCGGGAGTGCAGCGATTCCAGTAAACGAGCACGCCGACAACCAATACGCCTACTTCATGGGCGCGAGCCGGGCGAAGCAGCTGCTGGCGGTGGTGTATGGCGAGACAAATTCTTAACGGAATCGATTATTAGCGGAGGGCACTACCTTTACCCAATCTATTTGCGCTTTGCCAACCTGCGATCCGCCCTCATGGAACTGCGGACCGTTGGCAAATATGAAACTTCTTTTGTATCCCGCTCACTTTTGCCACACCCCGAAGCCTTTCCGACGAAGCGCCTCGGCATGGCTCACTTCCCTTTCGATGGCCTCTTCCCTGGAGAGGAGCGGAATGTTTTTGAACTTCTTCTTCGCGAGATGGAGTCCGTATTTGTGAACCCATTTCGCGGCAGCCCGATGCTTGCTCTTGTGCTGCACGAATCGCTCCTCAGGGGTCTGGCTCGTCATCCCGACATAATAACACGGCTTCCCCTCTGCATAGCCGGGGTTGGCTTTGCGAAACTTCTTCTTCGTTAACACCCCTTCATCAAGTCGCACGACGTAAATGCTGTAGGCAGGGCGATCCGAACGTAGGCGCAAACGCTCGCGAAATGAACCCAGCGTTAGTTGCTCCGCCCCACCGCAACTCACGACCGAAAGATCATCCCCCTCCACCAGGAAGATGGCATTCTGCCTGAACTCCCGCCCCAGCTCCAACATCCGGGCGTCCTCAATCCCGCACACCGCGAAGGACTTCTCCTCGTGCGCCCAGTCCGGCGAGATTCCGGTGAGCTTCTGCATGGAGCCCCCCAGGCGATTGAGATCTTTTCGGAGCCGCAGCTGTGCCTCTTTGTCCTCGCGTCTCTCCCCTGACGATTCTGGATTACAGGCGGTGATGATGAAAAAGCGGGCGGGCCACTCCATCTCCCTCGACTTCACAGCGAAAAGAGTCTCCGCGTATTCTTCCAGAATCATGATCTGAGAGACATACCACGCCTGACTTGAACTTAAACGGCGAACATTAAAGTGCCCCACCCCGGCGAGGGCGCTGATGAAATCATTCACGACACTGCGAACCTCGTCATTGACCGCTGCGACATCGCCTTCACCGGCCAGCCCGCGGGTCTTCCGCACAAAATTGAGCCGCTACCAGCCGCCGACCAGCATCCGCATACGGATGGGCTGTTCTTCCGTTTCATTGCCCAGATCGACGCCATGGTCCACCTGATGTTGCAACGCCCACTGGTAGTGCCACAAGCCCCGGAGCGGGATGAGCCGACCCTTGGGCGAAAGCCAGAATTTCTCGCTCGGCTGCCAGCTGATATGCGAGAGCCGTGGAATTCCCTCTGCTCTCATTTTCGGTTCCCTCCCCACGGTAGGCCGCCCGGGGTTTCAATGGTCCGCTTCCCGACCCGAACAAACGTCCTCGAGTCCAACGGATTCCCGTCGACCCGGCGCACATATTCCCCGTCTGCGTCGAATCGGTAGACCTCATCCCAAGACTGGCGGTAGTCATATCCGATGAGACGGCAGCGACGGTGGTTCTGGTAGTGATCCCTGACCGCTTCCCCCACTTCCTGAAGCATCTCGTAATGCGACAACTTCGCAAACTCTTCAGGGAGTCTGACCAGCAGAAAGTGTTCGGCTCCCAACACGGTGATCAGACTCGGATGGTATTTTTCGGGTAACCTTCCCCACAGGTGGGGGCCTCGCCTTGCCATGGCCTCCTCCGTTTCTCTCCTGCGGCGATCTGTTGTCCTTTCCCTTTCCTGCTTCTCGTGGGCCTCCCAAACGACGGCGAGTTGCTCAGCGGGAATCCGAAGCGTTGCCGCGACCCTCCGGACCACCGCAGGCACGAAGCGCTCACTTCGCAAAAGTTCGTCGAGATGCCGGTAAGCTTTCGTCGGGTTCTTGCCTTCGGCCAGGCTGAGCCCCAGTTCGCGCCGTTCGATCCCGCGTGACAACATTCCCACCCGTATGAGTTCGGTGATCGGACTGTCGGTGTTTGTGTTCATTTTCTTGCTTTGTCCTTACAATATCAGAAATCAGAACAACCTTTGCAATGGGCATGTCTGTCATAAGAATCGAACTCGCCCTCCCAGTATGACAAACTTAAGGCGTGCGAAGCGTCTGCCGTTATCGTACTTTACTTATAGATGAAAGACCGTTTGCCCGATCCCCGTTTCCCTGTTCCGATCCCCCCGGGAAAACCCCAAAAATCCTCCTCCAATCGTGAATTTTATCCTGAGATTGACATTAATTCAGGGAGTTGTGTCATGAAAGACGGACGACCCGCGAGATTTGAGAATTGGTTGGACTGCGATACCCAAACATTTTGCCGGACCGTCTACTATTCAACACTGGACGCAGAAGACTGGGACGAGCGGAGGCACTACGATTTCCTGAAGGAAAGCGACCTCCTGAACGACAAAACTCGTCCCGACGAATCTGTGGGCCTCAATCGGAGCGACGATGAGGCCGGGCAGTCGTGGTGGTCTGTCACTGTAGGAGTTTTCGACGATGAGGAGGACTGAAATGGCCGCTATGAACGAAAATCTTTTGAACAGAGCTATTGAGGAGATCGATAAGGAACTGAGGCGGATCGCCCGTGAGAATCCGTTCACGGAAATGCGCTACGGGATTCCATCGTGGACGGAAGACGTCATGAACAAGGCCGTGACCTGCGAAGATTTCGGCGACGACGTGGATGACGTCACAGAAACAGTTGAGGACCTCAGGCATGAACAGGCGGAGATTTTTCTTTCGATGACGGTCCAGGCTCTCCATGACGAGTCGATGTGGTTTTCCACGTGGTCTCTTCCCTCCGGGATGACTGCTTACCTCGTGGATGGTTGGAACGATGAGCCTGCGCTGTTCGCTGTCGACGAGGACGGCTTTTCCGACGAGCGTGCGGCCGGGCTTGTCAGTAACTTCTTTCGCTCCATCTACATTGACCGTGATCCTGAACCGGACGGCCCGGAGGTGCTTGGAATCAGTATCTATGATGTCGAGGTCTATCTTGAGACCCGCACGCCCGAGTTAGATCTGCTGGTTAAATCGGGAGAACTCTAAGGAGTCCCTCGCTGAAATCGCATTCTGCGGCGAACGTGACCCAACCTGCGCTCTCAGTCACGGCTGAGAACTTCAAAATTATTGCACGATGAGTAGATCCAAGAGAAAGCGGCCCTTTATTCCGGTCACAACGGCTACCTCTGAAAAGGAAGAAAAGACAGAAGCGAACAGGAAGATGAGGAGGATAAATAAGACGATTTTAAGCCAGACTGAGGATGACGAAAAGGTCTTGGATCAGAAGGCGATCACAGATGCCCGGACCTTCAGCAAAGATGGGAAAAGAAGAATAGACCTGGAGGATGAATCCAAACACCTCAGGAAATAGATTTTGGTTCGCTCTGCTCCCTGCGTGCCGAAGTCATGAGGTCGGAGGGTGTTCAGCACTCTTACTAATCGCCTGCGAAACGGAGCCTAAATTGCAATCCGTTAGGATTGGTGAATGAACTGAGCCCATTCTTTGCCTAGTTGAATGTCGCCGTCCCATTATCCCGTCATCCCATTTTGATCTCGAAGGTTTCAATTTCTCCGTTGTCATAAACAATGCGGCCTTCGGGAATCCTTACCGCACCCAAAAGTCCCCGGAAAGTTCCGTCGAAAGACTCCTCTTTGCGTTCTTGCCATCGCCTTGCAACCGCGAAATCAGCATAGATTGCCCGTGAAGAAAAATCCTTTTCGTCACGATAAACTGAGTAGTGGCCGAAAACGCAAATCGGATCTTCCTTGTAATCTTCCCACCACCGGACTCGTTCCTCGTTGCGGATCTTGCCACTGGCTAGAAACGGCAATCTTCGGATTGCTTTTCTCTTCCCGAAGTAAGCAATTTCACAGGGTTGAGGTTTTGTTGTTCCAACTTCCGGTCAATTTCGTCAAGATTCGAATCTTCATGCTGAGCCTTGATCTCTGCTTCAGACTCTTTGTAAAGAGTCACGGCATCATCGGTTCTCCGGGCGATCTCGACCATCGCATCATCCCAGCAAGCATGGACGACTCTCAGGTCAGTTCGCCAAGGAACACGAGTCGCCTGCCTTCTGGGTGTATGCCTTCGGTGTCGTAACCCAGTTCGCGCATCAACGATTTTAATGCGTCGATCTCTCCATGGACATCACCAACAATATCGAGTTAACCATCGAACAAGGATTGCACTAAGGAATCAGGTAGCGGGAAACTTCTTCTCATGATTTGCATTTGCAGGCATTGCTTGGGAGAACAGTCAGATCAGTGACTTTACGAACAGTAACGTCCGGCTGCATCGCTGATGTCGATTTAAGTGAATACCAGTTTTTGCATCAAGATCAAAATGTAGAGGCGAGTCAATGAGCTGCGGCAATTTAATCCCGATAGAGCGCGTTCAGGTCATTGTCGCCGATGGCAAAGACGCCGCCTTTCAAAGCACCTTGTCCGCTGGATTGGATATCAAGTTTCAAGGAGTTCGACCCATCGCTCGAAAGCCGGGACTGATTGACTGAAGATCAGATCTCGATCGACCGCCAGTCCAGCCAGCCAGGCTTTTCGGTCGAGCGGTAAAAGGCCTGAAACGATTCAATTACTTCCTCAACCGGCAAGAGGTCTCGATATTCCCCCTGATTGACGTGGTCGTGTTTTTTTAACTCGAATCGCTTGCTGGATCCTCCCGGGTATGATCCTCGCCAATGCTGGTAGCCCTCGTGCCATTCGAGGTGGTATCCATTGAATCCGTGAAGCGCCTGAACGAAGCCCCGACTCGGGCTTTCGAGAATACAGAAGCTGTTTCCGTGCCCTGGATCAATTTGCAGGATCACGGCCTCGACTGTATCCCACTCGGGATTTTCTATCCGAAGGCCTTCCTCGTTGGAAAGAATCAGCCGTTTGGGGGCTGGAGCAGGCAAAGGTTTTGTAGACTCCCCGGTCAGGACCTTCGTGGCTCCTCTGCTTTCAGCTATTCTTACTGGAACTTCGGTCATCTGTAGATTCTGAACGATGGCAGTTGGGAAGGAAATGCCGATCTCTGTCATAAGATGTCATCCACCCGCTCTTTACCGGGCTGGACAAAGTCAGAAACTTCCTACAAAACAACCCCATGGCCCGCTGGTTTTACAATCGCCCCTCCGAATGCTGCGACGAAGCAGAGATCAAAGTCGCCAATAAACTTCGTCGCCTCAGTAAGCGCTGGACGATTCGCTGGGGATTCTACTATGTCGACAACAAGGGTGTCCGTCGCGAGGGAGACTTTCTCATCTTCGATCCCATGCACGGCCTGCTCGTACTGGAGGTCAAAGGCACCCGCTTCCGCCAGTTCGCTCCGACAGGGCGCTGGGAGGGCGATCCGGACAATGACCCTGATCACCCCCTCTTCCAGCTGGACCAGGAGCACGCCGGCGTTTTGGCAGAACTGAACGCTACTCAGCCGGGCTGGAGGCCTGTGTCCAAGGCTATATGCCTGCCCAACGAATTTATCCCGGAAGGACAAAGAACCTTTCAAGGACTGCCCCGGGAAGTGTTCGTCGACTCCAAAGACTTGGAGCACATCAACTCTGTCTTCGGTCGCTACTTCGACGGAGAACCACCCCGCAATATCCAGACACACCGGGAGGTGTTTTTGTCAGCCTATGGCAAAGGTCTTTCCCACTCCGATCTCCGGCACTTCATTGATCACAACGAGATCATCTTTCGCAAACAGCTGACTCGCCAATATCAACTTCTGGATATTCTCGAAGCCAATCAGCAACTGTTTATCGAAGGGGGAGCCGGAACCGGCAAGACCTGGAACGCGGTCGAGAAAGCTGTCCGACTAGCCGAGTCGGGAGACGGGCAACATGTTCTACTCCTCGGCTATAACATTGCTTTGAGCCGTTTCCTTCAGGACCTCGTTTCCCGCCACAAACTATCCAAAGGAACCATCACCGTTTTCCAATGGGAAGAACTCGCTGCCCATGTGCTCAGTGCCTGCGGCATGGACCACGCGCCCCCCGGAGCCGACGCCACCTACGAGGAGAAGCAACGCTACTACGACAGAGACCTCCCGGAGTTCCTGCTAGAATGCGTTTGCGAGGATGAGTTCGCCACCTCCCTCCCGAAGTTTGACGCCCTGGTCGTCGATGAAGCCCAGGACCATGACACCGCTTTTCACGAAGACTGCCAGGTCCCTGGAGATAGCTCGCTCTGTGGCTGGTGGTCGATTTACCTGGCGTTGCTGAATGAGGGAACCAGGGCACCCATGGCCCTCTTCTTCGACACCGCCCAACGCCCACCCTTTCGGGGACGGGGCGGCTTTGATGCGAAGCTCATTGCTCAACAACTCAGCCAACCC
>Ga0222633_1001378_pt1 | contig 13182 bp, 13 predicted proteins | sample AntAcemetageno48_FD_179816 | JGI IMG/M metagenome (GOLD analysis project Ga0222633, IMG submission 179816) | Saline water microbial communities from Ace Lake, Antarctica - #48 | ecosystem: Environmental > Aquatic > Non-marine Saline and Alkaline > Saline | place: Antarctica: Ace Lake | collected...
CACTATCACTCGCGTCACTACCGTTTCAATCAAGCGGCGAAATGGCATTGGTGAGCATTGGTTGTGCGAGCTTTTTTGTGACATTACCCCTGGCGCTAATCACAACGGTTATGCAGGAGGTGACACCGAACAATATGCGAGGTGTGGTTAATGGAATGTACGTTGTCACGACCAATGTACTTGGGCTGGCGCTTGGTCCAACGCTGGTGGCTGCATCAACAGATTATATCTTTCAGGATACGATGGCGGTTGCCAAGTCACTGGCGCTTGTCGCCTTGTGTGTCGGACCTATTGCGGTGTACCTGCTGAATCAGGGTCGACGATCCTATATTGAGCTTGAGGATAGGTAGCGGATCAGGCTCCCCAGTTCATATCCGCTTCCTGTTCCATGAATTGTGCGACCCACCGATGGTAGTTTTGTGCTGCAGGTTCGTTTTTCCCGAACAGAAATTCGTTGTTCGCGCCGCTCTTGATACCTTGCTGGATCAGCAAACCTAATCGATAGTCTTCATCCTGCACTGCCTGAAGTACCATTGCGCTGAAGTTCTCGGCGGCGGCAATGTCCTCTTTGGTTTTTGGTTCGTGTGCACAAAGCACCATTTGGATGGTGACCGTTGAGTCAGGTGTCTCCCCGGGGAAAATCTGGCTTACCAGGCAGTGGTCACCCAGAATGCCGGAGATGGAAAGGTTCGGGAAACAGTTATGAACCAGTCGAATATGTTCCAGTGGTTTCCAGTCTTCTTCTGGTGTGTCTTTAAGTGTACCCAGAGATTTACGCGCCAGTGTCAGTCGTTGGTGCGGTCCGTAGGTGTCAAGAACTAACAGGTTTCCAATGGTGTGTTGTCCGACGGTCGCGCCGTGAACCACGTTGTGGTGGTAGATTTCGAGATAACCATCCATGGTGACCTTCCAGCCAGGACCAGGCAGTTCCCGTTTCTCATAAAGGTGCCATTCGTCCAGCTTAAGCGTATCCAGCCTGGTCTTCATATCACCTAACCAGCCATCGATATCGATTGGTTCTGACGCGTTTAGTGTGACCCAGACAATACCGCTGGCTTCCGCGCAGCCAAGCGATGTGAGACCGAGGTTCTCTTCTTCTACATCACCAAAAAGTTGCCCTGCGTATCGGCTGACAAGCTCTCCCTGCCTCCCGTAAGTCCAGGCGTGGTAAGGGCAGGGAAAGTTTCTCGCATTGCCAGACTCGGTTTCGCACACGCGTGCACCCCGGTGTCGGCATACGTTCAGGAATGCACGGACAACACCATCGTCACCACGAACCAGCAACACGGGCGTTTCCAGGGCAAAGATGGTTTTGTAGTCGCCGGGGTCCGGCAGTTCGAGGCTTAATGCCAGCGCCAAAGGCAGCGTTTTGAATATTCTGCCTTTTTCCGCGCTATAACGCGCTTCATCGGTATAAGCCCCGATAGGCACACGCAGAATGGAATCTGTCAGGTCGGTAGTCTGGTGTTGCTGATGCTCCAGCGCTCTGCGAGCTAGCTGCATCAGGTCAGCGTCTGCCTCAGTGTTCGACATTGTCATCAGGCCGAATTCTTCTGGTCATAATGGTCCGCAATCACGTCGCTGCCCAGTGTGGAACCGTCATTGTTCCCCAGGGTGATTGCCGGCCAGCGACTATCTTTGAACATGAACAACACGGTTGCTCCTTCGGGGCCGGCTACCAGTGGTCCGTAACCGCGATTCGCCAAACCGATCCGGACGTCACCTGCTTTGTGCCAGGTGGCTCCAACTCTCTGGGTGCCTTCGAGGAGAATCTCTGTGTAGTCACAGTCGTGTGTGTGTGCTTCCACATAACTGTCGGGTGGAAAGTAGACCTTGAAAACGGTGGGAGAGGTTTCTTCCCGGGGGTCTCCTACCTTGTACATGCTGGTAATAACCCCCGTGGGGAGCTCAACCTTATCCAGATCGTCCCAGTTGAAGGCGAAATGTCCTTTGCGATTGAGTTCATCGGCTATTGCTTCATCTGTTTTCTGAACCATCTTTATTTCCTCTAAATGGGATCGACCTTGTGTTTATAGCGGAGGAGGGCCTGCGGAGCAAGCGCTGGCGATTGAAACAGCGAGCATCATTACTCAGGGTTATGCGCGTCATTGGCTTGACTAAAATCAGACCTCGGCTATGGTTATTTCTGACTGGTTGAGTGGAATGCACGATGGATGTTCGAACGCTGATGCAGCAGGCCGTACTGAATCACGGCGACAGAGAGTGTGTGTCCCACGGTCAGCGCCGTTTAACCTTCAGTGAGGCATGGCAGCGTGGAATCCGGCTCGCCAATGCGCTGTTGGGTATGGGTCTGCAACCTGGCGACAGGGTGGGTGTGCTTGAGGATAACTCGATTGAAGCGGCAGATTTTTTTCACGGCATGGCGATTGCGAATCTTGTCAGGGTGCCCTTGTACCCGAGAAATGGCCTGGAAGCCCATACACATATGCTGTCACATACCCGCTGCAAAGCGCTGATGGTGAGTCAGAACTATCTGCATGAGGTCGAGGGTATTGATCATCAGATTGAATCCCTGGAGCGAATCATCGTTCGGGACGACGCTTACGAGGCCTGGCTTTCGGCGCAGTCTGATGAGTTGCCCGTTGTCGCGGTCGATCCCGATGACAACTTTATTATCAGGCACACCGGCGGTACAACCGGGCTTTCAAAAGGGGTGGCCTATACCCATCGGGCCTGGCTTCATGCCGGTCGTGACTGGTTTTACACCTTTCCACCGGTAGAGCCCGGCGATAAGTGCCTGCACCTCGGGCCAATTTCCCATGGGTCCGGGTATCAGTATTTACCCACGCTGCTCGCGGGTGGTTGCAACGTTATGATGGATCACTTTGATGCCCAGGAGACGCTGGATGTCATGGAGTCGGAAGGCATTGGCTTTATGTTTATGGTGCCGACCATGGTTAATGCCATTGTCCGGGACGAGACGGCCCGTGGTCGCGATTTTTCGAAACTGAAGTGTTTGCTCGTAGGCGCAGCGCCGATCGCCGATGCAACGACGCTGGCGGCCAGAGAAGTTTTTGGTGATGTTCTGTATCAGGGCTATGGCCAGACGGAAGTTCTGCCGATAGCCATGATGGGGCCCTCCCAGTGGTTTGCTGAAGTGGAAGGATCTGAGCCCCTGCGAGCCTGCGGGATGCCCCTGCCGTTTGCCCAGTTACAAATATGGGACGAAGACAACAATGAGCTACCGAGAGGTCAGGTTGGAGAGATCGTTGCCAAATCTGACGGCCAGATGGTGGGATTCTGGGAAAATGAGCGGGCGACAGCGGAACGTATCGTTAATGGCTGGGTAAAGACGGGCGATATGGGGCGAATGGACGACAACGGCTATCTTTACATCGTTGATCGATCTGACGACATGATCATCTCAGGTGGTTACAACATCTGGCCGATGGAACTGGAAAATATTATTGCCGATCATCCGGAGGTCATTGAGGTTGCCGTGTTTGGCGTGCCCCATGAAAAGTGGGGTGAGTCACCCGCGGCGGTTTGTGTGGTCGCGGCTGGATATTCGGTGACTGAGCAGGATGTTATTGAACTTTGCGCTGAAAAGCTGGGATCCTATAAGAAACCCGGCATCGTGAAGTTCACCACAGATCCGTTGCCGAAAAGCCCGGTTGGCAAAGTGATGCGCAAGACGCTGCGTGAGCCTTATTGGGCAGGGTATGACCGGAGGGTGTCGGGTAGTTAGGGGGTTAGGTAGTAGAGACCCCTCGGCTCGCTTCGCTCGCTCGGGGTCCAAGAACTTTTACAGATTTTCCTTCGGAAAATCCTAGAAAGTTCTAGGAATTGGAGCGGGTAACGAGATTCGAACTCGTGGCCTCGACCTTGGCAAGGTCGCGCTCTACCAGCTGAGCTATACCCGCGCTTCAATCCTGAAGTTTATCGCCATCCTATGTGTGATGGCTATAGCCCATTGTGGCGTCCCCTAGGGGAGTCGAACCCCTGTTGCCTGGATGAAAACCAGGTGTCCTAGGCCTCTAGACGAAGGGGACACTGCAATGGAAGGCGCGATTCTAGGGAGCTGTCGGTGATTCGTCAAGCCTAACGCAATCTTTGTCCAAAAATGTGCGTTATTGGGCGGATGGACGCAGGGATAGACAGGTCTTTCGCCATTCCGGATCAGTCACAATGTCACAGGCGTTCCTGATTTCATCCCTGTGTTTCATCAGTTTCCTGTCGCTTTTAAGGGCCTGCGCTATCCCTGGATGCAGGCACAGGCGGGATTCTGGCAGTCTGGTGCAATATTGGGTCAGCGATTCTCCCGGATTGAACGCAGGATACAGGGGCTCGGGGATTGGCTCCTCAATGAGGCGCGGAGGATCCCCCGGATCTGATTCTGAAACACGATATCCGGTCGTAAGTTTCGCCGCGGTTTCTGTTGCCGGGGCTGACTCTGACTCTGACTCTGACTCTGACTCTGGTTTGGATTCTGGAGAGGGGAGTGAGGTCAGCCTGACGTCAGAAGTGCTCGCGGCAGTAACAGGGAGCAGCCAGGCACCAAGGTCAGCGACGTCTTCTTGTGTCACCAGGGTTGAATGGACGATTAGCCGATAGAGCTGCCGGTCTGTTTCGAGTATCGAGACGGTTGTGCGCAGTTTGTCGCTGAGTCGAACACGTTCTTTCTCAGCATTGTCGGGGCTGGCATAGCTCCCAAGGACCCAGACCAGATTCTGCTCGCCAAGACACAGGGGCGAGAGCAATGCCAGTGTCAAACAAAAGCCGAGTCGGCTCATATACTTTTCCGTTTAATAAAGTATGACGGAGCGGATCGATTTACCTTCATGCATATAGTCGAGCGCCTTGTTAATGTCCTCTAACCCCATCGTATAGGTAATGAACTCGTCCAGCTTGATATCACCTTCCATGTACTGATTGACCATGCCGGGGAGTTCTGACCGGCCTTTCACCCCGCCGAACGCACTGCCTCGCCATACCCGGCCTGTGACCAGTTGAAATGGACGGGTACTGATTTCCTGACCCGCGCCTGCGACGCCGATGATGATCGATTCGCCCCAGCCTTTGTGGCAACACTCAAGAGCCGCTCGCATTAACGCCACGTTACCCACGCATTCAAACGAGTAATCAACGCCGCCGTCGGTCATGTCTACAATAACCTCGGCTATAGGTGCGTCAAAGTCCTTTGGATTCACGCAATCGGTTGCGCCAAGCAGCCTGGCCATCTCGAACTTATCCGGATTGGTGTCAATGGCGATTATCCTTCCGGCTTTGGCGATGACGCCGCCCTGAACCACGCTTAACCCTATGCCTCCCAACCCGAAAACAGCGATCGTGGCGCCGGGTTCTACTTTGGCCGTGTTGTTGACGGCGCCGATGCCCGTTGTGACGCCGCAACCAAGCAGGCAGACTTTTTCCAGTGGGGCCTTCGGGTTGATCTTGGCCAGGGAGACTTCTGCAATAATGGAATATTCGGAAAAGGTAGAGGTTCCCATGTAATGGAACACTTCCTTACCCTTGCAGGAGAACCTGGTGGATCCGTCTGGCATCAGGCCTTTGCCCTGGGTTTCCCTGACAGCGGAGCAGAGATTGGTTTTGCCTGAGGTACAGAACTTACACTTCCCGCATTCGGCCGTGTACAGCGGAATGACGTGATCCCCGGGTGCAACCGAAGTGACACCCGGGCCAACTTCCTCAACGATGCCGCCGCCTTCATGGCCGAGGACTGCGGGAAAGATACCCTCAGGATCGTCACCCGACAGTGTAAATGCGTCTGTATGGCAAACCCCGGTGGCGACCATTCGAACCAGGACTTCCCCGGCTCTGGGTGCAGCAACTTCTATTTCTTCTATTTCCAGTGGTTTACCTGCTTCCCAGGCGACTGCAGCTTTTGATTTCATGAATGATCTCGTTCGTCTATGCGATAAGAAATGTATCGTAGATAGGTGATTCAGAAAAGGGTGATCAGAGTGTCAGGGTCAAGCCAAGGTAGACAGATCGAGGTGTACCGACGAAATACCGGTCAGATCCGAAGGCGAAATCAGCGCGTTCCGCGTAGTCTTCATCGGTGATGTTCATCACTTTGTAAAAAACCTGGACGCTGTCATTCATGTTCCAGCTTCCTCGAAGGTGCAGCAGGTCATGTCCTTCGTATTCATTCAGGTTTTCCGGATCCTCGTAGTACTCACCAATATGCACCCATTCGAGTTCATGGGTCTGTCGTGGTGTTGCCTGCCATTTGATGCTCATGCTTCCCAGGGTTTCCGGGGCCGTATCGATGGTATTACCTTTCAGTGGCGTGGCAGATAACGCGGGATTGTTGTCGTACTGATGTTCCGCCCAGGTGAAGGCAAGACTGGCGGTCACAGTTTCGTGAAGTTCCATTTTAAGATCGAGCTCAATGCCCTGGTGCCTGGTTTCCCCGTTGTCGACATTCTGCCGTGAGGTGTCCCGGAAAATAAAATTGTCCTTGTTCATTGTAAAAAGGGCGATGTTGTAGCTGACTGTTTCGGTGCTGCCGCGCAAGCCCAGTTCCAGTGAATCCAGTTCTACAGGATCGATATTTGCAACATTTTGACTGGTTTGTAATCGGTACAGTTCGGTTGCCTGTGGCGCACGGAAGCCTTGTGACAGGGAAGCGAAGACCTGGTGGGCATCTGACCATGAGTAAATCAGCCCAACCCTGGGTGACCAGTTATTGAAAGAATCTTCCCGGTCAGCCGGTCTGGAAAATCTGCAGCCACCGAATCCGCAGGGTGTTCCGTCGTCTTTTGTGCGCCCATCGATCATTCGGTTGTCATAGTCATACCCGGTATATTGATAACGGATGCTTCCGGTCAGGAGCAGGGCGTCATTAAGGGCCTTGCTGGCAGAAAAAAACAGACCTGCCAGCGACGCGTTGACGTCGTAATCGTAGTGTTTACCCTGCGGGATTGTTGCCGCCAGGAACGCACTTCCCTGCGTTGGTCCCGGTTGTGTTTCTTCCAGGAATGCATCTGTGTATTCCAGGTCGATGCCCGCTTGCCACCAGCTATCGGGATTCCAGAGTAGGGAAACCCCGACGCTATCGTGCCCATTCTCTTCAATGGCCTGCCCAGGCAGAAAGTGTTGCAGGAATTCCATTTCGACATGTCTTAGATACGGTTTTATGACAAGCGAGCCGTTGGCCACTTGTTGGTCGATTTCGGAGACCAACCTGAAAGACCGTGCATCCCGATACGCTTCGGGATTTGGGTTGTCCCGCTTCTGGCCGCTGTCCTTGTAGCTTTCGTAGCCCCTGATGAATCCCGCTGTTTCCTGGTTAAGATTGGTATATGAAAAAGTCGTTGTGATTTCCCGATCGCGGGTCACCGCTCGATGCTTTAATAACAACTTCTGCTGATCGAAACCGGAATCGTCTTTATATCCACCATCAGTCGTGCCAGATACGTCCAGGCGCAGAGAATCAGAAGAGAGTGAAAGACGCGCGCGGTAATAGTCTTCCGGACCGGATTCGATTTCGAGTTCCCGGTAACCCGCCATTGGGTCTGGTGTCAGGACGTTAACGACACCATGCATAGCATTGGACCCATAGATAGATGAGTCGGGTCCTCGAACGACCTCGATCCTGTTTGCCAGTTCGGTGGTGGCCTCGAACAGCTCATTGACGTTGCAGAAACCCGGCGATCGAAGTGAGATTCCGTCCTGTGCCATCACAAAAGCACCACAGCTGCCTGCGCCGGTTAAAACAGGCGACCTGATAGCCGTGAGATGTTCCTGTCCGTTCCCGCGGCTGATCCAGACACCGGGAAACCGTTGCAGGACTTCGTTGATATGGGTGTGATGCACCCTATTTAATACCGATTCATCAATGAGACCGATACTGGCTGCGGTGTTACCGAGGCGCGTCTCGGATCGGGTTGCAGTGACAACAACTTCATCGAGCACCGTCGCCGCACTGTATCCGTGCAGCGGCATGGCGATGAGACAAACCAGGAGTATTCGAATGCGTACTGACATACATGTGACTTTTTATAATGAGGGCGAGACTCTATAGAAAAAGCAGGGACTTTTTAAGTGCTTGTTTGAGGACCGTCCATTCAGGCTGAGTCGGACCGACTGTCGTGCGATTTTGACCAGCCATCACAAAAGATTGACAAAGTCTCGAAGGTACAGTGAACTGAACCGATCGATCCCCCCCACCATGGCACTTTGGGTCAATTCATGGCGATTTCGAAAGACAAACAGGAGTATGTGACGATGTATACACCGTCACTGCTTGAATCAATTCCGCGGAAAAACCAGCGACAAACGCTGGGTATTGCGGACGGCGCTCTGCCGTTCAAAGGCCTGGATATCTGGAACGCTTATGAATTTACGTGGTTGAACAGGAAGGGAAAGCCAGAGGTGGCGTTGGCCCAGATGCAGGTTCCGGGGAAGTCATCGCACTTGATCGAGTCAAAGTCCCTGAAGTTGTACCTCGGGTCTTACAGCAACACAACATTCTCCAACCGTGCTGAGGTCATTAGAACGCTGGAATCCGACCTGACGCTGGCAACCCAGGCAGCGGTGGGCGTTACGCTGCACACGCCGGAGCAGGCGCTGCAGGAAGGTATGGGTCAGTTTATTGGTACCAACCTTGATCTTCAGGATATTGAGATCAACGAATACTTCTGGAATCCTGAGTTCCTTGGGCTGGAGAGTTCAACCATTGTCAGGGAATCCGTTTACACCCATCTGTTTAAGTCCCTTTGTCCCATGACAGGACAGCCGGATTTCGCCAGCATCCTGATCCAGTACAACGGCAACAGCATCAGTCACGACGGGCTGCTACGTTACCTGGTGTCCTATCGTGAACATGCCGAGTTCGCCGAGCAGGTTACCGAGCGAATCTTCGTTGATATAATGAATCGCTGCGCGCCGGAACGGCTGGCGGTGAGCGCCAGGTATACACGGCGCGGGGGTATCGATATCAATGCACACCGAACTCACGATGAGGGATTACCCGCCGAAGTCCGCCTCTGGCGTCAGTAGTCGCTCATAACGCATGGGGCTCTACTACCATTTTTTTCGGGTATGACTTCAGGCGCCCTCGACGGCAACACGCCTGCGGTCTATTGCCTCGGCCAGAAGGCAAACAATTGATCAGTCGCCCCGCCGGGGCATAATCTTTGACCGAATCCAATTCAGGAACGTATTATTTTTCAGTAGATAACTGTTGATACTTTCCGTTTCCCGTTCCAGGGCCTCAGGGTCCTCAAATATCCGGGCTCGTGTCACCAGTTCCTTTTCCGGATCGAGTGGTTTGATCACCTTCGCCGGGTTACCCGCTGCGATGACGTTCTCCGGAATATCAGACGCAACAACGCTGCCGGCGCCAATGACGCTATTTCTGCCTATGGTTACACCTTTGCAAACAGTAGCGCCGTCTCCGATCCATACATTCTCTGAAAGGACAATAGGGCGCGTGACCCCGACGACTTCCGTACGGTCATACACATCGTGCCAGTCCGCGTCAGTAATATAGGCGCCCGCCGCGAACATGCAGTTGTCGCCGATGGTGATGCTGCTGGCAGAGTCGAATCTGCAACCAGGACAGACCAGCACATTGTCACCGAGTGTGATGTGCCCCTGATGTTTACCAAACGTCCAGGTGGCAAATGAAATTTTGCGATGCGTGTCAGTCACCATATGCACGTTGTGACCGACATTAATATGGCGACCGTAAGTCTTTACGTTCCAGGGTTTCATTAACATTGGCGCTTTGCCGAGGGTTTCGAATCCAGGCGCGGTGAAATGGCGTATATACCACTTTTCGAAGCTTCCAATCAGGTGTTTAACCCACAATGGTCGGAGATCATGAATCATAAATCAGTCAGTTGAGCCGTTCGAAAGAGGACGAGTGTAACAAATACTCTTCGTCCTACCGAAACGCGGTTTCGCCGTACCGATGATTAGAGTATCTTTTCATCTTCATTTTAATCGTTGTAAGAAACATTGGACGCACTGGAAGCCATTCAAACCCGGAACTCTGCCCCGCGACTCAAGGGTGCTGTTGAACCCGGGCATCTGGAACAAATCCTGAAAGCCGGGTTTCGAGCGCCGGATCATGCGTTACTCCGGCCATGGCGAATTCTTGTGATCGAAGGTGACGCGCGTGACCGACTGGGCAGGTTGTTTGCCCAGGCTAAACTAACTCACGACCCGCACCTTTCAACTGACGCCCTTACGAAACTAAAAAATAAACCCTTGCGTGCGCCTGTTGTACTCGTGGTTGCTGCCCGACTCACTGAGCATGCCAAGGTGCCGGAGATAGAGCAGCTTCTTTCCGCCGGTGCGATGGCCCAGAATTTAATGCTTGCTGCACATGCGCTTGGATATGGTTCCATGTGGAGAACTGGGTCGATGACCTATGACCAGATTGTCGCAGATGGACTTGGTCTTGCGCCAAATGAAAAAATGATCGGGTTTCTTTACCTGGGCGAAATTGACGGTAAGCAAAAAAAACTGCCTGAACACAACCCTGAACAGTTTGTCACACGCTGGTAAACAGGCAATCCATTGGTTAGTAAATCAGAAGTGTTAGCAGGGGAATGGCAGCTCCTGAGAATAGAGGTCTCGGAACATGATGAGTCCGCAGAGCCTGCAGGATTTGACGGCTACTGCCGGTTTTGGTGTAAGGAAGCAGTGCTGGGTACTTATTGGGTGGCGGAACTGGTAGACGACACCAGGGTGAGGATTCACCTGAGCGAAGATGTTGAACTGGAAGGTTTTAAGGAGCCGTTATCCTTTGAGCCAGACAGCGAGTTTAAAAGAGAGCTATTGTCTCGATGTAACTGGGAAGAAGTGGTTAGACAACTGTTTCCAGAAGAACCGGAGCGACAGCTATCATTGTTTGAAGGAGTTGATGATGAGTAAGACAAACAGGTCGCGGAATGCACTGCGTATTCAGGATCGCCTTATTGATGAGCTTATCGGTATCTGCCGAGGCGTGATCGCCGATGGCGTTGTTGATGAACGTGAAGCGATATTTCTCGGGCAATGGATTGAGAATCACCGTGAGGTAGCGGACAAGTGGCCGGTCAACGTTGTGTATGCGCGCGTTACCGAAATGCTATGCGACGGGATACTGTCGAGCGATGAAAAAGCTGAACTGCTCTCGACGCTCCGGGATCTGACGGGAGAGGGGTCAGAGCTTCAGGAACCCAATCAGTCGACAACCTTACCGCTGACCCGGCCTGAGCCGGTCGTGGATTTCGAAGGCAAGATGTTTAGCCTTACCGGAAAATTTGTTTTCGGCTCTTCAGTTGATTGCGAGGAAACGATCCTTGAAATGGGTGGCAGCATTGCGCCTGCGCCAACGCAGGAGACGGATTATCTGGTCATTGGTGAGTTTTGCAGCCCCGATTGGGTCCACACGACGTTTGGGCGCTCGATAGAACGCGCCATAGAACTGCAGGAGCAGGGTCTGGACCTGAAAATCATATCCGAGCGTCATTGGGTAGATTCGCTTGCATCAAGATAGGATTTTCTCTTTCGCTTTAGTATAATGCGGTTTCCACCTTGGTCCTCCCGCAATAAAGAGTTGTGAACTCCGCCAGGCCCGGAAGGGAGCAACGGTAGCGATGAATTTATGTGCCGGGATGTGGCTAAGGTGGTCTTTAATTTTCCCGCGTATGCACGGGCAGCATCAGGTCGGCTTCAGGTACCAGTTCTCCATCCTCATCCAGATACCTTACGACCTTGGCGATGATTCGATTCTCTCGATCGAAAAACCTTGATTCGAGCAGTTCATGCTCATCCCTGAAGAACCGGTCTTTGATGATCGAATCAAATTCGTTCGGCGATACACGACGGAATTCTGTCATTTGCAGGTAGTGCGGGTGTGCGACTAATCGCTCACATGATGCGCTGTGCTGGATCAAGATGCAAAAAGCGGAAGCGCGTCCAGAACCCCCTATAAAAACCCCCTACAAAACCCCCCGATAAGTATCGATGGATGAGGGTGCACGAACGAGGATGAGTGGCGCTCGGTCATTGTAAAGGCTTAATGAAGCCAGAATACCCATCGGTTATCATGGCGTCATGGAAAAAGATTTGAACATCGCGGTGATCGTGCCCTGTCACAACGAAGCGTTGACGATTGGTGGCGTCATTGACGGATTCAGGTCTGCCGTTGAAGGAATCACTGTCTATGTTTACGACAATGCATCAACTGACGATACCGTGGAAGTTGCAAAGGCGCATCAGGCTGTTGTTCGAATGGAGCGAGCACGTGGCAAAGGAAATGTTGTTCGTCGGATGTTTGCAGACATAGAGGCGGATATCTACGTCATGGTTGATGGGGACGGCACCTATGATCCAGAAAGCCTGAAAAAGATGATTGACCTTCTGCTCAGCGAGCGCTGTGATCTCGTTACCGGTCACAGAATTGAACAACATCACCAGGCTTACCGGTTCGGACACCGGCTTGGAAACAGATTGTTGGCGAATCTGGCACGTTTGCTTTTTGGCAGGTCCTCGATTGATCTGCTTTCTGGCTACCGGGTGATGTCTCGTCGACTGGTTAAGTCATTCCCTGCTATCTCGTCCGGGTTCGAGATCGAAACAGAGCTGACTATACATGCTCTCTCTCTTAATTTGCCTATGGTGGAGGTCGACACACCATACAGGGAGAGGCCGGACGAGAGCGCAAGCAAATTAAATACTTATCGAGACGGTGTTCGAATCCTCTCGACCATCGTGTTGCTGACCAAGGAAGAGAGACCTTTCTTTTTCTTCACCGCGCTCGCGGCGTTGCTCACGTTGCTATCGCTTTCTCTCGGGGTCCCTGTCACTTTCGAGTTTTTTGAAACCGGACTGGTCGAGCGATTTCCGACAGCGATATTGGCTGCGAGTATCATGCTCCTTGCTTTTTTGAGCCTGGTGACAGGGATGATTCTGGACTCGGTCGCCCGCGGAAGACGAGAAGTGAAACGGTTGGCCTATCTGCAGCTACCCTGGCTATCAAAGAAAGATTAGTGGTACGGGGATCATATTGCTGACTGCCTACTATACTGAAGCGATGATCAGAGGTAGCTGCCCATGGTGGGGAATTCTGTAGCAAGTACGTTACTTTTTTTTGTTACGCGGATTCAAATCTGAAGTGCATCATCACCGCTGTAGAAGAAGAGGCTAGCTGTCGGTAAGCTCCTACTCTTTTTCTCCGGCCAGAGATGAAGCGATGAT
>Ga0222633_1001381_pt1 | contig 13176 bp, 10 predicted proteins | sample AntAcemetageno48_FD_179816 | JGI IMG/M metagenome (GOLD analysis project Ga0222633, IMG submission 179816) | Saline water microbial communities from Ace Lake, Antarctica - #48 | ecosystem: Environmental > Aquatic > Non-marine Saline and Alkaline > Saline | place: Antarctica: Ace Lake | collected...
CAAGAGTGAAGGCGGATAACTCCAGAATTCCGACGCCCGACACGATCCAGACTCCTTTGCCGATGGGCAGGATGGATTGCGCTTCCCGGTCCGGGTGGTTCAAAATCGAAATGCGGTAACTTCATTTTCTCAAGTTTCGGAGCTTTCCAAGTGCCATCCAGTGCAACTTCTTTCGGCCAGTAGAGGCGCCTGTAGGTAGCAAAATGGTCCTTTCCGGCGCCGGGAGCCAGTTCGCTTCCAGCTCCTTGCCCGGAGATTCGTTCTGGATGTAGATAGTGAGCCCGGCGTCGGCGTCTTTCGTCATCTCCGGGAGCATGGGTGAGTTGAGAATGGAGCATGGCAATCGTCTTTGAGAGTGAAAATCTTTGAAAGTGAAGCGCAGGAGCCGGCCGGGGGTCTAGGATGGAATCGTGACGATTCCGCTGCCTATTTGGGGAAATGGGTTCGTTTGGCAAAAAACAGGTTTTCGGGTTCATCCCCTCTCCGACACTTGCACAGACATGGGAGCGGGAATGGCCTCGCCGTTGCGAAGGCGTTGCATGCGTTCGAGTTGTGCCATGGCGCGGCAAAGTTGGCGCTCCAGTTTCGTCTCGTAGCGGAGGATTTTGTCGAGAACTTTTGCGGAGGGCAACACGGCAGCCGCCTGACGTGCCTCGTCCTCCCTGCGGTCCTCATCCACGTGACAGTCCTTGCTGTTCTGAAACTCCCAGATCCGCCTATCGAGGTAGGCGAGCGCTTCGGCCCTCTTCTGCTCAGGTGACGGGAGATCCTGCCTGGGAAGGGCGGTTTCCATTGTCTTGCGGAATTCCCGTAGTTGCGAAACCAGACTGTTCGTCTTCCCGCCGAAGCGTCCTTCCAGACTTTCGATGGCGGTCTCGGTCAGGAGGCCCTCCTGCTCGACGTCGGCGCGGACTTCGCCCAGCCAATTCACGAGGATAGAACATCCCAGAGCCGACGTAGACATGGGATGAATGGGGTCGCCGAGGGCAGTCCATTTCAACCATTGAAGCATGGGGTCTGTTCCCCAGTCGCGCAGCCGCTGGCCGGCATCCACACTGAGCTTGATCTCGCCGGACTCCGCCCGCAGGGCGCGACGGAGGCGCCAGTGAGCGGTCACGATCTGGTCGAGCAGCATTTCCTCCACGGGCCCGACTGGATCCAACTCCTCCCAAAACCGCTGATGAAGGGACTCGAGTTCCGTCTCGTCCTCCTCGTAGGCGTAGCCGCGGACCAGCACCTGACGGGAGAGGATGCCGTGCTTGAGCGCGTTCATTTTAGAAACCTCCCGACCGGCACGAGTGCGGGGGCCGGTGGATTTTTTAGCATTCCTCCGGTTGGCGGCGATTTGTTTCGCGGAAGTGCTTTTGGATGCGCTTTTCGCTTTCATGGCTTCGGCAATCGATCCGGGTTCAGTAGTTGCCCTTCAGGTAGCGATTGAAATAGGATCCGGCGGAAGAGGCCCGGAGCAAGCCGATGTAGTGCCGCTCCGGGACACCTACGAGCGTGTAGGTGCGGCCGCTGTTGAAGGTGAGATACAAGGTGCCGGATTCGTATTCGGCGCGGGAGATACAGGACGAGTTTATTGTAGGCATTCCTCTTCATGCCATGAACTCATCCTTTCAGAAACAACGGTACTTGCGCGGGATTTCGGCCTATACGGCGCACGTCGCCTTGGTTATTGCCTAGTCCGAGCGGCCGTATCGGTCCAAAAAACCGGTGACAGCGCTGTGCAAACGCGACTCAAATGAGGACGCGCTCTTGACCGCGCGATGAGCCATGATGTTGCGGATGAACGGAATTGTGGATATTTCCGGGTAGGAGCCCTCCGTGGCGATGATGTAGGGAACGATCACTTGGTGGGACCACTCAGCCGCCGATCCTTTCGAGAATGTGGGCATGTCAGGAACACGGCGAAGAATCTCCAATACTTCCGGTGTTGGTGGATCGTCCGGTGGTGACCACCAGAAGTATTTGATCCGCGATGAGAAGTCCTCCTTGGCCCGCCTTTCCTCAGAATCAGCCAGTATTTTTTTCACCACATCCAATCTCCAAACGAGAGGCTCAAGGTAATCGAGGATCGGCGTCGGGCCTCCTCGCTTGCGGCGGGGTGACGTGTCCAGTGGATAGCTGGCTCCGATTTGCAGCATTTCGGCGATTCGTTCAAATTCGCCGGTGTGGTTGAGGTGATGGGAAACGATCATGGGCCAGCCGTGCATCTGACGGGCAGCATGGCGCATGTGTTCGGGGTAGCGGTCTGCCAGACCGTTCAGGGCTGAAACGCGGTGGTAGAGATCCCACAGAAACAAATCCGGAAACGATTCCGGAAGGACTTCTCCGCTATTATCCCGTTCGTCTCCATTGAGAGTTTGAAAACGCTCCATTAACTCAAGAGCTTCCTGACAATTGCCTTGTGCTCTGCCGGTCGCATCGATCAGCAAATCGAAGGAACGGCTGGTCATCGCCCGAAAGCGCACCAGAGATTCCAAATTCCGCAAAGCGCGGGCAATGCCCAAGTCGGCTTCGTCGCGCAGTTCGGCCAGTTCCCGCTCCTCTGTGCCTTCTGCGTGGGCTTTTGCGTCGCCGAGAGCGTCGAGACTGGTAGCATAGTCTGCGAGCGATGATGTCATTGCACGAATCGCAGCAACGCGTTCGCGAATGGTTTGGCTCATGTTCATTGGTGCGGAACCGGCCTCGGTATCGGCATCCGGGGCGGGGCGGTTTTCCACATGAGGTCGATCTCTTCGGGAGTGAGGCCGTAGGCTTCGTTCACGAGGTCGTTGAGCTTGCACTCGAGTTGCAGGGCTTCTGCGGCGAGGGTGCGGGCGGGCTCGATTGTGTTGGTGTATTCGTGACGCAAGGCCTGGAGTCCTGCGGCGGTGAGCGGGAGTTTTTTGCCACGGATGCGCTTCACTTCGGCGACGAATGTGTCGGAGTCGAGAGTGGTCAGCGACTGGAGTTTCTTGCCCGGTTTTTCGATGGTATATTCTACGCGAAGCCAGTCGAGGATGGTGCGCTGGGTTTCCTGTTGGGATGCGGTGATTTCGATCAGGCGGCGAACTGCGAGTTCGGACGCCGCGCGGATTTCAGCGGTGGGTTCGGCGATGGGTAGCGATTCCATCATATAGCCCATCGGAGAGAGCGCCTCGTCCTTCATATGAGTGAAGAGCCTCCAATTATACCACCACATTAATGGTGAGTTCAGAACAGCGAGCAAGAAGTAGTCATCGCATGTAATAAAGAAGGTCTTATCATTTCCTAAAAAGCCTCGTGAATCAAATGCATAACGCGGGTGAAACTGAATCACCTGATAGCTAACCTTGGTTTTCCCAAACTCTCGCCAGTATTCAATCGAATCTTGAATCTCGAACCACTTATACGAACCAGCTTTGCGGCCCGACCATTTACCCCCAGTCCAGTCTGCAGGCTTGGGCTCAAGTCGCTCCCGGAATGTTGACAAGTGATCCTTCACCGCAGGATAATCATCGATGTCGATACCGCGCCGAGTAAATATTATCCACGTTTCTGCCCACTCCGACTGCCAACGGTTCACATCCTGCCCTCGGAGATACGGATGGATGATCTCCGAGCTTTTGGTGTCAGCATTCACGATCTTGTTTCGTGTCTTGGTATCGATCAAGAAGGCGTCATTGCATCCCGTGACAATTCCTCGAAACGGCTTGCTACCTGCGAAGCTTTTCAAAGGTTTACCTGTTCCACGTATCTTTTGAATTAAGAACGAGACTGATTGCGGTTCCAATTGCCAGTTTTGGATGGCCAACTGATCGATATTCATTTCCTCCCCCTCTTTCTCAATCTGCACGCTGAGATCATCCACGCGGAGTTGCTCGCGCGGAATGGTGCACAGCCTCGCTGTCTCCGGCTTCTCGTTACCCGTCGGTTTCTCGGCCACGATGATGCAGGGAAACACATCGGCTTCCTCGAAAATCTGTTTGGCGTGCCCGAAATCGACCACGGAACGAATCCACGACCTTTCGCTGAAGAATCGGCGCAGTGGTTCTCCGTAGCCGGCCTTCATCCACTTGTTGGTGACGATGTAGGACATGAGGCCACCGGGTTTCAAGACACGCAGGCCGAGCTCGTAAAAGTAGACGTAGAGGTCCGCCATGCCGTGGTAGCTTTCGTAGTTCTGTTCCAGCCATGGCTTGAACGGGGTGAGGAGTTCCTGCCGGACATAGGGCGGATTCCCCACCACGACATCGAAGCCGCCCTGCGCGAAAACTTCGGGGAAGGCTGCTTCCCAATCGAAGGCTTTAGGATGGACGGCGGGATCGCTGACGACGCTGTTACCCTCGCGGATGCTGTGATCGAGGCTGGTGAGGGCTTTGCCGCGGGTGGCGGTTTTGATCCAGAGACTGAGCTGGCAAATTTCGATGGCCTCGGGGTTGAGGTCGACGCCGTAGAGATTGTGCTGGAGGATCTGGCGGTCGAGATCGAAGAGGGAGGGCTGGCCGACGCGCAGGTCTACGAGGCGGGCATTGGAGATTTCGTAAAGGGCGTAGAGTTGATCGAAGGCTTCGATTAGGAAGGCCCCGCTGCCGCAGGCGGGATCGAGGATGCGGAGGTTTTTGAGCACTTCCTGCCAGGCTTCCCAGAATTTGATGAGGGCTTTGCGCTGGGGTTCGTTCAGCGCAGCGAGGTCGTAGGTGCCGGGATCTGAGAGCGGCTTGCGGGCAGTGGCGGTGGCAGCGGCCTCCTCGGATTTGCGCAGGTCTTCGAAGCGGACATTGAGGACGGAGCCGAGGGTCTGCTCGACGATGTAGCGGGTGATGAAGGCGGGGGTGTAGAAGGCCCCTTCTTTTTTCCGGCGGGTGGTGGCTTTGGTTTCGGTGGTTCCTCCGGTGCCGGCGCTGTCGCCGCTTTCGATTTCCTGACGGATGCGTTCGAGGTCGGTGATGGATTGCTCGAAGATGTGGCCGAGGACGTCGACATCGATGACGGAGTGGATTTCCTGAGAGAGATCGGCCTCCGCGACCTCGCGGGCGGGGCGGAAGTCGTAGTCGGCGAGATCTTTGAAATAGGCGCAGACGTCGTCAGGGACCTGAAGGGTGTCGAGGCCGGGATCGTGAGCGAAGAGCCCGCCGTTGTAGGCGGGGATTTTGAGTCCGGCATTTCCCTCGTCGACGGAGCGGAAGAGCCCCCGGAAGTTTTCCCAGACGGGTTTGGGATTGTAAGGGTCGCTGTGGGTGAAGGCGTGTCTGACGGTTTCCGGCGGGAGCAGGTTCCGGTCTTCGCAGAAGGCGCAGAAGAGGATACGGTCGAGCAGCTTCTGGGTGCAGCGGAGGATTTCCTGCGGGGCGACGGTGTCATTTTCCGCACGGAGGCGGGCAAAGACGGTTTGCCGGAGATCGGCGTAGAGTTTGTAGAACTGGTTGGTGAGTTCTTTCCCGGCGGATTCGGAATCCTTGAAGAGGGCGTAGAGGTGGGACTCGCCGCTGTCGGGGACGACGCGGTCGGCACCCAGCAGAAATACGAAGCGCCGTAGCATCCCGGGATCGGTGGCGAGGCGGGCGGTCTCGAATCGCTCGTAGGTCTGCTGGTTGGAGCCCTTGTGGTAGAGCCGGGTTTCCCGCATGGAGGTGACAATGATCCAGTCGCAGGGGAGGTTGATGGCGTAGCGGTAACACTGGTCCACCGCGGACATGCGGCGACCGCCGTGGGGACGGTCGAGGGGATTGCGGGTGTCTTTGCCCTCGAGTGCGACGATGAACTCGGGATCGCCGGCGCTGAAGCGGCCGAGCACGGCGTCGACCTTCTGTCCGTCGACGACGACGTTTGTTTCCCGTGAGAGGGTGTAGGTGTCACCGCCGCTGACCGGCCCGGTGTAGCCGAGGAGGGTGCCGAAGATATCGGTGAGGAAGTCGGGAAGGAGCGCGGTTTCCTTGAGCTTATCAGCCTCGCCGGAAGTGATGCGGTCGGCCCATTGTTGCAGCTTGGGCAGGGATTCCTCCACGGATGCGGGGACGACGAAGGAGCCCAAGTGTTGGCGAATGACTTCCGGGTGAAAGAGCGGTTTGGATTCGACGGCCATGGAAAGTGAACAATCTACAGTAAGGCTAGAACCATTTCATAGCACAACCGTATCAGTTCACCTATCTGTATATCGAATCAAACAGGGTCAGGTCGACCACTTAACCCTATTGGGTCCGGCTGGTGAGAGGGACCGAAAAGAATGCTCGTCCCCGTCGCTCACGCGCGCCTCGGAATCACGGAAAGAGCAAGGAGACCTGGAGATTGAGTGCCCAGGTCGGCGCGTTGGCGGGACGCACGACATTGGCGACACCCTGAAGCGACGCGCTCATGGATTGCCCGCCCACGTTGAAGACTTTTCCCACACCGCCGCCGACCGGGAGGGTCCAGCGGTCGCCGGAGTTCGCGGTCCAGTCTGCTGTTACGGTGGAGTTGCTGTAGAGAAACCAGCCCTTCGGCAGGTTGTAATTGAGGAAATACTGGGCGCCGAACTCGTTGACTTTGTTCGGGCCCTGTCCCCCGAGCGACCAGACATTCTGCAGCACCACCCCGGCGCCCCACTCGTTTTTTGTATAGTAAACGACCGCCGACGGGCCGAGGCCCAGGTAGTCGCTACCGAATAGAGGATCCGAGCGGGTCGGCAGCAGGACGGAGGGGCCGGCACCCCAGACCCAGTTGCCCGATGGTTCGGTAGGCGAGACGAAAAAATTCAAGAGGGTATCGCCCAGTCCGAAGTCGTAGCCGCCTGCTCCGTCCGGCAGCTGAATCGTCGGCAGAATGGTATAGGTGATGAGTTTCCAGTCTTCGCCGAGGGCAAAGGGCCACACAATTTGAAGCGAATACGAGGCCTCGGTCCCGCCGGTGACCGGCACATCCGGGCTCACGGTGGTGTCGATGCCCACTTGGCGCAGCCCGCTGACGGGATTCTGCCGTTCTTTGGACAGTTCCTCGACTGAGGTGCCGGCGTCCGTCTGCCCGGTGGCGGAAGCGATCCATGCCAGCGCCATGGCGAGCACGGACAGGAGTCGAATTGAGAAGCGTATCGTTGCCTTCATTGGTGGATATCGAGGCGACTGGATTCTGAATTCGCGGCCTGCCTCTCATGAGTCGGGCCGCGTGGTTCAAAATCAAATCGAAGTCACTTGGCCTTCACGATACCCGGTGGCTTCCATGTTCCTTCGCCCGGAGGCAGGACGGAGGGGGCCTCGGTCTTGGGCCAGTAGAGACGCATGGCGAGGTAAACAGTGTCGTTCGGCGCGGGGAGCCAGTTGGCTTCCAGATCGGCGCCGGGGCTTTCATGCTGGATGTAGATGGTCAGCGAGCCGTCGTCGTTCTTCTTCATGTCCGGCATCATCGGGGAGTTGATGATGTAGCGGTTGATGGGATTCTCGATCAGGAGCTGGGTCTTGCCGTCATACATCGTCACTGACCAGAAGGCGTTGACCGGCGGGGTTTCACCGGCGGGAAACGTAAGGGTGTAATTGGACTTACTGCAGTCGAGTGTGTCGCCGTTCCCATCGACACGGGTGTAGGGATAGGTTGCTTCGATCGCGTCATTGGCGTAGATGCCGGCCTTGGAACCTGCGGCGCGCTTGAGCCAGTCACCACTGAAAAATTTCTGATCGCCGAAGAAGGCACCGATGTTCCAGTTATTCACCTTCTTGGTGCCATCGGCGAGGTACTCGCTCACCTTTGCATCCCCCGCCTTCATGCCTTCGACGAAGGCGGCTTTGTGTTCCGGGCTGAGATCTTTGAAATCGAAGGTCTTGCCGGGTCCGATGCCGATGGAGGCGAGCTTGGCGAGAATCTCTTTATTGTCGTCCGATGGCGGGATGAACTCAAGGGCAGCGTCCAGATACTGGAAGTAGTTCTCCTTGATCCCCGCGGTAGAGGCCGGAAGAAAGTCGATCTTAGGAGCGGCGGCGGGTGCAGGTTGCTTGAGGAAGGCGGAAAGTGGCTCGACCTGGTAGCCGTCCTGGATCTTGATCACGTTCGGCATGTCCGCCGGATTGAAGAGCTGGGTCCGATAGCCAACCAGCGAGAAGGGCGTGGTAGAGGTGAAAACTTCCTTGATCCCTTCGGGTTTTTTGCCTTTCCAATCGGGACCCGCGACCATGTAGCTGCCGGGTTCATTGCCGGTGGCGCGACTGCCGATATAGCCATAGTTGTAGGTGTTGCCATCGCACATCATCACCGCGTAGTAGCGGTTTTTTTCCACAGCAGGCACCGTGAGCACGATCGGCTCGGCACGCAGATCGGCCCAGGTGAACGAATAGGGCGTGTCGCTGTTCGGTGAAATGACCGCGGTGTCCTTGTAGGTGTAAACGCGGGGTTCGTTTTTGATTTGATTGAACGGTGCCTTGAACTGGCTGCCTCCCTTGTCGACCGCGTATTCGTACATCACGGCGTAGTTCATCACGATGGGCAACCCGTAGATGAAACCTTCCTCGGCGATGGCTTTGATTTCTTCGATAGACGGCCCGCTTTCTGCCGCAGTCGTTTCGGGAGCAGCAGGTGCTTCTGACTTCTCAGGATCGGCAGGGGTGTCGGTGGCCTTGTCGCAAGCGGCAACGGTGAGGCTGATGGCCGCCAGGGCGGCGTATGTCAGGGATGTTGATTTCATGTTGATTGGTTGGGTGAGAAATGATTTTAGGGGATAGGTGAACAAAAATCTATTTAAAGAACTGTGATGCGCTGGATCACCCAAAACATGGCGATACTACCAATGGCGTAGGGTGGGATGAGTTCCGTCCAGCCCGGCAGTGGCAGACGAACGCGGCGGAGGATTGCGATGAGCGCGAGGACCACGGCAACGAACATCAACTGGCCGAGCTCGACCCCGACGTTGAAGAACAAGAGGGCCGTGGGGATGCGGCCGGCAGGGAGCCCGATCTCCCCCAGGGCACCGGCGAAACCAAAGCCATGCAGCAGTCCGAAGGCGAAGGCGATGATCCACGGCTTGCGGGCGGTGAGGCTCGGGATGCCGCGACGAGCATGGATGATCTCGACGGCGACGAAGACGATACTCAGTGCGATGACCGCCTCGACGGGAGCAATGGGGACATGGGTCAATCCGAGAGCGGCGAGGCCGAGCGTGATGCTGTGGGCGAGGGTAAAAGCGGTGATCGTTTTGATCAGCCGCATGGTTCCCCTGGTGATCAGCAACAGCGCAAGAACGAAGAGAAGATGATCGATACCGAACAGAATATGCTCGATGCCGAGAATCCCATACTCACGGGCGACGCTCCAGGTGCCTTCCGGTTCGGGGATAGTGATCCAGGCTTCGGCGGGGCGGACGATGGTCGTCGATTGGCCGCCATCGAGCCACTGCACGCGGACGAGGACATCGGTGATCGTCGCCTGAAGCCCCACGAAGTCGAGGCGCTGGCCGGCGAGTTCTGTGTCGCTGGTCTCGATTTTCCGGCGTTCAATGATGGAGTCGGACAGCCGTTGGGTGATCGGTTCGCCGAGGGTTTTGACGGTCGCGGGAAAGGTGAGGACGACGGGAAGTTTATTGCCTGAAAAAACCGGAGTTCGCCAGAGGACACTGTAGTTCGAGGGAGCGGTCTCTTTGATCTCGAGGTAAGCAGGGCGCGATTCGTGGGCGGAGACGATTCCAACGAAGCCGAAGAAAAGGAGTATGAGAAGCGTGCGCATAGTCACTTTGCAGTGGCTTCCCGGCTACGGATGATGTAATCGAGCACGGCGTAACGTTCGCTGGTGGGCAGGGTCGCTCGGGATGCGATCAGGGTTTCGAACGCCGGGGTAAACTCCCAGCATTGCCAATCGCCGAGGGCTCTGGCAACGAGGCCCGCCTTACTGGAATTCGCAGCAAGATACGAGCGGAAGGCGGCGACGACACGTTCGCGCGGGACGGCGGCGTCAGCCTCGCCATGCTCCCTGAGTGCTCCTATGGCCGCAGCGATTTCCGGCGTGCTGCACTTTGGATCGCTGAGGTAATTCCTCTCGATCCAGTCGACGTAGCTACTACCCCGAAGCTCTAACATCGCGGCAAAGAGCGGACCGAGATGAGTGCTGTCGTTCGAAAGCCCGGCTTCTTCGATTCTCATCTGGAAGAGTTGGGCGCTCTGAGCGTCTCCGGAGATCCCGAGAAGGATGATGAACAGAGGGGCGCGGGAAGCGAGCTCGGGGTCGGTGAGAGATGTGCGCAGCGCGGTAGCGTCGAGCCGCGGCTTGAGGCTTCGCAAGGCGGTGTAGGGCGCGCTGGAAAGTTCGGCGTCAGCGATGGTGGCGATCATCGGCTCCGGGCTGTCAATATAGGGCAGAAACATGGCGACGTGGGCGGGCCACTCGGCGGGGTCCATTTCGGTGGTGCGCGTGGTCGCGGCAAACTTGCGAAGTTCCGGTGCGCGGGCGGCGTCGACCGGACCGAAGTTGACCCAGTTCTGCCATGAGTCATCGCGAATGAGGAGAAGCGGCACGCGGCTGTTTGCGACGCTCAGGGGATCGGCTTTGAGAACTTTTTCGGTGATGACCGTGTCCGGTGCAGTGTCACCCTTGATGGATTCGACGACACGGAAGGTGGTGCCATTTGAATCCGGCAACGCGAGAACGGAGCGCCCTGCATAGGCGAGTTCCTGGGCGGAAATGCTGATCGTGCGCCCGCCAAGGCACATCGGGCAGGCCACCGAGTGGAGGCTACCGAAGGCGAGCGCTGCAATTACTAGAATGGTAGTTTTAACCCTCATCCGTGGTCGATGAGTCAGCTGGCTGATCCGGCAAAATGACCTCATACTTATCCCGCATCACCCGGTAAGCTTCCTCTTTGAATTCCGCGCGCTGCCGGGTTTCCCACTGCGTGCGGACTTCGGATTTCACCTCGTCGAATGCGGGGATGCGGCCAGGGTTGATGGATTCGATGAAGATGAGATGCCAGCCGTAGCCGGACTCGATCGGGCCGGTCCATATGCCGGGCTTGAGTTCGAAGATGGCCTTGGCGAATTTCCCTCCGAATTCTTTGGCGAGTTGTTCGGGAGTGCGTGAGACGTAGCTGTCCTTGAACATGAAAGGCTCTCCGAGTGCCGTGGCTTCGGGAGAATCTACGGCAAGATCCTGTGCCTTGACGAGCGCACTGGCGGCGGCTTCGCGGGTTTTTTCGTGGTGGCGGTCGAGGGAAAAATAAAGATGGCGGAAATCGACCCGGGGAGGGAAGGCGAAGTCTCGTTGATGGGAGTCGAACCATTCCTGAAGGTCACCCTCGCTTGGCTCCATCAGGGTGGTGAGATCTTCGGCAAGGAAGTTCATCTTCTGGGCCATGCGGCGCTTTACGATGGTGTCGTCCTGATCGAGTCCCATGGCCACGGCTTCGCGGTAGAGGACTTCTTCGCGGATCCTGGAGTCGACGAGGCGTTGGAATTGCTCGGCGTTCGGCTCGGGTAATCCTTGAGCACGCCAGCCAATCACGAGTTGGTCGAGATCGCTGTTAGATAGGATGATCTGATTTTCGCCGACTTCCGCGGCACCGTCGCCACGCCACAGGGCGAATGCGAAGATGGCGGCACCGATCAGGGTGAAATGAAGAAAAGGTTCGCGCAGAAGGCGTGCGAGGGTGGAGCGTTTGCCTGCCTCTATATCGGTGGTCGACATCCGGGATGGCATTTTCAGGTCGAAAAAAAAACGGGGAAAAGGCGGAGTGCGCCGTTTCCCCCGTTTGGAATTTGAGTCTCTTAGCGTTTCACTGCGTCGAGATTGAGCATTTCAGCAGGGATGGGGACCACCTCGTAGTTGGCCATGCCGAACTCGTCGCTGCGGGCGAGCAGGGTTTTGTCGCCGGACTTGTAGGCGGTCCATTCGAGCGGTTTGTTGCCGAAGCTCTCAATGATCTTGCCATCCGTGACTTCATAACCCGTTGGGATTCCCTGGTAGGAATCCTGGGCAGCAAAACCGAAGTGCTGCGGTTGGTCGTGACGCGGGTCGATGTTCCACAACTGGCGTTGTCCGTTCTTGTCCCAGACGATGCGGAAGACCGAACCGGTGACGAGGTTCTTGAGCCAGGTGTTCTTGCCGACGATCAGCGTGGTGAGCGCAGCCTGGTCGAGTTGATCGGCTTTCAGATCGGCGATGCTGGTGCCGGCGGGAGTCGCTGCTTTCCTGGCTTCGGCGGTCGGGGAATACCAGATCGGCGAGCTCCACGCACGTTCCTGCACGGTAGCGGGAACGTTTTCCGGAGGGTCGATGCCGACTTCCTTGGCTTGGATGGTGGTCCAGCGCGGAGTCGGAATTTCAAGCACCCGGGCGTAGTAGAAGGCTTCGAGGCTCGGGTCGAAATCCGGGTCGGTCCACGAGGTCTTCAGCTCGACGCTGCCGATGTCGTTCGTGTAGGTGGCTTCCTTGAGATCGACGGTCGAACCGATCGCGGGAACCTTGCCGGTAATGTAATCGGGCTCGCGGTCGCCAGCCCAGACGACGTCGTAAACTTTCTCGAAGTTCTGTCCGCTCTTCGACCAGCCCTTGACGATTTGGACGCGGTCGAGATTGCCGGAAGTGGGGTCTTTGACGGCCCATACGGCGAAGGCGGGAGCTTTTTTGCCTGGCTCGGTGGTGAGGTCGCCGCCCATGGGGACGCCGTTGGCATAGGCCGTGGCGACCCAGTTTTTGTCGGACCAGAGTGCGTCGTCGAAGTCCCAGCCGCCGAAGAAGCGGACTTTCAAGCGCACGCCGCTGGTGGCGAAGGTTTCCTTGCGCTGCATGCCGTCGAAGAGCGAGGCACGGGTATTTTCCTCCGCCCAGATGGCGCTGAGGCCGGCCGGGTTGAGGTAGCGGATGTCCATGCCGGCGAATATGTGACCTTCCATGCGTTCCTCGAGGCCGCCATCTTCGAAGGCGTGACCACCGAAGAAGTTATCCTGACGATACGGAGCCGCAGCGTTGTGGGAATCCGAACCGCCCATGAAGCCGGTCTTATACGGGTTGTAGCCCTTGGTGTCCTGCATTGAGAGTCCGTTACGGAGAGCGTCGCGGACGTAGCTGCCGGGGATCTTAGGGATCGTGCCGGCAGGATTTCCCAACAGGTAGGAGAGAATTTCAAAATTGGCGAATTCGTCATTCGGGGAAAGCAGCGGGTGGGTTTCCGAAGCGCCCTTGAGCTGCTTTATTTCGATCAGGCGTTCGTTGCGCATCCGCGATTCGGCCCAGGCCTGGTCGATCGGGCGGCCCTTGAAATCGACT
>Ga0222633_1001385_pt1 | contig 13161 bp, 6 predicted proteins | sample AntAcemetageno48_FD_179816 | JGI IMG/M metagenome (GOLD analysis project Ga0222633, IMG submission 179816) | Saline water microbial communities from Ace Lake, Antarctica - #48 | ecosystem: Environmental > Aquatic > Non-marine Saline and Alkaline > Saline | place: Antarctica: Ace Lake | collected...
TTGAAAGCGAAGGAAAGTCGAAGGTTGCTCGCTTTAATCTGAGTTGGCTCCTTGCCGGAGAAGCAACGGGTGATGGAGAATTGCCCGTTGATTTGAATTAACTGCTTTAAGGCTAACGAACTCCGAATTCTGAACTCGTAAATACCAATCTGAAATATGAAATCAATCGTCCTGGCTATTTTAACCTTGTTCGCTCCGTTCCTTTCACAGGTTCAATCACAGATCCAACTTATCGATTTGGACAAAGACGCTAAGCGGCAGGTGATCGTGGATCGAGAGCCCGGCCAGTATCTAGGGCATCCGACCACCTGCGTGCTCGATGATGGCAAAACCATGCTCTGTGTCTATCCGAAAGGACATGGTCGGGGGGCAATCGTTTACAAGCGTAGCACTGACGGAGGCTTAACCTGGAGCGATCGGCTGCCGACGCCGGAAAGCTGGGCAACGAGCAAGGAAGTTCCAACCTTGCATCGGGTCATCGATGCCGATGGCAAAAAGCGAATCATCATGTGGTCCGGGCTTTATCCAGCTCGTCTGGCGGTGACTGAGGATGATGGCGCGAATTGGGGCGAGCTGAAACCTGTCGGAGACTGGGGTGGAATCGTGGTCATGGGGGCAGTGATTGATCTGCAAACGGGTCCCGGCCATTACATGGCGTTTTTTCATGATGACGGACGATTTTTCTCTGCAGAGGCCAAGCAGGAAGCCCCCCCTGTATTCAATCTCTACACAACGACTTCAACCGACGGCGGGTTGACCTGGTCGGACCCGAAATCGATCTACGCATCCAGCGTGGTTCACCTCTGTGAACCTGGAACGGTTCGCTCGCCGGATGGAAAGCAGATCGCGGTTCTTCTCCGTGAGAATGCGCGCCGCAAGAACTCGCATATTATTTTTTCCAACGACGAAGGGAAAACCTGGACTCCACCTCGCGAAGTTCCTGATGCGCTAAACGGAGATCGACACACGGCAAAATACACGGCTGATGGGAGGCTCTTCATTTCATTTCGTTGCAATGTTCCAAAGGATAAAAGTTCTGACTACAAGGGCGATTGGGTCGGCTGGGTCGGAACCTACGAGGATCTTGCAGGGGGGAATCCGGGCCAGTATCTGGTTCGTCTAAAAGACAATCACAAGGGTGCAGACTGCGCCTACCCCGGAGTCGAAGTGCTTCCTGATGACACCATTGTAACCACTACATACGGGCATTGGGACGCTGGGGAGGAACCCTATGTATTGAGCGTGCGGCTCAAGATGTCGGAGTTGGATGCTCTCGCTGAGGCGGGTGAAGCGAGCGTTCGCCCGGGCATCAATGAGAAATTCCTCGACCCAAAACTCAATGTCGCTGAGTGGATGGAACGCTTCGAGGTCGAAAGCAGGGAAGTCTATTCAGCGAGGAAGGAAGTCCTCGCTGCAACAGGAATTAGACAGGGAGACAAGGTGGCCGATATCGGCGCTGGAACCGGCTTATACTCTCGATTGTTTGCCGATACTGCAGGTGTCGACGGAGGGGTCTATGCCGTCGATATCAACCCCCGGTGGTTGGAGCACATCAGCCACAGTGTCGATCCCGGTCCGGTTCACGCCACGATTACACCGGTCTTGTGCCGGGAGCGTTCCGTTTCGCTTCCACCTCGGAGCATTGACGTCGCGTTCACGTGCGATACCTACCATCACTTCGAGTATCCACAGTCGAGTCTTGCTTCGATTTTGTCGGCACTGCGTCCCGGAGGTACATTCCTAGTCGTGGATTTCGAACGAATTCCGGGTGTATCAAGCGAGTGGACTTTGGGGCATGTCAGGGCGGGAAAGGAGACCGTCAAAAAGGAGATCACTGGTGCTGGATTTGAATTTATTGAAGAGGTCGATGTCGAAGGTCTCGAAGAAAATTACTTCATTCGATTTAGGAAACCAGTGCAATAGCGAGGGCTCTTCCTATGTATTTATCATGCAATCATCACGAACGGGCTATTTGCGGCACGATGCTCGCGTTGTCGATAATTTCACTTTCGATATTCGGTGAAGACCGGCAGAAGAATGTTCTCTTCCTCGCGGTCGATGATATGAAGGATTGGGTGAACTGCCTCGGCGGGTACGAAGGCACTGTTTATACGCCGAATATCGATCGGCTCGCCGCCCGAGGCACTCTGTTCACCAACGCGCATTGTCCGTCACCGAAGTGCGGACCGTCCCGGGCGGCGATCATGACGGGGTTGATGCCCTCAACTACCGGGCTCTACGACAACGGGCACTGGTGGTATCCTAATTTGCCCGACACGGTGACCATTCCGGCACATTTTGGGAATCACGGCTACCGTGTGGCTGGCGCCGGGAAAATATTTCATCATACGGCAGGCAATCATCCACCCAATCAGTGGGACGAATTTCAGAGACTGGTCTTCAATGATGATCCCTGGTTTCGCGGAGTGAAATTGAATTATCCGTGGTCGAAAACTGGCCCGAAGCCAGAGGGGTTTCCGTTCAGCGGCGTCAAAGGACTCAGCCACGAAAACGATTGGGGATCTCTCGGGTACGCCGAACCGGACTACGACGATTCCAAGACCGCAGAATACGTTATGAGTTTTCTCGGCGAGGAGCAAGAGAAGCCATTCTTTCTCGCCTGCGGTCTCTTTCGGCCACACCTGCCCTGGTATGTGCCGCAGTCCTATTTTGATCAGTATCCGCTCGATAAGATCGTGTTGCCGGCGGTGAAGAAAGATGATCTCGACGATGTGCCGACCGGCGGCAAGGCATTCGCCAAAGCACGGCAGGGGGATTTCAAGACGATCAAGAAAGCCGACAAATGGAAGGAAGCGGTTCGTGCCTATCTCGCCAGCATCACCTATGCTGACGCCCAGCTGGGGCACGTCCTCCATGCCCTGAGTGCCAGTCCGCATATGAAGAACACCATCATCGTTCTCTGGTCCGATCATGGCTGGCACCTCGGCGAAAAAGGGCACTGGCACAAATCCACGCTCTGGGAAGAGGCGACGCGAATTCCTTTCATCGTGTCGGCTCCGGAATTCGAACCCGGGAGCTGCAGTAAGCCAGTCAGCTTGATCGATCTCTACCCCACCCTGAACGATCTCTGTGATCTTCCGATGAATGAGGCTCATGACGGCGTGAGCCTGGTGCCTTTGTTAGAAAACCCCAACGCCGAGTGGGATCGCCCGGCCGTTATCGAATATCATTCAGGCAATGTCGCGATTCGGTCAAAGCGCTACCGCCTGATTCGTTATCGAGATGGCGGAGAAGAGCTCTACGACCTGAAAAGCGATCCCAACGAATGGGATAACATCGCCGGTGATTCCTCACTGGCTGGGAAGAAAGCAGAACTGGCGCGTTGGATTCCCGAACAATGGGCTGAGTCCGCACCGACCAAGTCCGCCTTTCAGTTCGAACCCGATACGTTCACCTGGAAAGTAAATGCAAGCGAAGACCTCATCGAAGGAGCCTCTATCACTCAACCAAACAACCCATGATAAAAATTTCCTCATCGATTGCTGCCTTCGCTCTGCTGATGGGATTCAGCCTGACATCGGCATCTGCCGACTACCCCTCCACCACAGTTTTCGAGGCCGGGAGGGACGGCTACAAAGTCTTCCGCATCCCTGCGATCATTCGCGCAGCGAACGGCGACCTGCTTGCCTTTTGCGAAGCCAGACAAGGCGGCGATGCCAGCGAGATCGACATGGTTCTGAAGCGCTCCACTGATGCAGGAAAAACCTGGGGGCCGATTGAAGTGGTTCAGGAAAGCGATCACTTTGCTCCCCTCTTCAACAAGCCACCAGCCGAAATCACCATTGGAAACCCGGCTCCCGTCGTCGATCTGCTGGATCCGGATCACTCCGGCAGGATCTGGTTGCCGTTCAACCTGGAGAACGAACGTGTCTTTGTCATCTCAAGCGACGATCACGGCGCGACCTGGTCAGAGCGGAGAGAGATCACGAAGGACGTGAAGAAAGACGAATGGGGTTGGTATGCGACCGGACCGGTTCACTCGATCCAGATTCAGCGAGGCCCTCATCGTGGACGCCTCGTGATTCCGACCGACCATCGACTGGGCGATGATGGAGCGGATCGTGGGGCCAATGGCGCCCATGCAATCCTCAGCGATGATCACGGCAAGACCTGGCGACTCGGGGCGATCGACGACACCTATGAAGACGGGCTCAATGCCAACGAGACAACCGTGGTTGAGTTGAACGACGGAACGCTCTACTTCAACACTCGCGACCAGAACGGGGAAGCCCCGGGGACTCGAGGGGAGGCCTGGAGCAAGGACGGCGGCGAGACATTTGAAAGCCGAAGCAAGGAATGGAAGCAATTTCGCCCCACGACCGATGTGCTTGACCCGCCCGTGGTTCAAGCTGCGTTGCTCCGCTTGAACAATGCCCTCATTCTTTTCTCCGGCCCCGATGACAACGGCCCCAGTGGAAAAGGACGCAGCGACCTGCGACTTCGCTACTCAAAAGATGAAGCCGAGACCTGGCACGATGGCCCGCTGATTCACACCGGTCCGGCCGCCTACAGCGACATGGTAAAGATCAACGACGACACGGTCGGTGTTCTGTTTGAGGCAGGGAAAATGGGAACCTACGAGAGCATTCGTTTTGCGGTTCTGGATCAGAGCGAGATCAAATCGGAAGACACCGTAGTCTTTGAACGCAGTGATGAATATGGCTTTCGCATTCCGGCCCTCGTCACGGCAGCGAATGACGACGTTCTCGCTTTCTGTGAAAGAAGGGTTGGACTGGCAGATCATGCCAAGAACGGCATCGTATTGCGGAGGTCATCCGACAACGGAGAAACATGGACCAATCTCCAAGTCATCGCGGACGAAGGCGGCGACTCGTTGAACGATCCATCGGCGATTGTCTTGAATAACCGGGAAATCATCCTGATGTATCAGCAGTTCCCCGAGGGCTATCATACCATCACCAAAGGGCACATGAAGATGTCGGAACGAGGATTTGGTGGCCCCAGAAACACCCGGACACTGATCCGTCGTTCATCCGATCATGGCGCGACCTGGAGCGAAGCCGAGGACATCACAAAATCTGTGCGTCGCCCGGAAGCGGTGAACATCGCCAGTCCAGGCCGGGGCATTGAATTGCAGAAAGGCAAACACGCCGGACGCCTGCTCTTTCCGGTCTATGAGAATCACTCCACCGAGAAGGAACGCCTCTGGAATACTTCCGTTTTGATCAGTGACGACAAAGGCAAGACATGGCGTGCCGGATCTATGGTGCCAAGTGATGACATGCCGGGATTTGGGAATGAGAACCAGATTGCCGAACTGAACAACGGCTCAATTCTGATGAGTTCGCGTAACCAGAGCGGTGGAAAGCGGCGTCGCCTTACCGTGAGTCGAGATGGCGGCGAAAGCTGGGATCCCTATCGCATTGCGAACGACTTGGTGACGCCACAATGCATGGCCAGCGTGATTCGACATGGGGATCTGCTAGTGCATTCCCTCCCGAATTCCGAAAGAGGCAGAAAGGATGGGGCGATTCTCGTGAGCCGGGATGAGGGAGAGTCCTGGGAGCGGGTTCACACCATCACCCCGGGTGGATTTGCCTACAGTTCACTGACCCAGTTAGCCGATGGAACTGTAGCCTGTCTATACGAGGCCAATGGCTACAAGACGATCCGCCTTGCGAGAATTCCAGAGGAGGCGCTATCCGAGTAATGCGGAGATTGGTCCATAGTTTGATTACCACGCTTGCATTTACCTCCGTGAGTTTCGCCAGGGAGGCAAAACCCAATATTCTCTTCATCGCAGTCGATGAGTGGGTCGGCTGCCATGGTCATACCCAAGCGCAGACCTACTTGGCTGATCGCTGGTTTAATTCGACTGATGAGACGTTTTCACAGTTCGCCGCGTTCGATCTCGATCTGGGAAAAGATGGCGAAGAGCTTCTGCTCCCCGGAGAGATCCACGAGTTAACGATGAGCCGGGACAGGCTCGTCGAAAGCGATCCGGTGGCCTGGGATCATCTACACGCCATTCCCGAAGAACACGGATTTACCGGAACGTATGCCGGCATAAAGAAAAACTAATCGTTACTGTTGTCACCAATTCCCCGACAATGAACATGAATCGAGCTCTCACATTTCTCTCCCTGTTGGCAACCACCTTTATGTCTTGCCATACGACCGCGGCAGAGAAGCAGGCAACCGTAGTTCGCGTGGCCTGCATCGGAGACTCGATCACCTTTGGCAATGGAATCAAAGATCGCACGATGGCTTATCCCGCTCAGTTGCAGCAGCTTCTGGGGGACGGCTACGAGGTACAAAACTTTGGTAACTCAGGGCGCAGCATTCTGAAAAAATCGATGCGTGGCAGCGAGCAGCGCGGATTCATTTTCATGAAGGAGCACGTCGATGCTCTGGCTTTCAAGCCGGACATCGTGGTCAGCAATCTGGGTATCAACGACCTGATGGATTTCGACAAATTCGGCGATGACTTCATCGCCGACTATGTTGAGTTGCTCCGCGCTTATCAGGAATTGGACAACAGGCCACGACTGATTGTTTGGACGCCTCTGGCACCATTGTTCGAGGGGCACAATTTTCACAACGATCCTAACATTGATCGAATTAACGCAGCGATCAGCCGGGTCGCCAGCGAGATGCAAATCGAATCGATCGATCTGGCAAAGCCGTTCCGTGGCAAAGCAAACCTGTTTCCCGACAAGATTCATCCCAATGCAGCAGGCGCCACTGTCATTGCAGAACAGGTCGCAAAAGCAGTTCGCCATAAAGACGCTCCCGCCAGCAAGCGCGCGTTGACTGGGCGGCCTAACGTCCTCTTCATCGTTTCCGAAGACAACAGCGAGCAGATCGGTTGCTACGGAGAAAAGCGCGTGCACACCCCGCATCTCGATTCACTGGCGGCAAGCGGCGTTCGCTACGAACGGGCCTATGTCCCCTACTCCGTCTGCAGCCCTTCGCGCGCCGCATTCCTGACCGGTCTCTACACCCGCCAGAACGGGCACATCGGATTGGCGACTCATCGCTTCGCCTTCTACAAAAACTTCAAAACGATGCCAGCCTATCTGCAGGAGGCGGGCTACTACACTGGCTTCATTGGGAAGACCCATGTGAATCCGGAGAGGCTGGTCGAGGACTACATCGACTTTCGAGGCGTGGCCCACGCGAACTTCAGCAACACGCACAGCATTGAAGACTATGCAAAGGAGGCTCGCACCATCTTCGAGAACGCGATCGCCGAAGAAAAGCCGTTCCTCGCAATCATCAATTACTCGGACGCGCACCGAAAATTCATCGGCACTTCCAAAGCCGGATACCCAACTGTAAACGTCGAGGGGACAGAGGCGGAGCCACTCCCCTGGATCGGAGTCGACACGCCCCGCTTGCGCCAGGAGATGCGCAACTACCTCAACTGCATGAACCGTCTCGATGAAGGCATCGGCCTGGTTCTCAATGATCTCGAAAAACTCAAGCTGCGCGACAACACCCTCATCATCTACATCGCGGATCATGGGGGGGATTTCCCCCGCGGCAAAACAACCTGCTACGAAGGCGGCGTGAAAGTGCCCATGATCGTGAACTACCCGAAAACCTTCCCCGAGGGCAAAGCGGAGTCATCGCTGGTATCAACCCTGGATATTCTGCCGACGATGTTGCAGGCAGCCGGAATCGAGATTCCCAAGGAGCTGATGGGGTGGCCTTTGCAAACGCTGCAGGACCCGGATGGCCCGCGCCGGAACTACATCCACACCTTTAATACCGGCTCGTCCGCAAACATTCTTCACCTGACCTTCGGAGTCTGCGACGAGCGCTACAAGCTGATCTACAATCCGGTCAGGGCAACGAACACGGCAGCAATCTCCCGCTACGCAAACACGGCCATTCCCGAAGCGCTCTGGGATCCGGGTTACATCGATCCGCCCGAGTATGAACTGTACGACTTGGAAACCGATCCCTACGAGTTCACCAATCTCGCCAATCATCCTGATTTCCGGTCAGTAGGTGAAGAACTGATTCTCGCCATGAAAGAATTCCAGGAAGAGATCGACGATCCTTTTCTCGATCCCAAGAACATCCAGTTTTACATGGAGGAGATGCGGGATCCGTCGCGTCACCCAAAGAAGCGAAGCCGGGAAATCTGGAGCCACCTGAAAGAATTCTACCCCCGATAGTGGGAGTCCCCCAATTGTCCCCACGACTAAATTTCAACCTGACAAATACACATGAGCGAATCCCTGAATGCCGCATGGTCGGCTAACACGACCTACTTCGAGTACACCTCTGCGGCCAATCCAAGAATGCCGAAAATCGAAATCGAAGCATTCCCGGCTTCGATGCATCAGATCGATGAGACTCGCGTCATTCCGCTCGATCTCTCATCCAATCTCGGCACCTCGTACCCGTGCACCGGCCCAAGCCTCCTCGCGAGTTTCGTTCATATCAGTTCAGGTGAGACGCTGACGACGAGTTGCAGTTCTGCGTCCCAGGTATTTTTCTGCATTCGCGGGAAAGGTCGTTCCGAAACGCCCGAAGGCGTCGTCACCTGGAAGACGGGTGACTACTTCGCCGTACCAGGTGACATGTCACTACAGCACTCTGCCGACGAAGACACCGCATTCTACTGGGTCAATGACGAACCCCTCTTCCGCTATCTCGGGGCCCAACCGGACGCAGCTCGTTTCCGGCCAGTGTTCTACAGTCACGAATGCCTCGAAAGTGAACTCGCCAAGGTCCGGGCTGAAAACGAGGGGAAAGACAAGAACCGGAACGGCATTCTGCTGGCGAACGTTGACTGCCCGGTCACAAAGACGGTGACGCACACGATGTGGTCTCTCTACAACCTGCTCCCGCGCCAAACCCGCCAAAAGGCCCATCGACACAATTCGATCGCTCTCGATCTGTGCGTTTCCGCTGGACCAGACACCTACACTTTGATCGGCAGAAAAATCGATTCTGACGGAAACATTATCGATCCGATCAAAGCGATGTGGATACCCGGATCAGCCTTTGTCACTCCTCCGGGATGGTGGCATTCCCATCACAACGAATCGGATGAAGATGCCATCGTGCTACCGGTTCAGGATGCTGCCCTGCATACCCAGATCCAGACTCTCGACATTCAGTTTTCAAAGGGATACTAGCCCGGGAACTCTCCCTGAAACTCCATGAACGCCCGTTTTCTCCACCTCCTCCTGATTCTCCCCCTACTTGCTTTGCCAAGGCAAATCCGGGCGGCCGAGAAACCCAACGTTCTCTTTATCGCCGTCGATGACTTGCGCGCCGAGCTCGGATGCTATGGATCGGCCATCGCAAAGAGCCCTAACATTGACGCCCTTGCAGCCAGCGGAGTTCGCTTCGACCGAGCCTACTGCCAGCAAGCAATCTGCGGCCCCTCGCGTGCCAGCGTCATGACAGGGCTTCGTCCAGACGCCTCACAGATCCACGGGAACCACACTCATTTCCGAACGATGCATCCTGACATCGTCACCCTGCCGCAACATTTCAAAAACAACGGCTACCACACTCGCTCGATGGGGAAAATTTATCACGGCGTTTTCCCCGAAGGCAGATCCCGAACGGTTCCCGACACCTTCGGCGACAAGCCTTCCTGGAGCATTTCCACCTTCCGTCCCGGTCCCCGCTACTACTACACAGAAGAAGGCGTAGCGGCGGCGAAGAAGGTCTATCGAAAAATCTACCAGCCCACTAATCCCGGGCCGGATGACTGGACAGAGAAACTCGTTTTCGGTCAAGCGACGGAAGCCCCCGACGTCGCGGACAATGTGCTTTACGATGGCCAGGTCGCCGATCGAGCCGTCGAGTCACTCCGGGAACTGGCCAAATCGGATGACCCCTTCTTTCTCGCCGTCGGATTCATCAAGCCGCATTCGCCCTACATCGCACCGAAGAAATACTGGGATCTTTACGACGCCGACGCCATTAAGCCCGCATCTCCCGAATCGCGCGAGACCAATGCCCCGGCGATTTCGCTGCACAACTCCGGTGAGCTTCGCCGCTACACCGATCAGCAGAAGAAGGGCCCCATTCCCGACGCCGATCAGCGAAAAGTCCACCACGCCTATCTCGCCTGTATCAGCTACATCGATGCCCAGGTCGGTCGGGTTCTCGCAGAACTGGAAACGCAACGGCTGGCCCAAGACACCATTGTCGTTCTCTGGTCTGATCACGGCTATCATCTCGGGGAAAAAGATCTCTGGGGCAAAACCACGAACTTTGAACTCGATACCCGCGTCCCTTTGATCATTCGTGTTCCCGGTGAGAAACCCGGCGTATGCGATTCCCCCGTCGAACTCGTCGACCTCTATCCCACCCTGGTCGAACTGTCGGGTTTACCCGAGGAACAACACCTCCAGGGAACCAGCCTCGCGCCTTCCCTCAGGGACGTGAAGGCAGAGGTCAAGACTGCCGCCTTCTCCCAATACACCCGCGGAAAGATGCGCGGCTACTCTGTCCGGACAAAGAGACATCGCTATTCCGAATGGATCGACATGACTACCGGCGAGGTTCAGGAACGCATCCTGTTCGATCATCAAACGGACCCACTCGAGTCGAGGAACATCGCAGCCACTGCTGATCCCAAATTCGTCGACTCCATGAGCCGACTTCTCGACTGCGGCGAGGGCTGGCGAAACACCTGCTCAACAAAACTGACCCTGGCGAAGCCATTCACCGATCACATGGTCCTGCAACGGGAGCAGCCGAATCGGATCTGGGGAACCGCACCTCCCGGCGAATTGGTCACCGGAGATTTTCCGTGGGGACAGCTCTTCACCAAGGCGAACGAAAATGGTCACTGGACCCTCGATCTGCCTCCTTTCGGCGCGGTATCCAAACCGCAAACCCTCACAATCCGAACGGACGCTGAAGAGCTCCAAATCAAAGACGTCCTCATCGGCGATGTCTGGATGTGCTCCGGACAATCAAACATGCGCTGGATGTTGAAGGACACACCCAACGCCAAGGAGATCGTCGCCAACTCCGCAAACCAACAATTCAGGATCTGCAATTTCGCCGCCACCATTCACCCCGGCGGGGCCAAGTTTCCGCTGCTGAAATTGCGAAGTACCTTCGCCGACAATCTCTACGAATCCGAAGGCTGGCAAATTGCCGGTCCGGAGACCGTCCCCAACTTCTCGGGCGTTGCCTATCACTTCGGCCGTCTCTTGCAGGCGGAAACCGGCGTGCCCATCGGGCTGATCCACAACTCGGTCGGTGGTTCACCGATGGAGGCCTGGATTCCTGACAATGCTCCCGATCCCAACTGGATCGAAAATCCCGACCTGCCAGAGTGGGTCGCAGGGCGGGCCGAATTAAATCTCACCCACTGGGTCGAAAACGATATCGCTCCCGCACCGCACCACCCTTTCGAACCGGGTTTCCTCTTCAGGGCAGCGGTCAAACCTTTCACCAATCTCGCGATGCGCGGGACAATTTGGTACCAGGGTGAATCGAACGCCACTGTCGATGGAGCCGGAACGCCAGCAATGGATCCAGCCAAAAACTTCGCGCTTCACAAACAGCTCATCGAGTCCTGGCGGGCAGAGTTTCGAGATGAAGACATGCCGTTCTACTTCGTTCAGCTTCCCGGGCTGAATCGCAATTGGCAGCCCTTTCGCGAGGTGCAATCGAAGATCGATCTGCTCGTTCCCAATACCCACATGGCGGTAACGATCGATGTCGGGCACCCGACGAACGTCCACCCCACCGACAAGAAACCGGTCGGGGAACGCCTCGCCCGACTCGCGCTGAAATACGAATACGGAAATGACCTCATCGCCGAGGCGCCTCGCATGACAGGCTGGGTCGCCGGGAAGGATTCAATTCATCTGCAATTCGATCGACCTATCGTCATAGACGGTGACGCTGAATTCGCCGTCGCGGGCAAGGATAGGGTTTTTAAAAAGGTGAAGGCGAAAATGGCCAGCCCAACAGGAGCAGGTCTCACACTCAACCCTGTTGACCCTGCCTCCATCGAGTCGATTCGCTATGCCTGGGAGAATGATCCGAAGCCGTTCCTTGTTTGTGCAGAAACAGACCTGCCCGTTGCGCCATTCCGCACCGATTCGTGGCCACTCGTCGCCGCCGTCGCTGCTCCCTCAAATCTCGTTCCAGCTGCGCCACCGGGCGTTGGCGAGATCACCAGTTTTGAAAACGCTGCACCAGGTGAGGTCACAAAACTGGAAACGGATGGCCTCACTCTCTCCGCCGCAAAAGGCCATGCCGCAATCGACCGCACCCATGCCTGTCGGGGGAAGCAGTGCCTCCATCTTCTCGGCGGCAAGGATAGAGAATTGACCATTCGTTTTTCCAAGCCCATCAAGAAAGGATCGATCTTTGCGTTCCAGGCCGAACGCTGGACGAAGCGCACGCCCTTCGCGTTTCATATTCTTGCGCGAGCAAAGGGCGACGAAAAATGGCAGCAAATCTATGATGGCGGTTCCGAGATCAAAGTCGGGCGCGCCTTTTTATCGAGCATTCGTTTCGCTGTTCCGTTCGAATTTTCTCAGCTAAAACTGATTTCGACGAGCCCGGACAAAAGCGGTGTTCTGATCGATGATCTTCAAGTCTTCAAGCCAACGCCCTTCAAGCTCGGCTCTATCGAAACCAACCAGCCGATCCATCCCGTCCTCATCGGGAAGAAACTCAACGGAGTCATGGATGTGATTGTGAACGTCGAGGGAACTGTCGGAGCCCGACCGGTCGTCGAAGGCTTTCGGGTTTCAACTGCGGGCACGGACGATCTTTCTGACATTGCCGGTGTTTCCGTTCTGCTGCTTGGCAAACCGTTCGGCGAAAAAGATGAGCTGGCCCCGGCGAGAGATCTGGAATTCTCCGGCAACAGCCCAATCAGCTCCGGCGAACATGTCTTTCGCATCAGCTACCGGCTCAATCCAAGTGCCAGCCTCGACCGAACAGTGGATGCCAGTTGTTCGGAAATTAAGATCGATGGCAAGTGGCACAAGATTGCCAACCCATCGCCCGAAGGTCGGAAACGCATCGGATTCGCACTTCGTCAGCAGAGTCAGGACGGCGTGAACTCCACCCGTATCCCCGGCCTCGCCACCACCAACGCCGGAACGCTGATCGCGGTCTACGACAATCGAAACAGCGCCCGCGGTGATCTTCCGGGCGACATCGACGTCG
>Ga0222633_1001387_pt1 | contig 13151 bp, 9 predicted proteins | sample AntAcemetageno48_FD_179816 | JGI IMG/M metagenome (GOLD analysis project Ga0222633, IMG submission 179816) | Saline water microbial communities from Ace Lake, Antarctica - #48 | ecosystem: Environmental > Aquatic > Non-marine Saline and Alkaline > Saline | place: Antarctica: Ace Lake | collected...
CTTGATTCGTTTTTTGAGGTGTTCGATTTCGTCGTCGAGTTTTAGATATCCCTCGTATCGCTCGGTATCGAGAGCACCTCCCTCGACCGCTTCGCGGATCGCGCAACCGGCGTCTGTGCCGTGCTTACAATCGTGGAACCTGCACTCCATCGCGAGCGCGGCGATATCGGCAAATCGTTCCCGCAGCGTGGTTTCGTCGGTCCACATCTGCACTTCGCGGATGCCGGGGTTGTCGATCAGGATACCCCCGCCCGGAAGCACGATCAATTCGCGTGCCGTGGTGGTGTGACGCCCCTTGCCGGTGACTTCGTTGACCTCGGCATGCTCCTGCCACTCTTCGCCCATGAGCGCGTTGATGAGTGAAGATTTTCCGACGCCGCTTGATCCGACGAAAGTGATCGAAATGCCCGGTTTCAGATACTTCTCGACGACTGATACGTTCGCGCCGTCGACCGCGCTGGTGACGATGACTTCGGCGTCGGGGCTCAGCTTGCGGATGGCCTCGGCCGCTTCGGCATTGCGATCGTCGGGGTAAAGGTCAGCCTTGTTGACCATGACGATGGCCTTGGCACCGCTTCGTGCGATGAGAGTGAAAAAGCGCTCCATTCGCCGCAGGTTGTAGTCCGTTCCCGCATCGGTTACGACGCAGACGATGGATACATTCGAGGCGATGACCTGCTCCTCTGAAGTTTTCCCCGGGGCCTTCCGTGAAAAGCATGATTGTCGCTCGAGTCGCGAGCGGATGACATGGTCGAGATCTCCCGTGCCGATGTCGAGAGCGACCCAGTCGCCGACCGCAGGCAGTTGGGAATCGCTTTCCGCGTCGTGATAGACCTTGCCACTCATGACGACCTCGTATTCCTCGCCGCCTTCGGTCAGCGCTCCGTAAGTGATCTTGTTGTCACGGATCAAGCGCGCGGGTGTCCACCCCTTCTTGGTGAAGGGCTTGAATTCGTTGTGGAACCGCTCGTTCCATCCTAGATCCGAGAGGGTCATGGTTCGGCGATTGTAACGCCTACTCCTGATGAAGACTAGTGAAAGACAACACTAGATGGGGATGCCGCACCCGCGCCATTTTCGGACTGGAAACATTTTCAAGTTCTCCCTACGGTGGCGACTATGATTTCGATCGACCTTTCCGAGAAAATTGCAGTAGTGACCGGCGGCGGTCAGGGGCTTGGTCGGGCTACGGCGACCGTTTTACGCGAAGCCGGGGCGAAGGTGGCGATTACTTTTTTCCGGGACTCAGAGGGCACTAATGAACGTGTCGCGGAGGCGACAGCAGCGGCATTGGGAGATGGTGTGATCGCTATCGAGGGAGATGTTAGAGCACGGGAATCGGTCGCGGCGATGTTCGAAGGCGTTAAAGAACGGTTTGAAGGGAACGTGGATATTGTGGTCAATAACGCAGCAATATTGCGGGACAAGTCGATCAGGAAAATGGACGATGCAGAATGGGATGCTGTGATCGGGACCAATCTGACTGGCGTGTTCAACGTTTCGAAAGAGGCGGCGGAGCGTTTGGCGGACGGTGGCCGAATCGTGAACATGGCATCAATTTCGGGTGCAGTCGGTTTCTTCGGTCAGGCTAATTATTCGGCGGCGAAAGCGGGAGTCGTCGGGTTGACGAAAGTTCTGAGCAAGGAGTTGGCACGTCGGCGAATCACGGTGAATGCGGTGGCTCCCGGCGTGGCATTGACGGAAATGGGAAAGTCGATCCCCGAAGAAGCGCGTGCTGAGATGCTGAAGCAAATACCTCTGGGACGCTTCGGCGAGCCGGAAGAAGTGGCAAACGCCATCCTGTTCTTGTGCAGTTCGTTGGCGGACTACATCACCGGACAGACGATTCATGTAAATGGTGGTTGGTTCGGATAGTTGATGACTAATCAGCGTGACAGAAAAATTTGTTCGGCTGCCGACGCAGTTGGGTTGATCAACAGTGGCGACACGGTCGTGTGCGGAGGGTTTGTCGGTGCGGCCCATCCCGAGGCCCTCACCTCTGCGCTGGAAAAGCGATTTCTTGGATCGGAGGTGCCGCAGAATCTGACGTTGGTCTACGCGGCGGGGCAGGGCGATGGAAAGTCACGCGGACTCAATCACCTAGCTCACGAAGGACTGGTGAAGCGTGTTGTCGGAGGGCATTGGGCGCTCGCTCCGGGCATGGGAAAGCTGGCGATCGAGAATAGGATCGAGGCCTACAATTTCCCTCAAGGCGTCGTTTGCCAACTTCTCCGCGATATCGCAGCAGGTCGGCCGGGATGCATCACTCACGTGGGACTGGGCACATTCATCGATCCCGAAAATGACGGTGGAAAACTCAATGAGCGCACTACGGAAGACTTGATCGAAAGGATCGAGTTGGCAGGTAAGCCATGGCTTTTTTATCGCGCCTTTCCAGTGAACGTCGGTTTCATTCGGGCTACCACGGCAGATCCTTCGGGGAATTTGTCGATGGAAGACGAAGCGATTCTTGGTGAAGTGCTGGCGATTGCCCAGGCGGTTCGAAACAGCGGAGGCATTGTCATCGCGCAAGTGAAACGGCTGAGTGATCGGCCTATCCCGCCGCAATCGGTTGTCGTGCCGGGAATATTGGTGGATCGAATCGTATTGGCGGACGGCAACGAGCACGACCAGACTTTCGGTGAGGAAATGAACACAAGCTACTGCTCGGCAGCGGACAATGATGTGCCCGTCGTCCACGAAAAGTTGCCAGCGAATGAGCGACGGATCATCGCCGCGCGGGCCTGTGACGAATTGCAGGCGTGTGATATAGCGAACCTTGGGATTGGGATGCCGGAAGGCGTCGCACGTATAGCTGCGGAGCGCGGGATGCTCAACGAAGTCACGCTCACGGTGGAAAGTGGGCCGATCGGTGGAATGCCCGCAGGCGGACTCAGCTTCGGGGCTGCGGTGCATCCATTAGCGATCGTGGACCAACCATCGCAGTTCGATTTCTACGATGGTGGCGGACTCGACTACGCGGCGCTCGGGGCGGCGCAGGTCGATGCCGTGGGAAATGTGAATGTTTCGAAGTTCGGCACCCGACTCGCAGGTGTGGGGGGATTTGTGACTATTTCTCAGAATGCGAAACGACTCGTTTTCTGCGGCACGATGACTTCGGGCGGACTTGTGACACGAATCGAAAACGGCAAGCTCATCATCGAATCCGAAGGGCGGGTGAGAAAGTTTGTTGAGCAGGTCGATCAAGTATCATTCAGCGGCGCGTTGGCAGTCGAATCGAACCGTCCCGTCATTTTCGTGACGGAGCGGGCCGTGTTTCGTCTGACTTCTCAAGGCCTGGAATTGATTGAGGTCGCGCCAGGTATTCGATTGCAGGAGGACGTGCTCGATGTCATGGGATTCGCTCCGGTGATCAGTGGAGCGCTGAAAGAGATGCCGGTCGCGTGTTTTTTCCCATAAACCGAAATGCGCTGTTGTTGGCGCGACGGCAATCGTGTTATGCCTCTGCTCGAACAATGAACGATGTTTGTATTATTTCAGCGCAGCGAACGCCGATCGGTCGATTTTTAGGATCACTTGCGCGGGAGTCGGCAGTCGATCTTGCCTGTCATGCAGGCGAATCTACGCTGGGCGAATTGGATCGCGCGAAGATTGATCAAGTCATCATCGGCAATATTCTAAGCGCCGGGCAGGGGATGAACATCGGCCGCCAGATTGGTGTGCGGCTGGGACTACCGATTTCGACACCAGCATTCACCGTGAATATGATGTGCGCTTCCGGGATGCAGGCCATCGCGCTGGCGACGCATGCGATTCGGGCGGGAGATGCCAATGCGGTTCTGTGTGGCGGCACGGAATCGATGAGCAACGCGCCTCATCTGATGCCGCGTTCACGATCGGGCATTAAACTGGGTGATGGGAAGCTCGTTGATTCGATTTTGCGGGATGGGTTGGTCGACTCGTTTGATCACACTCACATGGCCCAAACGGCGGAAACTCTAGCCGTGAAATGTGGGATTTCCCGCGAAGAGCAGGATGCCTTTGCCGCCTCCTCGCAGCACCGCTACCAGACTGCTCGTGAGGCCGGAGTGTTCGCTGATGAAATTGCCCCGCACGAAAAATTGACGGCCGATGAACATCCCCGGGCGGATTCCACAGCGGAATCGCTCGCCGATTTGACTCCTGCTTTCGATCTTGAAGGCACAGTAACGGCGGGCAACGCATCGGGCATCAACGACGGAGCGGCGATGTTGCTTTTAGCGAGCCGAGAAACGGCTGAAGCGAATGACTGGCCGATCATGGCCGTGATCGGCGAGACGGCGACTGTCGGATGCGATCCTAAAGAAATGGGACTGGGGCCGGTATTTGCGGTACGGAAAATCGGGCTGCCACTGGATGGATTTGACGCCATTGAAATCAACGAAGCCTTCGCGGCACAGGTGCTGGCTTGCCTCAAGGTGATGGAACTCGGTGCTGACCGCATCAATGTAAACGGCGGCGCCATCGCCATGGGCCATCCCGTGGGAGCGAGCGGAGCGCGGTTGGTGGCGCATCTGGCCGGGCGAATTCAGCGCGGGGAAATCGAAACCGGACTGGCGACCCTGTGCGTCGGCGGAGGCATGGGCTCGGCAATCACTTTAAAGAAAGTATAATTTGAGCGAGAATACGCAAACCCCGCCGCCTGAAAATTCCGTCCGTCGGGTCGTCCTCGCCAGCTTCATCGGCACGACGATCGAATGGTTTGATTTCTTTATCTACGGAACAGCCGCTGCGCTCGTCTTTGGACAACTCTTCTTCCCCGGCGAAAGTGAATTCGTGGGGCGGATGGCTTCATTTGGAACGTTCGCGATCGGCTTTTTCGCCCGTCCCCTGGGCGGTATTGTCTTTGGGCATTTTGGTGACCGGATTGGGCGAAAGGCGATGCTCGTGACGACGCTGATGTTGATGGGGGTTGCGACTTGTCTGATCGGGATTCTGCCCACTTACCAAACCATCGGCATTGCCGCACCGATCATTCTTGTCCTGTTGCGAATCGTGCAGGGATTCGGTGTCGGGGGCGAGTGGGGCGGCGCGGTGCTGATGGCCGTCGAGCATGGGCACAAGGGAAAGCGGGGGTTTTACGGTAGCTGCGTTCAGATGGGCGTGCCCGTCGGCCTGCTACTAGCAACGAGTGTGTTTGCGGTCGTGACGAAATTCACAACGGACGAACAGTTTCTCGCATGGGGGTGGCGGATTCCCTTTTTGCTCGGCATCATCCTGCTCGGTATCGGCATGTTCATCCGCATGCGGATTGTGGAGAGTCCACTTTTTGCCAAAGCTAAAGAGACCGGTGATGTCAGTAAAATTCCGATCTTAGAGGTCATTAAGAAGCATCCCAAGAATGTGTTTCTCGCGATGGGTGCCCGTTTCGCCGAGAACGCTTGTTTCTATATCTTCAGTGTCTTCGTTTTATCGTATGCCGTGGATCAACTCGGCCTCGAAAAGTCGACAATCCTTACTGGAGTCTGGATTGCGGCCGCCTTTCAAATAATCGCGATTCCCGGATTCGGCGCACTCTCTGACCGTGTGGGCCGACGTCCGGTATACTTGGCGGGCGCCATTTTCATCGCATTGTTTGCTTTCCCGTTTTTCTGGATGATCGAGACGAAAATCACCGCGGTGATCTGGCTTGCGATCACACTTGGCCTCGTCGGCCATGCCGCAATGTATGGGCCACAAGCGGCATTCTTCTCGGAGCTTTTTGGAACCCGGGTTCGCTACAGTGGCGCGTCGATCGGCTACCAACTGGCCTCGCCGTTTGCCGGTGGATTGGCCCCGTTGATCGCGACGGCATTACTGCAGTGGTCCGGTGATGAATCCTGGCCCGTGTCAGTCTACTTGATCAGTACTGCCGTCATTACCCTTGTTGCAATCTACTTCGCGGCGGAAACATTCCGCTCTAATTTGAGCGACGAACCGTAGATTTATGGTGTGAAACTCTGGCTAAAGATTTTTCTCTGTGTGTTTGCGATCAACTTGGTCGGTGGTCTCGGCGCAATCTTCACCGTCAGTGAGATCGGCGGATGGTACGCAAAATTGGAGAAGCCGCCTGGCGTTCCGCCAAATTGGATATTCGGCCCGGTGTGGACGCTTCTCTACACAATGCTGGGTGTAGCGATCGCGCTGGTGTGGCACCGGGCAGAACCGGGCGAGGAGAAAAAGCGCGCCGTGATCTGGTTCTTTCTCCAGATGGTTCTCAATGTGAAATGGACACCCGTTTTCTTCACGCTGCACTGGCTGGGCGTGGCGTTGGGCATCATCGTCGTTCTATTGATCGCGATCATTTTCACGATACGGCAGTTTCGAAGGGTGGATAAAACAGCGGCAATGCTTCTGATCCCGTATCTCGTGTGGGTTTGTTATGCCACCTATCTGAACGCCGGATACTGGTGGCTGAATGGGTGAGTCTGTAGGCCCGGGTCTCTACCAGGGAAAGGCGAGCAAGCGACGACAAAGGTATCCCCGAGTTCCTGCGAGCCGCAGGAAACTACCCGACAGGTAGCCGCGACCGGCTCATTCGCGTGCGATGACCTAACCCGGATGTGCACCGCCCGGTTTTCCTGAAGGAGGCTTAGTTTTGGGCTTTTCGATTTGAGGAAGGTTGTTAATGTTCAACGCTCCACCCTCGCAGAACATCTCCGTTCCGAAATTCTCGATGGGATGATCCATCGCGTTTGCGATAGCGAGTAGGAGCTGATTGTGCGGAGTTTTAGGTGGCAGCTTTACATAGCGGCCCATGTTGAAACCGCTGGCCTTTTCTCCACCGATGAGAACGAAAGGAATGTCGTCGAGAGTGTGGGAGTTTCCTTTTCCGAGCTCGTTGATCCACAGAATCATGGTGTGGTCGAGCATGGAGCCGTCGCCACCGGGCTCGGGGGTGTCGGCGAGGCGCCTGGCCATGTAGGCAAGTTCGCCGGCGAACCACTGGTTGATCTTGATGAGCTTGTTAAATGCGTCCTGGTTTTTGTCAGACTCGTGGGAGAGACCGTGGTGGCCTTCTTCAACGCCGAGCCAACTCATGCGGGCCTGGCCGACGGAGCGCATGTATTGCAGGGTGGCGACGCGGGTCATGTCATTAGCCAACGCATTGACGAGAAGGTCGATCTGCATGCGGCTGATGCGCGGGGTGTTGTCATTGACGAGCTCGATCTTGGGATCGATGTCGGGAACGGGGTGAGCCAGGGTGGCGTCGTCGTCCTGCTGGGATAACTCGCGCTCCAGATCGCGGACGAGCTGGAGGTGTTTATCGAGCAGTTGCCGATCTGCGTTTCCGAGCTTGGATGATACCTTCGTGAGGTCGTCTCGGACGTCGTCGACGATGCTGGCGAGGCTCTCTTTGTCGGCGCGTTTGCCGTAGAGCTTTTCCATCATCGTCTTGGGATTGTCGATCGGAGCGACCGGCTGGTTCGGTCCGGCGTAGCTCATGCGGGTCCAGGGGTCGGCGCGGTTGGGAACGGCAACGCCGAACTCCAGGGAGCCGAAACGAGTCCGGGTAGCGTCCTCACTTTGAAGATGATTTTTCAATTCCTGATCAATGGAGATGCCGCTCGCCCAACCGGCCGGAGTGTCGGAGCCACCCTGAATGTTGCCGGGGAAAAGTTCAGTACCGGTCAGCACGCAGCTCATCCCGCGCATGTGTCGGTCGCCGTCGCCGCCGATGCGGTTAGAGATGCCACGGAGCAGGAGTGTCCGCTCTTTAAATGGCTGAAGCGCTTGCAGGATCTTTTTGAATTGAAAGTCGGGACCTTCGCCGTCAGGCCAGAACTCGCCGGGAATGGTTCCGTTCGGCGAAAACATAATGATGAGCCGTTTTTTCTTCGCCCCTGCATCGGCTCCGAAGATGGGCAGTCCAGTCAGAAAGGGCGCGGCGCCAGTAGAGATGCCGAGCTGTTTGAGGAAGCGGCGGCGGTTGGTGAGAGCTTTCATGATTTCGGGACGTTGGGTTGGGTGGCTGTGATGGCCATTTTCACGAGCAGGTATTTCATGTTGAACCCGCTTTGGCGAAAAATTTCTTCGAGTTGATCGGCGGTGTTGTCACCGTAGGCAAGCAGCGGCTGCTTGACCGTGTGGTGAAAAAGTTGGCGGACGAATGTCTTGTGCGCGGCAGGGGAGTGGGCGGCGTATTCGGCGACATCGCGGGGACCTTCGATCGTGATGCGATCACCAGAGTCCGTCTCCAGAATGCCGTTGTCGTCGATGGGCTTGTTCCGTTCTTTGGCGCGCCAACGACCGATCGCATCGTAGTGCTCCAGGCTGAATCCGAGTGGATTGATCATCGAGTGGCACGACATGCAGGCTTTGGCCCGGGTCATCTCGGTGACTTTTTCGCGCATTGTGAGGTTGGGTGGAAAATGGCTGTCGTCGAATTCGAGCGCTTCCGGTGGTGGTTTGAGTGGCATCCCGACAATGTTACGTGTCAAAAAGACGCCGCGATGAATCGGAGAGGTGTTGTCGTGGTAGGCGAACGCGGTCAGGAGGAACGGATGGGTGATCACTCCACTGCGTCCTTTGTCGGGTAGAGAGACTTTTTGGAAATTACTTTTCAGATCAGGCTTCCCGTAGATGTCACCGAGCCGTTTGTTGAGAAAAAGCTGATCCGATAGCAGTAGTTGGCGGTAGTCCGATTTCTCACTCCAGACGATGTCATCGAGAAACATTTCCAGCGAGGTGCGAAGGTCGGCCATCATCTCGTCGCTGAATTGCGGGTAAAGTTCATCATCTTTCGCCACTTCCTCAGTGCGCGATAGCTCCAGCCAATGTTCAAAAAATCCGGTGACTTTGTGTCGGGCGCGACCATCCCACTGCATGTTCCACGCTATTTTTTCGATCGCCTCGGGCGAGTTGAGTTTCCTTTTGGCCGCAGCATCGCGAAGATTTTTGTCGGGAACTGAATCCCAAATTGCGAGAGCGAGATCGGTCGCCTTTGCCCATTGGCTGTCGGGAGAATCAAAGGCGGTCGCGGGATAGAGAAAGCCCGGTGAGGTCAGCGAATACAGCACGACGCGACGGATGGCGTCCTCGGGAGTCGGGGCTTTGTTAAAATGCGAATCGACATATTTTTCTTTCTCGCCAGGCTGGAGCGGACGCCGAAACGCACGAGCGGAAAATTCCGCAGCAAACTGTCGCAGTTTCTCAATTCGCTTTTCGTCGTCTGCTTTGGTTTTGGCAAGTTCGTCGACATACTCCACGACGTGATCCGCTGCCTCGGACGCCAGCGAAGTGACTGCGTCGAGCCAGACCCGGGAGACAATGGAACCGCGCTCATAGCCGTAGCTGCGGTCATCGGCCGGGAAAACTGTCGTTCCGACGAAAGCCTTTGGCATGTAGTCGGGAGTTAGCGAATTCGACGGAATGGTTTCGCGCCTGCCGTGCGGAGTTTTCCAGAGCAGCTCAACGGAAGCGCTCTTCTCCTGGTATTTGAAATATTCGAGCCGGACAAAATACCGTCGGCCACCGAGCAGAAAAACCTTTTCGGACTCTTCGCGGATTTCATTGTCCGGAGCAACCCAGGCATCGATTGTTGGCTGCTTGTTGTTGTCGTGCTCGTTGATGAACAGCTTCGCACCGTTCCGGGTGCGAAGTGTGAACTCGTACTCGCCCGTTTCAGCCGCCCAGATGGAACCTTGCCACTCGATTTTGAATTGGGTCATCTGGGATTGCATGCCGTCCGGCAAGTTGGGCAATCCTTCTTTGTAGTCGAAGCGCAATTGAGAATCGGTTCGTTCAAATTTTTCCCGCTTAAAATTGTTGTTTCCGGCCTTCTTGCGGTCATCGAGCGTGTAGTGGCCCTTCAGCCCGGGGCGTTCGATTTCGGGTGAGGTGTTGCCCTTTCTGAATCCACCTATCAGATCGGTAACCGAGTTGAGGATCTGCGCTTCAGTCAGGTGGGTAACATCGGGCACAATGGTTTTGCCACGGTTTTGTGCCCGTGGTGAATAGAACGCATGATAGATATATTCGGCGGCTAGTTTTGCCTCTTCGCCGACGCAGTCGTCTTCATTGTCCTCGGGCATGGTTCGCTCGATCCGACCCGCGAGTGCGTCGATCGAGCGATTTCCTGTCAAAGGATCGACATCAACATCGAGTGCGCCCTCGCCATTGTCCGCATGGCACTCGACGCACTTCTTCTGGTAGATGGCTTTTCCGGGATGATTCGCCAAGTCAATCTCCTGTGCCGCGATCGGAATCGAGGTGAAGAGCGAGAGGAGAAGAATCTGTGAAATGGTTCGAAACATGAAGGTCTCTAAAGGTTTACACGAAACACCTTACGGGCACGGTACGCAAACTGGTCCGGTCGGATACCCGAAAGGGTTGAAATACGGTCAAAGAATAGAGCGTAGCAGCTCAGTTGTCCTGTTTTGACTCCGCGGGTATCGTGCGCGAGACTCGAGCCATGCCCGGCCTCGTAATCAGACCCCGCTCACGTATCTTTCATGGCCATGACTGGGTTTATTCCAGCGAGGTGCAGAAAATTTTCGGCGATCCCAAGCCGGGCGATGTCATATCGCTGAAAGACTTTAAAGATCGCCCGCTCGGTACCGCAATTTACAATCCCGAATCGCAGATCGTTGCCCGACGGATTTCACGTCGGAAGCAGGAACTTGATCCTGAATTTTTCAAACGCCGCCTTCAGCGAGCCGAGACTCTGCGTCAGTCGATGGGTTTTGCCGATCCTGTTTACCGACTCGTCTGGAGCGAAGCTGACGGTCTACCGGGAGTCGTGATCGACCGCTTCGGTGGTCACTTCGTTCTTCAGACGCTTACCCTGGCAATGGATCAGCGGAAGCACATGATCGTCGCCGCTCTGGGGGAGTTGTTCGATTTTGACTCTGTGATCGAGCGCAATGATTCGCCGATTCGGAAGGCAGAAGGACTCGAATTGAAGAGTGGCGTCCTCTCTGGTGACTGGAGCGGGCCGATCGAAGTTGAGGCGGGAGGTATCGTTCAAAAGGTCGACCTTCTGGGCGGTCAGAAAACGGGCATGTATCTCGATCAGCTCGACAATTATGCCGCTGTTGCCCGCTATGCATCCGGACGTTCGGTGCTCGACTGTTTCTGCAATCAGGGCGGTTTTGCTCTTCATCTGGCCAAGGCGGGAGCCGCGTCGGTTCTAGCCGTCGATATCAGTGAAGGTGCTGTCGCGGCGACTGCCGAAAACGCTGCCCGAAACGAAGTCTCTGTCGACACCCAAGCGGCGAATGTCTTTGATTTCCTCAAAGAATCGGAGAACGCCGGAAAAAAATTCGATCTCGTCGTCCTCGATCCGCCGTCGTTTACTAAGAGTCGCAAGGCCATGGGTGGAGCGATGCGCGGTTACAAAGAAATTCACCTCCGTGCGCTCAAACTGCTGAATCCGGACGGCATACTGTCGACCTATTGTTGCAGTCACCACGTCAACGAACGCGAGTTCTACGATGTGATTTGCGATGCTACCGTCGATGCTAAACGAACTCTTCGACTAATCGAGCGACACTCTCAGCGCCGCGATCATCCCATCATCGCGACTCTTCCCGAGACGCATTATCTGAAAGGGTTCACCTTCCAGACAGTGGGTGGATTTTAGATCGGTTGAACACCGCCATTAAGCGAGGTGCGCCCGCAAAGCGGGGAGTCACAGGAGCGAGGTACGAGTTACGGGGGTAGGATCGCGCGATCCATCGTTCTTTGTATCCAAGCCAGATCGGTTCGACGCGCCAGAGCGATATACGCTTGAGGAGCACCGACGCGACCGGGCCACCGGGCCGACGTTCCGGTCGCGGCTAACTGTAGACGGAATTTACTTCTGAGTTCCCAGGCGCGTTTTGAGTTCGGCACTCAAGCTTGACTGATCAACCCATTGGCGGGCTCTCGCTCCGTCCATCGTGATCCATTGCTCGACCAGAGTCGAAATCTCCGCGTCTCTGCGAGCTGTGTCGGAAATCGTGGAAGCCCACGTCACAGCTGACTCAGGATCGATGTCCACAATTGCACTGCTGAAGGTGGAGAGGATTTCGTCATTCTGAGGGCCGGTCGGCTGTTTGTTGAGCCACTCGGCGGCCGAGTTTGGATCGTTACTACTCCAGTCGAGCATCACGTCTTCGATGATGCGGCGGCGAGTATTGGGATTCTCAACATTGCTTGCCGACCACGCCAATGCGCCTCCCGGATCGTGCTCGGACCAACCAAGGGCAACGCCAAGAGAGGCGTATAGTTTGTCGTTGTCGGAGCTGAGAGAAGCAATCCATTCGGTTGCCTTGTTCGGCTCGACGAGGGCCCACTCGGTTCCGACTTCGAGAAAGGAAATAGCGCGTGCGTCCTGGTTCTCCAGCGTACCTGCCCATTCGGCCGCGGCCGCTGGATCCGTGCTGGCCCATTGGCCGGCAACGTTCATGGCAAATTCATCGCCGAAATCGTATTGAAGCAAGCCTTCGACGGCTTTCGCAGCGCCTGCCGGATCGTTAGCGGCCCAACCTTCTGCGAGGGCATCCATCACGCCCGAGCGAGTGTAATCGTCAAGATTCTCAGCCCAGGCCAGGGCGTCCTCAGGTTTTTTGCGACCCCATGCTTCAAGAATCTCGTAGATCGCGTCTTCTCGATTGACACCGCTCGAATTCTCATCGAACCACTTGGCAGCACCTTCGGGATCGGTCTCGGCCCAGCCATCAGCGACGTTGTAGAGAGCGTCACTTTTATCGATGCCTTTTAGGTTTTCATTGACCCAGGCAGCAGCTTTCGCTCCGTCTTTCTCGCCCCATGCCGTGTAGACGGACTCCGTGTAGATGTAGCGATTGTCCCGACCGGGAATGTCCTTTGCGGCGGCAAGAGCAGCGAGAGGATCTTCGTAGCCGCCCTTATAGCCTCTTTGCTCCAGGCTAACGGCGCTCATGCCGTCTGGATCGGGATTGGCGGAGGAAGAACCGGAAGTTCCGGATCCGCTGCCGGAGAACGTGGTTACTCCGCTATCGGAGCCACCTGAGGCACCTCCATCATTTTTTGAAGAGGTGGCGAAGTAAGCAATGCCGGCTCCGACGAGCAGGGTGACGACATGCGATACAATAAGGGCTGGTTTGGTCATAACGGTTGCAATCTAGACAGTTTGAGCTGGAAATCGAGAGCAAAAAGAGGTCAAATTCGAGAAATGGTAGATTGCAACCGTTATGACCAAACCAGCC
>Ga0222633_1001391_pt1 | contig 13119 bp, 6 predicted proteins | sample AntAcemetageno48_FD_179816 | JGI IMG/M metagenome (GOLD analysis project Ga0222633, IMG submission 179816) | Saline water microbial communities from Ace Lake, Antarctica - #48 | ecosystem: Environmental > Aquatic > Non-marine Saline and Alkaline > Saline | place: Antarctica: Ace Lake | collected...
GCAACCAGATCGAGACTTTGCCCGAGGTCATGGACGCAGAATTGCAGGGGCACCGAGAAGAACTGTTAGAGGCTGTAATCGACCCGATGGCCCTTGAGGCTTATCAGATATCCAGTGAAGAGTTGATCGGGACCATTGTTCGCAATAATCGGTTGATTCCCGCCGGTAATATCGATACTGGGGAAGGGCGCTTTTCGGTCAAGGTCCCGAGTGTCATTGAAGAAGCCCAGGACCTTTTTGACCTGCCGATAAAGACGAATGCGGGTACCGTTGTCACCTTGCGTGATGTCGCGACAATCAAACGCACTTTTAAGGACCGCAGTAACTTCGCCCGGGTCAATGGCCAACGAACGATCTCTATCAATGTCATTAAGCGTGCTCAGGCCAACATCATTGAGACCGTCGATAAATCCAAACGCATCGTCGAGGATTACCGGCCCCTGCTGCCGAACAAGGTGGAAGTGTTTTATACCCAGGACCAGGCTCCTTTTGCAGAGAGTCAAGTGCGGGAACTACAGGGCAATATTATGACGGCATTGGCACTGGTCATGGTGTTGATTGTTGCGGCGATGGGCTTTAGATCGGGCATCATTGTTGGCTTCGGCATTCCGGTTTCATTTTTGTTCGCTGTGACGCTGTTGCATCAAATCGGCTTCACCTACAACTTTATGGTGATGTTCGGCATGTTATTGGCCCTTGGTATGTTGATCGACGGCGCGATCGTAGTCACCGAGTATGCCGACCGAAAAATGATTGAAGGGTTCCACCGTCGAGATGCCTATGCGATGGCGGCGAAGCGGATGTTCTGGCCCGTCGTTGCTTCTGTCGCAACAACCCTCGCGGCGTTCTTACCGCTCATGTTCTGGCCGGGCGTACCGGGTAAGTTTATGCGTTACCTGCCGGTGACGGTGTTTACCGTGTTAATCGGTAGCTTGCTGTATGCACTGGTGTTTGGTCCGGCGTTAGGTGCTGTGTTTGGTAAGGCCGGAGAAGACGATCAAAAGTCTATTGATACTCTAAAAGAACTCGAAGAAGGTGACCCTACCAAGCTGAAAAGCATCACCGGCGCCTACGCCCGGTTACTTAGCTGGACCAGCCATCATGCAGGCCTTATTTTGATCATCACCCTCGGCGTCCTATACGGTAGTTTTACTGCCTATGGGCACTTCGGCAATGGCGTGGTGTTTTTCTCCAATGCTGAGCCGAAATTTGGTCGTGTCACAGTTCACGCCAGAGGAAATTTGTCAGCAGTAGAGGCGAATAAGCTCGTCACGGAAGTTGAAGAATTTATCGTGGGTGTAGAGGGTATCGCGGCTATGAATACCTGGACGAAAACACCTGGCGGGGCCTCTAGAGGCTCTGCAGATCGGATCGGCACAATCTTTCTTGAGTTGATGGAAGAAAATGAAAGAGAGGCTACAGGTACTGAAATTTTCGAAGCCATTCGAGAACGGACTAAAAATATTGTCGGGATTGGCATTGAGATTGAGGCCCTGGAGCAGGGACCCAGTAGCGGGAAGCCGATTGCTATCCAATTTGCCTCGCAAAACAAAGAGCTGTTGGATCCTGCGATAGAACGAGTCGTCGCCTATATGTCCCAGCTTGAAGGTCTGCGGGACATTGATGACACCCGTGCTCTACCAGGAATCGAATGGCGACTAACCGTAGACCGCGCTCAAGCGGCATTGTTCGGAGCAGATGTATCTCAGGTAGGCGTTGCAGTTCAACTTTTAACTAATGGCATCAAAGTCGGTGAATATCGTCCTGACGGTGCCGATGATGCGGTCGATATTAGAGTGCGATTTCCGGAATCGGAGCGGGGCATCAACGCTCTTGATGAGCTAAAGATCGCAACGCGGGATGGCCTAGTGCCTATTAGCAACTTTGTGACTCGTGCAGCCATGCAGAACGTCGATTCCATTCAACGTATCGATGGGGTGCCTGTGAAATTCATACAGTCAAATATTGCACCCGGGGTTTTAGCGGACAACAAGGTGAAGCAAATCAGCGCATGGCTCGAAACCCAGCGCTTTGATCCGCGCCTCGATATTTCGTTTCGGGGCGTTAATGAGGAACAAGCGGATTCTATTGCCTTTGTCGGGGTTGCCTTCTCTTTGTCATTGCTGCTGATGTTTGTGTTGCTGGTGACTCAGTTCAACAGTCTTTACCAGGCGGTGTTGATCCTGTTTGCCGTAGTCATGTCGACAGCTGGCGTGTTGATTGGCTTGATCATCACAGGCAACCCTTTTAGCGCGATTCTAACCGGCACGGGTATTGTGGCCCTCGCGGGGATTGTGGTGAATAACAATATTGTTTTGATTGATACTTTTAATCATATTCGGCGCCAGCACCCGGAGTTGAGCTATGACCAGCTCATCGTTCGAACCGGTGCCCAACGTTTGCGCCCGGTCGTGCTTACCACAGTGACAACCATTTGCGGCATGTTGCCACTGGCGATGAATTTCAGTATTGACCTAATCAATCGTTCGATTGTTTATGGTGGTGCGTTGTCGAATTTTTGGGTGCCCTTATCCCAGGCGATCGTATCCGGACTAGCATTTGCGTCGATATTGACCTTGATTGCCACACCGGCCATGTTGGCATTGCCTTATCGTCTGCGACATTTCCGGGATATCGGATTGAATTGGGTTCGGCCCCATTTGCCAGAGTCTCTCAGTCGGCGATTAACATCAGAGCCGTGATAGCTTGTCACTGATGTTACTGCTGCATCGAATTACGGTTCTAGTCCTGGCGTTGACGGTGATAGCGCTAGTGCCGACGGGTTTCTTCGCCTATACGCTGCTTAAGCCCGTCGCGCCTGAAGAAGTTGAGTTAGATTTCTCCGATGCTACGACCTTGTCGTTCTTTGCGCTGGGTGACCAGGGCACGGGTAACTTGCGCCAGTGGCAGGTTGCCGACGCCATGGAGCGGCAGGCGGATCTTGATCCTGTTCATGGTGTACTGCTGCTAGGTGACAACTTTTATCGTTATGGCGTGTCCTCGCCCCTAGACTGGCAATGGCGTTACAAGTTCGAGCATGTGTACGCTGGCAGCTTATCGGCCATCCCCTTTTTCGCGACCCTTGGTAATCACGATTATTACGGAAATGAGTTGGCCCAAATCAGCTATGACGTGAAGAATTTGGGTTCTGGTCGATGGCAAATGCCCGCAAGAGATTATGTTCAGCACTTTGGTCAGCATTTGGGCCGAGAGGGCGAGCAGGCTTTGCTCCGTATCGTGTTCGTTGATACCGGGCTTTGGTTGCGTAGCCCAACTGACGTAACAACCGTTCTGGATCAACTACTAACCGCTGCCGATCCGGCACAGTGGACCGTGGTGGTGACCCATACACCGTTACTCTCGGGCAATATGTTGGACACTCAGCCGAAAGCTCACGAACTCTGGCAGCCGGCTCTGCAGTCCCATGGAGTCGACCTGCTGCTGTCGGGTCATGACCATAACATGCAGTTCCTGCAGCGAGATGGTTGGCCGGCTCAGACGATTATTGGCGTTGGAGGGAAGTCTGGTCAGGCTTTGGATTTTGCTGATGCGCCAGGGCTAGAGTTCTACGCAGACCAAACGGGTTTCGGTCGGATGGTAATCACTGCCGAACAACTTAACCTTCAATACTATAATAGCCAGGGGTCATTGCTGTTTGAACGCCATCTCCCTGGGGATTAGCTAGTTCCGGCAAATTAGATTGTGGACTGGTTCACATTTCCAGCAGATTAGACGACCATCCGTCTCCAGCTGACCAGTGTTTAAGCTCAGGCTAGCTCGGCGTTGGCATCCCCGCTACTATCTACGCTGGTAACCTGCTGATGTTGGTTCCGAGTGGTGCATAAATACAATTTTTCGATCGTTATTGTTCTGTTGTTACTTTCTAGTGGAGTGTCTGCTGTGGATATCGAATTCAAAAACCCCGAGTCTTTCAAAAAACTAGGATTACCCTTCTCCGAAGCAGTGCGTGCGGGCGATCTACTCTTTCTGTCGGGACAACTCGGTAATCAGCCTGGGAGTCTCGGTTTAGTTGAGGGTGGCGTTGAAGCAGAAACTCGACAAACCATCGAAAACATTAAGGCGGTATTGGAGAGAAATCAGCTCAGCCTGGATAGAGTGGTAAAATGTACCTTGTTTCTCGCGGATATTGCGGAATGGCCGAAGGTTAATGCAGTCTATAAGACCTACTTTGGTGAAAACCCACCGGCCCGAAGTGCACTGGCGGCAAGTGGTTTGGCGCTTGATGCCCGCGTTGAGATTGAGTGCATCGCCGCTTACTGAACCCAAATCTCATGACGACAACGATCCGGAAATTAACGTTGTGAATGTCTTACTGGTGAACGTATGTCATGCGCGTTATAACGCCAACACAACCTATGGGTTTCTCGATGGTGATCGGCACGGCTAAACGCTGAACGAATCGCCGGGCTGATTCAAGTTTTCATGGATGAAGAGTCAGTCAATTTTGGGGCACAGGAGGCTCATTTGGGACGGAATTTAGAAACACTTCATCGGCAGTGGCCAGGATTGCTTCATAGATTGGCTGCGGGTAGTTCATGTGCGGACCCGGCGCATCAGGACCAGGCTGGGCCACCGAGCCCTTCATGTCCTCAAAGTTAGAAGGTTGCTTATATTGTTCTAATTCTTCGGCGCTGATACTCAGCAGCCCAACTACCTCTGGATCGATCCAGGCTTCATTGTTGATGGGCTTATTGGAGTAGGAGAACTCCAGGGTCAAATTTTCCAGACCAGCAAAGTAAATTGAGCAACACATGCCGTGCTCGATAGGGCCCATGACAGGTACCCCCTTAGACCGCAGTCGGTCGCGCATGGCGAGTAGTTCCTCGTTGTTTTCCACCTTTAGCGCCAGGTGCTGCATGGTCCCTGGCGCGCTGTTGGCGCCAGCATTGCCAGCGTGTGTATGGCCGATTTGGCTGGATATTTTGGCGATATCGGGGTTTTGGACAAAGGCAATCGAGCTTTCATCCTTCAGCCTAAGAAACGCATGAAAGGTGTTTGGCACGCCGTGCATCCAATACAGAGCCTGTAATTGCATACCAAGTTTGTCTGTGAAGAAGTCAATTTGTGCCTTCATGTCACCCGTGGCGATCGCCAGATGATGCAAACCTTGTACTTTATTCATGGTCCGACTGCCCTTTAAATATTGTGTAAAAGATTGTGTAAAATATTGATAAAGATGGTCTGAGGCTCACTCGGATTTTATGGGAAACAAGCAAGAGAGTCCTTTTTAGTCCATAATGCCGCGCTTGTCTGCTCCATCAGGGCAGCTCAAATCGCGATCACCGTATTCAAAAGATACCGTATTTAAAAGATACCAGAGTTGAGACCTACCTATGAACGACAGTCCGAAGATTATTTACACGGATACCGATGAAGCGCCTCGTTTAGCTACCTACTCGCTGCTCCCAATCATAAAGGCATTTACCGACACCGCCGGTATCGCCGTAGAAACTCGAGATATATCACTGGCGGGCCGCATCATCGCGACCTTTCCAGAGTTTTTAGACGAACAACAGCGGATTCCCGATCACCTGGCGGAACTTGGCGAGCTGACTCAGGATCCGGGTGCTAATATCATCAAGCTGCCGAATATTTCCGCCTCAAATCCCCAGCTTCACGAAGCTGTTAAAGAACTGCAAGCAAAGGGCTATGCACTTCCTGATTATCCTGAAGAACCCAAATCTGACGATGAAAAGGCAATCAAGGCCCGGTATGAGAAGGTAAAGGGCAGTGCGGTCAATCCCGTGCTGAGAGAAGGTAACTCCGATCGCCGCGCGGCGAAGGCCGTCAAAGAATATGCTCAGAAACACCCCCATTCTATGGGCGCATGGTCCCCAGATTCCGAATCTCACGTTTCCCATATGGAAAGTGGTGATTTTTACGGCAGTGAGAAAGCGGTTGTCATGGCTGCCGATGAAACCCTGACCATTGAATTTGAAGGCGCAACCCTGGGCAAGGTCAAAGTTCAGGCTGGTGAAGTTGTTGACGGTGCGTTCATCAGCAAAAAAGCATTAGAAGCCTTTCTGCTCGAACAAATCGAGGATGCAAAAGCCAAGGGTGTGCTTTTTTCCTACCACCTAAAGGCGACCATGATGAAGGTTTCGGACCCGATTCTGTTTGGTCATGGTGTCAAAGCCTTCTACAAAGCGGCCTTCAATAAGCATGCTGCTGTGTTCGAACAGCTTGGCGTCGATCCTAACAATGGGGTGGGTGATGCCTATAGCAAAATTGCATCTTTACCCAAGGATCAGGCGGCCCAAATTAAGGCCGATCTAGATGCCTGTCACACTGATGGCCCGGATATGGCGATGGTGAATTCGGACCGAGGCATTACTAATTTGCACGTTCCCAGCGATATCATCATCGACGCATCAATGCCTGCAGCAATTCGTGAATCCGGAAAGATGTGGGGCCCCGATGGCGGGCTGCATGATATGAAAGCCGTGATTCCGGATCGTTGCTATGCAGGGATCTATCAAGAGACCATTAGTCATTGCCGTGAACACGGAGCCTTCAATCCATCGACTATGGGTTCTGTACCCAATGTTGGTTTGATGGCACAAAAGGCTGAAGAGTATGGCTCTCACGACACAACCTACGAGATTGCTGGGAATGGTAAAGTTAAGGTAGTCGATAGCAGTGGCGCGGTACTGATTCAGCATGACGTTGAAGATGGTGATATCTGGCGCATGTGTCGTGTTAAAGACGAGCCTATTAGAGATTGGGTGAAGCTCGCGGTACGTCGTGCAACGGCCACCGGCTGGCCAACGATCTTTTGGCTGGATGAGGACCGTGAGCATGATGCCAGGCTGATTGAAAAGGTAAATACCTATTTGGCTGATCATGAAACTAGCGGCCTTGATATTCGAATTATGGCGCCTGCTCCTGCTGCTCGATATTCGTTAGAGCGAATTCGAGAAGGGGAGAGTACGGTTTCAGTCACTGGCAACGTTCTGCGCGACTATCTAACCGACCTGTTCCCAATTTTGGAATTGGGCACCAGTGCCAAAATGCTCTCCATCGTGCCGTTGATTAATGGCGGGGGCCTATTTGAAACCGGTGCCGGTGGTTCCGCTCCCAAGCATGTTCAACAATTTGAACAGGAAGGTCACCTTCGTTGGGACTCTCTCGGTGAGTTTCTCGCTTTGGGTGCGTCTCTTGAGCATCTAGGTGAGACATTTAGTAACGAGCGAGCAGAAATACTAGCAGATACCCTAAATACTGGAATTGCGAGATTCTTGGAAGAGAACAAATCACCGTCGCGCAAGGTCAATGAACTAGACAATCGAGGCAGCCATTTCTATCTTGCTTTGTACTGGGCCGAGGCAGCAGCTGCCCAGGACCGAGACGAGAAGCTAAAGGAAACCTTTACTCGAATTGCGCAAGAACTGGCTGACAACGAAGACAAGATTGTGTCTGAGTTGAATGCTGCCCAGGGATCAGTCCAAGAACTTGGTGGTTACTACGATCCAGATCGGAAACTTGCCGAAAAGGCGATGCGACCGAGTACGACGCTGAATGGAATTTTGGCTTCCGTTCAATAACGGTAATACTAACGTGCGGCCACGATCCTTGGTTCTGATCGCATTGAATATTTCGAGGTCAACATGATAACGCCCCTTATGCGTACCTTCGGCTGCGTGATTTATCTGTCTTGCCTGACAACAGCTCCCTTGTTAGCTGCGACCACTACAATCGAAACGGCGGTTGTCAATGGTATTGCTGATGATAGAAGTGGGGCGATAGCTTTCACCGGTGCGGTGCTTGTGGTGGCTCCTGGTGATGAGCGAGACAACGCCACACTACTGATTAAGGATGGCAAGATTGAGGCGATTAAGACGGGCTCTGCGGTCCCCCCCGGTTATCGGAAGGTTGATCTTAAAGGCCGTTATATTTACCCAGGGTTGATCGATTTCTATAGTAATTATGGGATGCCAGAGTCGAAATCTTCCGCTGGATCCAGGTCCCATGGCCAGGAAGTACTCGACTCAACCTCAGACACTGCAAGTAATGCTTCAGAATCAATCAAGTCACATATTGATGCCGTTGATTTATTTACAAACGATGACAAGCAGGCGGCAGAGTATCGAAAGCAAGGCTTCTCGACGGTCGTGAGCTTTAATCCAGATGGTATTGCCAGAGGGACATCCGTTGCAGTCTTGACAAGCGGCAGTCTGCCCAACCTGTCGGTGTTGAAGGCGCGTGCCACGACCCACTATTCCTTTGACAAGGGATCGGCACGGCAATTTTTACCGGTTTCGAGAATGGGCGTGGTCGCCTTAATTAGACAAACCTATTTGGATGCGCAATGGTTTGCCGCTCAAAACCCAAGGCCCTTTACTGATCTATCGCTTGAGGCCTGGCACGAAACTCGAGCACTACCCAAAGTCATGTCTGCCTTTGATTGGAAGACGACCTTGCTAGCAGACAAGGTAGGAGATGAGTTCGGCGATCAGTACATCATTAAGGGTGGAGGAGATGAGTACCAGCGCCTTGATGCGGTAAAAGCCACTAGTGCGACCATGATTGTAGACGTCGCCTTTCCCGAAGCACCGGATGTGGCTGATCCTTTCGCTGTTGGTCGAGTGTCGTTACAACAGCTCAAACACTGGGAACTAGCTCCCTACAACCTGGCTCGTCTTGAAAGTGCTGGTATTCCTTTTGTGATCACCAGTGCAGGTGCGGGTAAAAAGTTCTGGAAGCACCTGCGCCTTGCGGTGAAGTCGGGGTTGTCCCAGGAGGCTGCGCTTAAGGCTCTTACCGTCACACCAGCTAAGTTAATAGGTGAGGAAGCTCGTCTGGGATCTCTTGCGGCAGGTAAGTTTGCCAACATGATCGTCACCGACAAGCCTTTGTTCGACCTAGACGCACGGCTGTTACAAACCTGGGTCAAAGGGCAGCGTTTTGATATTGCAGACCCGGTCCAACTTGAACCAGGGGAGTACGAACTTAACGTTCAAGATCAAACTTTGCCTGTCAAAATTGAATTCACAAAAGCCAAATATTCGGCAAAAGTACTCCCGAGTAAACGCGTGGAAGAAGGCGCCGGTAAAGCAGCAGCCAAACTTGAATTGAACCTCGAGAATCACTATTTAACTCTGAAGTTGATAGAAGGCAGGCAGGTCACACGTCTCTCGGGTTGGCCAGCTGGCTCCAATTGGCAAGGTGAGGCCGTTCATTCCGACGGTAGTTTAGGTCAATTTACACTCAAACGTTTATCCAGCCGTTCCACAGATGAACAAGCGGCTGTCGAGCCTGGGGAGGCACTTGAGACAGAGCCTGGAGGCATTATTTATCCCTTTATTGCACATGGCACCAAACTCCCGCCGAATGAGGTCTACCTGCTGATTCGCGGCGCGACGGTTTGGACCAACGAAGCTGATGGGATCCTGACAGAAGCCGACGTTCTGATTCGAAACGGGAAAATTCAAAAGGTTGGTAAAAATATAGCAGCAGGCAGAGCGCGAGTAGTCGATGGTGCTGGGCTGCATGTCACTGCGGGCATTATCGATGAGCATTCCCATATCGGCCTTGATGCCGTTAATGAGTTCGCGACCAATTCTTCAATGGTACGAATGGCCGACGTGATTGATCCTGAAGACATTGGCATTTATCGAAATCTTGCCGGAGGTGTTACGGCCTCTCAGCTGCTACATGGCTCCGCTAATCCAATTGGTGGTCAGTCTGCCCTTGTGAAAATGCGCTGGGGTGAAACGCCTGCTGGCATGCTGATTGAAAACGCCGACCCTTTTATCAAATTTGCTCTCGGCGAAAATGTTAAGCGTTCTGGGAACAGCCAATCTATCCGGTTCCCGCAAACGAGAATGGGTGTCGAACAAGTCTTTGTGAACGCCTTTAATGAAGCGCGCCGTTATGAGGCGGTATGGCAAGCTTATGAGGAGCTATCAGGGCGTGCTAAACGAGATTCAGTAGAACCTCGACGTGACCTTCGCATGGATACGATGGTTGAGGTTTTAAATGGTAAGCGGTTCGTCACCAGCCATTCTTATGTTCAATCAGAAATCAATATGTTGATGCATGTTGCAGAGCAGTTCGATTTTCGGATCAACACATTCACTCATATCCTGGAGGGTTATAAGGTTGCAGATAAGATGGCCGCTCACGGAGTAGGCGGATCAACCTTCTCAGATTGGTGGGCTTACAAATGGGAGGTTCGGTACGCCATTCCCTACAACGCGGCATTAATGAATCTGGCGGGTGTGACCACTGCAATCAATTCTGATGACGCCGAAATGTCTCGTCGCCTCAATCATGAAGCGGCGAAGTCCATACGCTATGGCGGTATGGGTGAAGAAGATGCGCTGAAGATGGTGACACTAAACCCAGCCAAACTATTGCATCTCGACGATCGAATGGGTTCTATCAAAGCGGGAAAGGATGCGGACATCGTACTGTGGAGCGACCATCCTTTGTCTGTTTACAGCAAAGCGTTGATGACTCTGGTAGACGGCAGAGTGTATTTTGACCGCGCTGAGGATTTGGTGCGTCGCGAGCAGATCTCGGCAGAGCGAAATCGGCTGATCCAGAAAATTCTGAATCGCAATAATCGTAGCAAAGAGAAGGGTAGCGCAGAGGAGAGTGGGGCGGCGCCAAACTCTGAGAAGCTGGATTATCACCACGACCTTCTTGATGAACAACGCGCAGTTTTGGAGATGTCTTATGAGTAAGCTGCTGAGGCTATCCTTTGCTACGCTACTGACAAGTATCAGCATCAACGCTTTTGCTCTCTCACCCACGCCAGCGGCGCCTCAAAGCAGCCCAATTGCCATTACGGGCGTCACGGTTCATGTGGGAGATGGTTCTGTCATATCTCAGGGCACAGTGACCTTCAGTGACGGTAAAATCACGGGTGTTTTTCACGGCAGCGATACACCGGATTTAGCTGGCCATGAAGTCCTCAATCATTCTGGTGAACATCTTTACCCGGGGTTTATTTTGCCCAATACGCGGCTCGGACTCGTTGAAGTCAGCAATGTTCGCGGAACTGTCGATGACCTTGAACGGGGCAGCTTGAACGCCTCGGTGCGATCTCTAGTGGCCTACAATACCGATTCAGAAATAATTCCGACCTATCGGTTTAATGGTGTACTGACCGCCCAGATTACTCCGAAAGGGGGACTGCTGGCTGGGAGTTCTTCTGTGGTTCAACTGGATGCCTGGAACTGGGAGGACGCATCAATCAAGTCCGATGACGCGATGCATGTATATTGGCCTCGCCAACTCAAACCTAAAGTTGACGTACTTCGACAGGAATTGAATTTTGAAAAAGACGACAAATATCAAGACCACATAGACTCTCTAACAGAGCTCTTTGCGGATGCGAAAATAGGTGGCGTTGATGGGAACCTTAAACTGATCGCAGTGGCGCGAGTGCTTGAAGGGGATGCCCAGTTGTTTATCCATGTTGAACGAGCCCGGGAAATTGTCGATGCGCTCAAATTTGTGCGGGATATGGAAGTACCTCGCGTAGTGCTGGTGGGTGCTAGCGAGGCACTAGAGGTCAAAGATTTAATCTTGGAACGTCAGGTGCCGATCATCGTTCAGTATGTTCTGGGACGCCCCCCAACAGCGGACAGTGCAATCGATGAAAACTTTAGCCGTCCTGCCCGGTTTAAGGCGGCAGGATTCAAGATTGGCCTGGCCGCCAAGATTCGCCAGGAACCAGCATCTGGTCGTAATCTGCCGTTTATTGCCGGCACTGCGGCGGGCTATGGATTAAGCACCGAAGACGCCGTGGCACTGATCACCAGCGGCAATGCAGAAATCCTTGGTATTGCTGATGAGCTGGGGTCCATTGAGACAGGCAAGCGTGCCACGCTGTTTATTTCGGTAGGCGATGCCCTCGACATGAGAACCAATCAAGTAAGGGGCGCCTATATTGATGGTCGGGCTGTCGAGATTCGCGGCACTCAACAAGAACTTTTTGATCGCTTTAAAGCAAAATATAGCGACTAGTCATTTGCGGCTGGACGCTCGTTCGCCCGGCTTGTTATTTAGATCAACAATCTTAAACACCGGTAAAGACCTTTGGGGACGGTTTTATGTCCAAAATCAGCCTCTACACCGCCGAATTAACTAACTGTTAAAGCAATCTTTAAGTGGCCTTTACAGTCTTTTATCTTTCCTTAATGACCCATCCCTAAAATGCCGCCCCAACAAGTAACAACTCTTTAATTCCATTTTGGGGAATGACCTTATGATCAACTTGCGCAAGCTGTCCTTTGCGATGTTTGTAGTAGCTTTGGTAAGCGCCTGTGATAGCGGGGATATCAACATTGATCCCTCAACGACAAACGCTTCTACCGACAACTCGGTTAACAACAGTAATAACACGTCAACACCCGCGACGACGGTCAACCCCTGCGCCTCTTATGTGAATAGTGGTGGCCAGACGATTCAAGGCGCTGTCTCCGGGGATAACTGTCGTTATCCAGCAACGTTTGTAGACGTGGGTAATGAGCTCACAGCAGATATAACGATTCCGCTGCTTGCCAATAGCGGAGCGCACATTTTTGCTGGTAGTCTGGTGGTGGGTCGATCCTGCGATTCTAATGCCTGCTTAACTGCTGCTGGAATCAGTCAAGGCGGCGATGGCCCTCAGCTGACCATCGAAGCGGGTGCGACCCTGGCCTTCGCGACCAATGCACAGTTTGTGGCAATTCATCGTGGGTCTCAGATTACAGCGATCGGGACTGGGGTGGCTCCGATTACTATTACGTCACAATCGGATGTTCAGGGCACGGTGGGTCCAGAAGATGTGCAGCAGTGGGGCGGGATGTTGATTGCTGGATTCGGGATTGATAACGACTGTAGCTATACCGGTACCCTTGGTACTGATCTGCTCCTAGCCGGCGAATGTCACATTCCGGCAGAAGGCCTATCCGGTAACTCTGAAGTTCGTTATGGCGGTGTTAACAATGCAGATAGTTCTGGCCGTCTCGAATATGTTGTTATCAAGCACACTGGTAATCAAATCGGGACCGGTAACGAGTTGAACGGCGTGACCTTTGGCGGCGTTGGCAGCAACACGGTCGTGAGTAACCTGCAGGTCTACGCCACCTTTGACGATGGCATTGA
>Ga0222633_1001395_pt1 | contig 13099 bp, 16 predicted proteins | sample AntAcemetageno48_FD_179816 | JGI IMG/M metagenome (GOLD analysis project Ga0222633, IMG submission 179816) | Saline water microbial communities from Ace Lake, Antarctica - #48 | ecosystem: Environmental > Aquatic > Non-marine Saline and Alkaline > Saline | place: Antarctica: Ace Lake | collected...
TGCCCGAGAGAAACTAAGCGGTCGTTTTTATAAAAGAACGCGGCATCGGCCAACCGCGGACGGATTACACGCTCGTTTCCAGCGACCACCTGAGATGGATCATTGCTCTGTATGTTGGCCACAGTAATAAACGCGGGTAACAATTGATCATTGTTATCAGTCAGGTGAAAATATTTTTGGTGCTCTTTCATTGAAGAGATAAGCGCTTCAGCGGGAATCTCCAAGAAATGAGGGTCAAAATGTCCGATGAGAGGTACCGGCCATTCATTTAGCGCGCTCACTTCGTCCAGTAGAGCTGCGTCAATGACGGCATGGCCATGAATGGTTTTCGCTAAGTTGGTCACGCCCTCTCGAATAATGTTTCGCCGCTGATCAAAGCTGGCGATAACAAATTGATCCCGTAACTGTTTCTCATAGCTCAGAGGGGTTTCAATCGCAATATCTCCAGACCCGTGAAAGCGGTGGCCCTGACTCAGGTTGCCTGAGGTAATTCCCAAAATAGGCAGTTCACAGGTCTTTCCATCAAACAACAAAACGGCCCATTGCACTGGACGGACAAATAGCTCTTTGCTGCTCCCCCAGCTCATTCGTTTGGCGATAGGCAGTCCTAATAAGACGGCGTTAATAAGCTCCGACAAAAGGGCGGCGGTGTCTTTCCCTTCCTCTGTTTTGCGTACACACAACTTTTCTTGTTGGCCGTCATGCTCCACATTGTTTATAAGCTCAGTTAAAACCAAATTATTTTTTGTGGCGAAGGCTTGCGCCGCCTTAGTAGCCGATCCATGGCTATCAAAAGCTACTTTAGTGGGGGGTCCCCAATTCACGATCTCTGTATTGGGAGCCTTTACGTCTAAGTCGCGCACTACAACGGCGAGTCTACGAGGCGAGGCGAAAGATGAGACCTCTCCAAACGAAAGTTTGGCACTTTTAAAGCCATTCAAAAGACCAGATGTTAGTGACTCCGATAGGGCCAGTAGTGCTTTTGGTGGCAATTCTTCGGTACCGAGCTCAAAAAGGAAATCACTCTTCATTTAGATTCTCCTGTGTGACGAGCTATTACTTCTGCAGCAATTGAGGGCTCTGCCAGTGGAAAACCTGCGGCCAGGCGAGAATCGAAATAGCCTTGCGCGACCGCCCTTGCCAGAGTGCGCACGCGCAAGATAAAGCGTTGGCGCTCTGTTACGGAAATAGCTTTACGAGCATCTAGCAAATTAAAGGTATGAGAGGCCCTCATTACCATTTCATAGGCGGGCAGAGGCAGGCCCTTTTGTGTCAAACTCTTACAGTCTTTCTCATGCTGGTCAAAACTCTTGAATAGGAAGTCAACATCGGCGTGCTCAAAATTATACGCGGACATCTCAATTTCATTTTGTAAGAAAACGTCTCCGTAGCTGACGTCGCCCTGCGGACCATGAGCCCAAACAAGGTCGTAAATACTATCAACCCCCTGTAGATACATAGCAATCCGCTCAAGGCCATAGGTAATCTCGCCCGTGACAGGATAGCATTCAAGGCCACCTACCTGCTGAAAATAGGTAAACTGAGATACTTCCATTCCGTTTAGCCATACCTCCCAGCCTAGGCCCCAGGCTCCTAGCGTAGGCGATTCCCAGTTGTCTTCCACGAAGCGCACGTCATGGATTAAGGTATCTAAGCCTAGATCTTGCAGGGACCCGAGATAGAGCTCTTGAAAATCTTTTGGTGAGGGTTTCATAACTACTTGAAACTGGTAATAATGCTGAAGTCGATTTGGGTTTTCACCATATCGGCCATCGGTAGGACGTCGTGAGGGCTGGACATACGCGCTATTCCAGACTTCTGGCCCAATCGAGCGCAAAAACGTTGCAGGATGAAAAGTCCCCGCACCAACTTCCATATCGAGAGGTTGCATGATTACGCAACCCTTCTCGGCCCAGTAATTTTGTAGTCTGGAAATTAAATCCTGAAAAGTATCAGGCGGCGCACTGAGTTTGGCCACAACATTCACCCACGGTAATAAAATGTTCAATCAAAAACGCAAGTATAAAGCCGCACCGCGATAAAGATAGGGAATAAGTGCGGCAAAGGGTTGAATAAGCTGGCCTGCTTGATCAGGCATTAGATATAATGACCTTAGACGCAGCTAAATACTCTCAGGCTATTGGGGTGATGGATGTATATAAGATCCTGTTCCAGGCAACAAAACGAAGCGTCAATCACCGGTTACGGGCTCTTTTTGCGGTTGCTGCGGGGCGCCGACATACATGAAGAAAGGCAATAATGAGAAATAAGTTAATTTTGTATGCGCTTAAGTGTATTGCCTGGCTTCCGCTTACTGTGGCTCGAGCACTTGGCAGAGGGCTTGGTGCGTTGATTGTTATCTTGAATCTTCAGCCGGCTAGAATGGCTAAAATTAATTTAGCTCTTTGTTACCCAAGAATGACCGAGGCTGAAATTAATCGGCTCAGCGCTAAGCGCATGTCGCATTTAGCGCAGGCTCTTTTTGAAACCCCCAAAGTTTGGCGAGCGGGCAACACCGGATTGGAGACAAAAATATTAGCTATCAGAGGCCTAGAACTCTTCGAGGCGTCATTGTCGGAGGGATTAGGCACCATTCTAATTATTCCCCATCAAGGAAATTGGGAGGTACTTGGTTTGTGGGCTTCTCAAAAGGCGGCAATGACGTCTTTATATGATCCGCCTAGAATGATAGAGCTCGAAGCGTGGATAAAGGCATCCCGTGAGCAGGCGGGGGCAACCTTGGTTCCGACTAATTTGCGCGGCGTGGCTGCCCTAATCAAGGCCTTGCAAAGGGGCGACATCACTGGCATTTTGCCAGACCAACAGCCGCCGCTGAACAGTGGTGAGTTTGCGCCCTTCTTAGGGATACAAACTCAGACCATGACCCTTATCCACAAACTGTTGCAGCGCTCTGGCAGTCGTGCCTTGATGTGCACTGCACTTCGTGTTACTGGAGGCTGGGAGATACACTTTCTGCCGGTTGCCAGAGAAATATACAGCGACGACCAACAGCTAAGTTTGGCTGCGCTTAATCAGGGGGTTGAGGCAGTTATTGATTTAGCGCCGGAGCAGTACCAGTGGGAATACAAGCGCTTTCGGACTAGGCCTGATGGCGAGCCTTCAGTTTATCCGTAGGGTTTCGCCCTTATACTACCGCAAAATAGTAAAGAGACCGTTTTGACCATATTACAGGACACACATTTGATTCCACCCACCACCTTCATATGGCAGGCTCTTGCGACTGTGCCTGACAAAACAATTCCGTCAGACTGGATTGGCTGGTTGTCTGACCGGGGGTCCTTAACCCAGCGCTTGATTGATGCCAGTGCAAACCGCTTTGCCGTCGAGGTCATCGACCAGGTAGAAACCAAGCCGACAGAGAGCGAAGCACGAGCGCTCAATATAGACTGCGAGACTCCGGTTTATTCAAGGCAGGTATTGCTCCTTGGCAATGGAAAACCATGGGTTTTTGCTCGCAGCATTATTCCATTATCAACGCTGACAGGGCGGTTGGAATTTTTACGGAATATCGATAGCCAGCCTCTAGGAGCCCTTTTGTTCGGAGATCCTAGCATGACTAGAGATCCTGTCGAAGCCGCTTTTTTGTCGGCGGAAAGGGCACACTTGCCAGACAGATTAAGTCACATTAAAGTTCCGCTTTGGGGGCGAAGATCAGTCTTCCGGCTTGACCAAAAACCTCTGTTGGTCAGCGAAATATTTTTGCCGGATTTTAAGCCTTATAATCAAAAACCCTCTTTAGGATTCACAACATAACATGAGCGGATCAGACGAAGCGTCTAAAGTAAGCCTATCAAATCCTTGGTTGCGATTAGTGCGAATGGATAGACCCATAGGGGTCTATTTGCTTTTGTGGCCAACGCTCTGGGGGCTTTGGTTTGCCGCAGAAGGGGTGCCGTCACTGCGCAATTTAGCAATATTTGTTGTTGGCCTGCTCGTTATGAGAGCTGCGGGCTGTGTGCTTAATGATTACGCAGACCGCCATGTAGACGGGCTAGTTGAACGCACGAAAGCGCGGCCTTTGCCAGCTGGAGAAATAAAGCCAAAGCATGCGTTGATTTTATGCGTAGCCCTCCTTGTCGCCGCCCTGGTCCTAGTGCTGCAGACCAATCAATTAACGATCTTATTATCCTTTGGAGGGCTAGCAGCGACGGCGGTGTACCCGCTTATGAAGCGCTTTACTAACCTACCTCAAATCGGCCTCGGTGTTGCATGGGCCTGCTCTATCCCTATGGCGTTTGCAGCCGAGAGGCAGGCTTTGCCGAAAGAGTTATGGCTTTTGTTCGCCGCCGTGGTGGTTTGGACAATCGCCTTTGACACCTATTATGCAATGGTCGATCGTGAGGATGATTTACAAATTGGTATAAAGTCGACAGCTATTCTATTTGGACGACATGACCGAACGATAATTGCTGGGCTGCAGCTTGCAACGCTAGGGCTGTTAATTTCAGTAGGAATCGAATTTGGCCGCGGCTGGATTTATTTTCTGGGCTTGGGCGCCGCGGCTTGCTACTTCTATAATCAATACCAGACGACGAGAAATAGAGCTAGGGACGCTTGCTTTGCCGCTTTTTTAAATAACCACAGAGTGGGCATGGTGGTGTTTATAGGTGTCGCTCTTGACTACCTGCTTCTTAACTAGCCGGCGACCGATTGTTGCCGCGCTTTTGCCAAACTAATAACCTATTATTAGCGGGCATAGAATTGTCCTCCTGCAAAACCATTCCTTCACCGGCAGCCAACGCATTTAAGTCGTTGAATTCTCTAATGCCCTGCTGTTGGCTTTGGGCCTTAAGGTGGGTATTAAAGGCGCGATTGCTTGCTGCTTTAATCACCCCAGAATATTGCATTGGACCATAGAGGCCGAAGACACCTCCATCTGCCAGCATTGAAGCAACCCCGCGAATCATTTTCTGGGCCTCTGGCCAAGACATAATGTGGGCAGTGTTTGCCGAAAAAACGCCGTCATATTTGTCTTGTGGCCAGTTGAACTGGGAAACATCCAAGGTTATTGGGGCGACGACATTACTGAGAGCGAAATCGGCTAGCCACTGCTGGATACCGGGGTGATTCTCTGTTCGATCGCTAGTATGCCAGTGTAGATGCGGCATTTGTTCGGCAAACCAAACTGCATGTTGGCCGGTACCGCTACCTATCTCGAGAATAGCGCGCTTGTCAGCAAAGATGCGCCTGAGTACCTGGCAGATAGGCTCGCGATTATTCTCGCAGGCTTGGGAAAATGGTTTACGCATAGTTAGAAATCAACCGCGAGTGAAGACCCACTTATCGCCCTCACTCATCCCCTCGTTAAACGCATACCCGGCCGAGTCAAAGTCTTTGATGCCGTCTACGCCTGTGATTTGATTTTTAATAATAAAGGCGGACATTAAGCCTCGCGCTCTTTTGGCAAAAAAACTGATAATCTTATATTTATCGGTTTTATAGTCCATGAACACCGGAGTGACAATGCGGGCATGGATGTTTTTTTGCTTAATGACCTTAAAATATTCGTTCGAGGCAAGATTTAAAAGCACCGCATCCGGCTCTTTTAGCAGAGCATTAAGCTCTGCTGTAATAATCCCATCCCAAAAAGAATAGAGGTCGCCGCCGCGCTGGGTAGCGAATTTGGTACCCATTTCAAGACGGTAGGCTTGCATTAAATCCAGGGGCCGAAGAACGCCGTAGAGGCCTGACAAAATACGCAGATGATTCTGTGCCCACCGGAGTTCAGCCTCGCTCATACTATCTGCGTCTAATCCTTGATAGACATCGCCTTTGAAAGCCAGCACTGCCTGACGGGCATTGCCCTCATTAAACGGAGCGCTCCATTCTTGAAAACGTTCATAGTTCAATGCGCCGAGTTTATCGCTTAGGCCCATCAGCCTGCAGACATCCTGAGGCGACAACTGTTTTAGACCTTCTAATAACTCCTGCGAATGTTCTAAAAGAGCAGGCTGCGTGTGTACTGTAGTACTTATTTTACTACTGTAATCAAGTTTTTTAGCTGGAGAAATAACGGTGAGCATCATTTTTAGGGACCCAATGGAGAAGGTTAAGTTTGACAATCGCCCTCAGTATACCAAGCCTGCTAACAACTGTTTAGCTAATTAAAAAGCGCAGACTATCGACGTGTCTGTGAATGAAGCAGCCACAAGGTAAACAATCCACAGATAAATTGCCATGGGTAGTCTTCAATCACTGCAGTGGCACCTCGCCTAAGGGGGGTGTCCTTATCATCGCTAGACTATTTCGAAGCACCTAAACTATAGAGTGCTATCGGCCTTGTTATTCAGTCGGTATACTATTGGCCGATCGCAATTAGGAGCTTTAAACCCCTTGAAATCACTAGTAATAGTCGTCAATGCTGTTGAATCATTTACTGAGATCACTGGGCGCCTAATTGCTTGGCTGACGATAGTGATGGTTACTTTGGTGGTTTTGGTGGTGGTCACAAGGTATTTTTTGGAGATCGGTTCTATTGCTTTGCAAGAGTCGATTACCTATTTGCACTGCCTGGTATTCATGATGGGCCTCGCTTTTACTCTAAAGCATGATGGCCATGTGCGAGTAGATATCTTCTATAGAGGCTTTTCGCCAAAGTCTAAAGCAATGATTAACCTAATGGGCGGGCTTTTGTTTTTAGTGCCAGTCTGCCTCTTGGTGTTGGTTACTAGCTGGGACTATGTGTTAGCCAGCTGGAAAATTCGAGAAACCTCGGTCGAGAATAATGGCCTGCCGTTTGTTTATTTACTGAAGACGCTCATGTTACTCATGCCTGTTAGTTTATTGTTGCAAGGTATCGCTGAAATTATTAAAAATGGCCTAGCTGTCATTGGCGGGGACATTTCAGGAACTCAGATAGTTGAAAACAATGAGCCGCTAATCTAATGGCCGACTTTATTCCCTTCTTAATGTTTCTAGTCGCCTGCCTGGTTCTAATGGCGGGTTACCCAGTGGCTTTTTCGTTGGCAGGGACGGCTCTAATTTTCGCCATGGTGGGCGCGGTTACTGGCCATTTTGATATGGCATTTTTACAGGCTCTGCCTAATCGTTTGTTTGGTACTATGGAAAATACCACTTTGATTGCGGTGCCTCTATTTATATTAATGGGGGTGATGCTTGAGAAGTCGAGGTTGTCAGAAGATCTGCTGGAGAGTATGGCCGATCTCTTTGGTGAGTTTCGCAGCGGGCTAGGTATTTCGGTAGTGTTGGTGGGGGCCTTATTGGCGGCTAGTACCGGCATTGTCGGCGCTACAGTGGTCACGATGGGGCTGATGTCATTACCCACTATGCTCAAGCGAGGTTATTCTCCATCCCAAGCAACAGGTCTTATTGCCGCCACAGGGACTCTGGGGCAGATTATTCCACCGTCTATTGCTTTGGTGTTACTTGGCGATACGCTATCTAGCGCCTATCAGCAAGCGCAATTAAATATGGGCATCTTCACACCCAAAACGATCTCTATTGGAGATTTATTTGTGGGTGCCATTATTCCGGGTCTGATGTTGGTGATATTTTATTGTGCTTATTTGGTCATCTTTTCTCGTCCGTCGATAGATGAAAATAATCCGCAAAGTGTAGGCAAGGCTAGCTTATCGCGGGCAATGAAAAATTTGTTACCACCGGTATTTTTGATTGTGACTGTATTGGGCTCAATTCTTTCTGGGATCGCGACCCCAACAGAAGCTGCTGGTGTCGGTGCTTTTGGTGCCACAACACTTGCCGCGATTAAAGGCCAATTGAATTTTACCAAGCTTCGCGAAGTCGCCATCAGTACCACCCAAGTCACTTCTGTGGTGTTTTTGATATTGATCGGCGCCGCCGTATTTTCGTTAGTATTTAGAGGTTTTGGTGGCGAAGAAATCGTAGAGAATTTTTTCACTAATTTGCCGGGAGGGTTGTTTGGCGCCACCCTGCTGGTCATGGTGGTTATTTTTCTACTGGGCTTTATTCTTGATTTTATAGAGATTACCTTTGTAGTGGTGCCGATTGTGGGCCCTGTTTTGTTGGCAATGGGCCTAGACCCTGTGTGGTTGGGGGTGATGATTGCCATCAATCTGCAGACTTCGTTCTTAACACCACCATTTGGCTTTGCACTGTTCTATTTGCGTGGAGTTACCCCAGATACAGTTGAAACCTCTGATATGTATCGCGGCGTGGTGCCCTTTATCATACTGCAGCTATTCTTAATGTTGCTACTGTCATTTTGGCCAGCGTTAGCTACTTGGCTACCGAGCTATATTTATAACTAGTCAGAGCCTTAGCGCGTCAAAGATTTGCGCTCTAAGATCTTCTTTCTCGTTAACTAGATGATGATTGCCGGTGGCGATCATAGTGACAGACAATGCGCTAAACTTTTGCTTAAAGGCCTTGAGGTTGTGCACCCAGTCTAAAGTTTTATCGTCGTCTCCCTGAATAAGATTGATGGCAAAGTTGTTTGCCGGAGCACGTTCAAATTCTGATACCCAGTTATTCATTGCGCCTACCCACTTTAGAGGTACCGACCTTGGCTGCAGGGGATCACGGCTGCGTAAAAAAGTGAGAAAAGCACGATCGTGAGAGCTGGGACGAAAAACGCGCTTAATGGATTTAACAAATAGTCGAGACAGAAAATACGCTCTGCGGCTTTGCTTCCACGCCCATGGCCGCAATAGGGGAGCGAGTAAATTAAGACTGCTAAAGGGATACTGTTGGTTATCGGCTTGGTTGATTAGATGTTTGAGTAAAATTGCCCCACCCATACTTTGACCAATGCCGTGTATTGGTCCCGGGAAGTATTTTTTGGCTAGACTAATAATCTGTTCGAGTTGAGCGACATACTGACCGAAGTTATTAATAGAGCCGGTATCACCGCTGGATAATCCATGGCCAATCAAATCAAAGCAAACCACGGTGAGCTGCTGCTGCAAAAGATGCTCAACAAGATGGTTGTACAAGCCAATATGATCCATATACCCGTGCACTACTATGGCTGTGCCGCGACTGACCCTTGGCTTCCAAGCCATGATGAGGGTTTGTCGGTCAGCTGACTTGCCAGAGATTAATTGCACGTTGATAGCAGCTGTTGGCAGTTGGTAAAAAGTCAGATACCGAGTTAATTGGACGCTGGGGTTATTTGGGCTAGAGGCGGCAATCTCAAAGTCGGGCAACTCGGTCCGCAACCAGTCAATGTCGGCTTGATTAAGATGTCCGCGGTGACCTTCCATAGAGAAGTCCAAAAGCAAGTGCCTTGCGATCCTCTATCATGTCAGAATATTAATGGAATACAAGTGTGGCGCTGCGCTTAGTTAAATAGGCAGTCAAGGCTACAGGTGAAAGACTAACAACAAACGACCTGGCCTGAAGACGCAGGCGGTGGATTTAAGGCAGTGAAAATTCTCTAGGTTTACTCGTCTGTTGAAAGGGATATGTCGTAGACACCCGCTTCGCGAGCTTGATCAGAAATCTCTACAAAAACCTCTGTCTTCGCTTTTGGGTGTGAGCTAATCACGACTTTGGCTTCCGGCTTCTCGGCATGCATCCGTTCGACGTTGGCACGTACTGCGCGAATATCGATACGACGGCCTTCAAAAGTCACCTCGTTACTTTCAGAGACACGGAATACGATATTAGTATTTTCAGAATCTGGTGGTGGCTGATCAGAGGTTGGAGGACGACTAACACCCAAACCTGACTCGTTCACAAACGACGCAGTTACAATAAAGAAAATAAGCATAATAAAAACAACGTCCAACATTGGCGTCATATCAATTTCATTTTCGTCTTCTGACCTACGTCTTTTTCCTAGAGCCATGCGCACTTATTTCCTTTTCGAAGCTTTTTCTACTATGACTCGGCATTTTACTGGTTTTTCTGAAAAATACTAGTTCCTAAAAGCAACTTTAGACAGACAATATATACTATTATGATTAGTAATAAGGGACTGAGAGCGCATTATTCTTACCAAACCCCGACAGAATTAAAACTAGAGTTACCCGATGCCTGAGTTACCCGAAGTTGAAACTACTCTTAAAGGCATAAAGCCTTTTGTAAAAGAACAGAAAATAACTCGGCTAATCGTTCGTCAGGGCTCTTTGCGATGGCCGGTGACTGAGGGGATAGACTCGATTGTTGAGGGGCAGACGATCATAGCCCTGTCCCGCCGAGCTAAATATCTGATCATGCAATTAGAGCGCGGGTCGATGTTAGTCCACCTTGGCATGAGTGGCAGTTTAAGGGTTGTTACTGCCAACACTGAGTGGCGCAAGCACGACCACATAGAATTACAGCTAGTTAATGGAGCCTGTCTGCGCTATCACGATCCGCGACGGTTTGGATCTTGGCTTTGGTGTTTGAGTGATCATCCGCAGCTGGCTAATCTGGGCCCAGAGCCGCTCTCAAACGATTTCAATGGTGGGTCGCTCTGGCGCAAAGCAAAAGGGCGAAAAATAGCCGTTAAACCTTTTATCATGGACAACAAAATCGTCGTTGGTGTGGGCAATATTTACGCATCTGAGGCGCTTTTTCGCAGTGGAATTCGGCCAGACAGACCTGCAGGCAAAATTTCAAAACAGCGTTATGAGGTGTTGGGTGGTCACATAAAGAGCGTGCTAGCTGCTGCTATAGAACAGGGAGGGACAACTTTGCGAGATTTTGTTAATAGCAACGGTGAGCCCGGGTATTTCCAGCAAACGCTGGCGGTGTACGGACGTGGTGGTAAAGATTGTGTAACCTGTGCCGGGGTATTAAAGGAGATTCGGCTTGGGCAGCGCAGTTCAGTCTTTTGCCCGCAGTGCCAGCGTTAAGACACTTGGGGCCTTAGGTTGCTATTGGAACTTTTCCAGCAGGGCTGCGGCAACATGAGGTGGTACAAATTTACTCGCATCGCCATTTAACGCAGAAATCTCTCGAATTAGAGATGAGGAGATGTAAGAAAATTTCTCTGAGGGAGTCAAAAATACACTCTCAATCTCGGGGCTTAAAGCGCGGTTCATATTCGCCAATTGGAACTCATACTCGAAGTCAGAAACAGCCCTAAGGCCTCGCATCACGGCCTCTGCATTGCAGTCCCTGACAAAATTGACAAGCAAATAATCAAAGCCCTTAACTTCAACATTATCTAAGTGTTTTACCGCTTCAGTGGCTAGCTGGATGCGCTCATCAATAGTAAACAGGGGGCTTTTCTTCTGATTGCTAGCAATGCCAACGACAATTTTATCAAACAGCTTAGACGCGCGCTCGATGAGGTCAATGTGGCCATTGGTAATAGGGTCAAATGTGCCAGGATATACGATTGTCTTCATAGCGATGTTCCATTTCTGAGTGTTCTCTGAGGATGCATATTACTCAATTTAGTTGCTAGGCTCAATGCGAGTAAACAAACAGTATCGCACCTGCCCTGCCTGCTTGTCCTGTACTTGTTGCCAATTCAATGGTGGCACGAACGTATTGTCGGTCAAGTGTAGCTCGCAGTAGATAGACGCATTGACGGCCAACCAACCATTCTTCTCTAGTAAAGAGCAGCTTTGGTTGAGTATTCCAGCCTCAAAAGGCGGGTCTATAAATACTATATCGAACTCTTGTCCTGACGATGGCTTAGCCAAAAAGCTGAGGCTGTTAGCATTAACAATGTTGATATCTGCCGACAATGCCATTTTCGCGGACTGCAGCTTTTTAGCCGCAGTCGGATGGCTTTCTAGGGAGGTGCAGTGAGCGGCTCCTCGAGACAAGGCCTCAAACCCAAGCACGCCGGAGCCAGCAAAAAGGTCTAGGCAGCGGGCTTCTCTGATATTGGCGGCCAGCCAATTAAAAAGTGTTTCTCGAATACGATCACCTGTAGGGCGCAAACCGGGAACCTCGGCAAATAAAATTTTGCGACTACGCCAGGTGCCGCCGATAATTCTGACGCCTTGGCTCTCTTTTGATTTGGCCTTTAGTTTTTTTATCGACAATTTGGCGCTCCATTTACACTACTTGTAGCTACTTTTCCGACTGTAAATGGTAGGATACACCAAATCCCACGAACCTAAGTATATCGATTAAAATGGATTCAACACCAACCGACAGCGGCGGCGAGAAGGTACCTAAACGATCTTTTTTCGATCGTTTTAAGCGTAGCGCTGGAGAATCTCGCGAAGGTCCTGTAGAAACTCAGTCGCTCACGGCCAAGCCAAATCTAGCACAGCGCATGAGCAAAGCCCTGTCTAGAACGGGGGAAGGCATTGGCAACATCTTCCTTGGCAATAAAGTTATTGACGATGAATTGTTTGAAGAGCTTGAAACCGCCCTGTTAATCGCTGATGTAGGTATTGAAACGACAGCTAAAATTATTGCTGATCTAACCGCACAGTGTGACCGGCAATCGCTTAAAGATGGTGCTGCATTAAAGACTGTCCTAGAAAAAATATTGATAGACAAATTAAGTATCACCGAGAAAGTGATAGATTTCGAGAAGCACGGTAAACCCTTTGTGTTATTTGTGGTTGGAGTGAATGGTGTTGGTAAAACCACGACGATTGGGAAGCTTGCTAAGCAAATGAAGAGTCAAGGCCGGTCAGTGATGTTAGCGGCTGGGGACACTTTTAGGGCAGCTGCGATAGAGCAGTTGCAAGCTTGGGGAGAGCGCAATCAGATACCCGTCGTTGCCCAGCATACCGGAGCAGACAGTGCGTCGGTTATTTATGATGCCATTCAAGCGGCGAAATCAAGAAACGTCGATGTCATTATCGCGGATACGGCAGGTCGCTTACATAATAAAAGTAACTTAATGGAAGAGCTGAAAAAGGTAGTGCGAGTAGCCGGCAAACTGGACGAAACAGCTCCCCATGAAATTATGCTAGTACTTGATGCGGGCACTGGCCAAAATGCGTTGGTGCAGATGGCCGAGTTCAATCAGGTGGTCGGAGTTACCGGGCTAGCCCTCACTAAGCTAGATGGTACCGCCAAGGGAGGCATTGCTTTTGCGTTAGCAGATAAATTTGCGGTGCCGATTCGTTATATTGGTGTGGGCGAGGGGCCGGATGATTTGCAACCTTTTGTCGCGAAAGATTTCGTTCAGGCATTGTTAAATACTGAGGCTTAACGGGTATAGTTATGATTCGCT
>Ga0222633_1001396_pt1 | contig 13092 bp, 13 predicted proteins | sample AntAcemetageno48_FD_179816 | JGI IMG/M metagenome (GOLD analysis project Ga0222633, IMG submission 179816) | Saline water microbial communities from Ace Lake, Antarctica - #48 | ecosystem: Environmental > Aquatic > Non-marine Saline and Alkaline > Saline | place: Antarctica: Ace Lake | collected...
GGCTGCAATCAGTTTAGCGCCGGCATCCTGGCATCTGAGTTGGCACCAGGCGTTCGCCATCGCTGGATCTGCCATCACCCGTTTCCCCTGGCTGCCAAGGCTGCGAAGGGCTTGTTCCAGCTGGTTCTCTTCCTTAACGGTGACGCCTTTGCCCACATGCCCGGCAAAATCGTTGGGCAATTTTCGCGGGTCTGTGTAAATAACCATATGACCGGTGCTGTCGAGTGTTGCAAAGGCAAGCAGGACCGGCAGCCTGGGAACATCTGCGCCCCTGATATTGAGTAGCCAGGCAATGGAATCGAGTTGCGAAATCAAAGCGATATCGGCCCCGGCCTTTTGTATCTCGGCACTGATCAGCTGTCTTTTGTTTTCGCTGTTCTCACCCGTGTATTCCTCCCCAAGTAACATGGCCAACTTTTGATCTGGTACAGGCCTGTCTTGCCAGTGCAGGTCGATCGGGTTGTCATCCAGTTCGACCAGCTCGATGCTTTTCGTGGCGAGCGCTTTTCTGCTGACCTGATACCAGGATAGTGTATGCATGCGGGAATCGATTCCTACCCTGGCGTTTTTCCCCAGCGTTTCGCACAGCCAGCTAACCGGAGGTTCCTCAATAAGGTGGTGGAACTCGAATGATGCCTCAGGAACCTGCTGCCTGACCTGTATCGTATAGCGGCCATCAACAAACATGGCTGCGCCTGTTCTGAGCACAACGGCCATACCGGCAGATCCGGAGAAACCACTGATCCAATGAAGTCGTTCGTTTTGTGGCGGTACGTATTCTCCCAGGTACTCATCCGCACGGGGGATGATGAAAGCGTCCAGGTTTGATTTCGCCATTTCCTGGCGCACAAGATCAAGGCGTTGTTGAATGAATTCGCTCATAGTTAGTCAATCAGGGATGGTTTGGCGCATTATATCGTGTTGGCTGACTAGTTACCCGGTCGACAGGAGAGACTTTTTGTCCGGTTTTTGACGACTACTTTAGTCTGGCAAGTTGTAAACCGCGGGAGCGGGGTGCTTCAGCCTAGGGTCACGTATAAGATGCTACTTCGCGACGACAGGAAATCGGTTTGGAACCACTGGTCATTCTTCTGGCATTTGTTGCCGGGTTAGCGTTCAAAAAACTGGGCTACCCGCCGCTTCCCGGCTACCTTATTGCCGGGTTTGTTGCGCATGAACTGAGTCTGGGTGATGTCGCGGTGATCTCCTCGATCGCAGACCTTGGAATTCTTCTACTGTTGTTTACGATTGGTTTGAAGTTGAATCTGAAAGATATTCTGGCGCCCCAGGTATGGGCTGTTGCCGGGCTTCAGATCGCGATCGCCGTGCCGCTTACGACACTTGTCATTCTTGGTGCGGGTATTGTGTTTCCCATTCTCGCCCTGGAGAGTATTTCTTCAGCCTGGGTGCTCGCGCTGGCGCTGTCGTTTTCCAGTACGGTTTTCGCGGTCAAGGTTTTTGAGGACCGGGGTGAATCTGCTTCCTATCATGCTAAATTGGCAATCGGCATTCTGGTCATCCAGGATATTATCGCCGTCAGCTTCCTGGTTTTTGCCTCAGGAAAGCTGCCTTCCGTATTGGCGTTGGCCCTGCCTCTCCTGTTTTTTGTGCGGCCGGGTCTGCACTTGCTTCTTTCATTCTCGCGGCATAGTGAACTCGTTATATTGTTTGGGATCTTGCTGGCCCTGCTCGGCGCGGAAACATTTGAGTTTGTTGGGTTAAAGGGTGGCCTGGGTGCTTTGTTTTTTGGCATATTGCTGTCGAATTCTCCACTGTCCAGAGAGCTCTATTCCAGTCTCAATGGTTTCAAGGATATGTTCCTGATCGGTTTTTTTATCCAGATTGGATATTACGGGTTTCCTGAGCAACACATGTGGTTTGTTGCCGGGGTGTTGGTGTTGCTGATATTCCTTCGACCCATAATCTACTACCTTTTGTTCGTTGCGTTCCGCTTGCGTGCGCGGACTTCCCTGTTGGCCAGTTCTGCGTTATTTAACTATAGCGAGTTTGGTCTTGTGGTCGCCGCGTTTTCAGTCTCTGCGGGAATTCTGCCGCCTGAGTGGGTCACCACGATCGCGTTGGCAGTCACGCTTTCGTTCTTTGTGGCGACGCCGATTAATTCACGGATTCACCGCTTTTACCTCAAATATGGGCCTGTATTGCAACGCGTAGAGCGGAAACAAAGGCTTCAGGCTGAAATACCCGCTGATCTCGGTGATGCTTCAATCGTTGTGCTGGGCATGGGGCGAGTTGGCAGGGGGGCTGCCCGACGACTGGTAGACCTTCACGGCGAAACGGTTGTTGGCGTCGAAGAGGATTATGAAAAGGTACTGGCTCATCGAAAACGCGGCATTAGGTGCGTGCATGGCGACGTGACGGATTATGACTTTTGGGCCTACTCAGGGTTGAAAAACAAATCACTTATTTTGATCTGCCTGACGAATCATTCAGAAAATCTTGTTGCAGTGGATCTTGCACGCGAGTTGGGTTACCGCGGCAAACTGGCCGTGGTTTCTCGTTTCCCTGATCAGAGAGATGAGCTGGAAAAATTGGGCTGCATTGCATTCAATCTTTACGGTGAAGCTGGTCACGGTTTTGCTGATCATGTGATAGAGCGACTGGCATAGCGGCGTGATTTGTCTGGCGTTCGTCGGTTTTTTCAAACCTGACCCCAATTAAAGGAAATAAGCATTGTGCTTTGGTGATATTTAATTATGATTTTAACAGGGTATTTCATTCACCCATTTCATAAGGAGGCGCACCAGTTGCAAACAAATACAGGACACTTCATGACTAACGATTTGGGTAATTTATTCTATGGCGAAGAGAAACCGGGCACGCGCAGCATCTAATCGACAGAAACCAGAAGGGAGAAAATCCAGACAATCCAGCAGGCAACATTCCATCAGGCAACATTCCATCAGGCAACATTCAGCCGACTTTAGCGGTGCAGACATCTATACCCTGCATCCCATCAATACTCATCTAGAAACAGCCTACACCCCCCCCAGAGTCCGGGAACCTCTCGAAGCTCGCACCAGGTCACAAAAACAATATATGTGTGCCATCAAAAGTCATTGTCTGACCTTTGGTATTGGTCCCGCAGGGACCGGAAAAAGCTATTGTGCAACTGCGATGGCGGCAGAGGCGCTGGCGAATGGGCGAATTGAAAGAATCATTCTGACCAGACCGGCTGTCGAAGCGGGGGAACAACTGGGTCACCTTCCAGGAGACCTGGAGGAGAAGTTCAGCGTCTACATTGATCCGTTTCGTGACATTTTGAATGAACGGCTCGGAAAAGGGGCCGTAGAATACAACCTTCGCCATGGTCGTATTATCGCGGCGCCTTTGGCTTTCATGCGGGGTAAGACGTTCGGGGGTGATTCTTTCGTCATTCTTGATGAGGCCCAAAACACCTCGATTGCACAAATGAAGATGTTCCTCACCCGTATTGGTGAGGATTGTAAGGTCGTGGTCAACGGCGATGTTAAGCAGAGCGATATACGTGGAAGTAACGGTCTGTCAGACGCTGTGGAACGACTCACGGGGCTTCCAGACGTCCGCATCCATGAGTTTGAGCGTGATGATATTGTGCGTAGCGGTTTAGTGCGTGCAGTTATTGACCGATATGAGGTGGAAGAGGAATAAGTCGGGGTTCACTGGCTCAGTTCGTCATCAGGACTAACCACTGTGGCGCTGGGTTTTTCTTCTGGCGCATTGAACTGCTCAAGTTTTCTTTGCACACGTCCTGATTCAGGATTTACTTTCAGGGCAGCTTCCAGAGCAGCACGAGCATCGTCCCAGCGCTTCAATCGAATGAGTGTTAGTGATCGGTTGTAGTGAACAATATCGAGCGGGACATTTGCCAGTTCGAGCGCTTTGTCATAGTCGGCAAGTGCTTTTATGTAGTCGTGCGTCTGGTGATACACGTTGCCCCGGTTAACAAAGATTTTTGCCATGCCGGGCGCTAACAAAGCGGCTTGGTTGTGGTCCTTCATCGCGCGATCCAATTGACCGTTTGCTGCATAGATAATTCCACGGTTGGTATGAGTCGCCGCGAGGTCTCTGATCGTCAGGTCGTCGTCTCTAATGGCGTCCGAACAGTACCTGATCCCTCCAGTGGAAAAGGGGGAATTACTATCATGGTAGCAACGCGTCGCATTGTCGGACCCAAAGGTGGTTTTGTTCTGTGAGTAGGCGATCTGGCTGCTTGAGACAACAATAAGGCAAATGATCCATCTCATGGTGTGTAGTTATCCTCCACGTCGTATAACGATTCTAGTGTGAATGCGAATTTGAGTTTTACGTTCTCCACGGATACGGGATCACCACCAATCTCTCTGGGTTTGAACCTGAACCGCGCCACGGCATGCAGCGCCGCGTCATCGAATAATATGGCAGGTTCTGAGGAAACAACAATAGGGTTCGACACGGTTCCATTTTCACGAACGGTGAACTCTACGATGACGAATCCTTCTATTTCCCTCATCGCAGCACTCAAAGGATAGATAGGTTGCACAATACTGATGGGAATGAGCTCAGAGTGGGGTGCATCAAGTTCAAGCTGCAGATCCGTCAGACCAATGATTTCTGCAATGCTTCCAAAGATCGGTCGTTCTGCCCTGAACTCGACGCGCATAGCGCTATTGCGCTGGCTGGCGCTTGGGTCCGGGGGTGGTTGCTGAGGCAAAACCTTCTGCGGCTTCATTCTGGTTGCGACCGGTTCGGCCTCCTTGTGTTCCGTAATGGAGGGCCGAACATAAGACGCCGTTGTGAGCTCGATTTCAGAGGGAATTTCGTTGCTGATAAGAAAGAGCATCAGGTAAAAACACAGACAGGTAGCAACAAACGCACTGATGCAAACGTAGAGAAACTTGACTGAAGGGTGGAGAGCAACCATCTTCCACTTCCATGGGATCCGGTTAAGAAGCGTACACCCAGAAGTGGGTTCTCGCCAGTTGTACAACCTGATGCCGTCTAGAAGCTGATATTTCCCTTCATGTCGTCGGGCAGGGTGGCCAGGATGTTGTGGACCGTGTCTTCCGGCGTCTCTCCCGTTGTATTGATCAGGATGGAGGGGCCAGGAAGATCCGGGGTATCCATCTGCTGGTTGCCGAAGTCGTCCGCCATCATGTCAAGGTCGGTGGTTTTGCCGTTCTGCCTGTCAGGATCTTCTACCCTGCCTTTGAGTTCCTCATCGTCACATGTCAGTCCAACGAACAAGCCGATACCCCCGCCGTTTTTTGCGGCAGCTATAAAGCCTGCATACTGTTCCAGATCAACAAATTTGTCGTAGGTGAAGGATGCAATCACGCCATCTTCAGGGAGTGCCAGAGCGGCGTCCAACACGCTCTTATAGGCTGTGTTTCTGAGTTCCCCGAACGTGGGGGCGTTGTAACCAAACACGGGTCCAAGGAGATGGGTCAGGTTCTGGAAATCCAGGAACGGGAACCCAAGCTCGCTGGCGAGCTGTCGGGCGATAGTCCGTTTGCCGACTCCTGGTGCCCCATGTATAAAGATAAGGTGCATGTCTGATCCGTGTCTTGCTGGTCTGGTTACTTTAACCCTAGTGGTGATAGTTCAACAACCATTGCAAAACGACGGTTTCTGGATCAAGAGCCTCTAAAACAACCTGACAGGATCCCAGTCACCACAAAATGACTGAGTGTTTGACCAGATGATGTGTTCTTCGCGAATCAGGCGATGAGTTTTTACCATTCTGATCTGGTCATCAACGAATTCAAAGGCGGTAATATGCTCAGCTTCAAAATCAATGACCGAGAAGCCAGGCCAGTGTTCACCTCGTAAGGTTCCTGCGTTAATGAGCGTCATTTCTTCAAAGTGGATTAATGTCCTGAAGTGCATATGACCGTTAATGAGGTACTGATATTCTCCTTCGAGGATTATTTTATCCAGCAGGTGGCTTCGTTCGATGGCCATTTTTTCCGTTCCAGGCCAGACCTTTCTCAGATCATCATCAGCGACTCCGTGACACAGGAGCAACTTTCCGCGAATAGTATCCAGTGTTACCTGACTCGGTAGGGAGTTCAGGTATGACAGTGACGCCTCCGAAAGATCATCCACACTGTGCGCGTCTTCGATGTGTCGAGCCTTATCCTCGAGTATCCATCGATCATGGTTGCCTCTGACGGTGAACACCTCAGAGTGATTGAGTAGTTTGATACTCTCGTTGGGGCAACCGATACCATCAACGATGTCGCCAGTGCAGACGATCGCGTCTGTCTCCAGGCGTCCCAGGTGCGCAAGAGCGGCTTCGAGCCGATGATGCTCTGCATGAACATCACCAATGACCCCGAGCGTTCTGATCTGACCTGACGCGTTCATGACCGCCCCGAATGAACCAGTGAGTCAACCATTTTCAGTCTTTCGAGCATGCTGGTTGCTTCCAATATCGACTGCATGATGTCCGCCTCGAAACGCACCAGCTGAAAAACCTTAAACGAGAATTCGGATGGGGAGAGCATGAGCCATTTTTCACTGTCAAACTCGCCGAGTTTGGCCGGATTGTGTTTGCCAATCAGGCTAACGATCGAATCTGTAATGGACTTCTGGTACTTTTCCAGCTCGTCGTAAGAGACGAGTTCACTGTCGTCTTCAAGTTCCCTGCAGGCAACGATTCTGTAGGGAAGCGTCTGGACTTCATCGACAAGTTGCAGGCGCTTGCGCATCGAGATGTTGACATAAACCCTGCCGTCGTCTGTTGTATCAATGATCTCGCAGGGTCCTGCTGAAAACACGTCGAAGGGCTCGTAGGTTGCCTGATTATTTTTAAGAGCATCCTGCATGCTCTGGCCATCTTTGGCGGCTCGAATTTGTTTTTTTGTGTGGCAGACGGCGATCATACGATCGTGCTCGACCGCATCTTTCACCATTTGTCGATATCTGGGCTCGAAAACGTGTAGTGGGACGTTGGTGCCAGGAAATGCAACAAAGTCAGGAATAGGGAATAGTGCTACGTTAATCAAAGTGTCACGCATAAGAGATTGTACTCATATGTACGCTGCGAACAAAAGGCTGGATCAGTCTTTAGTTCGCTGGTGGCAGCGCTGGGGCTAAACCTTTGTATTGGTTAAGTATTTTAGGTGATAGCCCCGTGACATTGTTCGAAATTACCTGCCTAAAAGTAGATGCGGAAAGCAGTCCAGAAAGTCACGCCGTCCAAGTCACGTCCCAGATTGCCGTCGATCTTCTCGTACTCGATGCCTGTCATGATCTTGGCGTGATCACCAGCGATATAGTAGTTCAAACCGGCGTAGAGGGTGTGGTTGTTATCGCCCGAGCCTGTCCCCACGCCATCATTGCTGGCCACCCGGCGAATGCCGCGACTACTGCTGCTCTTTGGCACCTGTCCATCAACGGTGGAATGACCCCACTGGTAGCGAAAGGCGGCTTCCAGCTTGTTTTCAATGAGAAACATCGAGGGAACAATGACGAATCCGTAGATGTTTTCCTTCCCGGTCTCTGCGTAGGTGAGATTGGTCATGACATTCAGATCACCAAAGGCACGGTTATAGGTCACCGAACTCGCCCAGTCGTAATCAAAGACTGACCGGTCATTATCTGAATCATCGGCGTAAACGAAATCGGCGATGACGGATCCTTTGAAGGCGTCAAACTCAACGCTTCCCTGAAAAGCCATGCCACCGTTCCAGTTGGCCCAGGCTTTGTCGTCCGCTTCGGTTGAGTAGACGCCAGCAATATACTTTATATTATTCTTCTCAGCATTTAGCACGAGACCGGTAGGGCGGGCGCTGCCAAAACGGTTGTTTAGCCCGCTACGTTCAACGGTCTTGATTTTTTTGGAAGACTGGTGCTCTTCGCCGCCGAATAGCAGCTTGTAGCGACCGTAACCGATTGAGGCACGATCGAAGCCGAACAGTGCTTTTTTCCCATACTCAAGATAGAGTTCGTCGAAGCTCTCGTATCCAAGTTGCGTATCGCCAAAGCCGCCTTCTTCAAGATTCAACCGGCCGAGAGCCTTAAAGCCATTGAGGAATTTTATCGATGCCCCCGCTCGAAGGCGGCGCAGCTCTTCTCCACTGCCGCTGAAGTCTTCACCGGCGCTATCGCCATCAGAATAATTCCACTGGGCGTGGGCACGTCCAAATAGCTTCACCTCTTGAATCACGGGATTGCTGTCACTTGAGTAGACTTTGCCCGCGCTTTTGAGGGTGTCCTTCCAGCTTGTATTTCCTTCTTCGGCTGAGGCCGATGAGAAGGAAAAGATCAGCCCGGTTGCCAGAATGAGCATTGGTCTGGTGCTGCCTTTGGTTTGGTACTTCTTTCCAAGTTTGTTCATAGTTTAATTACTTCCCCAATAAGTAGTTACAGCGCGAATTAAGTGAATCCGAAACCTTCAGGAAGATCGTCTTCATCCACCACTAATCCTTTCCCGGCCGGCCTGTAAAAAACGTTCTTCATGTTGCTGCCAAAGACGTTAAAACCTCGTTTTCCCGCTATTCAACGTAGGCCATCCAGGTTGATATTCTTGATCGATAGATATCTGGTTTGACCAATAATGGGCGGAGAAGTTAACGAGCTTATGTTAAGTCTTTGTTAAGACGGTGTTAAACAAATCGGTAATTCAGTATTTCCGGCTGAATGGTCCTTAGAATGACCGGTTTTGAATAATTAGAGGGCTATTTTGAGAAGGGTTGTCGCGCAAAGGAGGGTAACTTAAAACTATCTTTAACAAATCTTAATGTGGGGTGTCTTTAATGCGCCCAGTTCTTACTGGAGTTTCAAGATGAGTAAATTATTAGCTGCCCTACTTTGTATATTTGCGCTTTATGGCTGTTCAGAATCCAACGAGCCGATGCCTGTTGGCGAAGGATCCGTGTTATCTGGCAAGGTGCGACTGGACGGTTCAAGCACGGTGTTCCCAATCAGCGAAGCTGTCGCTGAAGAATTTTCAACAGTCGCACCCAGGGTGCGGGTAACTGTTGGTGTGTCAGGTACTGGCGGAGGATTCAAGAAGTTCCTGGCCGGAGAGGTCGATATCAATGATGCCTCACGTGTCATCAAAGGCAGCGAGCAGGAACAAGCTGCCGCCAAGGGAGTTGAGTTCATAGAGGTCCCCGTGGCGTTTGACGGACTGTCACTCGTCATTAGCCTTGAAAACGATTGGGTTGATTATTTGACGGTTCAAGAACTTAACGCCATCTGGAACCCTGATTCCACTGTAACAACCTGGGCGGATGTCAGGGAAGGATGGCCGAATGAAGAAATAAAGCTATACGGTCCTGGAACTGACAGTGGAACGTTTGACTACTTCACCCACGTGATCAATGGCAAGGAGCAGGCTTCTCGCGCAGACTTTACCGCCAGTGAAGATGACAATGTTCTTGTTCAGGGGATTGCCGGTGACAAGTATTCGCTGGGGTACTTCGGGTTTGCTTATTATGTAGAGAACCAGGACAAGCTGAAGGTTGTGCCGGTTGATGGTGGTGATGGTCCCGTGAAACCAACGCTGCAGACGATCAACGATGGTAGCTACAAACCGCTTTCCCGTGCGATATATATCTACGTTAATCCGGTGTCGCTGGACAACCCCGCGGTCGCAGCATTTGTTGATTTTTACCTTGAGCAGGCTGGTGCATTGTCCGAGGAAGTTGGCTACGTTTCCCTGCCCGCGGATGTCTACAAAGCCGCTGCACAGCGCATTGCAGATCGAGTCACAGGTACCGCCTATGGTGAAGGCGCAACCCTTTCCGTGTTGTATGGTAATGACGGTTAATGCTTAGTATGAAAGCTCGTGCCCCTCGCTACCTGGAGAATTCTCTCCAGGGGGTTTTTTTTCTATGTGCCGCTATATCAACGATTACCACGGTTGCGGTCATTGTGATTCTGGCGGTTGAAACATGGGGGTTCCTGCAGCATGTATCCGTTGTCGAATTTCTTTTCGGCACTCGCTGGTCGCCGTTGCTCGTTCCGAAGTCTTATGGGCTCCTGCCACTGCTCGCCGGTACAACGCTTATCGTTATTGGTGCATCACTGGTCGCGTTACCTGTCGGTCTTGCCTGTGCAATATTCCTCAGTGAGTATGCCAGTGAACGGGCTCGCAATATCCTTAAGCCCGTACTTGAAGTATTGGCGGGGATTCCCACAGTCGTGTATGGGTTTTTTGCGCTAACGTTCGTGACGCCGATACTTCGGACGGTTCTACCGGAAACCGATGTGTTTAACGCGGCCAGTGCGGCTATTGTTGTAGGTATTATGGTTTTACCAATGGTCGCATCTTTATGTGATGACGCTTTCCGTGCAGTGCCTGATTCTTTGAGAGAAGGCGCTTATTCCCTGGGTGCAACCTCCTTTGAGGTCACAACGAGAGTCGTTGTTCCAGCCGGATTGTCCGGTGTTTTTGCTGCCTTTGTACTGGCGATTTCGCGTGCGATCGGGGAAACGATGGCTGTAACCCTGGCTGCAGGTGCAACACCTAACCTGACAATGAATCCACTTGAGAGTATCCAGACCATGACGGCCTACATCGTGCAGGTCTCCCTCGGCGACACGCCCGCAGGGACATTGACCTACCAGACGTTATTTGCGGTTGCCGCTGTGCTGTTCCTTGTCACGCTATGCCTGAATATCGCGGCGAACATGATCATGAAACGGTATCAGGAGGTCTACGAATAATGGCTGCTAAGAGTAACCTTGCATGGCGTCATAAAAAGGCAGCGTTCTTCAGGTATTTTTGTATCGGCGTCACGGGGTTTGCCGTCCTTATTCTGGGCTTGCTGATTTATCAGGTGTCAGTCCTGGGTCTGCCATGGCTGGATTCGCAGTTTTTGTCGAGTTTTCCATCTCGCTTTCCAGAAAAGGCCGGGATTAAATCAGCACTTGCCGGAACCCTTTGGCTGGTGTCGATGACGGCGGCGATTGCCATTCCGATTGGTGTCCTCGCGGCCGTTTATCTTGAGGAATACGCCAGGCCAACCAGGTTCACCGAGTTAATCAACATTAACATCGCGAACCTCGCGGGTGTGCCCTCGATCGTTTACGGGATTCTTGGTCTGGCGATTTTTGTCAGGTTCTTTCAGTTCGAGAGAAGTGTGCTTTCCGGCGCGTTGACAATGAGTCTGTTGATCCTGCCCGTTATTATTATTGCTGCCAAGGAAGCTATCCGGGCTGTTCCCGGATCCCTTCGACAGGCAGCTTTTGCGGTGGGTGCAACCCGCTGGCAGGTCATTCGCGCACACGTTTTGCCTTCAGCATTGCCTGGCATCCTGACCGGAGTCATTCTTGCAATTTCCCGTGCGATTGGTGAAACAGCACCGCTGATCATGATTGGCGCACTGACCTACGTTGCCTTTGTGCCCGAAGGTCCGATGGATGAGTTCACCGCGCTTCCAATTCAGATATTCAATTGGACGTCGCGTCCGCAGGAAGAGTTCCATGAGCTGGCATCAGCTGGAATTGTGGTCCTGTTGTTGGTCTTGTTAATGATGAATGCCCTTGCGGTGTATATCCGATATCGAGGGAGTCGAATAAAGTGAGAATCAAATGAGTAGTGAAGAGAAGGTCATTTTGAATATCGATGACGCCTGTATCAGTTATGGAGGAGAGCTTGCGGTTCGCAACGTTTCCCTGGCGATATATGAAAAAATGATTACGGCTATCATCGGACCATCGGGATGTGGAAAGAGCACGTTGTTAAGATCGCTTAATCGGATGAATGACTTCATTCATGGCTGTGAGCAAACCGGGCGAATATCGTTTCGTGATGAAGATCTTTATGACGAGAAAACTGATCCGGTAGAAGTTCGGTTGCGCATCGGGATGGTTTTTCAGAGACCTAACCCCTTTCCGAAATCGATTTACAGGAACGTCGCATGGGGGCCGAGTATTAATGGCTTCGATGGAGACCTTGATGAACGTGTTGAAAAGGCGCTTCGCCAGGCGGCCCTGTGGGACGAGGTCAAGGACAGGTTGCATGAATCGGCACTTAACCTGTCAGGAGGGCAGCAGCAGCGTCTATGTATCGCCCGGACACTGGCGATGGAGCCCGAGATAATACTGATGGACGAGCCTTGCTCTGCGCTCGATCCTGTGTCAACGGCCAGGATAGAAGATCTGCTCTTTGAGCTGAAAGAAAATTACACCATCGTTATCGTGACTCACAACATGCAACAGGCCTCAAGAGTCTCACAACATACTGCTTTCCTGGAAAATGGTGTGCTGGTTGAATATGGCGATACCGAACAGGTTTTCACTAATCCCAGTAACAAGCGAACTGAAGAATATGTCACCGGAAGATTTGGATAACAGCTATGACTAAACATTTTGAAAGAGACCTCACCAGGTTGAACGAAAAAATCTCGGACCTCGGCACGTTGGTTGTCGAATCCTCTGCAAAGTCGACGGTCATGCTGCAGAATTTCGACCTTAGTATTGCGGATGAAATCCTCGATTCTGAAGAGCGCGTGAATGAAATGGAAGTTGAGATTGAAAATGAGTGTCTCAAGCTTATGGCGTTGCACCAGCCGGTCGCGGCGGATCTCAGGTTTCTGATTGTTGTGTTAAAGGTAAACAATGATCTTGAAAGAATGGGCGACCAGGTCGTTAACATCGCAGAGAGAGTGCGGTTCTTGAAAGATCAGCCGAGGGTAGTGTCAGACATCGATCTGGTGAAGATGGGTGAGATTGGATCCAGGATGGCGCGTCTTGCGATAACCGCACTGACAATGCGTGACCCTGATATCGCCCGGGATGTCCTCGCCATGGATGATGAACTGGATGCCCTTCACGCGCGGTCATTCCAGGTGTTGCAGAATGCCATGGAGAAAAACGCCGAGATGATAGCGCCTGCAATCTCTTACATGACGATCTCCTCTAATCTGGAACGACTGGGTGACCTGGCGACAAATATCGCAGAAGAGATCATTTTCATGCAGGAAGGTGAAGTAATTCGCCACCAGTAATATTCTCCACTGGTAGTAGTGGTTTTTAATATTAGTTCTTAATATTAGTTCTTAATATTAGTTCAGGGTATTTTTCCTTAACATCCTTTGCAGTGTCCGGTGTGCCGTTTGCTGTGGTGAGGATTCGCCTGCGGGATCTTGAGATCGTTAC
>Ga0222633_1001398_pt1 | contig 13078 bp, 5 predicted proteins | sample AntAcemetageno48_FD_179816 | JGI IMG/M metagenome (GOLD analysis project Ga0222633, IMG submission 179816) | Saline water microbial communities from Ace Lake, Antarctica - #48 | ecosystem: Environmental > Aquatic > Non-marine Saline and Alkaline > Saline | place: Antarctica: Ace Lake | collected...
CCATGCCTCCGAAGTATGAGCTCGAAGATAGAGAGGTATCCATTTTGATAAAATGGGTCCGCGATGGAGCCGCCGGTCCGGCCAAAGACATGGGCGAGACGGAGTTTTCGCAACTGGGGGATCAGGAAGCGATTTTTGAAAAGGCAAAGGAGCATTGGGCGTTTCAGCCTGTTTCTAAAGATGAAGCACCAACAGTTAGTCACGCGACATGGTCGAATCATCCAATTGATCGCTTTCTGTTTGCGACGATGAAAGAACAGGGGCTTTCGCCCTCTCCCGAGGCGGATACCCGAACTCTGACCCGTCGACTCAGCTACGATTTGACCGGCTTGCCGCCGACCGATGCGGGCCTTTTCGAACTCGATTTCGAAGGAGCGATCGACAAGCTGATATCGAGTTCTCAATTCGGAGAGCACGTTGCGCGGATGTGGCTGGATGTCGCCCGCTACGCTGATACAGCCAGCACCTATCGCGCTGATACGAAGACGCCGCACTACTACCCGTTCGCGTTCACCTATCGTGACTATGTGATCGATGCGTTCAATGCGGACAAGCCATTCGACCTGTTCGTGAAAGAGCAACTCGCTGCCGATCTCATGGGCGTGCCGCAGAAGTCGAAGGACATCGCCGCGCTCGGGTTTATTGGAGTTTCGCCGATCCGAAACATGTCGAGTGATTTCATCGACGACGTCATCGACGCAACCAGTCGCGGGTTCCTCGGGTTGACCGTTTCCTGTGCGCGCTGTCATGATCACAAGTTCGAGCCGATCCCGACTGCGGACTACTATTCGCTCTATGGCGTCTTTGCTTCTGTAGAAAGACCGGAGCCGTGGAAGATCGACAAGTTCCCTGAGATCGAAGGATACGATATCGATGAAGACAAAATTTCCGATTACACAAAGTCGCGTGCGGAAGTGGATGCGGAGATCAAAGCTGCCGGCAAAAAGAAGAAAAAGGGCAATAACCGCTCTCTCTCCGAAGCAATCGAGCAGACTACGCTCGCCGAGTTGTTGCTCTTTCATGAAGGTGCTCCGGCAAAGGCGATGACTGTTTCCGAGAGCGGGAAACCGGTCAACCCGTTCATTCTGCTGCGCGGCGAAAACACTCAGCGCGGGGACCGGGTTCCGCGGCGGTTTTTGAAAATTCTCGATCCGGAGCAAGAGCCGTTCAACAGGGAGAACAGCGGTCGACTGGAAGTGGCGGAGAAGATTGTCGATCCGAAAAATCCGCTTACCGCCCGGGTTTTCGTAAATCGGATTTGGGGAATGCTGATGGGTGACTTCCTTGTCGATACTCCTTCGGACTTCGGAACACAGGGTGCCGTTCCCAGCCATCCTGAGTTACTCGATTTTCTGGCCCGCGATTTTATGGATAGCGGCTGGTCGACCAAGCACCTCGTCCGCACCATCGTCACGTCACAGGCTTATCGTCAGAGTAGCGACGAGCGCCACGACATGGCTGAACTTGATATGGAAAACCAACTCTACTGGAGGGCGAATCGCGAACGCCTTAGCATCGAAGAGTTGCGTGATTCGCTCCTCGCCGTATCCGGGCAACTCGAGCAAAGAACCGGTGGGCGCAGCGCTCCTCTTTGGGGAGGCGAATACACGAAGCGCCGCAGTCTCTACGGTTATATCAACCGTTTCAATCTCGACCCGACGCTTCGGAATTTCGATTTCCCCTCACCGATGCAGACGCAGGGCGATCGCACGGAGAGTGTTGTGGCACCGCAAGCACTGTTCATGATGAACTCACCATTCGTGACGGACCAGGCCCAGGCAGTAGTCAACGCGACCGTGCTGGAAAAAATGACCCGATCGGATCGGATCGATGCTCTGTTCGAGAAGGTGCTTCAGCGACATGCAACCGAGGCGGAATTGACGCGTGTCTCCCGTTTCGCTGACATTGAGAAAGGCCGAAAAGTCAATCCGTGGCCGCTCGTGGCGCAGTCGCTTTTCATGTCGAACGAATTCCTCTACGTCGATTAAAACTCTTAATCATACTCCTTAATTCTAATCTTAATCCCGATCCAGTAGCTCCAATCCAAGAGCGTAAGAACAGGATTAAGGATTAAGATCAAGAGATTTGCTTCGCAAATGAACCCATATCCCTCCCGCAGAAAAGCTCTCCAGCAACTCGGCTTCGGCATGGGTGCTGTCGCGGCTTCTGACCTTCTTGCTGCCATCGAAGGTGGTGGCGGAGCGTTGGATTCTCCGCTTGCGACGCGAGACCCGCAATTCCCCGGGCGGGCGAAGCGGGTCATCCATCTGTTCATGAACGGCGGACCTTCGCAGATCGATACGTTCGATCCAAAGCCGAGCCTAGAAAAGCTCGACGGCAAGCCGCTTCCTGATTCGGTGAAAGAGACTTTGCAGAACACGCAAAAAGGACGGGCCGGTAACATTTGGGCTTCGCCGTTCAAGTTTGCAAAGCACGGCCAGAGCGGGTTGGAGATCAGCGAGCTTTTCCCCAACGTCGCGAAGCACGCCGACAAGCTCTGTGTGATCCGTTCGATGCAGAGCGAGATTGCGAACCACTCGCCCGGCTTGCTGATGATGAACTGCGGGCACACCACCCTGGCACGTCCCAGCATCGGATCATGGGTGCTCTACGGGCTGGGGACTGAGAGTGAAGATCTCCCCGGCTATGTCGTTCTCATGCCAAGCGGAATGCCGACCGCTCAGTCTCGAAACTGGACCAGCGCGTTTCTTCCCGGTGTTTATCAGGGCACTCACATCGAAACCAACGCGAAGGATGGAGAATACATTCCCCACTTGAAGCGGCGCGATATCGGCTTCGGCACCCAGCGCAATCAATTGGCACTGACGCGTTTTTTGAATCAACAGCACCGTGTGCAGCGGCCCGGCGATGAGCGTCTCGAATCACGCATCCATTCGATGGAACTCGCCTTTCGGATGCAGGGCGCCGCGACTGATGCCTTCGACATCACTAAGGAACCGCAAGCCATCCGGGATAGCTACGGCGACACACCGGTCGGCCGAAATTTACTCATGGCCCGTCGCCTCGCCGAACGAGGCGTGCGTTACGTCCAGTGTTATCACGGCGCCGGTCAGCCCTGGGACAGCCACAGCGGACTATTGCCGCGGCACAAAGCTCTCGCAGGTGAGTCCGATCAGCCCATTGCCGCATTGCTCGAAGACCTGGAAGCACGGGGGATGCTTGAAGAAACCCTCGTCATCTGGGGTGGGGAAATGGGACGAACCTCGACGATCCAAAAAGGCCCCAGCGACATTAATCGCATTGGTCGCGATCACCATGTCGATGGCTTTACTGTCTGGATGGCCGGCGGCGGTGTACGCGGCGGGACAGCCTACGGTGAGACCGACGAGTTCGGCTTGTCAGTGGCAAAAGACCCGGTTCATGTTCACGATCTCCACGCCACGATTCTGCATCTGTTAGGTTTTGATCACAAAAAGCTCACCTATCGCTATTCGGGTCGCGACTTCCGGCTGACCGATGTGCACGGGAGCGTGGTGGAGGGAGTATTGGCATAGTCGATTCCATCCGCACTGGATCCAATCCGGTCACCTCTCGAATAGGGTTTACTCCTTCACCGGCACCCGTTCACCCCGGTCGTCATCTAAAACGCGAACCAGCACGAAACAGAATAGACGCCGGCGCTACTCTGCCCCCTCCGTCTCTTCAGCTAGTTTCTCGATCTTCGTCCGGTCTTTTGGCGACAGGTCTTCGAGATCGACTTCGAGCGGCCTAAAAACATCGGTACGGAAGTGGGCCTTTCCCCCGTCGATGCGGACGAACTGCGCCCGGAATTCGGTTCCATCGACACGCTTCCAGCGGGACAGCTTTCCAGCGAGAAACTCGGGCACATCCTTCTGGACTTCGGGGTAAACAATCCGGACCTCGCCGTCGATCCGCGCGAGTCGCATGCTTAATCCCATGTAGTCGGGATCGTTTTTGTCTGCGGGATAAAGTTCTAGGTAGGCGAATGGTGGCCCGGGGGCACGACGGAGACCGTCGGTCGCCATCCAGCCCATTGTCTCTTTCCGGTAGGCGTCGCCATTTAAGGGAATAACAATGACCCCTCCATGCCCGGAACGAAAATGTCGCGCGAACATCTCGCTCATATCTTCGCGCATTTCCCTCTCACGTGCTTCACCGGCAGGAGAGTAGAACATTTCAAAGAATGCCGCCCTGTTTTCAGTTTCCAAGGCTTCCCGAACACCCTGTTCCATGGTTGTATCCCGGGGCCGGTCGTCTGCGGACAGGACGAGAGTTCCGAGGAGGAGAATGAGCGTCGAGGCGGTAGAATTCATATTCGGAACGAATCCGAACTTTATGGCATATCCACTTCCCATTGGACACAAAATTTCTGGCGTCAAAGTGGGCTTGTCGCTGTCCGGGATTCTCCTAGAATGAATGCGTGAAAACTCTCATCGCTCTCTCGTTATTCTGCTGTCTCTCGATCGTTTCGCTTCAGGCCGAAGACCAACCCGCCCACGACATTGTCATATACGGAGGCACGAGTGCAGCCGTCATTGCCGCCGTTCAGGCGAAAAAGATGGGCAAGTCAGTCGTCATCGTAAGCCCCGACAAACACCTTGGCGGGCTCTCCAGTGGCGGACTCGGCTGGACCGACACCGGGAACAAAACTGTCATCGGCGGACTGGCCCGCGATTTCTATCACCGCATCTGGAAAGAATACCAGAAACCCGAAACCTGGAAATGGCAGGACCGGTCGGAGTACGGCGGCAAAGGTCAGGGAACCGCGGCCGAGGATGGTGAAAATCGCACCATGTGGATCTTCGAGCCGAGTGTCGCTGAAAAGGTTTTCAACGACTACGTGAAGGAGTTCGATATTCGTGTCGACCGTGAGGAGTGGCTTGATCGTGAGAACGGTGTCGAGATGAAGGACGGCAACATTGCGTCTATCACCACCCTTAGTGGCAAGACCTATCCCGGCACGATTTTTATGGACACCACTTACGAAGGCGACCTCCTGGCTGCCGCAGGCATCGACTACCACGTAGGGCGCGAAGCCAATGCCACTTATGGCGAAGAATGGAACGGTGTTCAGACAGGCGTGCTCCACCACGCACATCACTTCGGAGGACTTGACCCCATCAGCCCCTACGTCGATCCCGCCGATCCGTCCAGCGGTGTTCTCCCCCGCATCAGCCCTGCCGATCCCGGTGTGAAGGGCGAAGGCGATCACCGCGTCCAGGCCTACTGCTTCCGCATGTGCCTGACCAATGATCCCGAGAATCGCATTCCATTTTCCAAGCCGGAAGGCTACGACCCTTCGCAATACGAACTTCTCGTCCGCATCTATGACGCCGGTTGGCGTTCGACTTTCAATAAATTCGATCCGCTCCCCAACCACAAGACCGACACCAACAACCACGGTCCGATGAGCACCGACAACATCGGCTATAATTACGACTATCCCGAAGCCAGTTACGAACGTCGCCGCGAGATCATCAAGGAGCACGAGACATACCAGAAAGGCTGGCTCTACTTCATCTGCAACGACCCCCGCATTCCCGAAGAGGAGCAGGCGGCGATGCGCGAGTGGGGACTGCCGAAGGACGAATTCAACGACAACGGCAACTGGTCGCATCAACTCTACATCCGCGAAGCCCGCCGCATGATTGGCGATCACGTCATGACCGGCCCACAGCTCCGAAAAATAGAGCCAACCCCCGATTCTGTGGGGATGGGTTCCTACACCATCGACTCTCACAACGTGCAACGCTACATCACGCCGGAGGGTTACGTGCAGAATGAAGGTGACATCGGTATCAGCACTCGCGGTCCCTACCAGATCGCCTACGGCTCGCTTGTTCCGAAAAAGGAGCAGTGTAAAAATTTGTTCGCGCCCGTGGCGGTTTCCGCTTCTCACATCGCCTATGGCTCGATTCGCATGGAGCCGGTCTTCATGATTCTCGGCCAGAGTGCTGCTACCGCCGCTGCTCTCGCCATCGACGGAGACACCGCCGTACAGGAAGTCGCTTATTCCGAATTGAAACAACTCTTGGAAAAAGAAGGCCAGATCCTTTCTTACGACGGACCAGTATCCGGCGGCAAGGGCAAGCTAATCTCCAAGATGGATGGAACTGTCGTCGACGATGAGTCGGCAACACTCACCGGTTCGTGGACGAGCAGCGGGGCTGCGAAGAGTTTCATCGGCTTCAACTATCGGCACGACGGCAACGCCGGAAACGGCAAAGCCAAAGCGCTCTTCGAAACCGTGATCGAGGATGGAGGGAAATACGCCGTTCGCTTTGGATACACTCCCAACGCCAACCGCGCCAAGAATGTGAAAGTCATTATCGAGCACGCTGATGGCACCGATACCGTTGTCGTCGACGAGACGGCAAAGCCAAGCCACGACCTGTTCCAGGAACTCGGGACTTACTCCTTCAAGGCTGGAGAAAAAGCGACCGTGATTGTCACCAACGACGGTACAGAGGGTTACGTCGTCATCGACGGCGTACAGTGGGTGCCTGTGAAGTAGATCCGCCCCAACAGCGTCGTAAAGCGCGGGCGCTGGCAAAGCGGGACGTACCACTAATGGACGCGAACCCAGGGGTAGGTTCGCGCGGCCTCGCACGATCTATCGTTCTCGGTGTCCGAACATGGGCGGTGGTCAGCGCGATCGAGACGCCGGGCCGATGCTTCGGTCGCGGCTACCCGTGGACGAAATGTCAAAAATACCCCGTTGCCTATTAATGGGTCACAAATCGGTTGTTCAGGAGGGTTGGTGTTTTGCGCTTAACCCTGTTGAGTTTCTGCCCCATCGTCTTTCGTATCGATCTGACAAAATGGTGGAAAATTGAATAGAGCGGCCTGCGCTGTCGTCTAAAGCAGTAACTAACCACTCACGATCTATGAAACGAATTATCACTGCAGCAATCGCCAGCCTGGCACTATTCGCTTTCGCACCCATTGACGCCGATGCCGGCAACGGGAAAAAGAAGAACAAGCGAGCTCAGGCGTACAATCACAGTGGTCACAATCACAATCAGAATTACCGAGGACAAAACTATCGCGGAAACAATTACAATTCCTCCAGCTCCGTTCGCTTTTTTAGCGCTGGACCATTGTTTCGCCCGGCCATCCGTCCGGTGCCGCGATACTATGGATCCAGCAGACCTTCCTACTATCGACCAACATACGGTTTTCCAGGGCCCTCCCTCTTTTTCGGTGGTGGCGGCGGACACTGCCGCTGACCCCCGATTATTAACATCACATACCCTGTTTTAGAAAACGTTCCGCTTCGGCGGGACGTTTTTTTGTCAACTCTCCGGATCTTCCAACGCAAGCAAGCGCACGCTTTCCTCAAGTAACCAATCAGGATGTATGAACGGCTCGAAGCTGATGTTCTGCCAACGGATGCGCTGACTGCTGTCGATGAGGAAAGTACCGTGGAGGGGGATGTCTTCGAAGTCGTCGTAGGCCCGATAAGCTTTGAAGGTCGATAGCGTCTCGTCGGACAATAGCGGAAACGGAAACGGATTCTCAGCGTCTTCCGATGTTTGAAATGTCTGCGAAAGCCCGTCGACGGAATCCGTGCTGATCGCGACGATGTCGATTCCGGCTTCGGCGAATTTTTCATGAACTGGCGCGAATGCGTTTAGTTGCTCCATGCAATGGGTGCAGCCTCGACCGAGATAGAAAATCACAAGGGTCGGTTTGCTGGATAGCTTGCTGGTTTTTCCGTCGGCATCGGTAAGAGAAAAGTCAGCGGCGCGGGGTGGGCTCCAGCGGAATGGACCAAGAGTGTCGAGCGGTGGTCGTTCGCCGAGGTCTGTCGCGGGAGTTGGCGATTTCTGCCAGTCGGTCGGGAAGCCGAATTCGGCCGCGATGGGGGCGAGTGACTCGAAAATGACGAGATCAGGGTCGGCGACGTGGGCCACGTTGCGGAGTTTAGAGAAGGCCTTTTTGGCTTCGTCGCTCTTCCCGTTCGCATCTAGAACATAGACCTGAGTCGCGAGCGGGAGCACCTCTCCGGGACCGGATGAGACGGCTTCAGTGGCGAGTTTTTCAGCCTTTCCCCCATCTCCGGCGCGTTGCCAGAGCGAGGCGTGTCGCCATTTCGCCAAATCTTTGAGATCGGGTAATACGTCCAGAGCCGCCTTCGTGTCGGGTGGTGTGCTTGTCAGCGCTGCGTAGGCACGTAGATCGTTGGCGGCATTGGCGAGTGGCTCGATCTTGCTTTTGAAGTTCTTTTCTGCGGCAGTTTTCGCAGCTGTAACGGCCTTTTCATCTTTGCCGCTGTCTTTGGCTTTCTTTTCTGCATCGGCGACTGCCTTATCCCGTTTCTTCCCTTCTTCTGATAGACGTTTTTCAACGGCGTCGAGGTGAGTCTGAGCGGCTTCTCTATCGCCGCTCTCAAATCTTGCGATGCCGACGTATCGGTCGAGATCGGTTTGGGTGATCGATTGTCCGTCAGGCTTCAGTCGACCATTTTCGGATTCGTTGATCAGCTCGTCCCACATCGCAAAACGGACGTAGGTGTCGCGCAAGCGCACGCGGCCGTAGTGCCAGCTACTGCCTTTAGAAACGTACTTTTCCTTTTCGAATTTCGCGCGTCGAGGTAGCGAAATCATGTTGGTGGCCAGTGAGATCGAGCGATCCCGTTCGCCCAGGAAATTGAGATTTCGGATTAACCATTCGTTGTTGTGGGCGAAGTTGTGAATCTGGTCGGGGACGATCTGGAAACGGATCATGTGCGCGTGATCGACACGGGCGGATGCTTCCTGCTGCCACGCAGCATCCGAATAGCGGTGCAGTTTAGAGTAGATGTGACCGGGCATGTGCCACATGTGTGCGATGCCGGGAGCGGCTGGACCGCAATTTGCCGCCGCGCCGAGAGCCTTGGCTGCGTCCTCCTTGTCCCAAAGGTGGATACGGTAGTGATGGGAAGGATGCCTGGGTGCCTGGGTGAGGATTTTTTCTGCGAGCAGATTGACGGTGTAGTGACTGGGAATCGTGAGTCCTTTCCCGTTGTTGTAGTAAATCTGCTTGAGCAGAAACGCCTGGGCCTCAATTTCGTCGGGATACTTTGTGGCGATCTTTTCGAGGGCACGGACGAAGTCGCGAAGCCGCTTTTTGGCATCCAGCTTGGTGTCTTTGTAATAGGCTGCGAGCCCGTCGATCCACATCTTCTCCGCTTCGGTTACCCCTTCCTTTCTGGCGGAAGCCTCTTCGATGAACTCTTTGCCGCGCTTGTCGTTTTTGAAGTTTGCCATGGCCATTCCCCAGTAAGCCATCGCGCAATCTGGATCGATGGCAGCAGCCTGGCGGAAGCTTCGTTCAGCCTCGAAGTCCCAGAATCCATGGAGTTGGCCGAGGCCCTGATTGAAAAAGGCCTGAGCTTCGGGTGAGTCGGTCGTCACATCGAGATGGACATCGGCTGTCCCGGGAATCTTGACGGCAGCCTGGCGAGGCCCTTCGTTGAAAACCTCTCCGTGGGAAGAATGTCCGGCGAGGGGCTTCTCTGCACTGAGAAGCAACGCCGGAAGAGCAAAGAGAATGACCAAGGCAGCATTGGTACGATGTTTCACCATCCTACAATCTTAGAGGAGAGCGCCCTGTTTAAGCAAGGTCCGTGGACGTGGCGGGGGCGGAAGTTTGGAGTTCGCCGGATTTGACATGGATAAGGACTTGCGGTGAGCTTGAAATTCGATGATTGGCATTCCATGAGCAATTCGCCAACGGGTCCGATAGAGACCGCCACATTGACTGATGTGGAGATCAAGGACGCCAAAATGATCTTCAGTTCTGTCTGGAACAATCTGGTCGACGAATACGATCTCGAGAAACTTCGCTTTCCGAAGGAAATTATTTTGCTTGGCGGGGCACCCGGATCGGGGAAGGGGACAAATACAGACTTCATCATGAAGGCGCGTGGGTTTACCTGCCCGCCCATTGTGGTCAGTTCTCTGCTCGACAGTCCTGAGGCGAAGGCACTCAAAGACAAGGGGATGCTGGTGGGTGACCGCGAGGTGATGGGGATTCTTCTTCGAAAGATGCTTGAGGCCGAATTCGCTGACGGTGTCGTCTTGGACGGATTTCCTCGCAGTAAAGTGCAAGTGGAGTGCATGAAGCTGCTGGTGAAGAAGATCACCGGGCTGCATAGACAATTTTCTGAGACCGAGTTCGCCGAGTTTTTCCGCCGCCCTACGATTCATGCGATGGTGTTGTTTGTGGACGAAAAAACAAGTGTCGAGCGGCAGTTGTACCGGGGGCGGGAGATTGCGAGACACAACGAAGAAGTCCACACAACCGGGATGGGAGAACTGAGGGAGTTGCGGGCAACCGACCTCGATGTCGAAGCGGCGAAGCACCGCTACCGTGTTTTCAAAGACAGCACCTGGGATGCGCTCCAATCGCTCCGTGAAGTCTTTTTCTATCACCTCGTCAACGCTCAGGGAACGCTGGCCGAGGTGGAGCAGAATATTCTAAGCGAGCTGAAGTATCAGAGTTCGTTGGAGCTCGAGAGAGAAACATTCGAAATCGTCCGCGGGATCCCTCTGGCAAACGAGATCATCGTTCACGCAAGGCAGGATCTTGTCCGGCGTCTGGACGGTTATGCGAGGGCGCACCGCGATCTCTTCAGTGAAGTCGTCGACCTCATCAATACGAAGTTCATTCCCATCATCAAGCGCCACGCCATTTCTGGTCGTGCGGTGATCAATAATGAAGATGAGGTCCTGTCGAATCCGGTCGCGTTAGCGATGCTGATCGACATTTTCTCCGACCGTGGTTATCACGCCGTCGTCGATAAGCAACTCACCCGCACTCCCGAGCGGGTAAATCTGGAGACAGGCGAAATCGAATTCCGCCCGAATACGACCTACCGTATTCGGGTCTATTTCGAGGGGTCCGAGATTCGTGTTGCTCAGTGAGCAGTCCCCTCTATTCAGGCGCGTGACTATTCGATTTCGATAGAGATCGCTTCGGACTTACGGAAGCCAGTCCGCCGATCTTCAGGTCGACGCAGGTAGGCACTAAATGATTCCCAAGGTTCGGTGTCCGCTCGCCAGGCACTGGCACCGAGAAGAACGTTGTTCGTCACCGTTCGCGCATGGAAGACGCGCTCGCCAAAGGCAGGACCTTTGACCAACATATCGCGGATCCCACTTGGATAGTGTCGGATCAAATCATCGAAATGCCGAGTGTTGTAACCCGGCTCGAACCCTCGCTCTATCCATTGTTTTCCGTATTGGTCACGTAACTGCTTGGGTAGATCCAATGTCACAGTATTGGGCTGTGCCATTTTGCGAATATCGTCCAGCTTGAGTCCTTCTTTCGGGGGATCGAAACCGAAGTAGCGGTCTTCTTTTTCACGCGCGAGTTCGGGGAATCGGAAATAGATGTAAGGATGATCGTAGGTGCCGTCTTTCGGAGGATCTGCGACGTAGGTAGCATTCATTCCGCGACTGTCCAAATAGAGGTGGACACGGAACTCGAGGTCATCTTCCAATATCATTTTCCAGACGATCTCTTTGCCGTCAAAGCTCGGGTCCTCCTCAAGTCGTAGGAACTTCCTCTCGCGAATTCGATGCCGCGGATCTGGATGATCTGGAATTTCCTTCCGGCTGCGGTAGCCGAATTGAATTGGATTTTGGATATATTTCCCGTTCGAGTCTTTGATGTAAATGAACACCTTCGCTTGTGGACCATAGAAAACGGCGTCATAGGCGGGATTTGAAATGCGGTGAATCTCGAACCAATTCTTACTCGGACGGCTGGCGTAGAACTCGTCGCTGACGGCTTCGTCACGAGGTCTGGCAATTTGAACTCCGAGGTCGGCAAGGTCCATTTCTGTAGTGTCCTTTTCCTCCTTCTTTGTAAGATCAAGAGGGTCGTCTTTGTCTCCCCCCCCGCGCAGAATCGACACCAGGGAAGGCATTTGACGACCGAGGGTGCGGTTCGCGATCTTGCTCGTCATGGTGTCGAGGTGCTCAGTGCCTTTTTCGGCCGGCTGGAGATAGGTGCGGACTTTGCGGCGGCCGAGTTTCTGACCAAGCTCGAGAGCCAGATCCTCGTCCACGAAATCCGCGAAGTCGGAGAAAATGTAAAGTGAGTCGATATCCTGCTCCATGAGAAAGTCGATCGCTTCGTTCGTGTTGCTTTGGTCCCAGTGTTGGCTGTCGGCGATGAACTGATTGGGACGCGTCTTGAACATTTCGATCAGCTTGTCGACGTAGCGTTGCGGCGCTTTCCGCGGCAGATCGTCCCAGAGGAATGAGTAAGGCGTGCCTGTATTGAATTCCTTGTTTCGCCGGAGGACTTCCTCGGCGATGACAGGAATGATCTCTTCGTCTTTCCGTTTGTCTGTGCGGATCACCATATTACGGACGTAAAGAATCGGCGCGTTCTCAAAGTTTTTGTCCACTTCCCGAATGACTGTGGGCAGGTATTCTGCCATCGATCCAGACACGTCGAGAATGACACCAAGCACCTTGCCCTCGACTGGCTCGCCGAACATCATCTTCGACTCACTCGAAGTCGGCATCCCTATGCTCATGGAAGGGTTGAACATCACGCTCTGCTCCATCGCCACGTCGGAAATGGCGACGTCGATGTTGGAAATAGAAACGTCGGAGACAGCTGCTACCGAGATAATATCTGCGACAGCGCTGTTAACGGCTGTGGTCGGTTCCAAAGTCGGTTTCTCCAACTTCGTGTCGTCGATCGTTTCCTCCTCACTGGGAGGTGCTGTGCTGGCCACGATCTGCGGCGGGACGTTCGGCGGAATCTTTGTCGCGACCAGCATGAGCGCGGCAATGATGACGACGTGCAGGATCACCGTGATGCCGATGGAGTTGAACTTGTCGCGCTTGATCGTCGCTTCCATCTGCCGCTTGGATTCCTGCTCGGCCTCGTGCAGCGCTTCGAGTTCCTCGTGGGAATGACTGACTTTCGGGAGTTGAATCGGGTCATCGCCGTCGGCCGCTACTTTCGCGAAATCCGGCACCGGTGTAGCTGTAATAGCAGGAATCTCGATTTCCGCCTCCTCTTCGACATCCTCTCCGCTGAGGGAGACTGGCTTCGGCGCCAGGGCAATGGAAAGTTCGCGCTGATATTC
>Ga0222633_1001400_pt1 | contig 13066 bp, 6 predicted proteins | sample AntAcemetageno48_FD_179816 | JGI IMG/M metagenome (GOLD analysis project Ga0222633, IMG submission 179816) | Saline water microbial communities from Ace Lake, Antarctica - #48 | ecosystem: Environmental > Aquatic > Non-marine Saline and Alkaline > Saline | place: Antarctica: Ace Lake | collected...
CGTTATATTCTCCAGGGGAGTTTCACGGACCATGTTCGGATTGACTACGAGAAAGCATTTCAGAAGGAATTGAATCTTCTGTTTCCCCGCGATCATACCCGCCAGGATCTCGAAGAGGTTCTGAAGACCATCGCTTCAAAAAATCTGACAGTTTCGGACCTTGTGGCTACGCCCGTCAGTCCGGTTGATGCAGCAAGTGTCTACGAAAGTCTCCTTCGTTCGAACCCTGAGATACTCACAGCCGTTTTCGACTGGTCGCTGCTGAAGGATTGATAGACGTGGCGGGAAGCGATCAGGCGAGAATGCCGTTCACAACATGCGCATCCTCCACTCCCGTCAGGCGCTGCTCCAGTCCCTGGAACGGGTAAGTGAACCTGCGGTCGTTGATGCCCATGCAATGCAGGATGGTTGCGTTGAGATCGTTCAGATGGACGGGGTTCTCCGTGATGTTGTAGCTGAAGTCATCGGTCGCGCCATAGGTCGATCCTCTTTTTACTCCGCCACCGGCCATCCACATGCAGAAGTTTCTGGGGTGGTGGTCGCGACCATAATTATCTGCTGTCAGAGCGCCCTGCGAGTAGACGGTGCGGCCGAATTCTCCGCCGAAAACGACGAGTGTATCTTCCAGTAGCCCGCGAAGTTTCAGGTCGCGGATCAGGGCCGCAGTCGGTTGATCGACGTCGTTGCACTGGCCCTTGATCAATTTCGGGAGGCGATTGTGCTGGTCCCAACCGCGGTGGAGAATCTGGACCACGCGCGTGCCACGCTCCATGAGCCGACGGGAAAGAATGGCGCTGTGGGCGTAGCTGCCCGGGCGCTCAACATCGGGCCCATACATCTCCAGCGTTGCTTTGCTTTCGCCGCTCAGATCGGTCAACTCAGGCACGCTGGTCTGCATGCGAAAAGCCATCTCATACTGGGCAATGCGAGTCTGCGTTTCAGGATCGCCAAAGCGCTCGTGGTTTTTCTGGTTCAGCCTGCTGAGCGCATCGAGCATCGTGCGGCGGTCGCTCGAATTAATACCGGGAGGATTTTTCACATACAGCACCGGATCACCACTGCCGCGCAGAGCGACACCGTCGTATTTCGTCGGCAGAAATCCGCTGCTCCACATGCGGGTGAAAAGTGCCTGGGCCTGGCTTTCTTTCGGAAAGGTCGGAGTGAAGACGACGAACGCGGGCAGGTCGCTACTCTCGCTGCCGAGCCCGTAACTGATCCATGAACCGAGGCTGGGCTTTCCGGGGACTTCGCTCCCGGTCATGACGAAAGTGCAGGCGGGGTCGTGATTGATTGCATCGGTGTGGACCGATTTGATCATGGTGATCTCGTCGGCGATTCCGTGCATGTGAGGGACGAGGTCGCTCATGTGGATGCCGCTTTCGCCGCACTGCGTGAAATTGAACATGCTCGGCGCAACTGGCAGCCGTGACTGGCCACTGGTCATCGTCGTGATGCGCTGGCCCTTGCGAACGGACTCCGGCAATTCCTTGTCGAACATCTCCTTCAAGCCCGGCTTGTAGTCGAACAAGTCGAGCTGTGACGGGGCACCGTTCATGTGAAGATAGATGAGCCGTTTCGCCTTCGGCGCAAAATGTGGAAACCCGGGGAGTGGAGGATTCATTGGTCCCGCTCCGACTGTCGAAGCGAAACTGTTCCCGCCGCGACCGAGCAGGGATGCCAGCGCCACTCCGCCGACTTTGAGCCCGGCGCCCTCGAAGAAGCGGCGGCGGGTGAGTTGGTTGTGGTATTCGATGGCGGGGTTCATGGCTAATTCTTGTTCACGACTTCATCGAGGTTGAGGAGCAAATTGGCGACCATGGTATAGGCGGCTAATTCGGCAGGTGAGAGATCAGCGTCGGCTTTGCTCTCGCCATAGCCGATTAGCTCGGCGGCGGATTTCTCGTCGGACTCGTAGCGGTTTTGATGTAGCGCTAGAGCGCTGATGGCAATCTCGACTTCGTCGGGTTCCGGAGTGCGAGCGGTGACGGTTTCCCATCCCCAACGGATGCGTTCGTCAGCGGTGGCGCCGCCTTCCTTGATCATACGGGCACCAAAATTCCGGGCGGCTTCGACGTGTTGAATATCGTTCATCAACTGCAGCGCTTGCATGGGAGTATTGCTACGGCCTCGAGCGGTACAGCTCTGCTCGCGGTTAGGTGCGTCGAAGGACGACATGAATGGTGACGGTGCGGTGCGCTTCAGAAACGTATAGAGGCTGCGGCGATAAAGGGCATCGCCGGTGTCCTGCACATAGACCTTCGTATTGCTGCCGCCAAAGGCGACCGGCTCCCAAATATTCGGCGGCTGATAGGGACGAACGCCTTTTCCACCGATCGTCGGCACGAGTAGCCCGCTCACGAATAGAGCCTGATCGCGAAGTATTTCAGCGTCGAGGCGGAAGCGCGGTCCGGCAGCGAGAAGTCGATTCTCCGGGTCCGCTTCGATCTGTTCCGGAGTCTTTCCAGAATGTTGGCGGTAAGCATGACTTGTCACAATCCGGCGGACAAGTTGCTGGATGTCCCACCCATCTTCGATGAACTGGACTGCGAGCCAATCGAGTAGCTCCGGGTGGCTCGGAGGTTCGCCCTGCGATCCGAAGTCCGCGCTCGTCTTCACGAGACCAGTTCCGAAAAACTGCTGCCAGAATCGATTTGCTGTGACCCGGGCAGTGAGAGGATTCTCCTCTGCGACCAGCCAGTTGGCGAGATCGAGGCGATTGTAGATTTCGCCTTCAGGCTTCTCCGGGAGTGAAGGCAAAAACGACGGCACGTTGCGCGACACTTTCTCGCCCGGGTTGTCATACTGTCCACGCACCATCACAAAGCTCTCGCGAGGCTCCGGGAGATCAGCCATCACGAAAGTGATGGGGATTTCCTTCTCGATTTCGGCTTTCTCTTTTTCAAATGGAGCCTTCTCCTCTTCGAACGGAGTCAACAAGTCTCGACTCCCGGCATACATATTTCCCAACCAATGTTTGAAGAGTTTCTCATGTTCCTCTTCGGACCACTTATCGGCGGTTTTTCCTCGCACTAATTGGCGGAGGCCTTCGGGAAGATCGTTGTTTCGCTTGCCTTGATTCTTCTCCTTCCACATTTTCCAGGACCATGCCGGATCGATCGATGGATCGGTTTCCGAAGAAACGCCGAGGCGGTCCCAGGTCACCTTGCCGCCGAATTGAGTAAAGGCGTAGCCGCCGACCTTCATGCCCCCTTTGAGACCAATTTTTGTGCCGTCGAATTCGAGGCGTACCCACTTGCCGGCCGCTGGCAGTGGCCCCATGGCAACCTTTGCGTGGGGCTCGACCTCTCCGAAGGGTGCAAGCTTCCCTTCGTCTCCCCAGACGGCGCGGTGCTTCCAGCCTCCGACGTGGAATTGCAGCATGATCGCTTCCGGTGGATTGACGGGATCGAGATAAACGTGAGCGAAGGTTCTCGCGTGAGCCGGAATAGCGAATTCCGCTCCGCCGCTGAAAAAATCCTGCCCCATCGCTTTATCGGCAGTTCGCTCGATGGCGATATTGCCGCTGAAGACCTGGCCCCCATCTTTCGTCACGAGCTTGAGTGGTGCCCCGGCTGTTTGTGGTTTCGTCCCGGATGGAAACGCATCCTCAAACCAAATCGTTTCTGTCCGTCGCTTTTCGGGTAGGGGAGTCTGCTCCGCCGGGTCGTTATATTCGATTCCGGCAATGGCAGTTTCGATCCGTTTGTCGACCGCAGAGATCTTCGTGGTCAGTTCGGCCAACTGTTTCTCATCCTCCTCTGTGGTCAGGCGTAAAATGGGCGGCGTGTCGATTTTGTTGCCATCCATGGCCGGATCAGCAGCGCTGTGGAAGAAGGCATACATCGAGTAGAAATCCTTCGTCGAGAGCGGATCAAATTTGTGATCGTGACAAACTGCGCAGCCGGCCGTCAGACCCATCCACACTTCGACCGCCGTAGCGGTGCGATCCACGGCATAGCGGTAAGTCCACTCTTCCGCGATACTGCCGCCCTCACTCGTGGTGACGTTGCAACGGTTGAATCCGGATGCGATCAACTGGTCGCGCGTTGGGTCGGGCAACAGATCGCCCGCCAATTGCCAGCGGGTGAAATCGTCGAACGGCATGTTCTCGTTGAAGGCCTGCACCACCCAGTCACGATAGGGCCACATCGAACGCTCGTTGTCGAGATGTAGCCCGTGAGTATCAGCGTAGCGGGCGAGATCAAGCCAGTAGCGGGCCATGTGCTCGCCGTAGGTCGGGCGCTTCATCAGTCCGTCGACGAGTTTTCCGTAAGCATCAGGCGACGTGTCGGCGAGAAATGCGTCAATTTCTGCCAAGGTCGGCGGCAGTCCGGTCAGGTCGAGCGTGACACGGCGGATCAGCGTTTCCTTGTCAGCCAACGCCGAAGGCTCCATGCCGTCTTCCTTCAACCGCTGTTGGATGAAGGCGTCGATGGAATTCTCCACTCCGGCAATTTCGGGGACGTCCAGCTTGGTGGGCGGAACGAACGACCAATGCGCTTCGTATTCTGCGCCTTGTTCGATCCAGCGCTTTAATGTGTCCTGCTGCTTCTTGTTCAGCGATTTGTGAAAGTCCGGTGGCGGCATTACTTCGTCCTCGTCCGTCGAGGTAATGCGAATCCACGCTTCGCTTTCGTCCGGCTTCCCGGGAACGAATGCCCGGTAGCCACCGAGATCTGCGAAGGCGCCTTCCGGTGTGTCGAGGCGGAGATCAGCCTTACGCTCCTTTTCGTCGAACCCATGGCAGGCGAAGCATTGATCCGAGAGGATCGGACGAATGTCGCGGTTGAACGTGACGTTTTCGTCGGCGTGCAAAGAAGCGACGACAAAGGGCAGCAGGAGAGATCTGAAAAAGGGAGTCATGGCAGTGACTAAATCGGATTACGGTGTGGACCTAATTGACTTCGCCTTGCTTTGGACACTTTGCTCGACTCTTTGAGTCGCCTGTCTCGCTACGCTCGGCTGTCTTTCTCCACTTCGTTTCGAATCTGTTGAATTATACCCTTTTCCAGTCATTGGGGGCAATCTCGGGTTCGCGTGAGACGCGGGGGTGGCGTTGCGGAATGTTTTGTGTAGGATTAGCGCGAACTTCAACCCTACTGAACTTATGTCTTTTCAATTCACTGGATTCGCTGATGAGGCGGAAAAATCACTCGACGGACAAATCGCGACACTCAAGGAGGCCGGATGGTCGGCCATTGAGCTGCGGCTGTTGGATGGCAAAAATGTGGTCGATCTTACCGATGACGAATGGGCGGCGACTCGCGATAAGCTCGGAGCGGAGGGAATCAAGGTCGTAGGATTCGGAGGACAAATCGGAAACTGGGCGCGCCCGATCACTTCAGATTTTCAAGTCGACATCGACGAGTTGAAGCGCGTCGGCCCACGGATGCGTGAGACAGACACGAAATTTCTTCGTATCATGTCGTATCCGAATCCGGAGGAAAATCCGCTCGACCGCGAGGCGTGGAAAGCTGAGACGATCAGGCGCTTGAAGGAACTTGCCCCCATCGCCGAGGCCGAGGGCGTGGTTTTGGCCCACGAAAACTGCAGCGGCTACGGGGAAACCGCCGACGGCTATCTTGAGTTGGCCGAGGCCGTGAACAGCCCGGCGCTCCAGCTGATTCTCGACACGGGGAATAATTCGCTCCACGACAACGACAACGAAGCGACGTGGGACTATTACAAAAAGTGCCGCGATCACATCACGCACATTCATATCAAAGCAGCGCAGCCGAACCCTGAAGGTGGCGACTGGATCACCTGTCACGTCGATGAGGATCCGGTTCAGCGTCGCATCATCGAAGACTTGAAAAACACCGGTTACAACGGCTGGCTCTCGATCGAGCCTCATTTGAAAGCCGCCATCCATGCCGGCCAGGACGTCGATGACTCGGGCGATGCTCGCGAAGTGTGGGTCGATTATGCGGGACGTTTGGAGAAGCTGGTGAACTCGATCACTTGATCGTCGGCAGTTTCGCACCGTAGTAGACGGCCCGATGACGATGGTCGTCGTAGGCAAAATGCAGGTATTGTCTGTCTTTGCTGACGAACCCGTCCGGGTAGTTGAGTCGACCGTTCGGCCCGTCGGCTGATTCTTGAACAAGAGTTCGGCGGTAGGGCCAAGTTTTCATCCCGTCGTAGGACACCCACAGCGCGAGTGGGCTACGGTGCTTTGGATTGGGATTATGCAGCAGTGCGACGGCGTCGCCGCCGAGACCGTAGATGACCGCTTTCGATCCGGGATTGGGGATTTCGGTCGGGGTTGCCAACTCCGGCCACGTCCGTCCGCCGTCGGTCGATTCAGCGGTGTAGAGAACTTTCTTGCCGTCTGCGCGGATGATCATCGCGATCCGTCCGTCCGTCAGTTCAACGATATTGTTCTCAGCCCAGCCGTGGTAGCTGTCGTCTTCGGTGATGCGAATGTTGCCGTGCTCGGTCCATGTTTTCCCGCCGTCGTCGCTCATGAGGACGCCGTTCCGCGGATCGGTGGGTTTGGAAAAGCGGCGGCCTTGGCTGATCTCCCGCGTTTCGCCGACACGGAGGTAGTGCTGAAACGGCAGTAGAATCCGACCGTCCCCGGTCACGATGTGATTGCGGATAAAGGTTCGGTCGTGAAGGCGGCCGGGTGCCGGCTCCAACGCGCTCCATGTGCGGCAGGAGTCATCGCTGTGGGCCATCCATTCTTTCCAGTCGGCGAAGGTTCCGTCATGGGTCGCGACAAAAAGGGTGCATCGTTCTCCGCGAACCATCAGTTCGCTGGGGACGAGGGCCCTGCCGGGATTTGCCGCCTTTATTCCGAGATCGACTGGCTCCATCGACGACCATGATTCGCCCTTGTCGAGACTTCGGCTGAGGGTAACACGGTTTTGCGGCAACGGTTCGGCGTCGCCGCCTCCCAGCATGATCGTGACCCACGAGGCGTCCGGCATTTTGCGAAGGGTGGTATCGCAGGCGAGCCGGTTCGGTTTTTCTCCGTCGAAAATGACGGAGGTGCGGTCGAGTTTAGCGTCTGCTACGGGATCGTTCGCACCCCCCAGCGCGGTCGATAGCACAATGACGGTGACGAAGGTTCCGACTTTTTTCATGGGAATATCAATTGGCTCCGATCCCTGCCAGCCAGGCGAGAAGGGCGATGATCACGAAGCAGATCGCCACAGAAACAACGAACCCGATGATATCGACGCGGCGCGGCATGGTGAATTCCCAATCGGTTTTGGGGAGAAGCTTTCTGCGCTCGTAGTGGTCGGGTTTTGCGTAGGCGGCTTCGAGTCGCTGGCGATCAGTTTCAGGATCGGGGTGAACGACTGTCCGCATTTTCGCGTAGTAGCGGTCGAGGACTTCCTTTCGCTCGCGACGTGTGAACAGGCTGACTAGCATGAGCACAAGGAACGGAAACAGAAGCCGGGGTGGCAGGCGCAGCGTCTCGATTGTCGCTTTCGATGCATCGGTCAGGTCGACGCCCATCCAGTGATAGATGAGAAAGTCGATGTTGAAGCTGCCCTTGCCGATGTGAGGGCTCGTGTAGCGCTCGATGGTTGTGGTGGTGTTGCCTTCCGTTTGTTCACTGACTGTTTCGAGAGCCACATCACCTTCGGCTTCGACCCCGTCGCGCCAGAAGATCGATTTGCCTCCGCTTTTGGTGACGACCTCGATGGGTTGACCTGCGGCAGCGGAGGGCGGCTCCGGCCCGATTTGCTTGAGCAGAGATTCATCGTCTTGCGCATTAGAAACGGCCTTTTCCCAGGCCTGATGCTTGGCCCCGTCGGCAGCGGTCGCGGGACGAGTCATCGTTTTTGTCGTGAGATAGGTCGGCTGCGTCAGGGTGGGGTCGCTTCGCATGCCGGGAGATAATGCCGGAATGAGAGGCGGCAGAATGAAAAAGAAAACCAACGAGAACGCGATGGTCGTCCACACCGCTGTCAAGTTGGCGCGTCGCCAGAACATTCCGATCCAGAATGGCGCGGCGAAGAGAATGGGCAGTTCCATGGCAAGTTTGAACTGGGCAAAGACATCGGCTTTGGTCAGGGAGACGGCCGATGCGCCCACGATGATAAGAAGGCCGGTGCCCCGCGCGACTCGCAGACAGGTGCGCTCATCGGCGTTCTTGTTGATGAAGGCAGAATAGACGTTCCTCGTCACGAGGCCGGATGTGACGATCATGTAGGTGTCGGCTGAACTCATCATCGCGGCCATGAGACAGGCGAGCATGAGTCCGACGAGACCGAAATTGAGCGGGCCCAAAATTTCCCGTGCCGCCACTCCCCAGACACGGTCAGGATCGGCTGCGATTTCGGCGTTTCCCGCGAGCAGAGCGAGGGAGATCAGTGCCGTGAGCGCCCAGCCGACGGTGCAGAGACGCTTTAAAAAATTACCGGTGACGAGTCCGACCCGGGCTGCGATTTCACTTTTTGCGGATCCACCTCCCGTCGCAATGAAGTGTGGCTGGACGACGATCCCGACGATGGCAAGTAACGTCAGGGAAACGATATAGGGCAGCGGGAATTCTCCTGCACTCGGCCCCGAGAACAGGTTGAAATAGTCATCCGAGACCCGTTCGTGCATGATGCTGAATCCGTCCCAAATGCCCTGAGTTGCCGGATCGCCGAACTCTTTCACTAACGCGAGCAGACCGAAGGGGATGAGAAGAATTGAAAGGAGAATGATGAAAATCCCCTGGATCAGATCGGTGTAATAGGCGGCAGCGAGACCACCGAGGACTCCGTAAGCAATCACGATGAGAGCGATGGAGGGAATGAGGACGAACTTGATGTCGACGCCTGCTACGGTTTCAAATCCGAGTAGCGGAACCGCAAATTTCGCGATCGCGGAAAACATGGTCGAGAGATAGAACATGTAGAACACGATGGCGAAAAGCGTGTAGGCCAGACCGAGTGCGCGGGAGTCGTAGCGCTCGACAAACCAATCGCCGAGGGTGAGATGGCGCATGCGGCGATACCAGACTCCGGTGATCCAATAGATCGGCGTGACGAAGAGCCACATCAGCGCTGACCACACTCCACTGAGGCCACTGGTCCAACCGGTGCGACCGACCGTGACAGGTTCGTGGGCTCCGGTTCCGGCTCCAAAAGCGGCAAAGGTCTGGAGGAGTTTTCCAAATCCACGACCGCCCATGAAGTAGTCTTCCTGGTCCTTAATCCTCCGCATCGACCAGAGGCCGATCAGAATCATGGCCACGAAGTATGCGATTAAGACGGCGAAATCAATCCAAGTCATAATGCGAGTTTTAGAGGACTGCCTGACTCTCGGCAAACTCCGAATCGCGTGATTGACCTTCAGGTCGATTCAGTGACACGCTGCTTCATGAAAACTACGAGGGTTCTATCGTATGCTTTGTCTGTGAACATGAATCCAAAGCCTCAGATCAACGACTCAACTTTTGGGAGTCTGAATCAGATAATTGAGTGATGACGAAGCACCTTTTGTTCACGGCCCTTCTGATCATTGTAGCATTGGGGCTGCCGGAATCTAATGCGGACGAATCGAAGCGGAATGTGCTCTTTATCGCCGTTGATGATCTGCGGCCTACGCTGAGTTGCTACGGCGATGAAGTGGCGATCACTCCGCATCTCGACGCGCTCGCGGCCAGGGGCACAACTTTCCTGCGAGCCTACTGCCAGCAATCTGTCTGCAATGCATCCCGGGCATCGATCATGACGGGGCGGCGTCCCGACTCCACTGGCGTCTACGATCTCACGACGCATTTCCGAAAAGCACTCCCGGACGTGAAAACCCTGCCGCAGCAGTTTCGCGAGGCGGGTTACCATTCCCTGGCCGTTGGGAAAATTTATCACGGGGCAAAAGGTCACGCCTTCGGCAACGGGATCGATGATGAACTGTCCTGGAGCGAGGATGGATGGTTTCCACAGCCGAACTTTTATCATTCAAAAAAGGGAATCGAGATTGCAGAAAAGTGGTTTGCTGGTCACCGGGATTCTCTGGCGAAAAATTATCCACAATTGGCAGAGGGGAATGCGTCCTGGAAAGATGCTATCATTCGCGGGCTACCGTGGGAGTCATCCGATACCCCCGATGACGAACACGCCGACGGGCAGATCGCGAACAAGGGGATCGAGCATCTGCAGACCCACGCGAAAAGCGGAGAACCTTTCTTCCTCGCGGTCGGATTTCTGAAACCGCATGTTCCTTTTATTGCGCCGAAACGCTACTTCGACCTCTATCCGGAAGGCAGCATTCCCGACGTTCCCAACCCTTATTATCCTAAAGATTCACCGGAATATGCTCACTACGACTCTGCCGAGATGCGCGTCTATCATGGCATTCCGCGCAAGCGAGGTGAACCGGTCGCCGATGAAAAACTCACCCGGGAAATGCGTCGAGCCTACTATGCCTGCGCCAGCTTTATCGATGCTCAGGTCGGTCGACTTCTCGCAACGTTGGATGAACTCGGGCTGCGCGAAAATACGGTGATCTGTTTCTGGGGTGATCATGGATATCACATTGGGGAGAACAATTTGTGGTGCAAGCGCAACAACTACGAGCTTTCCTGTCGCGTCCCTTTAATCATCCAGATTCCCGGGCAAAAATCGCCCGGAGCCCGCACCGATGCCCTTGTTGAATTGGTTGATGTTTTGCCGACCCTGACGGAAGCCTGCGGGCTCCCGTTGGATGAAGGAGTGGAAGGAGACAGCCTGTTGCCCTTGATGGCTGATCCTGAGCGGGAATGGAAAACGGCGGCATTTTCCCAGTATCCGCGCGTGTTGAAAACGCACGGTAAAATTATGGGGACTTCAATGCGAACGGACCGCTGGAGATTTACCGAATGGCTCAGCGCCGATGGTAAGTTCCGCCAGGTGGAAATCTACGATTTAGAAAATGATCCAGAGGGAAATGTGAATCTTGCCCGTAATCCGGCCCATCGAGATCGCATCCCTGCACTGACTGAACAGCTCCATGCCGGATGGAAGGCGGCGCGTTCTGACCTGAATTGAGTAATGAAAGTCGATCGATTCAACAGCGCCGTAAAGCGGTGTGCTAGCAAAGAGGGGAGTAACAGGAGCGAGGATCGAGCCACGGGGGTAGGTTCGTGCGGCCTCGCGCGAACCATCGTTCTTGGTAAACGGAAGAGGTTTGATCCGACGCGCCAGAGTGGTTCACATCCGAAGAGCGCACACGCGACCGAGCCGGTCGCGGCTACCCATCGACGGAATGCCAAAACTTTAACCGTTGACTGTCAGCGATTTAAAAATCTGTGCCTCAACAGGGTTAACGCATTGATTCAACCCTCCTTCGGCAAGGCTTCGGAGGGTTTGGTCGTGGCGATGGTATTCGCTTGTGTCTGTTTGTATGCGGAGGAAAAGGAGCGTCCCAATTTTCTGTTCATTATCGCGGAAGACATGAGCCCGAATCTGGGATGCTACGGAGATCCTGACGCAAACACTCCGAATCTCGATGCCTTTGCGGCCCGCAGCGTTCGCTACACCCGGGCCTTTTCGGCGACTGGCGTTTGTGCCACTTCGCGGTCGTCTCTCATCACCGGAATGCATCCGTCGTCAATCGGCACGCAACACATGCGAAGTAGCATTGTCCTGCCGAAGGCGATTCGTCCGTTTCCGGTAGCTCTTCGCGAGGCTGGCTATTTTTGCGTCAACCGCGGCAAGGAAGATTACAATTTTGATTCCGGCCCCGATGTCTGGGATGAAAAGCAGTGGAAGAAAGCCGATTGGACGCGCCGAGCGGAAGGGCAGCCTTTCTTTGCACTCTACAACTTTCCCGACACGCACGAGAGCCGACTGTGGAAAAGAAGCAAAACCAGCCTGGTCGATCAAACAAAGCTCACCGAAGAACAGCGACACGATCCCGACGAAGTGACTCCTCCTAGCTGGCTACCGGACGATGACACTGTCAGGAAAGAATGGGCGCGTTATCAGGATTTGGTCACCTTGATGGATGATCAATACGTCGGCCCGATGTTGCGCCATCTCGAGAAGACTGGAGTTGCCGATGATACGATCGTGTTCTTTTTCTCTGATCACGGGGCTCCGTTTCCCCGTGCCAAGCAGTGGATTACGGAAGCAGGAACGCGAGTCCCATTGCTGATTCATTTTCCGGAAAAATGGAAACACCTCGCTCCGGCGAGTCCGGGTGAAGTGTCGGACCGACTCGTGAGCCTGATGGATCTCGGCCCGAGCGTATTGAGCCTCGCCGGGTTGGCTGTTCCTGAGCAGTTGGACGGCCAGGCGTTTCTCGGCGAGAACGCTGCACCGCCTCGGGGGAACCTGGTTTTCACCCGGGACCGAATGGATGAGCGGATCGATTTTATTCGCACGGTCCGTGACAAGCGTTTCCGCTACACCCGGAATTTCATGCCGCAGGTGCCGCCATTTCCCTGGCTTACCTATATGGAAAAGCTGGAAAGCTCGAAAGCGTTTCGCCGACTTCAGGAGTCCGGAAATGAGGGGCGATTCCGCGATTTTCTGGCGGAAACCAAATCGGTGGAGGCGCTCTACGATCTGGAAGCTGATCCTGACGAATTCACCAATCTCGCAGGGGACCCTGCCTACGGGGATACTCTGAATCGAATGCGGGGTGAACTCGCAACCTGGATGTTGGAGACGCGGGACAGTGGTTTTCTACCCGAACAACAACTGATGGCGGCCGAAAAAAGTGTGGGAAGCATTCATGACTATTGCGCCGATGAATCGCGCTATCCGTTAGAGATGCTCGTGTCGGGCGAATTGTCGCTCGATGACGAAAATGCTGCGATCCGATACCACGCTGCCCTTAGGTCCACCGACATCGCTGCTTTGCAGGAGCGTCTCGCGAAGGAATCCGATCTCGATGTCCGGGTGGCTTTGGCCTGGTCCCTGTGCCGCGTCGACGCCAAAACGGATGCCGGTCTTTCTGCTTTCAAAGAGGTGATCGAATCCGATCAGGAATTCAGTCGCGTCCTCGCCCTGAATGCCCTCGACTATCTTGGCGATACCGCTAAGCCATTTCTGCCAATTTTGAAAAAGATCGCGGCTCAAAAAGAGACGCGGGAAACCATCAATGAATGCTGGCTTTCCAAAAGAATCCTCACTCG